>Ga0180435_10002990_pt1 | contig 17076 bp, 15 predicted proteins | sample SS_ome_3_FD_132467 | JGI IMG/M metagenome (GOLD analysis project Ga0180435, IMG submission 132467) | Hypersaline lake sediment archaeal communities from the Salton Sea, California, USA - SS_3_S_1 metaG | ecosystem: Environmental > Aquatic > Non-marine Saline and Alkaline > Hypersaline >...
CGTAAAAAGTCCGATAATTGGCACTATTCAAATTTCACTCCTAATAATTTCAACAGGTTAACGAGTCAAAAATTGAGAATTTTGACTTTTTACGAGCACATCAATTTTCATGGCCTAATACCATCTCGATCCCGATCCCGGTAGCGATCCCGATTTCAACAAGGTTTCCACCGACAGCATTACTGCAATAACTCGGGAGATGAGCCAATATTTTTTGCATGAATTCCTTAAAATGAATCTTAGCGCATTCCAGGCATACGGTATGACTGAACTGAGCTTCGGCGTATTGGTAAATATAGCTTGCATGCTACTAATTAGCATGCTATTTATTCCAGGCAATAGCATACCAGCACAGAAACAAGGAGCGAATATGAAAGTACGCGATTGTATTTTCTTTCAGCTAATTAAAGCCAGCCAGACCGGTGCAGCATATTGGGCCGATAAAGTCGCCCATTTGGGTGTGACGGCTTCCCAAGCCATGGTTTTAAATTTTCTGGGCGAAGAAGATCGTATTCCATCGCATCAATTGGGGCAGAAACTGGGGATCACCAGTGCCACCATGACCGGCATTCTGGATAGACTTGAAAAGATGGCTCTGATCGAACGGCGATCTCATCCAGAGGATCGGCGGGCCATTTTGGTCTGCCTAACCAATGCGGGACGTCAGATTGCCACGGAAATCAATGCCATCATGGTGGTAGCCAATAAAACGTTTCTGGACCAGTTCAAATTTCAATATCAGGCAGAATTTCAAAATGTACTCAAACAAATTTGGAAGGCAGCAACATGATTACAGCCGAGGAAGTTTATAATAAAAAACAAATAGACGTACACGGGTATCAAATGTCTTACGTGGATGAAGGTTCCGGCGACCCGATTATCCTGCTACACGGCAATCCGACTTCATCTTATTTGTGGCGCAACATCATTCCGCACCTTACGCAATTGGGCCGTTGCATTGCCCCAGATCTAATCGGCATGGGCGATTCGCAAAAACTTGAGGATAGCGGCCCACATGCCTATACATTTGTTGAGCACCGGTCATACCTGGAGGCATTCCTTGAGGTGCTCAACATCAACGAAAATATCGTTTTTGTGATTCACGATTGGGGCTCTGCCCTTGGTTTTGATTGGTCCTGCCGGCACCCGCAAAGCGTTAGGGGCATAGCCTACATGGAAGCCATTGTCTGCCAATATGATTGGCAGGATTGGCCTGATGATGCCCGCAAGATATTTCAAGGATTTCGTTCTCAGGCCGGTGAGAAGCTCATTCTGGAGAAAAACTACTTCATTGAACTCGTGCTACCCGGGGCGGTGATCCGGGAGCTGTCACCGGTTGAAATGGAAGTCTACCGCCGGCCGTTTTTAAATTCTGGTGAGGATCGCCGTCCGACATTAACCTGGCCGCGGCAGATCCCCATCAATGGTGAGCCCAAAGACGTGGCCCAGATTGTCGACACCTACGCCAAGTGGCTGGCCACAGCACAAACGCCCAAACTTTTTATCAATGCCGATCCCGGCTCGATCTTGGTGGGCAAAGCGCGCGATTTTTGTCGGTCTTGGCCCAAGCAGAAGGAGATAACGGTCAAGGGCAGCCATTTTATTCAAGAAGATTCACCAGTTGAAATCGGCGGGGCAATTGCGGATTTTATTGCTAATATCTAACACCTGAACCAGTGGAGCGCCGTATGAATGCAGTAAAGGTTTACAATCAGTTTATAGAATGGATCGGGAAGTCCTGGTGGGAGTTGCCGGAATCGGAATTCTTGATGCCAATGATCAAGGCCACCTATACGCCGGAAGAAGCGGACTTCTTAACCGGTTTCCCATTCCGGAGCGTAAGCCTAGATGATCTTGTTGAGCTAAAGGACATGATCCGAGAAGAGCTTGAGCCATTGTTGTTGGACCTGGGGCGCAAAGGCATGATTTATAAAACCAGGCGGGGCGATTCGGTGCGTTACCGTCTCAACGAAACTTTTTTTGCTTTGCTGCGGGCCAATTTCTGGTCGGGGAAGGTGGATGGACGCACTAAAAGTTCAGCAGCAGCCGTCAATAAATACTTTATGGACAACTGGTTTGAGCAATACAATCAGGTTCACTATCGTGGCTTGCGCACCTTGCCCATTGCGCAAAGCATTCAGGATGATCGCACGATTCTGCCATATGAGGATGTGGTCAAAGTGGTGGACAGTTTTGAATACTACACGGTCTCCACCTGTCCCTGTCGCCAGCGCCATAATCTGGATCCGGAGATGAAAGACTGCCACCATCCCCTGGAGAGCTGCCTGCATTTCGAAGAATTGGGGCACTATATCGTAGAACATGACATGGGCAGAGAAATAGACAGACAGGAGACCTTGGATATATTAAAACAGGCCGCCGACTCCGGTCTGGTACATGCCATTTCGGCCTGGCAGCGAAAGCCGGACACCATCTGTAACTGCTGTAGTTGCTGCTGCCTGTTCCTCGAAAGCTACCATAAATTGGGACATGCCAAAAGCCTGGATGCCTCCAATTACAGTGTGCAGGTTGAGGCTGCCACATGCAAAGCCTGTGGTTTGTGCCTCAAGCGTTGTCCCATGGATGCGCTACAGCTGACCTATTCATCTAAAGCCAAAAACAAGTTTTCAAAGGCGGTTGGGGTTAAGCTGGCATCCTGTATTGGTTGTGGCGTGTGCGTTCACAAATGCCCAACCCAATCACTGGCCCTCAGGCGCAAGCAGGAAGTCAGCCCGCCCCCTGAGACAGTCCGCGATTATATGCAGCGGTATATGCAGGATCGAGCGGAAGCAAAACAGCTGCTGGCAGAAAGAAATAAGTAGGAGGCAGTAGTCAGAATTCAGAAATCAGCGGTCAGCTGGTAGGTATTAGCACTGAGCTGCTTATGGCTTATTGCTGAACGCTGTTAGCTGCAGTTTAGCGTTGTCATCCCCGAGGAGTCGGGGATCCAGAATATGCCTTTAGCTGATCATCAACGCAATAAACTCAACAAACACAAAGAACCCAATAAGCCGAATTTAATAATTAGGAGTGAAATTTTGTCTAAAGCAGAACGTATGACCCAACTCGTAAAGGAATTTCTACTCAATGCCGGAGCCATGGATGTGGGTATTGCAACCACAGAGACTTTGGCCGGCGGACCGCCATCTACGGATCTAAGTTATATCATGCCGGATGCCAAGTCAGCGGTCTGTTTTGCAGTACCCTTAGACCAGAAAGGCATCGAGCGTTTTTTAAGTAAGCAGGATTGTCGGACCCACAATATCGACAATCGGCGCACCAATTCTCTGGCTAGCGGTATGGCCTTTGAGTTGGCAACTTTTTTGACCATGCGTGGACGCCGATCAAAGGCAGTCTGCGCAAACAGTCATTACCGTAGCGAAGTGCCCCGCGGTTTGTACAGTGAGTTGCCCGACTTGAGTCACCGCTATCTGGCCGTTCGATCCGGTTTGGGGTATTTCGGTTTTTCAGGCAACGTGATCCGATCTGACGTGGGTGGCGCAATAATTCTCGGTTCCGTGGTAACGACCACTGAATTGGTACCCAGCGATGCCTTGCCTCCAGAAGACAACTACTGCGACAATTGCAAGCGCTGTCTGCGCGCCTGCGTGTCTGGTCTCATGTCCGATACCGAGGAAACCACCGTAACCATGGGTGGGGTGTCGTTTACCTACGCCAAGCGTCGTGCTTATTCCCGTTGCGAGTATGTTTGTGGCGGCTTTGCCGGTTTGCATCCATCCGGTCAATGGTCCACCTGGTCACCAGCAAGATTCAACATTCCTGATAAAGACGCGGAATTCACACCGGCATTGCTTGCGGCCGTGGAACCATATCGAAATCGACCCAGATTGGACTATGGTTTTTATCATCCTTTGGTCCCTGGCAGCAAAATCGAGTTTACCTGTGGACATTGCCAGCTTGTTTGCCATCCAGATAAGGAGATTCGCCGAAAACGGTATCAAATGATTACTCAGAATGGTGTAGTGATTCAATACCCGGATGGCAACCTGGAAGCCGTACCACCTGATAAGGCGGTTGATCATTTAAACAAGATGGATGCCGAAATGCGGGCGTTGTACGAAAAAGTATAATAAGATTATGGGTCTGCGGGAATTTGTGTGCTTTTCTCATCCATACGAAACGTATAATTATTTTTGCAGCGTAGCGGCAGGCCAAAAATATTTCCGGAGGAAAAATTTTTATGGATTTCACATTAAGGGAGCTGGAGATATTTTGTAAAGTTGTCGAGCTGGAAAGCTTTTCCAGAGCTGCCGAAAAGGTTTTTTTGGTGCAGGCTTCGGTGAGTGAACGCATCGCTTCGCTGGAAAAGAAAGTCGGGACGCGCCTGCTGGATCGGTTGGGTAGAAAAGTAGTGCCGACGGCAGCTGGTGAACTTTTTTATAAACATGCGACCCTACTGCTGGAAGGGAAGGAAAGCGCTCAATTGGAAATGGAGCGGTTTTTAGGCCTGGAACGGGGCGACATCATCATGGGGGGCAGCACCATACCGGGGGAATATATCCTGCCGAATATTATTGGTAAATTCAACCAGTCCTATCCCCATATTATCGTTAATCTTGCCATCGGAGATAGCAGTGGTATTGAAAAACAGGTGTTGGCAGGAAAATTAGAGCTGGGCGTAATCGGTTCTGAAAGCACACAGGTGAATTTATTATGCCGAAAGCTGTGGGAAGACGAGCTGGTTTTGGCCGTTCCATCCAAGCATCCCTGGGCTCATCGTAAACATATTTCAACCGATGAACTGCTGCAGGCGTCTTTCATTTTACGCGAAGAAGGCTCCGGCACCCTAAAAATTTTAGATGCATACCTGCAGTCGTCAGGAGTTCTCGGTATAGCGGCACTCAAAGTCATTGCCCGATTCGGGTCATCAACCGCAGTTAAAGAAGGTGTCAAATCGGGTTTGGGGCTTACGATCCTTTCGGCCCGCGCCATTGAATCAGATATAAAAGCAGGTCATTTAGCCGCCCTCAAAATCAAGGATCTACCCATGTCTCGCCATTTCTTTCTGATCCGCAATAAGTTGCGGATCGCCTCCCCTGCATGTCAGGCACTGCTGGAATTCATCCTATCGGAAAACCCGCATTGATATCGTCATCCTATCGGAAAATCCTGTTTGACATATCGGAGATTATAGGTATCCTAAAATGTCATTCCAAACCTCATTTCTCAGTTTAGGAGTGGTATACTGTTTCTAATAAATATGTTCCGATTGTGAATTTGAATAGTGCCAATTATCGGACTTTTTACGAGCCTATCATTTTTGACAACTGGTATAATCGAAAACAGGAGAAAAAAACATGCAAGAGATCGACGCCCGCGGATTAAGCTGTCCGGCACCTGTTCTGCAAGCCAAAGCAGCCTTACAGGCAGAAACTATCAATCACCTCACCGTGATCGTTGATAACAAAGCTGCCGAACAGAACGTTCAACGATTCCTGGAATCAGAAGGTTTTCAGACAGATGCAGTTCAGCAAGAATCTGATTTTCGCGTAATAGGGACCCGTACGACGAATGAAGTGCGCCAGCATGAACCGATTGTGGAAGTGCAATCACAAGATAAGCGAATATTGGTACTCTGTGCCACTGATCGGCTTGGCACTGGTGATGATGAATTGGGCCGCAAGTTAATGGTCAACTTTATCGGTACGCTTCGCGAAATGGGTAAAGATCTGTGGCGCCTTATTTTCGTGAATAACGGTGTCAAATTGACCATTGATGAATCAGACGTCCTTAAAGAACTAAAAGCCTACGAAGATGACGGTCTTCAAATACTGGTGTGCGGCACCTGCCTTGATCATTTCAATTTGTTGGAACGAAAGCGGGTGGGCCAAACCACCAATATGCTCGATATCGTAACGGCCATGCAGCTGGCAGACCAGGTTATCAACATATAAATTTCCTGATTCCCCGCTGCAGGCCGACTTGAGGCCCTCGCGTGAGCGTTCGAATTCGGCAACCTCTTTCGACATGGTCCAACTTCTCACCGACAAGTCTGGTCGCAGGGGTAGAAATATTCGCCCGCCTAACAAACGGCGGGTAATTTTTTTGCCTAGCAGCGACACGTCGTATTTCTAAAAGCCGTCGATGCCCTTGGTCACCTTATCATAGTAATCCAGACAGGTGCGAACATACTTTCGCTTTTCCGAATAATCCCCCGGAAAAAAGCTGCGTTTGAAACCATAGGTAATACAGTTTCTTAAGGTCTTTCCGCTTAGTGGAAAATTTTTAATGGCCAATAGAATTTCTTTGGTGACATTGGTTTTACTCACAGTGCGATTATCAGTACAAAAGACGGTGCAAATATTCTTTTTAATCATTTTGGCAAAACTGTGATTCTTAATATCCCCGATGGATGGATTGGTTTGTAAATTACTGGTGAGACATACTTCGATCGGGATGCGCCGATCGGCTATGAACTGGGCTAGATTCTCAATATACTTTTTTTTGTCGATTATGGCCTTATCGCGGATTTTGGAAGCATCAAACAGATAATAGCCATGTCCGATGCGGTCGGCATGCAGTTCGGTGATGGCTTGAAAAATCGACTCAGGCCCATAGGCCTCACCGGCATGTACGGTTTTAGGAAGGAAGCCTTCATGAACGTGCTGAAAGGCCTCCCAGTGATTAGCAGCCGGGTACCCCATTTCCGCGCCGGCTAGATCAAAACCGGCAATGGGGATACCCGTTTTATCCCTGACGTTCAAAGCACCCTTGGCCAGTTCCAAAGAAGCCAAGCGACTCACCACCTCATCATCCGAATAGGTAAATGATTTAATAAAATTTTCATAATAAGAGGACCAATGACCCAGATTCCGCATGGCGCATACGATGATGCCATAGAAAAAAGGAGGTTCGGCCTTACATTTGATCACAGAACGGTTGTTAAATTCGGTTTGGGCTTTTAGAAGACCTTGATTGACGGCGATGAATACATCCTCCATATCCATGCCGTCATTGATGTGAAGCTGGGGGGCAAAGCGGACCTCCAGATAGCGAACACCTTCTTGTTGATTGTCAACAGCCAGTTCATAGGCAATTCTTTCGAGATATTCCGGTTTTTGCATTACTGCACAAGAATAGCCGAAGGTGGAGAGATATTCTTCGAGATTACGGTATTGGTCTTTAAAAAGGGTCTGGTTCAATCCTTCAACAGTATAGCTGGGCAGCTTAAGTTTCTCCTTTTTGGAAATCTCAATGATGGTTTCGGGCCGGATCGACCCATCCAGATGCACATGCAGATCATTCTTGGGAATTTTTAGAACGGTTGATTTTAAATCCTTTTTATCCAAGTTCAATTTGGCATTCATAATAGGTCCTTTGTGTGCTTGGCTTACCAAAATGTTGCTAAATCGAAACCGTTGAAGTTACTGGTTTTCGACTGCAGCTTCGCGGCTGAATGCGCTGGTATCCGTTTTGGTGTTCAGCGCGAGAATTTTGGGATAAAATCGCCGGTAGGCGACAAATAACATGTCATAGGGTACGTCGCTATATGTACCGTGATCGGTAACATATTCCATATGACGTTTGCCCTGTTCATCAAATTCGTGAAAAAGAGAATCCCGGACGCCATCAAATTCCAGGGGCTTGACCTTAAAATTTTGGCAGAGTGTTAAATTAAAGGCCGGCGTGGCCTTAACCCAGTTTGAGTTTAGATAGATTTCAACGTATCCATGGTAGATGTACAAATCTGTATCCATTAAAGCGCTCAAGCGCTCCGTGGATAAATGATTTTTTACATCAGCATATCCGGGACGGGCCGGGATTCTTTGGGCGCGCAACACGGCCGTTAAAAGTATCGCCTTGGGTACACAGAAACCGGCCCCCCTTTTCAAAATCGTACTGGCTCGAAGTGCTGGGCGACTATCTTCCATGCTGTAGGGGTCGTAGCGGATGTCGTCGCGCACAGCGTAGTAAAGCGCAACCGCTCGATCCCGGTCGGACTTTTTGCCGCGGCATTGCTCTTGGGCATATGCCTGTATCCCTGGGTTGTCACTATCGATAAAATAGGTGGATCGTAAAAATTGATTTAGATTGTTGAGGTCGCTCATGATGTGAATGTTATAACAGTTGTCATGAATATTTTACGGAATAAAATTTGAATAGTGCCAATTGTCGGACTTTTTACGACCCTATCAATTATGACAATACCTAATAAATAGTCATAAAGAAATCTGTGCCACGAGCGCGATCAAAATAAAATCGCGGAGCGATTTCATTTTTTGAACCGCTTATTGTAGTCCATATAGAAACAATATTGTTGGGATATATCTGCAAGAGCCTTAACCAGTATCTTTTTTTCTTGTGCAGATCGACATTGTTTAATTTTGACCTTGAGTTCTTCCATTTCACGCTTGAGGCGAACTTCTTCCGGCAGGTAGCCGGCATTTCGGAGGACATGGTAAGCGGTGCGTAAGTGCTCCGGCACCTCCATGTACTTACCGATGTTTAGGGGTTTGCCCTTACCCGGTAAATCGTCAAAGGCTCCCTCGTCCATGGCTTGTTGGATCTTGGCTTCGACCGGATCTTCCAGTTCCTCGACGCGTTCATTCGGGTCATTTTCCAGACTTTCTTGATAACGGACCTGGGTCGTTTCGCGGTTTTGAATGCGATCCACATTGGTGATTTTTTTATGATTATCGCTTTTGCTCATTTTACCCCGAAAGTGTTTACGTGCGGGAGGGATCACATGTTATGATAAAATCGACAGTACCGGTTTTAGTATTTAAGTAAAAAAAGATTCGTAAATCGTGGATCCACGTTTTTGGTGGAAACCTGGCCCAACTCGAGTTCAATCTCTGTAAACAGATCTTCAAGTGCCTGGCCATTGGAATCTGTAATCTCATTAGCTGAAATTCCACTTTGATCAACAAGCCATTTAAGGAAATCGTTCTTGATGGTCATGCGGATTTGCCGTGGCTTGGTTTGACTGCGCCAGAGTGTCTTAAAAAAGGATTTAAATTGCTCCAGGGGTAGGGGCCTCAAAGTATTTTCATCGCTGTTTGGATTCATGCTCGCCCTGGCCCAATGGGTTAGGAGCAAATTTTTATATGTCAGCAAACCGGTGACTGGATTCGGTTTTACTTCGAGCGCCAGCTTTGCGAGCAAGATGTCCAAATTAATAATGGTTGTGAGAGCCTTATCCGTGTTGAGGATGTCTTCTCTTTTCTCAAATTCACGGTAGAGCATGCCCGATTGGAGATCATTAAAAAAGAGCGGCCGTTTGAGTAACAAACCACCAATAACCCCCATGCCTTTCTGATCCCAAAAACTTAAAGCCAGACCTTGGGCCAGGCTCCAGCTCTGGTGGTACCAGTTTTCCGCCCGCCGTTTCAGCTCCAGTGCTTGGCCATAACCGGTTCGAAAAATATCAGCCATCAAAAATCGCTGTAAGATCTGATCATGTTTGTCAGATAGGATTTCAAGCCCAATTCTCAAATAGCCGGCAGCTTTGTTGACAGCCGATTGCAAGCCGACGCGCCCGGTATAGGTGGACTGATCAGCCACCACCAGTTGATTGCACAACCCCGCAAACTCAGACTGCAATTGCATTAAAACCTGGGTGTCGTCGATGGATGCCAAAGCCCGGGCAAATACATTGTCAGTGGCCAACAAATGGGAGGCATAAAATGGTACCGGTTCTAATGTTTCTTTATCAGTGCGGTTTAAGGCAAGCGGTTTGGGGCGTTGCTTCAAGGATGCCGGTTTGAGAGCTTGATAGATACCAACGGCTTCTTCAAAGGGCAAAAAGCCTTTGGCAGCCAAGCGCACATTGCGCATGCGATAGGCTTCTTCCTCAGTTTCTGCCGGTATCAGGGCCGCAGATTCAAGCAAAAGACCCTGGAAACGCTGGTGGTCAACGTCTGCGATACGTTGCAGCAATTGCATTAAAAATGTTTTGCGATCTTTGGTATATTGTTCTTTATGTTTATTTTCAGTGGCTTCTGTATCCGCCGATGGTTCCAGGACCGGTTCCAAAATACGAAAATAAACTATGTCGTCAAAGGTTACAAACTCATCGCCCAATTCGGAAGGACTCTGGTCATGCTCTCGAATGCGGATCTCAATATTTTGAAAAAGAAAAAGTTCCGTAAAAATAGCCTTTTGATTGGAACACCAAGATGCCAGCCTTTGCGGATCAGCCGTCAATAGCATGTTTAGCCATTTGTTACTGGCGACGGGATCCAGGCGATCTTTATGCCAGATTTCGGTATCGAGTATATATTCCCATTGTTGATTGGATGCCAATGAGAGAATCGGAAGTGCTTCTTGTGTGCCAACCTCATGTACGAATATATGCAAATCCTCGGCCGGAATCGAATTTACGATTTCAAGGGCGCGTGGTGTTGCCAGCAAATGTTGCAAGGCTTCATCTGGTGGAAGTGATAAAAGTTGTTCGCGCTCGGTTTTCAGTTCTCTGAGTCGCTGGATTATTTTTTTTTCTTCGGAACGCATCAATCATCTCTTAAAAAGAAAAATGAACAAGGTATACGCAAAGTCGGATTTAAAATGGGACTGTTATGCTTTCAACGGCACTTCGATATCGAAATTCATGAAATCGAGATTCGATATATCATGGCTTGAACCATCATTCTTGCGCCAATGCAACCGTGTTGTCCTATATCGTCTCTGATCCTTGAATCCGGCTTTGTAATCGATGGGTCCAGATAATCAAAAATAGTACCGGTATACCGACGATGGCAGTGCCGATGAAAAACCAGGGATAGCCCATGCTGTTTACCATGCTACCTGAATAGCCAGCTAATATTTTAGGAAACATCGTCATTATTGAGCTGAAAATGGCATATTGCATCGCCGTAAAAGATACACTGGTCAAACTCGAAAGGTAGGCGACAAAGGCGGCGGCGGCGATACCGGCACTGCCGTTATCGGCAATGATGACCCACAAAAGCAGGAACTCGTTGGGGCTTTGCTTGGCCACATAGGCAAACAATATATTCGTTGCTGCTGCCAAAAAGGCACCCAGGAATAAAATTTTTACAACGCCATAACGAACGGCAAGAATACCACCTAGAAAGCCGCCGCCCAGAGTGGCCCAGAGCCCCCAGAATTTTGTATAAGTGGCTATTTGGGTTTTGGTATAACCGACATCCAAATAAAACAGATTGGCAACAACGCCCATCAGTATGTCAGAAATCCGGTAAGTACCCACCAATAATAGGATTATCAGGGCGGTCCGGCCATAGCGCTGAAAAAAATTTGCGACTGGATCAAGATAGGTCTCCCTGATATGGCTAGCGGGTACCAGATGAAATCGGATCGATGCCCAGGCAGCCAACCCACCCATGAGAATGCTGAAGAATAATCTGCCGCTTTCAGTCGTAAACCCGGCCAGTTGCCTAATCCAGCCCCAATCGTTTATGAGAACGGCTTTGATGTCTCGGGCGATCGCGGCCGTCAAGAAGAAACCAAAAATAAAACTGCTGATGGCGATAATAAACACTAACAGGAACCGCAGATAATCGGAAATACCCTTGAAGCTGCTTTCTTGTGGTTCAGCCATTTCAGGTTCCTTGATAACTAAAGTTGTAGCTAGACCGACCAGCATGGCCAGTGCCATGACACGATAGACACGGGCCCATACACTGGGGTCATAGGCTGTCTGCCCCCACCAATCGGCCAACCAGAGTGATCCGGCGCCTGCGAGCAACATACCGATCCGATAGCCGGCGATGTACATGGAAGACAGCATGGACTGTAATTCAGGTCCTGCCGATTCGATCCGATAGGCATCGATCACAATGTCTTGTGTGGCGGATGAGAATCCTATCAGCATGGCGCCCACGGCGGTTAAAACCAAAGTTATTTGGGGGTCACAAAAAGAAACAAACAGCATCGCTGCAATAAGGCAAAGTTGGGAGACCAACAACCAACCCCGACGACGTCCCATGCGGGCGGATAGAACTGGGAATGGCAAACGATCGATGATGGGTGCCCATACGAATTTGAAGGAATACCCGAGTGCCGCCCAGCTGAAAAATGTCACAGTGGATCGGTCAACACCGGCTTCTCGCAACCAGACTGAAAGCGTGCTGAATATCAATAGAATGGGTAGACCAGCGGAAAAACCCAGAAAGAGCATGGTGACGGCCCGTGGGTGGATCAGTGCCGCGATAGCGTGGGACCATCTATTGGATCCCATTGAATTCACTCGGCCTCCATCAGTTGGTCAGGAATAACGACATTTCCATATCGCGCCTTAAGCTCTAAAAGGGCCTCCCGCTGCTTTTTGAGAATAATGAATAGACGCTCGGGAATATCGGCTTCCTTTTCATAGGCAGTTTGCTGTAAATTGATCCTGGACACAATGTTATCGATGTAGAGTGAGAACTGTCGATCGTAGAGTTCCTTACTATATGTCTTGTCAATGATTGATTTAAAAAGGGCTTCAAGATCTTCGAATAGTGGTAGGTCGCCAATGGGCGTCGGTATACAATCGACCTCCATATGGGCCTTTCTTTCCAGCCATGCCAGCCAGACTTTCACGTCTTTTTTTTCACCCAAGAGTTTCTTGGAGGATCCCCCCCGGGCTTCATGGGTCAGAAAATAATTCAAACCGGCCATGACCGGACGTTTTTCAGCTGCTATTTTGGTGTGATTGAAAAATTGAAATTGAGCATCCATATAATCTCCCAAGGCACCCGGTATAAAGGGTGCATTGGCCCAGGGTGCTCGTTTGACGCCGGTGGCACCGACTTCGGTGGCCGTGGCCGCGGAAACGATGGTTGCACCGATAACAACGCCCTCGTCGGCACTTCTGGCGGCCCATACCGGGGGCATTGTATCGCTGTCGCGTCCACTATAGGTGATGATACGTGTTTCCACCCCAGCAGGGTCTTCAGCCAGATCAGAATAATTGGCCAGAGCCTTGGACGCAACGGTGCAACGTGAATTGGGATGCGAGAGTGGTATCGGTTTGCCCTTGTTATCGCGCTTGCCTTGAAACCATTCGCCTTGAAAATTTTTACCCTTTTTAGGTGGCACTTCTCCATTGCCGACCCAGTGGGGCGCTCCATTTTCATCGATGAGCACGTTAGACCAGATCACTTCTGCGCCTTCATGCCGTAGTATTTGCATCAACATGGGATCACCTTCCCAGTTGACGTCTTCTACGATGCCAAAGATACCACACTCCGGATTAACGGATCGAATGCTGCCGTCATCTGCAATCCACATTTGGGCCAGATCGTCACCCACAAAATGGTTGCCCGCCATGGCTGTGGTGGTTTTTCCACAGCCACTGGGCGCGGCACCTGTGCACCAGGTCACGCGACCGTTGTGACCGTTTATGCCGGTGATAAACATGTGCTCGGACAATTCCAATCCCTTGTTTTCATAAACAGCCTTGTCTACTGCAAAGCGATGATTTCCTTTTTTTAACAGCAAGGTATTGCCGGCATAAGTGCAATTGAAGCTGAAAGTGGTTCGAAAGCTGCGGTCCATGAATACACGCGCATTGGGCAGGTCTTCAGGACGGTTCAATCCCTCGCTATGAATATTAACAAAAAAATGGCCAGAACGCTCAACCTCCTGATCAAAAGCATGAAATGCATTGCGATAGAGGATTTCGGCACTATGCGCGACATAAGCAGAGCTCGTGATTTCTAATGCCGGATTGGAAACGGATGCGCCGATGGGACCGCGGATGTAGAAACCGATGATCATTGTCTGGCCGGTCATGATACCAGTCATTTTCTCACGAACCACCTCGAGCGCCTCAGCACGGTCCATTCGGTTAGCCAATGAGCTAATTTGCTCGTCGGGGTTGGCGATATAATAGGTGCGGTCGATAATCCGGCCTTGCTCTTCTGGCAAGTCATAGTGAATGGTGTGTTGCGGCATGGGTAGTGGGGCTTCTTCTCCTTTTTTCAAGGAAAGTTCCCGGATGAACTGCCGATCTTCTTCAGATCCGGTGTTAACAAAAAGTTGAGCCGGATGACACATGGCAATGGCGTTTGCAATTTTAATGCACGCTTCTTGATTCTTAATCTGTTGGATGCGTGCCAAATGCTGGGGGGACATCGTTTTTTGCAGGTATTCAATTGCGGCCGTGTACGAATTTATACCGCCAATTTCAATGATGATGTCGATACCCCTATTTTTTTGAAGCATAATCTTCCTCCTATGGCATATGAATCTCTATCCATTGCATCACTTTGTCAAACTCATCCCTGACCTGTCTCAATGCTTTGCCACGGTGGCTGACTTTACTTTTTTCCTGGCGCGTCATTTCCGCAAATGTCTTTTGCATGGGCGCGTAATAAAAAATCGGATCGTAACCAAACCCGTTGACTCCCCTGGGTGAATCCGTAAGGACGCCTTCACAGCGGCCCTCGTAGGTCAGTGCCGGGCCTGTGGGCACTGCAATGGAAAGTACACATTCAAATGCAGCCTTTCGATTGGATTGGCCATGCATTTGCTGCAGTAGTTTCTGGCAGCGCTCTGTATCGGTGGCCTGTGGTCCTGCAAACCGGGCCGAATAAACCCCCGGCGCCCCGTCCAATGCGTCTACGACCAAGCCCGAATCATCCGCCAGTGCCGGATAACCCAGAATTCTGGCCGTGAAACTGGCCTTTTTGTAGGCGTTTTCATCAAAGCTTTCGCCATCCTCTTCAACTTCCGGTATGGGGCCGAAATCGTTAAGACTTTTGATGGAAATCGGAAATCCGGCCAGCAATTCATTGATTTCAGCTGCTTTGCCTTGATTTCGAGTGGCGATAATAAGGATTTTAGGTTGGTTCATATTGGCGCGTTGCTGCTCCTAATTTTGAGATTTGACTCTAATCATAAGCCACCGACAGGGTCGGTGGTCGTTGACTAATTCGTATTCGGTTTGTTTGATTCAGGTTTAATATTCAAGTGCTAAACAATTAATTGTATCAGAATTACAGTATTCAAACAAGAGGTAGCAGATACGAAACACTAGAATTAACCATTGGCGGAGCGGCGTGTTTGGATGAGCTAAGGAACCATTTTCAGATCCACAAAACGACCATCTTGAAACAGAATCAAAGCCCCGGATCCACGTCGATTGAATGCACAGTTTACCACATGGGTTCTGCCGACACGGGTGACGCCACAGTTTTCATGGATATGGCCACAAATCAACAGTTCCGGTTGGCAGGTTTCGACCAGCCTACGCAATCCGCTGCTACCAGCATGAAATCGTCCCATGACCAGATCCTGTGCGCCCCGCGGTGGTGTATGCGTGACCAGTACGGTATGCTGATTGACAAGCGAATGTATCTTGCTTAGATGTGCGTTTTCACCCAAGGCAATCCGGGAGTGAAAGGGGAGGGGCCAGGTACCACCGAAACCCACAAATTGAATGGCATGGACGGTGAGGTGCACGGCTTGCAAGGAATGGCAGTGGGTGTAAAAGCGGCAAAGATGTTCGACATGTTTCAAGTCGCTGTTGCCGCGTATCATCAGAATCGGAAGGGCTAGTGAATCCAGTTTGCCAAGTGTGTCGCGTGCACGGATAAAGTTGGTTATATCGCCGGCCAGGACGAGAATATCCGGTTTTAAAATGGATAGGTTACGTTGCAAGCGCTCAATGCGATCCTGCTTGCCATGTAAGTCGGCAGCGGCATACACCCGTATCATCATGTTACCTCATTGGGGCTTAAGATCAGTTGACGAACTCGCCTCTCTTGGATACAAATTCAATGACAGGCATTCTGGAAAAGCAGCGGGTGTGGTTTTGGCTAAGCCATTCTAACGAACTTCATTGGCGGGCCAAAAGCAGACAACGCTTTATATTAATTATCTCAGTATGTTCTCTGCGTCAAGCAATAGCCGATGTATAAAGATTTGGCAGGGAATGTCTCGGGATGCTGGTATCAATCTTTAAAGATCATTTTCAGCGCAGCGCTTTATGTTCTGCTTCCTGCTGCGTAACTCAAAGGCTCTAACGCGATGGCGATACGAATATAGTAACCAATGTCATAAGGAGGATTTAATGGGCAAAGAACTTTCATACGGGCTTGAGAACAAGGTTTTCGTGGTCACCGGTGGTAGTCGTGGCATCGGATTTACTTTGGCCAAACATTTACTGGCAAATGGTGCCAATGTCACCATTTGTGGCCGCAAAGAAGAAGGACTGAATGAGGCTGTGGCCAGCCTGGAGGCTGGGGATCGTTTGCTGGCAGTTTCAGCTCATGTCGCCAAGGTGGAAGATGTTGACAAGCTCATGGACCGCAGCATGCAAAACTTTGGTAGGCTGGATGGACTGATTAACAATGTGGGTATGAATATTGTGACTTCCTGTGTGGATGCAGATCCATCTTTGTGGCAAAAAATAATCGATAGCAATCTGAACGGAGCATTTCTGTGCGCCCGCAAAGCCGCCCAGATCATGCGTGAAAGCCAACAGGGTAAAATTGTAAATATCACCTCCCTGGCCGCCAGCCGCTCGGCACCAGCTATGGGGATTTATGGCATTGCCAAAGCCGGTATAGAAATGATGACAAAGGTTTTGGCCCAGGAATTGGCGATGTTCAACATTCAGGTTAATGCGGTTGCACCAGGGATGGTACGCACAAAGTTTAGTGAACCTTTTTGGTCTAATGAGGATTTTCATCAACTGATTGTCAAATCGATCCCCATGGGACGGATTGCCGAACCTGAGGATGTGGCGCATCCCGTAATGTTTCTATGTTCTAGTGGCGCTGACTATATTACCGGACAGGTGTTGGGTGTTGATGGCGGGGCCAGTGCAGTCTAGAAAAAAAGGGATGAAGGATTTAAGGGTTGGCGATTTTGAGGGACTGCAGGATGCGCGTTTCGCGTTGTGGGCTTTGCAGTAGCTGGGCCGCGAATAGCCTGACCGTTTCCCGCTTTTTACTCGCAACGGAACATTCTGCTGATAGGTCTTGCGGCCGTAAAAAAAAACAGGGCAATCCAGTATTTGGATTGCCCTGTTTCGAATTCAGATATTTTAGACCACAGTTACATTTGTAGCTGCCGGCCCTTTCGTACCTTGTTCGACGTCAAAGCTAACGCGGTCGCCTTCGTAGAGTGTTTTAAAACCAGTGC
>Ga0180435_10002991_pt1 | contig 17075 bp, 16 predicted proteins | sample SS_ome_3_FD_132467 | JGI IMG/M metagenome (GOLD analysis project Ga0180435, IMG submission 132467) | Hypersaline lake sediment archaeal communities from the Salton Sea, California, USA - SS_3_S_1 metaG | ecosystem: Environmental > Aquatic > Non-marine Saline and Alkaline > Hypersaline >...
ATCGGAGCGCACGACGACGGGCGGGAGCTTGAGCGCGTCCCGCGACATCTGCTCGAGCGCGCCCGTGATCGGAGGAACCACGCAGCAGATCACGACACCGGAGATCTCCTCGATACCCGCGCACGCGTGCTCACAGAGCTGATGGACCAACAGTCCGTATTCGTCCGCCGTACGGTCGCGGTTCGTGCTCACGCGCCAGCTCGAAACGACCTTGCCGCCCCGCAGGAATCCAAAGACCATGTTCGTGTTGCCCACGTCGATTGCCAGAAGCATGTTTCCTCCGAGTCGAGCTGGTCCCCGCGTCCGCCGTCAACGCGTTGTCGGTCTATGCCGACAGCAGATGCCGCACCAGAATTCCTGTCCCGACGGCCACGAGCATGCTCGCGAGCGTGCCGATCAGGTAGTAGTCTGCGAAGCTCTTGTCGTCGAGCTCCCTGAATCTGGCGATCGACTTCGCCGCGATCACGAAGCCCAGGGCGCCCCACTGTCCGAACAGCACCAGCGAGAAGACGAGTGTCCGTTCGAGACACCCGATGGTCCGTCCCATCGCGTACTGATGACCGCTCTCTCCGGCCTCCGCGGGGACGACCTCCGGATAGCGCGCGAGCAACCGCCTCACAACCGCCGTCCCGCCCTTCCAGTTGAGCGCAAGGCCGCCGGCGACCGCAGCGATCCGTCCGTACGTAGCGATCGCTCCGCCCGCTCCACACGGAACCCAGTCCGCGAACTGCACCGAGCCGCTCCGTTCCGCAACGAACCACCACAGGGCCAGGATGGCCGCCGCGTGCACGGCCTGGTCGACCATCAACCCCGGGAATGCGCGCTCCGGAATGTCGCGGACGATCGCTCTGCGGACGATGTCGGTCACCGTATGGACCACGCCCAGCGCGATCAGTCCGACGAGCAGCTGCGGCGTGAGGAACGGTACAGCGACCACGACATGCGTCCCCAGCGTCGCCAGGCCGTGGATGAGCATCGCGCTCATCTGCCGTTCCTTCCGCGCCGCAATGCTCTCGGTCTGCACGACGAAGTCCGCGATCGCGTGTCCGACGAACAGGAGCACCAGGAGCGTCAGCGAGGGGGTCCAGTTCACACCCTGCCTCCCGCGTCGCGACGGGTCGCCTCGATGGCCCCCGAGAGGAGCTTCTTCACCGTACGTTCGGCCTCTGTGAACGGTTCGTAGAGCGCCGCCTTGAGCGCCTTGCTCACCGTCGCCTCGCTGACGCCCCGCGCCGCCGCGGCCGCCTTCTGCTCTCCGAGCTCACGCACGACGAACACGGTCTCCGCCTGTACCTCGGTCCACGACCGCCGCACACCGCCCATGATGCGGAAGAGCCCGTTCATCAGCTCGTCCCGCGCTCCGCCGAACCCGGCCACGGTCACCCAGCGGTCATCGCGCTTGCCGCGCTCGACCGCCTCCCGTGCGCGGTGGAAACACGGGCCGTCCATCCCGATGGCATCCTGCCGCAGCGGGGTGGCAAGCTCACCCACTCCGATGCCGTATCTCGCCCGCACTCCCCCCAATCCGCGCTCCAGCGTCGCGACGACATCGAATGCGTGCTCAGCCGTGAGGAGAAGCCCCTGGAACTCGTCGCCCAGGGTCACGACGAACCGCGCCGCAAGCGCATCAGCCCACTCGGCGTTCGCACTCGAGAGCGCCGCCAGAACGCTCGCCTGCGCCGCCGCGCGATCCTCAAGCCCTCGTGAGGCGACCAGGTCCCCGATCAGCGCCACGTATGTCTTCGCTGTTCCTCTCATGGTTTGCCTCTTCCCGCCACGTCCCACGAATCAGCCACATTCGTGCAAGCCTGCGAGATTCATTCCAGTTAGCCGTAAACGGCTAATATCGTATTACTTAGCCATATTAGGCCAACCCTGCGACCCTGTCAAGCAGCATCTTGCCGCTCCGCCTCGCCACGCGGCAGCGGCGTATCAGCCCCCCCTATCAGCGCTCGCGAAGGAGACCCAGCGTGACATCCCCGTGCGGCATCAGGACAACGCGCTCACCGTCCTCCACATCCACCACGAGCCCCCCGTCTTCCCGGATGCCCAGGGCAGTCCCGCGGAACGTCTCCTCCCCCCGTGTCGCGAGCACACGCCTCCCGAGTTCGAGCGAGCGAGCGCGCCACTCGTCCACCACCGCAGCGAGACTCCCCCCCGACACCATCGCAAGACGCACCTCGAGCTCCTCGAGCAGGAGCTCACGCAGCCCCACCAGCCCGACCGGAGCCCCACCCTCCACGGCGAGCGACGTCGTGCGGTACTGCTCGGTCGACGGCAGCTGTCCTGCGCTCAGATTCGCGTTGATCCCGATTCCCAACAGCACGGTTCGCGCCGCCGCCTCGGCCATCACACCTCCGAGCTTCGCTCCTCCCGCGTAGAGATCGTTGGGCCACTTCACGCGCACGTCCACGCCGGCCGCCCTCCAGCACGCGGCGACGGCGGCGAGCGCCCCAGCCACCGTCACGAGCGGTCCCAGTGAATCCGGAGACCTGAGCAGAACGGTGAGCCACAGCCCGCCGCGCGGGGACTCCCAGCGGTTCCCGCGGCGCCCGCGGCCGCTCGTCTGCTCGGCCGCCACGACCACGAGCCCGTCCGGGGCGCCCGCGCGCGCGCGTTTGCGCGCCAGGTCCATGGTGGAGGTTACGGTGTCGTGGGTCTCGATGGTCCAGCGGGTGTTCACGGCGCGTCCTCGTCGAAGAGGAGCGACAGGTCGAGCGCCGGCGCGGAGTGCGTAACACTGCCGACCGAGATGAAATCGGGACCGAGCGACGCGATCTCGCGGAGACGTTCGAGCGTGACGTTGCCCGAGACCTCGATCTCGGCGCGGTGCGCGTGCGACCGCGCCTTCGCGATAGCCTGTTCCATCACATCGCGCGACATGTTGTCGAGCATCACGCGGTCGGCGTGCGCGTCGAGCGCCCGGTCCAGCTCCGTGAGATTGGTGACCTCGACCTCGATCTTGATACCCGGGTGCCTCGCGCGGACTCCGGCCACGGCTGGGCCGATGCCCATCGCGGCCGCGATGTGGTTCTCCTTGATCAGAGCCATGTCCCAGAGGCCGACCCGGTGGTTCGCCCCTCCACCGACCGCCACCGCGTACTTCTCCAGCACGCGAAGTCCGGGCGTGGTCTTCCTGGTGTCGAGCAGCCGTACGCCTGTCCCCTCGAGTTCCCCGACGTATCGAGCCGTGATCGTCGCGACGCCCGAGAGGCGCTGGAGGAAATTGAGCGCGGTGCGCTCGGCCGTGAGGATGGCGCGGCTTCGACCCTTGAGCGTCGCCACGACGGCGCCGGGCCTCAGAGCCGCACCGTCGATGAGGTGCGACGTCATCACCAACGATGGATCGAGCGCGCGGAAGACCGCCTCCGCGACCGTGATGCCGGCCAAGACACCGTCCTGCTTTGCGATGATGCGCGCGCTGGCCAGCTGCCCCTGAGGGACCGTGCTGTCCGTCGTGACGTCGCCCGTTCCGACGTCCTCCTCGAGCGCGCGGCGGATGATGTCCGCCGCAGCCTGTTCGATCGTGCTCACCGCTTCCTCCTGCGTCTGTCATCGCCGCGGATGACGTTCTCCTTCGCTGGCCTCGGCGCGTCGCCCTTCCCCCGCCTCGGCGTCTTGCGGGCGACCGGCACGCCCGACGCGGTCTTCGCCGCGCCGCCGCGCTTTCCGCTCTTCCTGGCTCCACCGGCGAGCGCGGTCATCCTCAGATCGTCGATCCGGTCTCGGAAGCTCGCCGCCTTCTCGAACTCCAGCTCGGCGGCCGCCTGGAGCATCTGCTCCTCGAGGATCTCGACCATCTGCGCCGTATCCATCCCCGGCATGAGGTCGAGCATCTTCGAGTCCTGTTCGAAGTCCTCCTTCGAATCGGCGACCGCGGTGGCGCGCATGATCTCCTCAACACTCTTGACGATGCTCTGCGGCGTGATCCCGTGCTCCTTGTTGTACGCGAGCTGCCGCGTGCGGCGACGTTCCATCTCCTTGAGCGCCCTGTCCATCGAACCGGTGATCTTGTCGGCGTAGAAGATGACCTTTCCACTGAGGTTCCGCGCCGCCCGCCCCGACGTCTGGATGAGCGATCTGTCGGACCGGAGGAACCCCTCCTTGTCCGCGTCGAGCACGGCCACAAGCGAGACCTCCGGCAGGTCGAGTCCCTCTCGAAGAAGGTTGATTCCGACGAGCACGTCGAACTCCCCGAGTCTGAGCCCCCGAATGATCTCAACACGCTCGACGGCGGCGATGTCCGAGTGAAGATAGCGCACACGGGTGCCGAATCCCGTGAGGTAGTCCGTCAGGTCCTCGGCCATCCGCTTGGTCAGTGTGGTCACGAGCACCCGCCCCGACTTCGCGACGTGCAGCCGGATCTCCTCAAGAAGGTCATCGACCTGTCCCGCAACGGGGCGCACGATGATCTCCGGGTCGACCAGTCCCGTCGGGCGGATGATCTGTTCGACGACCACGCCGCCGCTCGCATCGAGCTCGAACTCGCCGGGTGTGGCCGAGACGAACACGGCGCTCTTCATGAACTCCTCGAACTCCTCAAACACCAGCGGCCGGTTGTCGAGCGCGGATGGAAGCCGGAAGCCGTACTTGACCAGCGTCTCCTTCCTTGCGCGATCCCCGCGATACATGCCGCGCACCTGCGGGATCGAGACGTGCGATTCGTCCATAAACATCAGGAAATCGTCCGGGAAGTAGTCCAACAGCACGGCCGGGCGTTCACCGGGACCGCGGCCGGACAGGTGACGCGAGTAGTTCTCGATGCCGGTGCAGTAGCCCATCTCGCGGAGCATCTCGATGTCGAAGCGCGTCCGCTGCTCGATCCGCTGCGCCTCGAGAAGCTTGTTCTCGGCGCGGAACGCCTTGAGCTGGACCTCGAGTTCGTCCTGGATGAGCTCGATGGCGCGGTCAACCCTGTCCTGCGTCGTAACGAAATGCTTCGCCGGGTAGACCGTGACGGTGTCCATCTTCCGGATGGTCTTTCTCGAGATCAGATCGATTTCCGAGATCGTCTCGATCTCATCGCCCAGAAACTCGATCCGGATCGCGCGTTCCTCATACGAGGGTCGGATCTCCACCACATCGCCGCGTACACGGAACGAGCCACGCACGAACTCGTAGTCGTTCCGTTCGTACTGCATGTCGACGAGCTTCCGAAGCATCTCGTCCCGATCGATCGACTCGCCGACCGAGGCTCCGAAGAGGAGCGACTTGTAGACCTGTGGGGAGCCGATCCCGTAGATGCACGAGACCGACGCCACGATGATGACGTCCCGACGTTCGAGGAGCGATGCGGTCGCTCTCAGGCGAAGCCGGTCGATCTCGTCGTTGACGTCCGCGTCCTTCTCGATATAGGTGTCCGTGCCGGGAACGTATGCCTCGGGCTGGTAGTAATCGTAGTAGCTGACGAAGTACTCGACGGCGTTCTCCGGGAAGAACGACTTGAACTCCCCGTAGAGCTGCGCCGCCAGCGTCTTGTTGTGGGACATCACGAGCGCCGGGCGGTTCATCTGCGCGATGACGTTGGCCATCGTGAACGTCTTGCCCGAACCGGTGACCCCGAGCAGGGTCTGGTAACGGTCGCCACGCTCCAGCGCCTGGACGAGCTCCGCGATGGCGCGCCCCTGGTCGCCCTGCGGCTCGTAGTCTGCAGTCAGCTTGAATCGTTCGCTCATGATGTGTGTGGGTTCAGTGTGACATGCCGTTCTCGTCGACGATCAGCCCTTCGACGAGCCGCGAGCCGGTGCCGGCCGTTCCGAGAAGTGAGCCATCGAGGTAGAGCTCGAGACCGCCTCCGTTGCCGACATCAAGCGTGAAGCGCTCGTTCGCCCGCCACGTGCGCTCATCGCCCGCGTCGAGTGTGAGGTCGGCCGTGGGCACCGCGTCGGCGGAGACCCGGACCCACGTCCGCTCGTGCGCGACAACCGTCAGCTCCAGCTGGTGCCACTCGATGAGCGTGTCCTGCGTCGTCGCCTCGAGGACCTGTTCCTCCTGCGTGGGCTCCGGCGGTATCGGGTCGGGACGGTTCCGAATGCGTCCGACACCCCAGACGATCCCGGCGACAACGATGAGTGCGGCGAGCGTGATGATCCCGACGCGCTGCCAGATGAGGCCGGTCCGCCGCGATGTCTCGTGCATCTCGAGCTCGACGGCGTCCCACTCGTCCGGTTCGGCGCTGTCCTGCTGCTGGGTGAACCGCATGTACATCTGGACGACGTCGTCCTCGTTCAATCCGAGGAATCGCGCGTAGGTCCGAAGATGACCCTTCACATAGACGGGCGCCGGCAGGACGCTGAAACGGTCCTCCTCGAGCGCCCCGACGATCTGGCGGCTCATCCGGGTCGCCTTCGCGACCTCATCGATCGTCTTCTCCTGCGCCTCTCGGGTCTGCCTGAGGAACTGACCGACGGACTCCATGCGTCCTCCGATGTTCGCGCGCTAGTACTCGTATCGAATAGTATAGCTCAGGACGGCTTCGCCGTCAGCCTTCACCGGAATGAGAAACTCCACCCGGGAGGCGTCCTTCTTCTCGTATGTGTGGGTCTCACCGAGGATCGTCCAGTACCCCTGGGGGTGTTCGACGACCCGGACCACGACATCCTCGGCCTTGTGATTGCGGATCGAGACCTCGTAATCCTCCTCGCGGACCCGGTCGGTGATCTTCCGCCGGTTCACGGTCGTCCGCTCGGCGGCTACATCGAAGGCGTTCCCCATCAGAAGCGCGACGTCCTCGTCCTTTGCGGTATGGTCGATCCGGTCCTCCCCGATGAACTGGAGATCGCCGGCCGAGTCCTCCTTGTACATCCGGACGGTTCCCGCCGGAAGCGGCAGTCCGAGCCCCGCATCCTCCGAATTCGCGAACTCGAGCAGGACACGGACGTCGGTGCCGTAGTAGTGATCGAACTCCAGCACCTTCTCCACGCTGACGCCCGTGCTCGGGAAGAACGTCAGTTGCTTGATCTCACGGTCCGCGACGGTCGACGGTGTGTCGAGCTTGTAGAGGTGGTACTCGAAGAGCTCCTCCTCCGCGAACTCGGGCATCCCCATCCCATCCATCGCCTCCGCCTTCATTCCACGCATCAACACGGCCTCCGGCTGCCTCGTCGCCCTGTTGACGTCGCCCGCGACGAGGTCGAGCTTCGCATCGGTGTACGTCGCACCCGAACGGTTGTCGACCGAGACCCACGCGGCGAGATCGACCGCATCGTCACGGGCGCTGACGACGCCGACGTACTCAGCGTGCCAGTTGATGCTCGATGTCAGATAGGTCACCTCGACCAGACGCTCCCCCTCGTCCTCCGCCCCTACCTTCCACACAAGTGAAGGCTTGGAGATGAGCCCGGCGGGCAGCGAGGGAAAGCGAACGTACGATATCTTGCTCGCGCTCAGTGACACGATCGGACCGTTGCCCCGCCCCTGGTCGAGCATGACCGTCGTCCCGTCATAGCTTATCAGCGTTCCGGAGAACAGGTCGGCGTCCTCCGTCACGACATCGATGTCTCGCTCGAGGTACTTCTCGAGCACCTTCGATGTGCTCGCGAGATCGAATCGGTAGTTCTGCTCCCAGACCGATGCCTCAGCGCCGTCGATGACGCGGAAATGAACCGACGTCGGATCGATGCGCTGCGCCACGTCGGGGAAGCGCACCTCCTGGACGCCCCGGTCCAGGTCGATCGTCCGCACGTCCTTCACCAGCGCGAGATCGCTGTTGTACACGGTGATCGCGACCCCCTCGCCGGCCGTTTCGGCAGCGGCAGGAACGGTCGCCATGGAAACAAGAAGCAGAAGCGCCAGCATCCACCCGGTCTGTCTCGTGAACATATCGGACCCCCCTTGCTGTCGAGCGTCTGGACTAGCCGAGCGTGAACGACAGAACGAGTCCGAGTGCACCCGCCGCCCAGCAATAATACGCGAACCGGTGGAAGACCCCCACTGTCACCAGTCTCATCAGAAGCGCGATCGCCGGGAGCGCGCTTGCGAACGCGGCAACCGTACCCGCGAAGATCGTCCACCCCGCTGCGCTCCCACCGCCAACGATATCACCAAAGCTCGTCAGTGTCGCCCCGAGGATGATCGGGATCGACAGGAGGAACGCGAACTCGGCCGCGCGCGTCCGATCGAGTCCCAGACCGAGGCCCGCTGAGATGGTCGAGCCGGACCTCGAGATGCCGGGCATGATGGCCGCCGCCTGTGCAAGACCGATGAGCGCCGCGTCGCGAGCCGTCTCGTGTCTCCGCATCCCAGCCGGGATCCGACGCGTCAGCCAGAGGATGACACCCGTCACGAGCAGCATCGACGACACGAGGATGGGCCTGTCGAAGATCTCACCCACCAACTCATCGAACGCCAGTCCCACCGCGGCGGCGGGAATCGTGCCGATGATGATGTACAGGGCCAGACGCGCCTCGCCGTGGTCGAACTCGCGCCGGGCCGCCCAGCGCAACACGGCGCGCAGCATCGACGTGACCCGCGCGCGAAAGAACCACAACACGGCCAGCGCCGTCCCGAAGTGAACGAACACCTCAAAGGTAACGCCCGGACTCGTGATGCCGAAGAAGTGCTCCGCAAGAGCCAGATGCCCGGAGCTCGAGACCGGGAGAAACTCGGTGAGTCCCTGGAGAATGCCGAGGAGTATCGCTTCGAGAACCGTCAATGGAATTGCCTTCCGCTACAGGATGCCGAGCGAGACCGCCGCGAGCCCGATGACCATGGCCATCTTCAGGAGTGCGGATGCGCGGCTCGGCCGCGCGTCCTCTCCCGACCGGGCGATCGACGACAGCGCGAGCGCGAGCAGGACCTGCATGCCTATGGCGATCATGCCGTACCACAGTCCGAGCGTGCGCATCGCGAACGGGACGATGATGACCAGCATCGCGGCGACGATCGTGATCCGCGCGGCGAGCAGTGCTGAACCGGCTCCGCAGACGGTTGCCAGCGTCCGGACCCCCTGCACGGTGTCACCCGCGACGTCCTCCGCGTCCTTCGCGAACTCGCGCGCCAGGTTAAACAGAAATGCGAGCGAGAGCGCCGCGAGTACGGGCGCCGCAACCGGGCGCCCCTGCGAGACCGACCCGAGATAGAGCACCGAGGCCGTCACGGCGGCCGCCACGACGTTGCCGAGCACCGGGATGCCCTTGAGGACAAGCGAGTAGGCCACGGTCAGGAGCACCCAGAGCAATACGATGTCGACTGCGACGACTCCGACGCGCGTGGCAAGCGCGATGGCCGCGGCATATGAGACCAGGGCGGTGGCGAGCGCCGCGCGGGACGAGAGTGCGCCGCTGGGCACCGGCCTTCCCGGCCGGTTGACGGCGTCGGCCCTGAGGTCGACCCAGTCGTTGAATGCGTTCGCCCCGGCCACGGCCGCGAGCACCGCGGCCGCGCCCCAGAGCGCCGGCACCGGCATGATACCGTGCGCAGCCTGGAGCCAGGCGCCGACGAGCGTTGCGCACCCGGCGATGGCGAGGTTGACGGGTCTCACGAGCGCGAACGCCGCGACCGGCCGCGACCGCGCCGTCCGGGCCTCCGTCGACCCGCTAGATGCGGAAACCGACATATCCCGTCACCTCCCAGATCGACTCGTCTGCCGGGTCGGCGCCCTCGACGCGGTAGATCCCCGCGCCGATCCCCGACTGGAACCCCCTGAGATCGTCGTACTCGAACAGGAGCTTCACGGAGTCCACGGCCCGGACGTCTCCCGATGGGAACTCGCCGTCGGGATCGTCGATCCCCCTGTAGTACGGTACCCGGAGACTCCCCTCGCCCTTGCGCGCGTGGACGTACTCAAGCCCCAGCGCGATGTGACGACGCGGGTACACGCGCGTGAGGAGAAGCAGCCGCTCGGCGTCCGGGCCGAGATCGAACCCCAGCGGGAAGCCGTCGTGCTCGAGACGGTGCTCGACATGCTTGTGCGTATAGGTCCACTTGCGAGCCTGTGAGTACTCGAGCGTCAGATCGATGTCGATCGCGCCGGAGAGGATACCCGCGAACCGGTAGCCAAAGGTGGCCGCGTACTTGTCAGGGTTGTTCGTGTCCCGATCGTACTGGAGATCGTCCGCAAGAAGCTCCGCGTACAACTCGTGTCCCGGCACCGGCCGCCAGTCGACATCGAGCGACCAGAAGATGTTGTCGTCCGCGCGCTCGTTGTGCTGTGAGACGTAGTAGGGCGCGAAAGGATTGAGGTAGATCGGATCGGGGATCGTCCCGCTGTAGACAACGGCCTCGTTGAGACCGACCGAGAGCTTCGGACCGGCGATGACCAGACGGTGTCCCGCGAGGAAGACGTGTTCGTCGATCCCGAGATCGTTCTCGGTCCCGATCCCGGTGTACTCGAGCATCGCGTTGAGCGCGGTGAACGAGAGCGGTCCGATGGACGCTCGCATCTCGATGCCGTCGAGCGTCGGCGCACTGCCCGAGAGCAGGAGCCTTCCGCGCTCCGAGCGTCCCCACGCTGCACCGCTGCGCCCCGCCGTCACGCGCCAGTGCGGGCGCTCGACCATGACGTACCCGTGGACGATGTCGGCCGTCATCCCCCGCCACGCGCGCGCGCGGTTGGAAACGCGCTCGATGCGCTCACCCTGCTGACCGTGGAACACGATGTTCGCGTCCGTGTAGAAGCCGATGTCCTCGCCGAACCCGCCCCAGACCTCGTACCGGAGCGTGGCATCGATCCCGAAGTCGTCTTCGATCGACGGGAGCGCGATGGAGTCGCCCCCGGCGGGAACCAGCGTATCACCCCGCGCACCGAGACTCTGCTCGACCCATGCACTGGGCTCCCCCGGGTCAAAGCGCTCGGTCGCCCCGACGAAGCTCCCCGTCACGGCCACACCCAGTGCCATCCCGAGCTGCGCCTCACCCTGCCGCGTATACGCGGTCGGCGCATCGACGGCCGCCCGGTCGAACTCCAGGAAGAGCTGCTCGATCAGCCACCGCTCCCGCGGTGTCAGCGAGTGCGTGGGAGCCGTCCTTCGTCCCTCGGCGTCACCGGCGCGTCCCTCGGCATCACCTACGGGTCCGTCGGGCCGCCCGGTCAGGACCGGGTCGAGCTCCAGGAGCGCATCCAGCACCTCGCGCCGCGAGACCGGGAGCGTCGTGAGATCGAGATCGATGATGCCGCGCGTCGTCAATCGACCCAGCAGCGGATACGACCAGTGGCCGAGCGGCACGATGGCGGGCGGACGCTGGATACGCGGACCCGTGTGATGAAGTGTCCCGCGCGGGCCCCGGAAGGTCATCGTGGGGATGGCCGTCTCCGGAGACCGCGCCGCCGCCGTGAACACGGCGGCGAGAAGCAGAAGCAGAACGAGCATCGAGGTGAGGATGGGCGCGAGGCTGCGCGAACCTGTCATTACGCGCTCCCCCCGGCCTTTCGGTACGCATCCGAAGCCTCGACACTCCTGCCGAGCCGGTCGAGCACGAGGCCGAGCTGATAGTGGACGGCCGGGTCCTCCGGGTCGCCTTTGACGGCGCGCCGCAGGTAGCGTTCGGCATCCTCGAGGCGGTCGAGCGACGCCAGAGCCGTTCCAATGTGGTAGGCAAGTGCCGGCGTCTCGCCACGAATTGATGCAACGCGCTGGAGCTCCGCGAGGGCCCTGCCGAATCGGCACTTGCTGATCAGCGCGACACCGAGAAGATATCTCGCATCGGCGTTCTCCGGCGAGTGCCGGACCGCAAGCTCGAGTTCGGGAAGCGCCTCCTCGTCGGATCCGCTGGATATCAGCGCGGCACCGAGGTTGAACCTCGCCTCCGCGCTCGTGGGATCGACCTCGACGGCCTTCCGGAACTCCTCGATCGCCTCGACGAGCATGCCCTTCTCGCCGTAGACGGCGCCGAGATTGAGATGGTGGTCCGCGTTGTCGCTGTCAATCTCGATGGCGCGCTTGAACTCGAGGATCGCCGCGTCGCTCTCCCCCATCGCATCGAGCGCGTATCCGAGATTCGTGTGTGCCTTCGCGCAGGCGTAGTCCGCATCGATGGCACGACGGTACCAGCGCGTGGCCTCCTCGAGCTCGTTGCGTCGCGCGTACGTCACGCCCATCCGGTAGTACGGCTCGGGGCTGTCCGGAGCCAGTTCGATGGCCAACTCGTGCTGGCGGACGGCCTCCTCGCTCCTCCCCATCATGTCGTAGACGCGCCCGAGGTTGTAGCGGGCCACCGCGCTCGCCGGCTCCGACTTGGCGGCGCGTTCGAACTCGGTCGCGGCCGCCTCGTGGAGTTCGAGCTTCCGGTAGCATGTCCCGCAGGCGAGCATCGCGGTGTGGTCGGTCGGTCGGCGCGCCAGATACTGCTGCAGCACGACGACGGCGTCCGCGAGTCGTCCGGACTCCATGTAGGATATCCAGAGATCCCTCAGAGCCACATCGTCGTTCGGGGCGGCTCTGAGCCTCTTTCTCAGCCCGAGCAGGTCTTTCTGGATCGGGTTGCGCACACGCCCTCCTCCTACACCCTTCCGCGCTTCTCGAGAACCTCTCTGATCTTCTCCTTGAGCTCCGTGAGATCGGCCGACTTCACGACATAGGCATCGGCCATCCACGAAGCGAAGTCCTGCTTGTACGTCGAGTACGCCGAATTGAGAATGACCGGCAGATCCCGTCTGCGCTCCATGATCGTCCGGAGGCAGTCGATACCGTCCATCCCCTCGAGGCGGATGTCGAGCACGACAAGGTCGGGCGGGCCGTCCTCGATGAGCTCCAGCGCCTCCTCAGCGCTCTCCGCGGTCTCCACCTCGTACCCCTCCCGCTTGAGTTCGCTCTCATACAGTCTTCGGATGTTCTTCTCGTCGTCCACTACCAGGAGCTTGATCATCACACTCCTCCACTCGATCGGTCAGTGTCGTCGCGACGGTCGGCGGCCTCCGGGGCGCCCTCCGTGTTCCCGTAGATTCGCTCGTGTGCCATCTCGGCCGTGCTCCGGATGATGGGCAATCGAACCAGGAACGACGTACCGTTTCCCTGTTCGCTCTCAGCCGTGATCTCGCCACCGTGATTCTCCACGATCCTCCTCGTGACCGCGAGGCCGAGTCCCGAACCCGACTTCCGCGTCGTGAAAAACGGCACGAACAGCTTGCTCATCACGTCGCTCGGAATTCCCGGGCCGGTGTCCGAGATCCGGACGATGATGTCGTCGCCCCGCTGCACGCTCGTGACGGTGACGGTGCCCCCGTCCTCCATCGACTGGATGGCGTTGCCGATGATGTTGAGAAACGCCTGCTTGAGCTGATTGGCGTCCCCCATCGTCACAGGAAGACCATCCTGAAGATCTCCCACGAGCTGCGTCTGCGATGATAGCAACCCATGCGAGAGGAGCTTCCGCACATCCCGCAGGATCTGGTTGATATCCAGGGGACGCATCACCGGCTGCAGATGACGTTCCAGCGTCAGCTGCTCTCTGAGGATCTGCTCGAGCCTGGTCACCTCTTCGAGGATGATCCGCGTATGCTCACGCCGCGGGTCGTCCGAATCCATGTCCTCATGAAGCTGTCTGGCGAACCCACCGACGGCGATGAGCGGGTTGCGGATCTCGTGCGCGACGCTGGCCGCCATCTGCCCGATGCCCGTCATCTGCTCGACCTCGCGAAGCTGCCGCTGCAGCTTCATGCGGTCGGTCACGTCCTTGATGTACTGAATGGCCTGAATGGTCTTGCCGTCGCGGTCCTTGACGGGGAACGTATAGACGTCGACGCCTCGGCGGTGGAAACTCCCCGAGAGCTCAAGCTGCGGGACGAGCGCCGCCTTGCCGGTCGCGAACGTACTGTGCGCCGGACACGCCTCACACGCAACATCCCCACGACAGTAGACCTCGTAGCAGGACATACCCACGAGATCTTTGGGTTCGCGGCCGAGAAACGCCGCCTCCGCCTTGTTGATGGCGATGACACGGAAGTCGGCATCGACGATGATGAGACCGTCTGTGATCCCGTCGAAGATGGCCTGGAGCTGCTGTTTGCTCTTGAAGATGTCGTGCTGATGCCGGTCCGCGTAGCGCGACCGAGCGCGCCCGGCGAACCACCCGCCGAGCAGGCCCGTCACGAGCGCAACCAGTGCGCCCACAAGGAGTACCACCGGCGGTTCGAGCCCTCCGATCGCCATGTGCGCGACCCCTGTCCTTCCCGAGTGGAGAGTAGATGACGGAACGGTGGGCGGAGCATGTCATCACCGCTCATCGGGCGTCATGGTAGCCCCACCCCCACAGAGTGTCAAGGCCGAACCCCTTGCATCTAGGGGACTTCCGGGGTACGGTTCGCCTTCGCCCGACCGCCCCCATCCTGCGCCCGTCCGCACCGGGAGTGTCGCCGGGACCCCGCGGGGAAACCTCCCGGGAGTGGACGCATCCAAGGTCGCGAGGCGCCTCCATCGGACGCGCCGTGATTCTGCCTTGACGGGATGCCGCTCGAGGCCGTAGAAGTACACGATGGTCGAGCCGGGCACGCCCCCGTACGAGACGAGGCCCTGTACGAGAGGACGCCCCGTGCCGAGCCGGGTCACCCTGAGAGGACAAGGAGACACGCATGGACTGGGGGATGACACTGCCACATACGAACGTGACACTTCTTCAGCTGGCTACCGCCTTCGGTGTGCTTGTCGTGGGACTTCTCGTCACACGCATCGTCCTCGCCGTGTTCCGGCGACAGCTCAAGCAAACCAGCCTGTCGGCCATCCTCATTGAGTTCCTGGCGAGATTCTTCGGCATCCTGCTCTACGTGATCGTCATTCTCATCATGATGAGCACGCTTGGAGTGGACGTCGGAGCCATACTCCTGAGCCTGTCGGCTATCGTCGGACTCGTTCTCGGATTCGGGATGCAGGAGACCTTCAACAACATCGCGGCCGGGATGTGGATCGCCGCGCTGAGACCGATCGACCTCGGTGAGGTCGTCACCATTAACGGCATCACGGGCAAGGTGAAGAGCGTGGGCATTCTCGCCACCGAGCTCCTCCAGCCCGACAACGTGTACATCACCATCCCGAACGGCCAGGTCTGGGGCTCCCCCATCATCAACGCGACGCGCATGCCGATACGCCGTGTCGATGTCTCGGTCGGGATCGCGTACGGCACGAATGTCGACCAGGCGGTCAGCGTGGGGATGGAGTTGATGAAGTCACACGCCGGTGTGCTCGCAGAGCCGGCGCCGACGTTCGTACTGACCGAGCTTGCGGACTCATCGCTCAATCTCCAGCTAAGGCCGTGGGCGAACACCGACGACTATTGGGCGGTGAAGGGTGAGATCACACAGGGCATCTACGAGGCACTCGCGGAGGCCGGCATCGAGATCCCGTTCCCGCGGCTCGACATTCACATGGACAAGCCGTAGCCGATAGAGAAGCGACACTGGAACGGGGCGAGAATACCGCTGCAGGCCCCGGGCGAGGGACGCGTGCGCGGCACGCCCTCATGAGGAGGACAGGGATGTTCAAGGAGTTCAAGGAGTTCGCGATGCGCGGCAATGTCGTCGACATGGCGGTCGGTATCGTCATCGGCGGCGCGTTCGGGAAGATCATCGCATCGTTCGTCACCGACGTGCTCATGCCCCCGATCGGCATGCTGCTCGGAGGGACGGACTTCACGAACATGTACACGGTCCTCAAGGCCGGCGAGGTGGCCGGTCCGTACGCGTCGCTCGCCGAAGCGCAGGCCGCCGGCGCCGTGACGATGAACTACGGTCTGTTCGTCAACGCCATCATCAACTTCATCATCATCGCCTTCGCGATCTTCATGGTCGTCCGCGCGATGAACAACATGAAGAAGAAAGAGGTCGAGGCTCCCGCTGAGCCGACGACCAAGGAGTGCCCGCATTGCCACACGGAGATCCCGATCGCCGCGACGCGGTGCCCGAACTGCACATCGGATCTCGGCTCGGCCTAGCGCGGTCCTGAAACTCGACGTACGTGAGCGCGCGGCGGACCGGAGTCGGTCCGCCGCGCGCCGCATCTCTCAGGGGAACAACACTACCAGGGGGACAACACCATGCGATTGCTTCTGACAATGATGGGCGCGGCGCTGCTGACGGTCCCGGCCACCGCCCAGTGGGCCATCACAAGTGAGAACAACCTCACGCTCACGCAGTACGCCTACAGCGACAACTGGGAGGGCGGCGAGGCGGGAACGCTCTCATGGGCGGCGGCCTCGAACAGCGTCGCGGAGAAGCAGCTCTCCGAGATCCTCAACAACCGGAACACGCTCAAACTGGAGTTCGGCCAGACTCACAATCAGAACGGCGAGACGCACGACTGGGCGAAGCCGATCAACTCGACCGACAAGATCGACTTCGAGACCGTCTGGCGGTTCACGCTGGGCGGGTTCGCCGACCCGTTCGCGGCCGGCAGGTTCGAGTCGCAGTTCACCGACGAGCGCGACCCGGACGAGACACGGTACGTCAACCCGATGGTGCTCACGGAGAGCTTCGGCGTCGCACGGATGATTATCGACGAGGAGACGCGACAGTGGTCGACGCGGCTCGGCGGCGCGCTCAGGCAGCATCTGGACAGCGGTGTCCTCAACGCCGACACCGGCGAGTTCGAGAGCGAGAACACGAGCGATTCCGGCCTCGAGTTCGTCTCCGAGTTCACCTCTCCACTCGCAGAGGACCGCCTGACATTCACGAGCAAGTTCACGGCGTATCAGGCGCTCTATTACTCCGAATCATCCGAGGTCGAGGGGGACGACTGGAAGTCGCCGGACATCGACTGGGAGAACAGGCTCACCGCCGGGATCACGGATTTTCTCATGGTCAATCTCAATCTGGACGCGTACTACGACAAGGAAGTTGATGACGATCCGAGGCTCAAGCAGACCCTGTCGCTCGGGTTCACATGGTCGATCTAGCGAGCCCGTGGGACTCTTGCCGAATCGTCCTGCCCCTCTGCTAACCGCAGTATTACTGGACCGTATTCAGTCTACAGCTCGGGACCGCGCGGGTATTGACAGCCACCCGCGCGGTCGGTATATTGTCTCCTTGATATGACTATGTTCGATGACATCCGCACGCTCCGAACCGCCCATCTCGCGGCCCGGTTCGCAGAGCTTCCGGAGAGCGCACGATTCTATTCGACGCTCTCCGCTCTCGTGTTGGTCCTGGC
>Ga0180435_10002992_pt1 | contig 17075 bp, 11 predicted proteins | sample SS_ome_3_FD_132467 | JGI IMG/M metagenome (GOLD analysis project Ga0180435, IMG submission 132467) | Hypersaline lake sediment archaeal communities from the Salton Sea, California, USA - SS_3_S_1 metaG | ecosystem: Environmental > Aquatic > Non-marine Saline and Alkaline > Hypersaline >...
CACCGGCACCAGTTCAGCGCCCGATTGCTGCCACCCCTGCAATTGTTTACATACCTCTCCAAGCACGAATTCGCCCAGTTGCAGGATAAGCCCACTATCCTCCGCCAATGGAATGAATTCCGCAGGAGAAACCATATCGCCTGCCTTGCGCTCCCAACGTACCAGGGCCTCCATTCCGACCAATTTGCCATCTGCTGCCGTGACTTTGGGCTGATACGCCACGTGCAATGCCTGGTTCTCGAGGGCTATCTGCAAATCCCGGGTAAGCTGCACACGGCGCAGACTGCGCTCACGCATGCCATTGTGATAAAAACTTATGCGATTACTGGTGCTAGCCTGGCGTTGTTCCAGTGCCAGTTCCGCTTTGTCCAGCAATCCTGCCGCCTCAGTGTCATCTTGTGGATAGACAGCGGCACCTATCACCGCGTTGAGCCTGATCTCGTACTCACCGACTTGGCAGACTTCTCCAACACGACACAGCAACCGCTGCACAGATTTTTCCACCTCTTGCGCTGAACCCACATCGCCGCACACCAACACAAAACCGGCTTCGCTGACACGTCCGATCAACGCAACCTCTCGCGAAAAATCCAAACAATGTTGGGCACACTCTTCCTGCAATCGGTTGGAGATTATGCGCATCAATTCCACTGTTCCTTCACTGCCCAGCAAGCCTCGGGCGTGATCCATCCCAAGCAAAGCAAGGCGCATGACCGCAAGCACAACGCCTTTCCCTTTTATACGGTCGACTTTCTCATCCAACTCGAGGCGCACACGCTCACGGTTAGGCAGACCCGTCTCCCGGTCGAAAAACGCCAACGAGCAGTTTTCTCGCTCCGGCGCATTGCAGTCACTGACATCATGCAACATCACCATGAGCTCGCCCGCTGCGGCAATGGCCATACGCATCTCGAAGTATTTCTTTAAGCCCTCATTTAAAAGTGAAAACCCAATCGCTTGACCGGATTCACCATAAGACAATCGCTGTAGAGCCGATCGAACTGATGCCGCGATTCCTCCAGGCAGGGCTTTGAGGAAATCGCCACCTACAATGAATGAGAGAAATTCTCTTGCGACACCCCGGCGTGTCTTTATGTAGGCCACCTTGCCATTCGGGTTGACCTGAATGATGGCGTCGGGCGTCGGGTTGAGCACCGCCTGTTGATGACATTCGGTAGCCTTCAACGCCGTCGCAGCCCGATGCGCGATTGCGCGAAAGCGCACCCGCTGACACAGGATCCGCCAATCCAACGGCTTGGCAGTAAAATCGGTCGCACCTGCCTCAAAGGCCCGATTAGAAATCTCCGGCTCCTCCAGACCGGTGAGCAGTATGACCGGCAGGGTGAGGCAATCGGGCAGATCGCGGATCTGCCGGCAAATCTCAAAGCCATCGTCGCCGGCAAGTCGAACATCCAGCAAAACAGTATCGAACGAATGAGCTCGCAAGGCCTCGATAGCCGTTGAACCGTCATGCGCCTCGTGAACTTCAAAATGCATCTTTTCCAGGATGTACCTGGCGTGGATGCGCAACAAACTGTCGTCATCTACCACCAGCACGCGAAACCTTGCCTGCGTGGGGGTCAAATCGTCTTGCCAGTTTTTTGTCTTATTTTGCATCGCAGGCCCTCTACTGTGCGGCTGTCCACCAGAGGACATGCGATGACTTGAGCAACAATCAGGCCAACCAGAAGTATTTTCCGTCGATCACCAGATACCGGTCGGTTCACGATAATTTCAGCGTTAGTTCTGAGAGGTTCGATGCGATCTGCAAAATACTCAGCATTGTTTTTTGCAATTTGCAACGCAAAATTGCAAATTAAGTTCGAAAGAATAGAAGGGAATCGTGCGCTGCTCAGCGAGAGACCGGCCTCAACCCGTCTGGCCGGCCAGCTTTTCCCAGGTAGCACGTTTGCGGTAGATCGTGGAGGCGCTGATTTCCAAGAGCGCCGCTGCCTTCGGAATGTTTCCATCGCACGTTTGAATGGCACGCTCGATCACGTCTTTTTCCTCCAACCATAGAGGTCGAATGGTCCCGGTCTGCGCCGACTCGACAATCTCCATCTGTTGCTCGGCCTGCGTTGATGGGAGTGGCATTTCAGCTGTGTTTTCCATAACTGGTGCCGGCGCGGCCGATTGTTCCAGTAGATGTGCCGGTAACATATCCAAGCTAACCTGATCACCGTTGTTCAACACCACGATGTTGCGGATCACGTTCTCCAACTCGCGCACGTTGCCTGGCCACGCATAACGTTGCAACAGTTCGCCGACTGCCTGGGAGATACTGCGAAAAGCCTTGTCCTCCTCGCCCGCCATACGCCTCAGCATCTCGCCGGCGATCAGCAACACATCGCTGCCACGATCCCGCAGTGGTGGCAAAGCAAAGGGAATGACATTGAGGCGGTAATAGAGGTCTTCACGGAAACGGCCGGCCTGAACCTCTTGTAGTGGATCCCGGTTGGTGGCGCAGACGATACGGATATCAACCTGCTGCTCCTTGCTGTCGCCGACCCGCTGGAATCGCCCTGTCTGAATGAAGCGAAGCAGCTTGCTCTGCAGATCCAAATCCATCTCGCAGATCTCGTCCAGGAACAGGGTCCCGCCATCCGCACGGCTTGCCGCACCATCACGCCGTGCCACCGCACCGGTAAAAGCACCCTTGATGTGACCGAAAATTTCGCTCTCCATCAGGTCGCGTGGAATGGCAGCGCAGTTAAGGGCAACGAAAGCCTTATCGCGCCGGGGACTCTCTTGGTGAATCGCCTCGGCACAGAGTTCTTTACCGGTGCCGCTCTCACCAGTGATGAAAACGGTAGCCTTACTCGGTGCCGCCGACTCGATGATGCGGTAAACGGCCTGCATGGCCAGCGACTGGCCAATAAAGTTGTGAAAACAGTCGCGCTCGAAGGTGTTCTGGTATCGCGTCACCATATTGGACAGACGATGCTTGTCCAGGGCGTTACTCACGGTCACCCGCAGGCGCGTGGCATCGAAGGGCTTGGCGAGAAAGTCCACTGCCCCCAGACGCATAGCCTCCACTGCCGAGCCGACTGAACCATGGGCGGTGATGATGATCACGTCGCAGTCCAGGCCGCGCTCGTGGATATGCTGCAGTACGTCCATGCCCGACATGTCGGGCAGGCGTAAGTCCAGCAGCACCAGTTCCGGGCTCTGTCGGACCAGGTAATCGAGAGCTGCGGTGCCATTGTCCACGGCATCGACCTGGTATTCCTCGGTGGCAAGGTAGCCCTGGTAAACCGCTGCGAGTGACGGGCTGTCTTCCACCAGAAGGATTCGAGCTTGGGTATTTTGATCGGTCACTGTGTCTTTTCTTTGCTTGTCGCAAAAACCTTTGTCATTGGCTGCTTTCAACCAAACTATCGAAACGGTCACGGTAGGCGTTCAACGTATCATCCACCACGTCGACCAACTGCATACCCAGTTTTTCGGCCGACGCGCGATTTCCTTCACGACACGCCGTTTCCAGGCCCCTTGCCAAGCCCTGCAGACGGATCGCACCAAAGGTGCCGGCAAGGCTCTTGAGCGTATGGGCCTCGTCTTCGAGCCCATCCAGGGATGGTGCATCCAGCCCATCGCGTACCTTTCGGGCACGCAGGGTTACCTCATCGACAAACATTCGCAGCATCATCGGCACAGCTTCCGGCGAAGTGTCTTCAGCCAGTGCATCGACCAGGCTATCGTCCAGCAAAGGCTTATCCGCCGCCTTTGTGCCGGGCCGCTGATCCACGGACAGAACATTTGATTCCCTGGCGAGCTCGCTGTCAGTTGCACCCAGCTGGCGTTCAAGCGCCGCAAACAGTTTTTGCTTGTCCACCGGCTTTGCCACGAAATCGTCCATTCCCGAGTCAAGACAACGATCCACATCTTCCTGCCGGGCATTCGCCGTCATAGCCACGATAGGGATACGACTGTTTGTCTCCTGGGCTCGAATAAGGCGGGTAGCCTCCAGACCATCCATCCCCGGCATACGCAGGTCCATCAGAATAAGATCATAGGCGCCACTTTCGAAAGCCGACACAGCCTCCTGGCCATTCTCGACAACGTCCACTTGGTAGCCCTTTTTAGTCAGTAATGCCTTGGCCACGACCTGATTGGCTGGACTGTCTTCAGCAAGCAACAATCGAATGGCCAGCGTTTTGGCAACACTGCGATCAATCCCTGTCAGGGTTTGCGGCGCTACAGGGACATCAGGACTTTTACCCGGTCCGTTACGCAGCATGTCAACGACCCGGTTCACCAACAGTGGCATCAACAGGAGATCATCGAACCTGCCATCAGGAACGGCCCCGGTGGCCAGCGCGTCCATCTGCGGACTGATCAACACCCGGTGCGCCACACCAACACCGCGCGCCGCTTCTGCCAAGCGCTCCAGTTCTTCCTGGGGTAACGTACCATCCACCAAAATGGCAGCAGGGGCCGGATCGAGGTGGCGTAACGCTTCGCGCACGGAATCAACCATGACGGCACACCGTTCAGGCGTCCGGGAGTGAGTGTGCAGCGCCTTGCGTATCAAAGGATGAAGACCGACGATCAGCACCTCGTTGTTGAACACGCGACGCTCCATTTGGGTCGTCCTGTCATGCTCTGTCTGCGTGCTTGTCTGGCTCTTCCGCAAGGGAATCTCCACGTGGAAACAACTACCCTGCCCCAATTGGCTCTCCAGCCAGATGCGTCCACCCATGGCACGGGTGAGGCCTTCACAAATAGAGAGACCCAGCCCGGTACCACCGAAGCGTGTGGAGTCGGAACTGTCCACCTGCCTGAATTCTTCGAAAAGCCCTGCCTGCGCTTCTTCTGGGATTCCTACGCCGGTATCTTCCACGGTGAAACGTAAGGTGGCGCTTTTCGTGTCTTCAGCAACCGGCTCCACAACCAATACCACTGCGCCCTCGGCGGTATATTTCAGCGCGTTGTCCATCAAATTGATCAAAATCTGGCGCAACCTGATTGGATCGCCATCAACCTTGCATTGAATACCCGGAGCCAGTGCGATGGCTGTCTGCACGTGCTTGCCACTCAGACGGAAGGCCGACAGGTCTGCCACCTCTCCCAACAGGTCCATCAGATCAAACGGTGTGCTATCCAAGTGCAGTTCGCCAGCTTCGATTTTCGAGAAATCCAGGATATCGTTGATCAGTGCAAGTAACGTCTTGCCAGAGGTGTCGGCCGTCTGCGCGTACAGACGCTGCTCGCTGTTCAGCCCGTCATCCAACAATAGGCCTACCGAGCCCAGCACCGCATTGAGCGGCGAACGTATCTCGTGGCTCATGTGTGCCAGAAAGCGCGATTTCGCCTCGGACGCCTCTTCAGCCCGCCGCTTCGCTTTGGTCAGCTGCTCCTCCGCCGCCTTGCGCTCGGAGATATCACGGATGAAGGCGATGAAAAAGCTTTCGTCGTTCACCTCGATAGCCTGGACAGCCAGTTCGATCGGAAACTGTTCACCGTTGTTTCGCTGCGCCACGATCTCGATCCGTTGCCCCAGCACCGGCCCGGTCCTGGTCTGCCTGTACCGTTCCATGCCCGCCTTGTGTGCCTCACGCAGGTGTTCCGGCACCAGGAGTCGCCCCATCTCCCGGCCAATTGCGTACTCTCGGGAATAGCCGAACATTGCCTCAGCCACCGGGCTGAATTCAACAATCCGGTCTTCCAGGTCGACCGTCACCAGGCCATCCAGGTTGGCATCCACCACCGCTGCCTTCATTGCAGCATTGCGACGTGATTCAGCCTCGATGCGCCGGCGCTCGCTGATATCCCGCACCAGACCAACGAACAGGTGTTCGCCATTCAGCTCGATTTCCGAAACAGCCAGATCAATCTCAAAAGCACTGCCATCGCGGCGCAACCCAACCACCTCGCGCCCGACGCCGATCACCTTTGCGACTTTGCCATCGAGATAATCCTTCAAATAAGCATCATGTTCGCCTTGGTAGGGTTCGGGCATCAGGCATGACACATTACGGCCCAACAGTTCCTTCACCTCGTAACCAAATAGTGCTGCGCCAGCCGGATTGATGTCATCGATAACCCCGCGCTCGTCGATAGTGATAAAACCGTCGACAGCGGTGTCGAGAATCGCCTTGAGACGAAGCTCCTGTTGCGCCAGCCGCTGCAGCAACTCATCCCGTTTCTTCACTGTGCCCTGCATCTCGCGATGCGTCTCGGCAAGGCGCACTGACATCGTGTTGAAAGCGCGGCCGGCAACCGCCAGCTCGTCTTGTCCATGCACGTCGACCTGGGTCCCAAGCTCACCTTGACTAACCGCATCTGCAGCATTGGTAAGACGCTGCAAGCCTCGTGTCAGGTAAGTACCCAGAACGAAGGAAAACAGGGCCACCAGGAACATTTCAATCATCGCGATACCAAACAAATGGCCGCGGGCATCGCCGAACAGTTGCTTCGCACGCGCAACCGACAGCCCCAGTTCAACGCGCCCGTAGCGCTCACCGCTTTCGACGATGTCATGCGCTGAATCGAAGACACCGTCGGTAGCATGGGATACTGTCGAGTCCGATTGGAAGAAGCGTGCCAGAGCAGCTTCCTCGCCTCGTGACACGAGTACATCCCGGCCATCCATGATTCGTAGGTACACGACTTCTGGCGAAGTGATGACCTGGCTTGCCACACTGTCCAATCGCGCCAAGTCAGTGGATAGCACCGCATCCCGGCTCAGGTCGGCAACCAGGCGGGTAGCGGTGTCAGCGCGGATCCGTAGTTCATCGTTCGCAGATTGCTCGAGGTAGTTCAAACTACTCCAAACCAACATCAGCAGGAGCACTGCCTCGATCAACGCCACGCCGAGAATGGTCTTGAGTCGAAAAGACATTTTGTCTCCCTAGTCTTGCGTACCCACTTTGGTGTCAATACCCAGCCGCCGGACATCATCCCAGTCTGCGTTCTCGGCAGCCTGAAAACCCTTCAGCTTGAGCTTGTCCAGCGCCTTACGGCCAAGCGCGACCGAATCCAGATCGATCAGTGCCTGTTGTATCTTTGACCGAAGCTCCGGCTCCACCCGGAGGTGCCCGGCAATGGCGTGCGACGTGTAACCCGGTGTAGTCCACAACACCCTAAGCTGATCGCGCACTTCTGCCGGAGCGGCTGTAAAGGTCCGCATTACACCTCCTCCTGCGGGGAAAAACCCCCTCGCCACCGTCTTGTAAACTGAATCGTGCGAGGAGACATAGCGAGGCTCGAACGCGACCTTTTCCGACCTCAGGTGCGCTTGTGGCAATACACTGGCGGCAAAAACAGCTGGAGCCGGAAAAGCCAGCGACTGTCCCTGCAGGTCTTTCAGCGAGGCAACGTCGGAATCCTTGCGCACGACCAGAATCCCTCGAATCAGCTTGTCACTCGCCCTGGCCACTGCCTGGTAACCATATTCCGGACGATTGAAGACCGTGAAGTGATACGGGTTCATGTAGGCGAAATCGTATTCACCATTGGCCAGTCGCTTCTCGAAAGTCGGAATATCCGGAGCAGTGCGGAAGATGAATTGCCGTCCGGTCTCGTTCTCAAGGTGCCTGAGCACCGGCGCCCAAGCGGCCAACAATTTGCTCGCTGCCTGTTGCGGTACGACACCAAAGGTCAAAGGCGCTGCCTTGTCATCTGCAATCACGGTGCTGCCCGCCGAGCCCAAACAGGCAACCAGAATGGTCATCATCAGCAAACGCATGGTTAGCTCCTCATCTTTACTGAAAGTCCTCGCCGGAACAGAGGCAAGCTTTGCGCCAAATAACATTTTTGTAACAACGGCAGACAGTTACGTCACTTGATCTGATCTGCAAGGCGCGAATTGCAATTACATTCGCAAATTGCAACGCAATTAGCGAATCGAGTTCAGGAAATTTTTTCCGCAAGCCACTCGATCCGTTGAAAAAGCCAGCCAAAAAGGAAGCCAACATACTGTTTGCGTGGGTGGCACGATTCTCGCTTTGGACCGGGGGAACCGATCCAGGAGAAGACCCGATGTCCGCACCAATCCCCGATACTCCGGACGCAGCCGCAAACGAAAATGCAGAGGAAGTGCTGGTGATCGAGGACAATCTGCTTGAACAGGCACGCCTGCAAGCCATGCTGAACAAATTCGGCTACCGGGTGCACTGCGTAGCGAGCGCGGAGGCCGCAGTAGAACATCTGCACAAGCAGCCGCTTCAGTTGATCCTCACCGACTGGCGCATGCCCGGGATGAGCGGTATCGAATTGTGCCGCGTACTGCGCTCCACCCCGGAGTTCGGTCAACCCTACGTGATCCTGGTGACCGGGATGAACAGCAAAAACGACCTGGTAGCGGGCATGGATGCGGGTGCCGATGATTTCATCAGCAAACCATTCAATGGCGAGGAATTGCGCGTAAGGGTTCAGGCGGGCGCACGTATCGTTCGCTTGCGTGGCGAACTGGATAAACGCCACCAGGAGCTTCACCAGACCATGGAGCGCGAAACGGAAATCAACGCGCAGATCCGCCGGGACCTGGACGCCGCGGCGCGTATGCAGCGTGAACTGTTGCCTGGCCAGAACAGTCCGTTCCCTGATCTTCAAATCGGCACGCTGTTCATGCCAGCAATCGAGGTGGCCGGAGACACATTCAACTTCTGCCGACTCGACGAACGCCATCTCGCCTTCTACCACATCGACGTGGCAGGCCATGGGCTCGCGTCGGCAATGCTTTCGTTTACCCTGAATCGCATCCTCTCGCCAGAGATGCAGGCGATCAGGCTGTTGCGGGAAGCGGGTGAAGGGAACGCCGCCAATGGCTTGGCTCCCCATATCACAGCACCCAGCGACGTGGTGGCTGCACTCAATCGCCGCTTTCTCGAAAGAAGCGACGAAAGCCATTACTTCACCATGGTCTACGGGGTGTTGAACGTCAACAGCGGCCATTGCGTCCTCTGCCAGGCGGGGCATCCGCCCCCACTGTTGTGCTCACCCGACGACCAGATCCAAACCCTTGGTGAGGGCGGCTTCCCGGTGGGTCTGCTGCAACAGGCTGACTATATGGACCTTTCGTTCCAGCTCGAGCCGGGCGATACCCTGTTCCTTTACTCAGACGGGATCACCGACCTGCGCAACGAGCAGCAGCAAAACTTTGGATCATCCCGCCTGGAACGGGTACTTCCAGCACTGGCAGGCGGAGGGGCGACTACCGCTACTGCGATGCTCGGCAGCCTGCTTGAACGCTGGAAAGGTGATCAGCCGCTCTTTGATGACTGCTCCATGTTGTCCATCGGCTACCGCTGATGCAACTGCAACCAAACAAAGCCCAGGCGCGCCTCACGACTGAACTGGAAGCCGCGAAAGTGCCTGTGATCAGCAGCTGGATTGCTGCCCATGCCGCGCGGGCCGGGCTTGATGAGCCCAACTGCTTTCAACTCAAAGTGGTAACCGCAGAGGCGCTCAACAACATTTTCGAGCACTCATCCGGAGGCAGCGATGCCCCTGTCATCCAGCTGCAATGCGAGACGACCGCCGCTTGTTTTCAGGTTACCTTGATCGATCACGGCAAGCCTCTCGGGAAACTGCCCACCGGTAAGATTCCAAGCCCGGATTACCTGCGAGGCCGCGGCTGGCCGATCATTCTCAACTGGACCGACCATTGCGAATATCGAGTGACTGACGGCTTGAACCGACTGGTTATGCGCAAGACGCTACCCTGACCTTGCTGACTCGCGCCCCTACCTAAACACCCACCCGACAAACCGTCCTTTTTATTCCGCAGTTGCTCGGCCGTTCTGAGCCTCCAAACAGCAACCCCTCACGCTTTTTCCCGGCCCGCATTGTGCCCTCTGCCAAACCGCCAACTGCATTGCAGATTGCAACTCGCACCCCAGACGCGCTGATGGCAATTCGCATTCTGCAAACGGGGAAAAACAACATGTTCTTATACCTTTGTTTTTAAACGTCTTTTTGGCCTCATGATTTTTGGCACGCCAGTTGAAAGGGTAATGGCGTACATCATTTCAAGGAGAACGCAAATGATCCAAATCGCCAAATTCCAAAGAGGCTCCACGGTGATAACGCTGCCCAATCAGCTGGTAATGAACAACGCCGCGGAGACCCGAAAGGCAATCAGAGACCTGATCGACGCGGGCAGCCACCGCCTGGTGCTGGACCTGGAGCCGGTCGGGTTTATCGATTCCAGCGGGCTGTCAGTGCTGGTTTCCACGCTGAAGGCAGTGCAGGCAAACCAGGGCGAGGTTGTACTGCTCCGTCCCAACGACAACGTGCGCTCGCTGATGGAACTGACGCGCCTGCACCAGGTGTTCGAAATCTTCGAAGACCGCGACGCCGCGGTTCATCGCCTCTCCTGATTGAGAGAAATCCGATATGCTTTATTCGAAAACCCTGCTCTGCTCGACACTCTGTATCGGTCTCTTGAGCAGCGCCTGCACCCCGTTGAAAGTGGCCAGCGTGCGTGACAGCCGCCCGGCAGGCCACATGCTCGATGCCACCCAAAGGCTCGGACCGCTGCGTGAAGAGCCGGGAGCACCAATCCCCGCCCTGTTGCCGGGCAAGTCTGCCGAGGATGCTTCCGCCGAGCGATGGGCTTCCAATCCGCCGCTCTCTCCGGGTGACAGACTGCAAGTCGATATCGAAGACGGAGAAAACTTCAGCGGACGTTACGAGGTGGACCTGGATGGCACTCTCAAGTTGCCTTATCTGCCTCCGCTGAGCGTTGCAGGGCACGATGTCGACAAGGCCCAACGCCGCGTTGCACAGGCCCTGGTGGAAGCCGAATATTTTCGTGTACACCGCGTGCGCGTCAGCATCCGGGTGCACGAATGGGCCCACGTCCAGGTGCATGTCAGCGGCGCGGTCTTCAACCCTGGCATGGTCACCGCCAACGCGCGCAATCCCGAGGAACGCGCCCTCAAGGTCCAGCTCTCCTCCGGCGACTTCCCATCCGAGCGGATGCTCGGCGCGGCACTACGCGCTGCTGGTGGTGTGCGTCCTGATGCCGCATTGGATCGAATCGAACTGATACGCGATGGAAGAATCCGCCTGGTCAATTATCAAGGACTGCTGCAAGGCAAGCCGATCGTACCGGTACCTCTCATGAGCGGTGACCGTATCCGCGTGCCCGGCAGCGGTCGTTTCGACAGAAACCTGCTGGCACCGTCGGCGATAACCCCCCCAGGCATCCGCGTTTTCCTTTCCAACCTCAGCGTACCGGCGACCGGTAACGCGGCCTCGGCGATCGGCAAGAATGCCACCTCTCTGCCTTACGGGTCACGCCTGCTTACCGCCGGGGTATCGGCGAATTGTGTCGGTGGCACACAGACCACGAATGCCGGTCGCTACCTGGTACTGGTGCGCACAGACCCGCTGCGCGGCCAGGAAGAGGTGATTGAACGCACTTTGCGGGACCTTTTGGAAACACCGCATCGCGACGAAGTCAATCCCTTCCTGATGCCCAACGACAGCGTCGCCTGTTACGACTCCGGGGTCACCAACCTGCGGGACATCGCCCGCACCCTCGGCGACCTGCTGTTGCCGTTGAGTCTGCTCTGACAGACGGCCCACCAAAATGCGTACCGCAACCCAAACGTACCAGCGACCGCGCGGCCTTTGGCACCGCCTGCTGCACTTCGTTGCCTACGGTACGGACCTGCCTCGGTCGGGGCGCCTGGCGCTTTATCTTGGTATTGCGTTTACCACCTTGTCGGTCATCTGGGTGCCGGTGGGGCTGTTTCTCTATTTCAAGCCGGTCTCGTATACGAGCACCTGGACGCTCATCCTGCCCGGCTCAGGAGCCGGGCATGCCGTCTCCCTGGACAGCGTCGGCCAGGCCTCCGCCACCGTCAGTTCGCCCTACCAGAGTCACTCGGTGGATCCGAAGGTGAACTACAAAGCTATCGTTGAGAGCGAGGCGGTGCTGGCCGTTGCGGCCAGCTCGGTGGGCATGTCGGTGAAAGACTTTGGCAAGGCGCGCATCAAGCTGGCGGATCAGACCGCACTGATGGACTTCCGCATTTCCGGAGCATCTGCACAGCAAGCTTATGAAAAATCCGTGGCGCTCTACAACGCCCTGCAGAACGAACTGGAGCGTCTGCGCGCAGATGAACTGGAACGTCGGGAAAGCGCAATCAACGACATGCTGCATGGCTTTGGCGGCAAACTGCACCAGGCCCAGCAACGCATCATCGACTATCAGGCCAACGCCCAGGTGGTATCGCTGGAGCAATTCACCGAGCTGACAATGAACCTCGAGCGCATGCGCGACAAGGTGCGAGACCTGCAGGCCCAGCGCGCTGGACTGCGGGGTCGCCTCAGCGCCCTGACTGCTGCCTTGGGTGTCGAACCCTCTCATGCCGCCGCACTGCTCGACCTGCAACAAGACGCACTTTTCCGCGAACTGGCCGCACACTGGGCAGAGGCATCGGCCCTGCACACCCGAAACAAGGCACGCTGGGGACGCAAGCACCAACAGGTGGTCAGTGCCCGCGAAGACGAGCATCAGCTGCACCATGCACTGCTTGCACGCGCCGAGGCAGTAGCGCCTCACCTGCAACTGGACGTAGGCCGGGTGGTCGCCCGGGGGACATCCGAAACCGCTCTGTACCAGCGGCTGATCGAACTGGAAGCCGAGCATCGTGGCATGCAGGCACAGATCACCACTCTCGAAGGCAGCATCGCCGAACAAAAACTGCGCTTGGAGCGCAGCACCAAGGACGCCAGCAATCTGGAGGACCTCAAGCGCAAACACCAGGTGGCCACCGCCGTGTTCAGTACCGCGCTGGCCAAGGTGGATATCGGCAAGTCCGACCGTTTCAGCTCTTATCCGCTGGTGCAGCTGCTGGCCGCACCCTCGTTGCCGGAAAAGCCGGACACCTTGGGCAAAACCCTGGCGCTGATCGGCGGCATTGCCGGCACCTTTTTCATCCTACTTGGCCTGTTCCTGTTATGGATCCGCAAGCCGTTTATCCAGAAAATTCTGAAGAACGCGTAGTCTGGCACACCATCCGTGCCACCTACCTGTTCTACGCCCTCGGTGCCCTGTACATCGTGGCCCCGGTGGTTGCGTGGCTGCTGCTGACGCTGTTGTTATGGCGCTGGTGGCGCGATGGGACACCCAATACCGCGCTCCCCGGGGGCAGGCTACCGCTTGTCATCTGGCTTTGGATCGCGGGAATGCTGGTGATGTTGCTGGCACTGGTCGTAGGACACCTGGACTTCGCACTCGGCACCGGCCAGACGATCAAGTCCTCTATCGGCTGGGCCAAAGGTTGGGCATTGCTGGCGATCTTTCCCCTGCTCGGCTGCCTGCGTATCCGCCCACAGGTGATCTACCGCGCCGCCATGCATGTCTGCCTGCATACGTTGCTTCTGCTGCCGGTATTTTTTGGAGCCTGGCTGGCTGGCTTGCCGGAAACACTCTATGTCTCGCCACTCAAGGCAGTGGGCGGACCAGGCCCCGAGTTTTTTGCCATGAGCCTGTACGAAATTGATCCGGGCAACGGCAAGCCACGTTGGCGAATGTTCACACCGTGGGCGCCGGCGTTGGGCTTTGTGGCGAACATCTACTTCATCTTTGCGCTGCAGGAAAAATGTCGTCGTTGGCGCTGGATCGGCATTGCCGGCACGATGACGATGGTACTGATGTCCGGCTCACGCCTGGCACTGCTGTCATTGGTGCTGGTGTGGATCACCACCTGGTTCATCGCTCGCCTGCGCAGTCCCATTGCCCCCTTCGTGGCAGGCATCGGCAGTGCCTTGGTCGGCATGGCCGGTGTCGCTTTATACGACGCGTTTGACCGTTTCTACCAAGGTTTTCGTGCGGCGCGCGCCGGTTCCACTCGGGTGCGTGAGGCACTCGGCCGCATCGCCGTGGACCGCTGGGCCAACGAGGCGCCGATCTGGGGCCACGGCATCGTTGAACGCGGCCCTCACCTGGTGGAGTTCATGCCCATTGGCTCACACCACAGCTGGTATGGCCTGTTGTTCGTAAAGGGTATCGCCGGCGCAGGTGCCCTGGCCGTGCCGCTGTTTGCGAGTCTGGCTCAGCTGGCCTGGTGGAGTGGCCAACTGCGCCAGGCCAGGGTCGGACTCGCCATGGCCCTGCTGCTGTTTCTCTACACCTTCGGCGAGAACCTGGAAATTCTCGCTTACCTGATCTGGCCCGCCCTGATAGTGATCGGTATGGCGCACCGTGAAATCTGCGTCACCGCCACCAGGCCGCCAGTCCATTCACTTTCTCCCGGAGATCTCAAAAATGCCTGAAATCAGTGTCATCATGCCCGTTCATAACGTGGAGCGCTTCGTTGCCGATGCCGTACGCTCGGTTCTGGAACAGACTTTCGAGAATTTCGAACTGCTGATAATCGACGATTGCTCACCGGATGCCAGCATCGCCATCTGCGAAACCTTCGACGATCCACGCATACGCATCGTCCGGCATACCGTTAACCGCGGACTGGCGGGCGCGCGTAACACTGGCGTACGTCATGCAAAAGGCGAATTGCTTGCGTTTCTGGATTCTGACGACTGCTGGCTTCCCGGTAAGTTGGAACAGCACATGGCGCATTTGCAGGCTCGCCCTGAAGTTGGCGTCTCTTTCAGTCGTTCGGCCTTCATCGGCGAAGACGGTACGCCGAACCACTGCTATCAGATGCCAAGACTTACCGACATCGAGCCCGGCTATTTTCTGTGCCGCAATCCCATAGGTAACGGCTCGGCACCGGTAATTCGCCGCGCCGTATTCGATGACATTCGCTACATAGCGGATTTTCTCGGCAGCTTTGAGGACTGGTACTTCGACGAGCACCTGCGCCGATCCGAGGATATCGAATGCTGGATTCGCATCGCCCTGACGACTGACTGGTTGATCGAGGGCATACCCGAACCACTCACGCTTTACCGCCTCAACGCTGGTGGCTTGTCCGCACAGCTATTCAAACAACTCGAGTCTTGGGAACAGGTGATCGAAAAAACCCGCGGCTATGCGCCAGATTTCGTCGCCAAATGGGAACGTCCCGCGCGCGCCTACCAATTGCGTTACCTGGCCCGCCAAGCGATTCGCCTGCAAGACGGTAGCGCTGCAGTGCAGCTGGTGAACAGGGCTTTTTGTACCGAACCACGGATCCTGTTGCAGGAACCCACCCGAACGATACTGACCGTGGGTGCGGCCTACCTGTTACACCTCGTACCCCAAAGCCTTTACGCAACGATAGAGAATCGTGCGCAACGACTGATTGGCAATGCGCAAGCGTGGCGCATCGAGCGCGATATGGGATCGCGAATTTCCTGATTTTCAAAGTCCGTTGCATTTTGCAACACACATTGCAGTGGCCCGCCAGCAAGTCCTTGGGCGGGTCACCAAGAAGCCCACAACTTTCTGTTTTTGCGCGATTTTGCAGGACTTCACCACGTTGGCATGACGTTCGCATTGGAATAGGCAGGCGAAACCTCTCACCAACTGACAGAGTGCCGAGATGAACGAACCAATCCAACCAGAAAATCTCAATACCCACCCCGTCGGACACCGCTCCTCAGCGGTCGTTGCCGCCCCCAGCATCGTCAACCTGTTTGGACTGGAGATCAGCAACATCAGCGTGCATGAAGCCATACATTGGATAGCCAAGTGTGCCCTTCTTCGCCAGAAAACCCTGCTAAATTTTGTCAACGCACATTGCATCAACGTGGCGAGCAAGGATGTCGACTATTACCGGGTACTGCGCACCTCGACCCGTCTGTTCCCGGACGGCAGCGGCATCAGCAAGGCGATGCAACTGCGTGGCATGCAGCTGCGCGAGAATCTCAACGGCACCGACTTGTTCCCACCACTTTGCGAGCTCGCGGCTATTCATGGTCTGTCGATCTATCTGCTCGGTGCAGCACCCGGCGTGGCCGCGCAGGCCGCGACCAACATGCAACAACGTTACCCAAATCTACACATCGCGGGCAGCCGGGATGGCTTTTTCAGCGCCGCTGAGGAAGCCCAGGTAATCACAGACATTAATCGCTCCGGCGCCGACATTTTGTTGGTTGCGATGGGGGTGCCGCGCCAGGAAAAATGGCTGGCAGACAACCTCGACAAACTCCACACCAGCGTCAACATGGGGGTCGGGGGGTTGTTTGATTTTTTCGCCGAGAAAGTCAGCCGTGCACCACTTTGGTTGCGAAGTGTCGGCATGGAATGGACCTGGCGACTGCTGCAGGAACCGCGACGCATGTGGCGGCGTTACCTGCTCGGAAATCCCGCTTTCATGGCACGTGCCTGGCGCGATGCCCGTTCATGGCGACGCCGCGCAAACCCCGCGACAGCACTGCAATCACGGCCGTTTCTTGCCAAATACCGGCGCATTCAGTTGCGATCTTCTGCCCGCGCCGTCAGGCTCGCCAAGCGAATACTGGATATCGCTGTCAGCGCCAGCGCACTGCTGGTCACCAGCCCCTTGTTTGCCGCCACCGCCTTGGCTATCCGCGTTGAATCGGCGGGCCCTGTGTTCTTCAGTCAAACGAGAGTTGGACTGCACGGTCGCGTGTTCAGGTTCTGGAAATTCCGGTCTATGTATTCCGATGCCGAGGCGCGCAAAGCGGAACTTGTCGAACAGAACGAAATGGATGGTGGAGTCCTTTTCAAGATCAAACAGGACCCACGCATTACCCGTGTCGGCCGCTTCATACGGCGCTTTTCCATAGACGAACTCCCTCAACTATGGAATGTGCTGAGAGGCGACATGTCACTGGTCGGGCCGCGGCCGGCTTTACCCAATGAGGTGGCGCAGTACACCCTGTCCGAACGCCGACGACTGCTCGCACAACCCGGGATTACCTGCACCTGGCAGGTATCCGGGCGCTCGGAAATTCCGTTCGAAAAACAGGTTCTGATGGATATGGAATACATCCACTCAGCGCACCTGGCCACCGACATCAAGCTGCTTCTGAAAACCGTACCGGCCGTGTTCTACGGCCGTGGCGCTTACTGACCCCCGGAGATACCGATCATGCAAGCCGTCATTCTCGCCGACCGCAAGGGCCAGGAACTGCTCCCCTTGTGTGACGAAAACTGCCCAGCCTTGCTGCCCCTGGCCAACCGCCCCGTGTTGCAGTACTGCATCGAG
>Ga0180435_10002993_pt1 | contig 17075 bp, 13 predicted proteins | sample SS_ome_3_FD_132467 | JGI IMG/M metagenome (GOLD analysis project Ga0180435, IMG submission 132467) | Hypersaline lake sediment archaeal communities from the Salton Sea, California, USA - SS_3_S_1 metaG | ecosystem: Environmental > Aquatic > Non-marine Saline and Alkaline > Hypersaline >...
CTGATTGGCAAAGTGCTGGCGGACGTCGATGAGGACCGGGCCGCCCGCCAGGCCGCCCAAAGCCGTTTGCGCCGCTGGAAAAACCTGGATACCCGCACGCTGCGAGTCAAACTTGGCCGCTTTCTTGCCGGGCGGGGTTTCGGTGGGGATACCATCGGCCGGACCTGCCAGTGGGCGCAGGAGGCTGTCAATGGAGATGATCGTGTAATTAATTCAGATCTATAGTGCAGCTTATCAGGCTTCGTATTACCTACGCATTGATTCAATACCCCACACGATACCCCACAAACTTTCCAGTTTCCAGAGAAACCCCTTCACAGGCTTTTAGCCAATTCGGGGGTGCTTACCGTACCCCCCACCCTGCCAAGGTCCGCCAACAATAGAGCATTTGTCGAATTACCGTTCCGATTGAAGATGAACGCTTCATTGGACGTCATTCCCGCGGAAGCGGGAATCCAGGCTTGGAATCATAGGGCTCCAGATCCATTCGGAACAAATTTATGACAGCCGCTATAAACCGGCTCCTTTCGGAAAAACGATTCTACCATCAGCAAGGTTGCCAGAACTGCAGATACTGGAGAGAAACCCCACACCCCAGAGGTCAATGGGCATGCGGGATTATATTATCGTATCAAAGGATCAACCTCGCCCAGTTTTGCCGCCACTCCTTGGATGACATTTCATTTTCCACGATGCCCGGCACGTTGTCATCCGTTTCTGCCTTCTTTCGGAGTCCAATGGATTTATTGCTGCAATACCCATAATATCGTACCATCTGTTCATATCGACCGGGCACATGGGTTACGAGATGGGCGAGCCAGTCCATCGCATCAAAGCTTTTCCGGGTTCTGCCGCCCCTGGAGGTGCAAATAACTTAGGCCGCGCCGTCTGTGGATTCCGCCACCGGAATATATACCATCCTCTCCTGTGAGAAACATGCGCGAATGATGTACCTTGCGAGATTCTCCACCCCCTGCTGATCCTCAAGCCAGATTCTTTCTGTGGCAAAAAACACAAACCGGCGTGATGCCGGTTTCAGGTTTTATCAACATAGCGTCTCACTGTTGAAAACATTCAACTGTTTTTGGGGAAATATTTCACGCCGTCTATATTTTGAAAGTCGGAATATAGAGATTTAAACCTGGTATCTGTGAAAGCTCTATTTTTCACATTTCTATATCGCCGTTTTTGCCCACCAAAATCTCAAAATAGCCACGTTTTTAGGGGCTTTTTTAAAACCATTACTCATGTTTCCAGTCCGCTAGCATGGCCCGTCCCCAGTACCCCCAGTACCTCGGAGGGCGTCTTCGTCATCAAACGGATTTAACATGCGACTCCTCAAGCCCTGGTCTCACATTGTCTAACGCGGCAACGTTTTGTTGATGCCGTCGATGACCTCTTTGATCTCGTCATCTTCATACCGTTGATGTTCGGCCAGTTCAAAACTCACTTTCAAGTTGAGTCGTTTCACAAACGCATCAACGGCAAGGTCGCAGATCCGTCTGCGCGGTGTGGCACCGGCAGGAACGCCGGCTGAGATTTGCGTTTGATTCTGCAGGCATTGTTTGAGCGCATGCAGGACTCTGGGGGAGTCGACTTCACGGATGGCATTGAACAGGAATTCCAGCTGGGCGGGATCGGCGGCATCGATTAGCTTGAGGAGTTCGTTTCGAGAATCGGTATCCCCCAAAGCCGACAGCGAGACCAAAGCCGGCAGACGTGCCGGAACAACCGGCGACCAGCTTCGCAATTTCGTTTTCCCCGCTTGCGGATTGTCTCGAGTCTGCTCGAGAACTTGCCTGGTTTCCTTGCCGGGAAAGTATCGCAATAGCAGAACACTCGTGGCGGACACGCTGTGTCCCCGTACGGCCTTCCGCAGCGCTGGTCCGGCATGGTCGAGCGCGACGATCTCTTGTGGATCGTAAACGAAATACAGACCCGACGACGCCCGTTCACGATTCCCGGCATTTGGATCACTGAGCGCCTCAACTAGGAGTGGTGACGCCTCCTTCCCTCCCAGTGCAGTCAGAACCGAGATGGCCTCGCGACGGAGGGCAGATGATTCGTCGTGCACATAGGGCCTCAGCAGGCTGGCGCTGGCTGCAGGCAATTCGGCGAGAGCCGCAATCGCCTGCAGATTCCCGTTGCGGGCCTGTTCGAATGCCGAATCGATTTGTCGCTTTGCTTCAGCCTGACTTTCGTTCTGGGCCATGGCGAGCTGACTCCCACTCTGAATGCTGAAAGATAAGGCGACCAGAAACAGAATGCCTTCCAGGAACACTTTCCGTGAAAACGAGTGTTCGACCATCGAAGGACTCCTGCTTCAGGCGGATGGTTACGGGTTCATCGTGTTGATTTCGGCTTTGCGCAGTTTGCGGCCTGCGGGTGTCATGAGATCACCGGCCGGTGCGTTCTTGTCATCGGCACCCAGGTGGTGCGCCAATTCATGCGCCAGCGTTTCTCCATCTGGCTCACCAACGTTGTCTTCCATGATGCAGTTTCCGCCCAAGGTTCCGGCCTGTGCATTATCGCGCAAAGGGGTATCATCCTGTTCATACTCGACGACAAAGAACACGTTGAAATCAGCGGTTGTGTCAGCGTTATCCGTCACGTCGTCCCATTCGTGCTGCCGAGCCCGAACTCCGGGCAGATGCGACGAGAAACGCACGACTCGTCGAAGGTTCTGACGCATGCGGAGTGCGGCGGCGGAATGACGCGTCATCTGGACATTCGCCTGGGGCAGCATGACTCCGTTGACAGCCGCGATCAGCGCATTCAAGTTGGCAATGCGCCGCGCGGTCCTTTGAACGCGTCCATCATCGACATAGTGAAATGCAGTGCGGACCGTGACGCGACGTTTGACGGCCACATCGAGTACGGCCCGTGTCGCTCCAGTACCAGCTACGATCTGGCAAGTGCCCTGCCGAACTCCCTGGATCGTCACGGACCTAATGTTGCGGGCCTTTGCAGTTGTCACCGTAGCGATGCGCGTGTTACTACTGGTAACAGCGAGTCTATCTCCATCCACGAGCCGGACGGCCCTGCGCGCACCGAAAGGAACCATCTGCCAGCGGGGAGTGGCTAGGCTATCGAATCCATTATTGGTCGTGAGTTCTTGAAAGGATGCCATCTCGATGACCTCATGAATGAGATGATTCGAATGTGGAAACGGTCAAGAGCGTATAGACACTCGCCGCCGGCGATGCGCATCACGCCCTGAGAAAGCGTAGTTCACCTGGACGTCGAATCATGCACAATCCCCCTGAGGTTCATCAGCACATGTCTTTGCTCATCAGTGTAACGATAGAAAACTGCTGTGTTAATATACCAATTTTACTTAGGATTGTCAAGAAAAAGTTGGACATAATGATTATGTCCGGTTGCGGTCTTGCAGGGACCCCGCGGGCAGGGGCGATCCAGGCCCCCGGCCATTTTTTCTAAAATTCCCGCTGCGATTGCCGATGTAAGACGGATATGGCTATATTCATTGTCCGGTTGTGAGGGGTGTTAATGAAAAAATGGTTGTTGCGGATTGGGTTTTGCATCATGTTGGCAGGCGGTCTCTGGTTTCTGTCGACTTTCGATTACAGCTTTGATTACTCCGGGGTTGAGAATTTGGCCTCGGAACGGAAGATCGCCGAGCCAAAAGGTAAGATCCGGAACAATGATGGCTGGCATATGCCGATTACGATGCGATAAAGCAGTTTACCTGGCCGGTCGATCCCTGTAAAAAAGGGGAGCGGCTCGTTGTTTGGTTCGATTCGGGAAAAAGCACGTTCAACACGGGGGAGCTCCCCTGGAAAGCCAATAACAAGCGCCATGCCCCAAGTCCTGCTGGTCCAACCGCCCATCCGGGATTATTATCTGACCGCCAAGCGCACCATTCCCTACGGGCTGGCCTGTATTGCCGCCGCCATGCAACAGGCGGGCTACTCGGTGGAAATCCTGGACGCCCTGGCCGCACCCAAGGCCCGGCCGCGGCCGCGGCCCCGGGACCTGGCCTACCTGGATCCCTTCTACGGACGTCCCGATATCTCGCCGGTGGCGCTGTTTCACCAATTCCGCCACTTCGGTTACAGCTATCAATATCTCCAACAGCAGATCCGCCGCTCCCGGGCGGATATCGTGGGCATCTCCTCTTTGTTCACGGCCTACAGCGGGGAAGCCCTGCACACCGCCGCCCTGGCCAAACGCCTCCTGCCCCGGGCCGCCATCGTGCTGGGAGGCCACCATCCCACAGCCCTGCCGGAGTCCGTTATGGCCGATCCCCATGTGGACTATGTGCTGCGGGGGGAAGGCGAGATCGCCCTACCCGCCCTGGCAAAGGCCCTGGCGGGCAAGGGTGCCCTGGAGGATGTGCCGGGGCTGGTCCATCGCCTTCCCGGCGGGCTCCATATCGGACAGCCGGCCTGGGTGGCCGATCTGGATACCCAGCCGCCCCCGGCGGAAGCGTTGCTAAAAAGCAAATATTACCGCCGGGCCAAAGGTCCTGGCAAAGTCCTGGTCACCAGTCGGGGCTGCCCCTTTGCGTGCAGCTACTGCTGTCTCAACCGGAACTCCCCCCTGCCCTACCGCCGCCGGGGCATGGCCTCCATAGCCCGGGAGCTTAAAAGCGCCGCCGTGGCCCAGCCCCCCGGCTTCATTGACTTCGAGGATGAAAACCTGACCCTGCACAAACCCTGGTTCATGGAACTGATGGATATGATGGGCGAGCACCTGCCGTCCGGGCAGGCGGAACTGCGGGCCATGAACGGACTCTTCCCGCCCTCTTTGGATAAAGAGATGGTGACGGCCATGGCGGATAACGGTTTCAAAACCCTGAACCTGGCCCTGGCCACTACCCATCCGCAGCAATTGAAGCGCTTTAAGCGTCCCGATGTGCGGCCGCACCTGGAAAAGGTGCTCACCTGGTCCCGGGAACAGGGGGTGCAGTGTGTAACCTATCTCATTGCCGGGGCACCCCGCCAAAAGGCCGTCCACAGTTTGGCCGACCTGCTCTACCTGGCCGGCCAGCCGACCCTGGCGGGCCTCTCCATCTTCTATCCCGCCCCCGGCAGCCCCGATTACGGCTTGTGCGCGGCCAGGGGCCTGCTGCCCGGAAATCCCATGCGCATGCGTTCCAGCGCCCTGCCCGTGGATCACAGCACCTCCCGCCTGGAAGCCGTCACCCTGCTGCGGCTGGGCCGCATCCTCAACTTCATGAAACAGCTGCAGGGCCGGGGCGAGCAGCTGCCCCGCCCCACGCTGCCCGCCGCCAGGGTCGATGCCGCCCGCCTGGATCGGCAGGCCCTGGGCCGCCGCCTGCTGAGCTGGTTTTTCAAGGACGGCCAGATCCGCGGCGTCACCCCGCAGGGTGAGGTTTATGCCCACCTAGGCGCGTCAGGTTTGTGCAGGGAATTCCTGGGCGGAATGCCGCAAAAAATTGTCGGTGAAAATCTCAAGGGTTGACCCGGGATCTTGACGGGACAGGCAATAATCCGTATTAAACCCTACGAACCAGCGGGTTTCCTCTGCATGATCCCTATCTGCCGCCCGGGTTCAGCCTGGTTATCGGACGCATTGCGGAAGATCTTGCCCTCCTTCTGCAACGCCGCACATCAAGCCTTGGGAATTTATGTATGGCTTCCGTTCAGCAGCAGGACTTCGAGCGAGTACTTAAAATCCTCGAATTCAAAATTCTGTCCAGCGCCCTGAAACCTCGCGAACGCTTAATCGAGCGCGAGTTGATGGAAACGTACCGGATCAGCCGGGGCACGGTAAGAAAAATCATCAAGGAGCTTGCCGTAAAAAACCTGATTAACCATGTTTCCAATCGCGGGGCGGTGGTGGCCGAACCCACCCCCAAGGAAGTGGAGGATATTTACCACGCCCGCCTATTGCTGGAGAGCTATGCCATTGATTTTGTCGTGGCCAACATGAATTCCACCCGCCTGCAAAGAATTGAAGCCTGCGAAGATGCTTTTGAGCGCGCTGTTACGGCGGGGGATTTGCGGGGCATGCTTAACCACAACCGGGAATTTCACCGGGCCATATTTCAGACCTGCGGCAATGCAATCATATCCGAAATGATCGACCAGCTGCGCAATCGATCCCGCATATGGCACAATTACATGAGCAGCAGCGTTCAGAATCGCGAGAAAAGCATAAAAGAGCATCGGGCCATGATCCATTGTCTGCATAAAGAAGATGGCGCCGGCCTGAAATCCGTTAATGAAGAGCACCTCACCACCGGATACAAAAACTACAAGGGGCAACTCGTTGCCCTGTAAGGGTTCGCGCAAAAATAGGTTCACAAATTTTAAGAGTTCAGGCGCCCGCTCAGCAAGGCGCGAAAATTAAGGAATATCAGGCATATTCCTCTTTGCAGTTTGCATGTTGACACCATCTGCGGATACTTTATATGCTTGAAAAATTGTTAACAATATTGTTAACAATTTACCTGGGCGGGCCCGCGGCACCTTTCAGAACATAGAAAGGCACTTGGCCTTCACATATTGGAGAACCCAGCCAACCAAGGAGTGCTACATGCAGACCAAACGAATCAAGACGGATGTCTTGTGTATCGGCGGGGGGATAGCCGGCTTGATGGCGGCCATCCGGGCAGCCGAAATGGGTGCTGATGTTGTCGTGGCGGAAAAGGGAAATGTTCTTTACAGCGGCTGCGGGCGCATGGGCAACGACCATTTCGAAACCTATATACCCGAAATCCATGGTCCCCAGCGGGACGCATGGATTGATGAACTGCTGCGCACCGCGAAGGGCGAGATTTTAATCGGGAAGGATCTTCTGCGCACGCAATTTACAAAGGCCTACGATATTGTAAAGCTCTGGAACAGGTGGGGCATCCCCATGAAATATAAAGGGCGCTGGGAATTTGCCGGCCACTCCTTCCCGGGGCGTCCCATGACCCATATCAAATATGAGGGGCGCTTTCAGAAAAAGATATTGGCCGATGAAGCCCGGAAACGGGGCGCAAAAATCATAAACCGGGTCATGATGCTGGACCTGGTCTGTAGAAACAACCGGGTGATCGGCGCAGTGGGGGTCCATACCCGCGAGGATAAGCTGCTGGTTTTCGAGGCCAAGGCCGTCCTTTTGGGTACGGGTAAATGTTCGCGGCTCTATCCGCCCCTGACACCGGGCTGGTTGTTCAACGACGCCCATGGCGGTACGCAATCCGGCGACGGCCGGGCCATGGCCTATCGGGCCGGGGCCGAACTGCAGAACCTTGAGATGCCCCAGCGGCATATCGGCCCCAAATACATGGCGCGGTTCGGGCAGGCCACCTGGATCGGGGTGGTAAAGGACCAGGCGGGCCAGCCTGCGGGCACCTTTGTCTCCAAACCGGACCGCCGCTATGGTGACATGCTCTGCGAAGTAAACAAACTGGCCCCCGAACAATATACCCGGTCCGGCAAGGGCCCACTGTACATGGACTGTACGGATATTACCAAAAGAGACTTGAAATATATGCACCACTGGATGCAGAATGAAGGCTATCCCTCCATGTTGAATCACATGGAGGCCAACGGCATCGATTTCAGGAAGCATCCCATTGAATTCGCCACCTACCCGTTGCGCGGCGGGGGCCTGATTGTGGCCAATGACAGGGCCGAAACCACCCTAAAGGGGTTGTATTCCGCCGGGGATGAATCCTTCGGCGATATATCCGCCGCCGCCGTGTTCGGCTATGTCGGCGGCGAGAATGCGGCCAAATTCGCCGGGCAGGCAAAACAGGTTGCCATCGGCCGGCAGAATAAGGTCGTCGGGCGCATTCAGTACCTGGTGGATGGGATCAGGGGGCGCGCCAGCGGTCCGGATTGGCAGGAAACCGGTGTTGCGCTGCAACAGACCATGGCCGACTACGTCGGCAAGGTCCGCAACGAATCCCTGCTCAAGCAGGGTTTGCAGCATCTGCGCAGAATCAGTGAAAAAGCCCGCAAAACCATAACAGCCGCCAATCCCCATGAAGTCACCCGCTGCCTGGAAGTACTGAACATGCTGGAAATCGGCGAACTCACCTTCCTGGCGGCGATGAACCGCAAAGAGACACGCGGCTTGCACGTGCGGCCCGATTATCCCTTCACCGACCCGACCCTTAACCAGGCCCAGGTCATCCGACGGGCCAAAGGTAAAAATGTGCTCCAATGGAAGCCATATTAAAAGAGGAAAGCCATGCCCCCGGTAATCAATCCTGAGAAATGCATTAAGTGCAATCAATGTGCTGAAATTTGTTCCGAGGATGTTTTCTACGGCTCGCAAAAAGGGGAGGTTCCCACCGTCACCTATCCGCGGGAGTGCGTTCATTTCAACGGGTGCGTGGCGATCTGCCCGGTACCCGGTGCCATCCGCTTGCGAATTCCCCTGCCCATGCAATTGGTATACTGGGATGCCGATGAAGCGGTTTGAGCATAACTGTTGATTTTAGCTGAAGGTTCACCACAACAAAGGGAGGATGAAATGAGAATCAGATTATTCCTGGCGGCAGCGGCACTTTTAGGCATGTTGTTGGCAACGCTTCCGGTTCAAGCTTCCGACTGGTCGCCCAAGGGCTCCATCAAGCTATTGATCGGATTCGGCGCCGGCGGGTCCACCGACATCATGGGCCGCCTGATTGCATCGAAAATAGAGGAGAACACCGGTTGGAACGTGGTGGTGGAAAACAAACCCGGCGGCGGCGGCGTGGCCATGTTTTCGGGTCTTATGAACCAAAAAGCGGATGGCCGGACACTGGGTGTGGGGGTCAACATACCCATTCTCCTGAACCTGGTCCAGCGCCCCGATAAAATACCCTTTAAAGTAGACAGCTTCGATTACATCGGTACCATTACCAAGGGCGAGAACGCCCTGGTGGCCAAGGCGGATGCGCCCTTTGACAACTTCAAGGAGTTCCTGGCCCATGCAAAAGCCACGGGCAGCATTCCCATAGCCTTTGATGCCAAGCCGCAGGTTATGATCATGAGCGCGGTGAGCAAACAAGCCGGTGTAAAATTCAAATTCGTCAAACATAAAAGCGGCGCCGAGCAGATCCAAAGCGTGCTGGGCGGCCATGTGACCATCGGTTGTCTGGCCGGTGCACACATCAAATACCTCACCAGCGGCGACCTGAAAATGATCGGCGTGCTAAACAAGGAGCGGCACTCCTATGCGCTGAATGTGATGACCCTGATTGAAAACGGGTTTGAGTATTACCTCGACCCATTCTACTATGTTGCCGCCCCCCAGGGCCTGCCGGATGAGGTTAAAGCTGCGCTGGCCAAGGCCCTGGACGACGCGGTAAACTCTGAAAAGGTGGAAACCCTGCTCTTTAATACGCTAAGATCCGAGCCCAAGAACCTGGGACCGGAAGGCACCCACAAAATGCTGGCGGACGGCGTAACCGATATCAAAACCCTCATCGATGCCGGCGAGTAACGGTTTGCACCTAATATGACCCTAAATCGATTATCAGGCCTGGTCGTTGCAGTCACCGGTGGCATCCTGCTCGCCTGGATCATTCCCCGGCATACGGAAAGCGTGTCCTTCGGCTGGCTGCAACCGGCGACCCTGCCCAACATCACGGCCGTTATCATTCTTGCTGCCGGATTAATCCAGCTTATCTTCCCCGCCGGCAGGGTTGATTTCGATGGGGCCTTTTCACTGCGCGTCGCGCTGTTCTTCACCATCGGCACCCTGGGCCTCGTCTTGATGGGTTTCCTGGGATTTATTATCGCCGCGCCTGTTCTCGCGCTGGTGCTGATGCTAATCATTGGTGAGCGGCGCCCCCCGTGGATGGTCGGCGGCATCTTACTCTTACCGGCAGGAATCTGGTTCTGCGTGGCATACCTGCTCGACAGACCGCTTCCCTGACGATGGGATCAGTTGTTTAAGCATGATTGATATTACGACTATTCTCGCGGGCCTGGCCGATGCCTTCACCCTGTACAATCTGGTGCTCGTATTGTCCGGTGTTATCGTCGGCCAACTGGTGGGCGCCGTGCCGGGGGTCGGTCCGGTGATGGCCATGGCGGTGGCCATCCCGTTTACCTTCGTCCTCGACCCCCTGCCGGCCATTGCCTTTCTCATGGGCGTCAACAAGGGCGGCCTGGTGGGCGGCGCCATCCCCGCCATCCTGATCAATACGCCGGGCACACCGGATGCGGCCGCCACCACCCTGGACGGCTATCCCATGACCTGCCGGGGCATGCCGGAAAAAGCCACTAAAATGGCGCTCTATTCATCGGTATCGGGGGATCTGTTCAGCGATATCGTGCTGATCACGGTGGCGCCGCTCATCGCCACCATTGCACTGAAAATGGGCCCCATTGAAATCCTCGCTTTAATGGTATTTGCCTTCTCGATCATTGCCGGGCTCGTGGGCGATTCCATGGTGAAGGGCATCGTCGCGGCCGCGGCCGGGCTCTTTTGCGCCACTGTCGGACTAGATCCCGAAAACAGCACGCCGCGCTTTATCTTCGGCCATTTCGAATTATACGACGGTTTGCCCCTGGTGTCTGTGGCCCTGGGCATGCTGGCGGTGGCCGAAATCTTCCGCCGGCTCGCCATGATCCGCGGTAAAATCGGCGCGGCGGTTTCCATTCCCAAAACGCAAAAAAGAGCGGACCGCCGGGTGAGCTGGGCCGAATACTGGTCCTGTAAATACACCATATTGCGCGGCTCGGTGATCGGCACCATCCTCGGGGCCATACCCGGCCTGGACTCTTCGGCGGCGGCTTTCATGAGCTATGCCACGGCCAAGCAGACATCCAGGGATCCGGACAGCTTCGGCAAAGGCAATATCCATGGGGTGGCCGCCACCGAGTCGGCCAACAGTTCCGTTTCCGGGGCCAACCTGATCCCCCTGTTGACCCTGGGGCTTCCCGGGAACATTGCCGCTGCCCTGATCATCAGCGCACTGATGATCCATGGGATCCAACCCGGGCCGCTGCTTTTCCACGAACAGGGGCAAATGATCTACGGACTTTTCGGCGCCCTGCTCATGGCCAACGTACTGAACCTCTTTTCCGGGCTCATCGGACTGCGCATCTGGGCGCGGGTGATCAAGGCCCCCGAGTCGTTCATTTTTCCCACCGCCCTGCTGCTCTGCATGACCGGCGTGTATATCGCCACCGGCAGCCTGTTCGGCGTGGCGGTCATGTTTGCCTTCGCCCTTTTGGGCTTCATTATGAACGCCTTCGGATACTCGGTGATTGTATTTGTAATCGCCTTTTTCCTGGGCGAACGCTTCGAGTTGTCCCTGTCCCAATCCCTCAACCTCATCGACGGGGAGTACTCGCTGCTGCTGACCCGCCCGGTGGCCCTGCTCCTCTTCGGCCTGGCCCTGTTTTCCACATACTGGCTGGGATTTCGCCGCAACCGCGGAAAGAAACCTGCGTAAAATTTCCCATGAGCGACCTGCCGGCAGCATCCAAAGGGATTCGGATCAATGGGTTTTCCTTACGCAGATTCCCGGCGAACCCCACGTTATTGTCCTGAAAAAGGCCGGATTTGATGGGGGAGACTTCAATCTTATAACGGAACCCGGTAGTAAATCTAGTTTACTTTCTTCTTGCCCAACTGGTATTTCCGCACGGCCCGCAGATGGTCTTTGTAATTGGTGGAAAACTGGTGGGAGCCGTCCTTTTTGGACACAAAGTAGAGATAGGGCGCCTCGGCGGGATAGAGGGCGGCTTTAAGGGCGGCCCGGCCGGGGCTGGCGATGGGGCCGGGGGGCAGGCCGGCAATGGTGTAGGTATTGTAGGGGGTGGGTGTGCGCAGATCCCGGCGGGTGAGGTTGCCGTTGAAATTTTTGATGCCGTAGATCACGGTGGGATCGCTCTCCAGGCGCATTTTTTTCTTCAGGCGATTATGGAAGACAGCGGCGATGAGGGGTCGCTCCCGGGCCTGGCCGGTCTCTTTCTCGATGATGGAGGCCAGGGTGACGATTTCATGGGCGGTGAACCCCAACTCGGCGGCACGCTGCCGCCAGGCCGGGCTGAAAACCTCCTGGAAACGGGCGGTCATGGTGCGGACCATCTCTGCTGCCGAGGCCTGGCGCGGGAAGAGATAGGTGTCCGGAAAGAGGTAGCCTTCCAGGCTGTTGCCATCCAGGCCCAGCTGCCGGGCATAGCGGGGCAGGTTCACTTCCCGGGCGAAGCCGGCGGCCCCGGCCAGGCCGCTGGCGGCCGCCAAGCGGGTGATCTGGGCCAGGGTGTATCCCTCGGGAAAGGTCAATTTATGGAGCCGGACCCGGCCGTCCGCCAGGGCCGCCAGGATTTCATCGGGCGACTGGTGGGGTGAGAGCAGATATTCCCCGGCCTGGAGCTTGCGATCCATCTTCTGCATACGGGCCAGGAGCTGAAACTTGAACGGCTCTTGGATCAATCCGGCCCGATGCAAATCCCGGGCAATGGCTTTCACGCCCAGACCGGAGCGCAGGATAAATACCCGGGGGACTTCCTTAAGGGATGCGGGCTGCCGGGCGTAGTGCTTAAAATCCGTCCACCCCCACCAGAGGATGCCGCCCGCAAGGGCCGCCAGCACCACGGCAGTGGCCAGAATGGCTTTCAGTTTGGAGCGCTTGGCCGCCTTTTCTCCCACGGATGATCTCCTTTTGCATTTGCCCAATAATGAGATTCGGGATAGATTAGGTGGGTCCTGCGCGGCTGTCAACCGCTCCGCCGGTACCCGCCAAGACAGTTCTCCGGGCTCCGGGCGGCGATAATGGCCCCCTCAATGCAAACTGAAAGCAGACTGGCAATGACATCCCGTCAGACCATAGATTTACAATATGGAAGCAAATCCCTGACACTGGAACTGCCGGAACAAGCAACTGTATTAACCGTTGAAGACCCCCCCCGCCGGATAGATGCGGATCGCTTTAGCCGGGACCTGGACCACTTCCTGGACCGCCATCCCCTGGATCTTGCGGATGCGGCTGTAGTGGTGGCGGACAAAACCCGTCTGTGCGAGTATGACCGCTACCTGCCGGTGCTCATCCATGCCTTGGAAAAATCCGGTGCAGATGAACGCCGCCTGACTTTTTATATCGCCTACGGCACCCATCCCCGCCAGAGCGACGCCACCTGCCGACGGATTTACGGGGAGGCCTATGACCGCTGCCGGTTCGTCCACCATGACTGCAGCCGCAAAGAGCTCTTCCGGCAGACCGGGAACACCCCCGGGGGTACAGCGGTTTATCGCCTCAACTCCCTGGAACGGGCCTCGGCCGTGATCACCTTCGGGGCCATTTCCCATCACTATTTCGCGGGTTACGGCGGCGGACGCAAGCTGCTATTCCCCGGGCTGGGCTATCGGGGAGCCATCTACCACAACCACGCCCTCTTTCTGGAGCGAGCCGCCGGCCGCCTGGCTCCGGGCTGCCGGGCGGGCGCCCTGGCGGGCAACCCCCTGGCCGAGGATCTGGCTGCCGTGGATGCCTTTGCTCCGGCGGACCTGGCCATCCACGGGCTGCTCAACTCCCGGGGAAGAGTGTGTGACCTGATGGTGGGCCGGGGCCGGGAGCATTTCCAGGATGCCTGCCAACGCCACGGCCGCTGCTTCGAACGCTCCGTGGATTCCCGCTACGATCGGGTTGTGGCCTCCTGTGGCGGGTTTCCCAAGGATATCAATTTCATTCAGAGCCACAAGGCCCTGCACAATGCGGCTGAGTTTGTCCGGGACGGCGGGGAGTTGATCCTGCTGGCCGAGTGCCGGGACGGCATCGGCTCGGAAACATTCCTGCCCTGGTTCAAGCGGGGCGGGTGGGACAACGCTTTTAAGGCCCTTGCGCGCCACTACGTGGGCAACGGCGGCACGGCCCTGGCCATGATGGCCAAGACCCGCCGCATCCGTATCCATCTGGTCACCAGGTTAGCGCGGAACGATTTGACTGCCATCAATTGCCGTGCCTTAAGTCCCCGGGAGGTGCCGCGGCAACTGGATGACGGGGCCGGTTCCCTGGCAGTGATCCCCAATGCCAGCATGCTGGTGGGGGTTGCGCCAACAGCAGGTTCCTGAAAAATGGCCAAACCGAATTTACATCCCCTCAGAAATCAAATCGCGGGTGAACTGATCACGGACCGTGTCGGCCGCTTTTTGCTGGCCACGGACGGCAGCATCTACCAGAAGCTGCCGGCGGCCGTCCTTTACCCGCGGTCCGCCGCGGATGTGGCCGCGGCCTTGGTTTTTGCCCAGGAGCGGGGATTGCCGGTGCACTGCCGGGGCGCGGGCAGCGGATTGTGCGGGTCGGCCCTGGGCGAGGGCCTGGTCATTGACTTCACCCGCTATATGCACCGCCTGCTGGATCTCGATCTGGCCGGGAAAAAATTCACCTGCCAGCCGGGCTACCGGTTTGGCGAACTGGCCCGGGACATCGCCGGCAGCGGACTGTTTTTTCCCCCGGACCCCTCCAGCGGCGAATACGCCACATTCGGCGGTATGTACGGCACCAACGCCAGCGGCGCCTACTCGGTGAAATACGGCAACGTGGCGGACTACGTCGTCGATGCCGAGCTTGTCCTGGCCGACGGCCGCGTGACCACCCTCAGCGCCGTGGGCCGCAGGCCCCCCGCGCGTCTCGATCCGCCCTTTAAGGACCTTTTCGATCTCTATCAGCGCCACGCTGCAGCCATTGAAACGGCTTATCCGCCGGTGGCCTGCAATGTGGCCGGGTACAACCTGCGGGGCCTGGTCCGCAACCAGCGCCTCCGCCTGCACCGGTTGCTGGCCGGTTCCGAAGGCACCCTGGCCGTGGTCACCCGGCTCACCTTCCGCCTGCTGGATAAACCGGCCCACGACAGCCTGGTGGTGTCCTATTTCGATACCATTGCAGACGCAGCCCGCGCCGTGCAGCAGATCCTGCCCCTGGGACCGGCGGGTATCGAGGTCATGGACAAATCCCTGCTGGCCCTGGCCCGGGCCAATGCACCGGCCCTCAAAGGCAGGATCCCCACGGATATCGACAATCTCCTTTTGATCGAGTTCCACGGCGACACGGCCCCATCCTGTGGGGAAATGGCCCGGGAAGTACAGAATCTGCTCGCGGCCCGAAAGCTGTGTTCACGATCCTACCTGGCCCTGGAACCCCATGAAAAAGCGCAATTCTGGGCGGTGCGCAAGGCAGCCGTGCCCATCCTGTACAAACTGAAGAGCTCCCGCAGGATTCTGGCGCTGGTGGAGGATGCCGCCGTGCCCACGGAAAACCTGGTTCCCTTTTTCAGGGGACTGTATGGAATCATGGAGGCCCGCCAGGTGCCCTTTGTGCTCTATGGCCACATTGCCAAGGGATTGCTGCACACCCGCCCCCTGCTCAACCTCAAGGATCCCGCCGACCTGAAACTGCTCAAGGTCCTGGCCGATGAGGTGTACAACCTGGTGGAGGGGCTTGAGGGCACGGTGTCCGGAGAGCATGGGGACGGGCGCATCCGCAGCGCCTACATTCACCGCCGCTACCCCCGGATCCAGCCCCTCTTCACCCGGGTCAAGCAGCTCCTTGATCCGGGAAACCGCTTCAATCCGGAGATCAAGACCAACCCCGACCCGGGATTGTTGGAGCGGAACCTGCGTTATGGCAGCCGCTACCGGATTGCCCATCTGCCCGGGCTGAGCCTGAAGTGGCCGGAAGGTTTCACCGAGGCGGTCGAACTGTGCCACGGCTGCTCCAAGTGCACCACGGTCACCACGGCCACGCGCATGTGCCCGGTCTACAAGTTCACCCGCCAGGAGAGCGCCGCCCCCAAGGCCAAAGCCAACATCTTAAGGGGCTTGATCAGCGGGACCCTGCCCAACCGCACCCTTTTCGAAAAGGCCTTTCAAGAAGTGATTGCCCAGTGTGTGAACTGCGGTTCCTGCTTCAAAGAGTGCCCCTCCAGCGTCAACATCCCCAAACTGGCCGGCGAAGCACGCAGCGCCTATGTCCGGCGTTACGGCGCCTCTTTGGGCGACAATCTGGTGGCCCGGGTGGAAACCGCGGCCCGGGCCACCCGCAAATTCTCGCGAACCCTGGCTCCCCTGATGGGCATCCCCGCCATCCGCCGCATGGGCGCCGCGGTTACCGGCATTGCGGCGGAAAGGAATTTCATAACCTTCAGCCCCCGGTCCCTGTTTGAACGGACAGCGCGGGTGCGGGGGCGGGGACCCCGCCAGGTCCTCTTTTTCAGCGGTTGCTACGCCGGCTACATCCGCCCCGGGATCGGCGAGGCGGCCATAAACGTCCTCACCGCCCTGGGCTTTAAAGTCCATGTGCCGCCCCAGCACTGCTGCGGCCTGCCCTTTCTGTCAAAGGGAATGCTGCGGGAGGCCCGCACCAGGATCCTGAAAAACCTGGATCGCTGGCAAACCCTGCTCCGCGAAGTTGCCTATGTGGTGGTTACCTGCTCCTCCTGCGGCCACAGCCTGGTAAGCGAATGGGCCGCTGTGCCGGATCTGCCGGCGATCGGTCATCTGCGGCAAAAAACCATCCATATCAGCCGCCTGGTCAACCGTCTGGGGCAGCACCTGGAACTCAGGCCCCTGCCGGGGAGAGCCGCGTACCACATGCCCTGCCACCTCAAAGTGCAGCCCGGCGCGGAGAGTTCCCTGACCCTCTTGGCGCGTATTCCCGGGTTGGCCGTCACCGACCTGGCCAGCCACTGCTGCGGCATGGCCGGCAGCTGGGGGCTTTTGGCGCGCCACGCGGCCCTCAGCCGCCGTATCGGGGCGCCCATGTTGGCCAAACTCACTGCAGCCCGGCCCCATTGGGGGGTAACGGATTGCCCCACCTGTACCCTGCAGATGGAGCAGTACTCCCCCATACCCATTTGCCACCCGGTGGAACTGTTGGCCCGGGCACTTGCCTAATCCTTATGAACTTATTATTAGATTATGTGGGTCTAACCGGATGGTTTTACTTGACATGACAGGCATATCCATCTAATTCCGGCCGTACACCCCAGGGCAAAGGGAAACGAATTATGAGCGAACCGAAAAAAAGACCCCAACTGAAGCGCCATGTCATCAACCGTGACTGGTGCAAGGGCTGCGGCATCTGTGTCGCTTTCTGCCCCAAGAACGTCTTGGAACTGGATGCCGAGGAGAAGGTCGTGGCCGCGCGCCCC
>Ga0180435_10002996_pt1 | contig 17058 bp, 10 predicted proteins | sample SS_ome_3_FD_132467 | JGI IMG/M metagenome (GOLD analysis project Ga0180435, IMG submission 132467) | Hypersaline lake sediment archaeal communities from the Salton Sea, California, USA - SS_3_S_1 metaG | ecosystem: Environmental > Aquatic > Non-marine Saline and Alkaline > Hypersaline >...
ATGTGGGCTTCGGTGGTCACGAGAGACACGCTGTACGTGATCGACGTCGACTCATGGGAGGTCGTTCGCAAGGTACACGTCCCCTACTACAACAAGGGCGTCGCGCCTGACGGGAACCACGTCTGGGCGTTCGTGTCGGGAGGAAGCTACAACCTCGCGAAGCTCGTCCCCTGACCGCAAGCACACCATCGCGCTTGAGCGCCCCGGTCAGCCAGAGCGCCGGCCGGGGCGCTGGCATACCTGGCCGCGGCGGACGAAGACGCCGTGTCCTGGGTCGCCGACGAGTTCAAGATCCCGCACGACCCATTCACCGCGAACCATCGTCGAGACCGGCCACCCGGTGACCTCAACACCCTCGTAGGGCGAGTAGTCCGTGTAGCCGTGCAGCGCGTCGGGCCCTATCACCTGCCTGAACTCGGGGTCGAACACTACGATGTCCGCATCGCTGCCGACGGCCAGCGTCCCCTTGGCCGGATGCAGCCCGAAGATCTCACAGGGCTCGGTGCAGAGCGAGTCGACGAGCTCGTTCTCGGTGATTCGTCCGGCCACGACGCCGAACTGCCACATGAGCGGGAGCAGAGTCCCGACGCCCGGTATTCCCATCGGTATCTCGCGGAAGTCAGCGGCCCCGGCGTCCTTGGCGGCCGCCCTGAACTCGGCGTGATCGGTCGCCACCACCTGGATCTGGCAATCGTTGAGCGCCTCCCAGAGCGCGTCCCGATGCGCGGCCGGCCGCAGTGGCGGACAGGTCGCCTGGCGGTGGCCCATCGGCCCTTCCAGAGCCGTCTCATCGAGGATCAGGAAGTGCGGACACGTTTCCGCATAGACCTCGACCCCTAGCTCGATGGCTTCATCTATGGCCTCGACCGACTCACCGCTGGAGACGTGCACGATGTAGATCGGCGCGGCGGCATCGTACGCCACCCTCAGCGCGTTCGCGACGGCCTCACCCTCAACGTAGCTCGGTCGGCTCCTGGCATGATCGAGGGCGGAGAGCCTGCCCTCGGCCACCATTCGCTTGACCTTCCTGTTCACCATCCACTCGTTCTCGCAGTGGACCTCGACCAGACCGCCGTGGCGACCGCAGAGCAGAAGCGCGCGATAGAGGTCCTCATCGCTGCTCCGCCACCCCTCGCGCGAGTAGACCGTGAACATCTTGAAAGAGGGTACGCCCTCCGCGATCAACTCGGGAATCTCATCGTCGTCCCGTTCCGGCCAGTTGACCAGGGCGGCATGCAGACCGAAGTCGACGTAGCACCTCCCGTCCGCCTGAGCCTGCCGCGCCTCCACGATCTCCGATAGCCTCTGGCCCTTGGCCGGCATGGCATAGGTCAGAAAGGTCGTGACGCCCCCGAACGCGGCCTCGCGGGACGTGCTCTCGAAGTCCGACGAGGTCTCCCCCCTGAGATCGAGGCCGACATGGACATGCGCATCGACCACGCCCGGCAGGATCAGCTTGCCCGTCGCGTCGTAGGTCTCCACGCCATCAGGAGGTTCGATGTCTCGGGCGACCGCGGCTATCTGACCGTCCTCGATCAGGATCGACGACTCGTACGAGTCGATCTCGGTCACCAGCCGTCCGCCCCTCAATAGCGTGCTCACCGTCACCCCCACACCAACGTCACGAATCGAGCTCCTCTTCCGGACGCGGCGCGACCGTCACGCCGCATACGGGTCTCAGGGCTTCACGAAATCGGAGACAGCCTCGGCCAATGTCTCCTCGAACCCCAGGTACGTGTGGTTAGCGCCATTCACGATCAGAACGTCGACGCTTTCGGCCGCCGACGCCGCCCCCCTGACGAGCGCGGCCGCCTCCTCGACGGGAACCGTCACCGCCTCATCGACCGTGCCGAACGTCGCGAGCAAGGGGGGCTCCAGAGACGCCAGGGCCTGGAAGTCGCCGCCTCTGCCCAGACGGAACGGGAACAGGTCGGACCTCTCCGGGTGTCCATACAGGCTCACGACGGTCGCCGCAGAGAACGGCACGACGTACCCGGCCTCCACGAGTTCCTCTCCCCGGCCGCTCTCGACGAGGCCGGCGGCTCGCTGCACCACGACATCGATGGTCCCTTCCAGCCCCTGCTCGCGCAGGCCGAACACGTCCGGTGGCGAGATGAGCACGACGCCAACCGCCCGCGGGTCCTGTCGCTCGGTCAGGTAGAACAGCGTCTTGTTGGTACCGAGGCTGTGACCCTCGAAGTAGATCTCGGAATGCCCCCGACCCTCCAGAAAGGACGCGCACCCGCCTATGTCGAGCACGCACTCATCGAACAGGTCGTAGCTCGAGCCACCGAGACGCACCTCCGTCCCGACGCCGTCTCCCATCAGGTTGTCGGAGCGATAGTCGTGACCACGATTGTTGTACGTCAGGAAGGCGAGGCCGGATTCGACGACCGCCGCGCAGAGCGCGCTCACGAACCGATTCTCGTAGAAGTTCCCGGCCAGACCGTGAGTGTGAAGCACGGCGCGCCGCGCTCCACCCTTCGGAGCCGCGTAGAAGCCGACCAGCTCCAGTCCGTCCTCGGCGCCGATCCTGACTAGCTCACCCTGCATTACCCTCGCCTCCGATCAAGGTCCGACGTCGGGGACACGTGACTGACCACACCGCCCACGGAACGCATTGTAGCCGACACAGGTGCCCGGGCCAAGGTCCGCGAGCCCGACGCCGGTCGACGGCCAGGTTGAAGATGCGCAAGTCCCCTTGCGGAAGGCTCTTCGCGAGTATAGGCTTGTCGTAACCTGCGAGGAGAATGGGTATGAGGCGCACTCACACGAAGAGAATCGGCGGTCGCCGCGTTCTCATGAACCTGGCGCTCCTGCTCGCTGCCAGCGCGGCGACGATCCTCATCGCCGAGGGGGTCCTGCACGTATTCCGCGACGCGCACGGCATCGCCAAGATCAGATACGCGCGACTGCCTTCGATCTGGGGCCCCGGAGACGGCCTTCCATGGGTGCTTGAGCCCGGGGCGGTCGGCCGTCACACAGACGGCTACGGCGAGTTCGACTGCGAGTTCAGCATCAACTCCGCCGGCCTGCGCGGAGAGGAGATCGAACCGGAGAAACCGGCCGGGCACACACGAACGCTTCTGCTCGGCGATTCGGTCACGGTCGGCTGGGGCGTCGAACAGGGGGAGACGTTCGCGGCCCGGCTCCAGGAGCTCCTGAACGACGACGGACCCAGCTTGTCGGACGAGCCGAACGCGCCGCGAACGCAAAGCGGGACCTCGAGCGCGGAGGGCGATGCCGAGGCGGCTGTCCACGACGTCCTCAACTGCGGATGGGCCGCGTGGAACACGACCGACGGAGCCTACGTGTTCCTTCGCCACCGCGCCGAGGAGCTGCAGCCGGACCTCGTGGTCCTCTGCTACTTCCTGAACGACGCGGCGGAACTCAACCCGTCCTGGTGGCGCCCGGAGGGCGCGGCGCTTCCAGAGACCTTGAGGCCGGACCCCGGCCCTTCGGACGCGAGAAGCAGACGCCTCAGCCTGTTCGACAGAGGCAGGATCTTCCTGGGACAGCGGTCGTACCTCTACAACCTCGTGAGGGAACGGCTGGCCGGAAAGGTGCGGCAGCTGTCGCGTGGAAGTGACCTCTTCACGCTGGAGCGCGCCCTGAACGGGGAGTATCCCGCCTCCGCCGTCATGCTCTTCACGGAGGAGTACGCGCCGCAGGTCGAGGAGCGACTGGCGCTTACCGAGAGGCTGTTCGTTGCGATGGACGAGCTGTGCGCTGAGCGTGACGCCCGCTTCGCCGTGGCGATCATACCGGCCGACTTCCAGGTGCTGGAGTGGAAGCGGGAAAGGAGCGGCATATTGCCGGTCGTCTTCCACGATCAGCCCTACGTGACAGGAAAGGCCCAGAGAGTCATATCGGGAATGTGTGAGAGGAACGGGATCCCGGTTCTCGACCTGCTCCCGGCGTTCCTTGAGCGCGGCGCGGACGCTCACTTCTTCGCCTGGGACCCACACCCCACGGCATCGGGGCATGCGCTCATTGCGGAGGAGCTCGCTGCTTTCATAGAGCGCGAGGGCCTGCTGGGGACCGTCGTGTCGGAGTCGCGCTCTGCCGGCCGCAACGCCCGATAGGCATACGTCGGGGCTTCGGGACCCCGCCCGTCAGCCACAGGCCGGCAGCGAACGTGCCGCGCGATTGCAGGAGGCCGGGACCGCGCGGCGCCTGCCGCCTCACCGTCAGGCTGGAGCCTCTTCTCTCTTCTGCATAGTCAGGCAACCGTCCACGGGGCAGACCGTCCTGCAGAAGCCGCAGCCTATGCATTTCTCGTCGTCGACGACGGGGATTCGCTCGGGCGGGGCGAGCGTGGCGCGCTCCCGGTCCGTGGAGGCCTCGTCGACCGCGGTACCGGACCCGCCCTCCGAGTTCTCCGGCGCCAGCCCCTCCGCGTCGCCGCCCGCGCCCCGGAACTCGATGGCCTGATGTCCGCCGTCCCGGCAGGCGATGACGCACGCTCCGCAGCCTATGCAGAGGTCCTCGTCGACGGACGCGACGACCGTGTGCTCCCGGGTCAGGTCCTCGTGCGAGACGATGTTCGGAAGCCCCTTTCCGACCAGCTCGGCCAGCGAGTCGAGCCCCTTGTCCTCCAGATAGAGCGCAAGCCCCTCGGTCAGCTCCTCGATGATATCGTAGCCGTATCGCATTACCGCGGTGCACACCTGGACGATGCCGGCGCCAGCCAGAAGGAACTCGACCGCGTCCTTCCACGTGACCACGCCGCCGACGCCCGCCACCGGGATCTCGACGTCCTTGGCGACGTCGGCTATGAACCGGAGCGCTATCGGCTTGACCGCCGGACCGGAGTAGCCCCCGGCCGTCGACTTGCCCCAGACCGATGGGAGCGGAGCGAACGTATCCAGGTCGAAGCCCAGGAGCGCCTTCACGGTGTTTATCGCCGTTACGCCTGCCGCGCCGGCCTCCTTCACCTTCTGCGCGATCGGCCTCATGTCGGTAACGTTCGGGGTGAGCTTGATGAGCACCGGTATGTCTACCGCCTCAACCACCCAACCAGCACGCTCGTACGTCAGGTCAGCGTCCTGTCCGACGGCCGAGCCCATTCCACGCTCCGGCATGCCGTGAGGACAGGAGAAGCTGCACTCGATCATATCGGCGCCGGCGTCCTCAACACGGCGCGCGATCTCTTTCCACTCATCCTCGGTCCCCGCCATCATGCTCACGATGAGAACCTGATCGGGATAACGGTTCTTCAGATCCCTCACCTCGGGCAGCACCTCTCTGATGTCCCGGTCGGAGATGAGGTCGATGTTCTCGAGTCCGATCAGGTTCTTGTCCTCGTACTTGAGTCCTGCCATCATCGGCGAGACAAGGTTGACCTCGACCTGCTCCAGGCCGAGCGTCTTGACGACCGCGCCTCCCCATCCGGCATCGAAGCCGCGCGCGATCATCTCTGCGCTGTCAGTAGGCGGAGCGGCGGCCAGCACGAACGGATTGGGGAATCTCACGCCGCAGAAGTCGACAGAGAGGCTCTTCTTCATCGACGCTCACCCCCTTTCTCACCGTCATCCTCGTCGTCGTGAATACCCTCGATGTACGCGAGGATCGACTCGGCGGCCCGCTTGCCGTCCGCGACCGCCTGAACGGCCGTGCCCCCTCCGCTGACCACGTCGCCACCGGCGAAGACGCCCTCGACCGACGTCGCAAGTGTCTCCTCGTCGACGCGTACCAGACCGTTCTCCCGAAGCTCGAGCGACTCGAAGCGGTCGTGCACGCCCTGCCCTATCGCCTCTATGACGCAGTCGGCCGCGAGGCTGAACTCCGTCCCGGGCAGGTCCTCCGCGTTCGACGGCACGAGCGCGCCGGGCGCCTTCCACCGGATGCCGACGCCCTCGTAGCCTGAGACGCTTCCGTCTCGTCCGACGATCCGGACGGGCCTGGTCCTCGTGCGGAACTCAAGCCCCTCTCTCTGGGCGACCTCGATCTCGGACGGGAACGCCGGCATCTCGTCGCGCGACTCGAGCGAGCAGACGTAGACGCGCTCCGCGCCAAGCCTCAGGGCGGTCGACGCGGCGTCCATCGCTACGTTGCCGCCGCCTATGACGACGACCGTTCGCCCGACGTCCGCCGGGTCGCCGCCCGCGACGCGGGCAAGGAACTCCCCGGCCAGCATAACGCCCTTCAGCTCTTCACCCTCGAGGCCGATCCTGTAAGGCCTCCAAAGGCCGGTCGATACGAAGACTGCATCGAACCCGCTGTCCAGGAGCTCGACGGGGTCCCCGACCTCCTCTCCGTGGTGGAAGGCCGCGCCCAGACGCTCGACGTATCGAAGCTCGCCCTCGGCGAACGCCGGGTCGAGCCGGAACGGAGGAATGCCCCTCGTCAGCACGCCTCCGGAGACATCCGAGCTGTCGAAGACGTCTACGGCGACGCCCGCCCTCCGTAGCTCGGCGGCAGCAGCGAGGCCGCCGGGGCCGGCGCCCACGACGGCGACCCTTCCCTTACGCTCCGCGATCTCCGGCAGGGGCGCGATGTCGGCGAGCTCGGCATCTCCGACGAACCGCTGCAGCCCGGCGATGTCGACAGGCCCGTCGAGCGCCGCCCTGGTGCAGTTCTCCATGCAGAGCATCTCCTGAGGGCACACACGCCCGCAGATCCCTACGAGGATGTTCGCATCCCGCACGAGCCGTGCGGCTCCACGGAAGTTCCCGAACCTCACCTTCCTTATGAAGCGCCTAACATCCACGCCGGCGGGACATCCCGCATTGCAGGGTGGGTCCTCGCACATCAGGCAGCGCGACGCCTCGAGCACGGCCTCGTGAGGGGCGTAAGTACGCCCCTCCTCGGTGAGCTGCTCTCTCACGGCCTTCAAGCTCATTGGTTAACCTCTCAGGTCTATGCACAGACCGAGCGCAACCCGTCCCCGTTCGGGACCTCCCGCCAGCCTGGCGGACACGCCCAGCTCCTCTCCAAGAACCGTCTTCAGCCGAATATACCATCGCGTTCCGGACGTATTCAAGCCGCGTAGAGAGAAGCTGCCGGGCAATCCCGGCTCGTACACGAGCACCGGATCGGGGTCGCCCAGTCGAGTGACCGAGGAAGCGCCAGCCGACAGCAGAGAGCTTTCTCCCAGGGCGATCTCCCATCTCAGGGACACAACGGACAACGAGCCCACGTCCTCCTCGTTCTCTCTGGTTGAAGAGCCGATGTACGAGAGAACCAGGCCGCTCTCGCCCTCGGTGCGGAGCGTGATGCCTGTCCTCGATGAGACGTTCCGCTCCGTTTCATCGACGCCTTCGATACTGGTTCGAACCCTGTGTTCGACATCGACCGTCCCGATGCCCGGCGCATCGCCCTCCACGCCGAACGTGACGCGCTCTCCCCGGGTAGGCAGCTCGTGGTAGTACTTCCTCCACGGGCTGCCGGTGAGAAGGATGGACACGCGGCCCGCCAGAGCCCGCGTCGGCCTCAGGCGCACCCCGAGCCACGCCGAGCTGCCGTTCGTGCCCCCGGAGACTCCCGGGAGGCCTCCTCCGGACGGCACCCAGAACTCCCGTGTGAGATGGCCACAGCCGGCTCGCGCCGACAACGTTCGTCCCCGGAAGCGGACGGCGGCGACGAACGCACGACCTCCGACCGACGTGGCGGCCGCCTCGGCGCCGCAGTTCCACTCGTCCGACGCGCACCGCATGTCCATGGAGACGGCATCGAGATGATCTCCATTGAAGCGGAACCTCTGCCGCTCGGGATCGCCCTCGGCCAGTCCCGGCGAGTAGTCGAACGAGGCCGCGGATACGGAGAGGCACAGACGATCGGTGGCCGCCACCTCGACGCGACCGGCCAGGGACGACTCCATCAGAGCGTTCTCCCCGGAGCGCTCGCCGTCGGTCCGGTGATATCCCGACGACCGGATCGAGGTCACGAGACCGTCCTCGCACGAGGCGTCGAGCGATGTCCTCTGACCGACCAGGTGCGCAGTCACCGCGCCCCTCGACACGGTGACCCCGAGCCCGCGCCTGGCTGTAGTCTCCGACGCACCGTCGTAGCCCCGGACGACGTCGGACGTACGAGGGAGAGAACCTGTGGAGGAGAACATGGCGCTGCTCGCAAGCAGCCCCTGCCCCCAGTGGACGAGCATGTCACCCGCCGTGAACGACAGCGCCGTCCCCGCGAACAGGTCCGCGACCCGCCCCGTGGCAGTAGGCCGTACGGGCGTGTCTGCGGATGCCACCTCGCGGGCGACGTATCCCGAAACATGGTCGAGCGCGCTCCTCTCCCACGGGTCGCGCTCGATCCCCAGCCCCGCGCGCCAGTGCGCGCGGGAGACGCGAACACGGCAGAACGACCGGGCCGCCCTGGCCAGGTCCGCGGCCGACGACGCCGCCCACTCGTCCTTCGGATCAACGCGCGCGGTCGCGCGGATCCTCGCGCTCCACTCCAGCGGGGCCTCCTCAGCGACGTCCACCTCCGGAGCGGACATTGCCGCCGCGGCCCGACCGAGGCAAACCAGATACGGCCGCACCGACCTCAGCCTTGCGGAGGAGAGAGGCCCCCCGAGAGCCAGTTCATCGAGGCTCACGACCGGTCCCGAGCTCCTCACGAAGGCTACGATCGCCGCGGCCTCCGCCGGGTCCAGACCCGGAACGCGCGCGAGTTCGGCGACGGTCGACGAGTTCACGTCGAGCGGGTTGGCCCTCAGCGCCGCCGCCTCACGAACGAGAGCCTCGATGAGATCCGTCGCGTCCTGTTCTTCCGCAAGCCCCTCCTCCAGCAGGTACTGCAGATCGTCAGCCGACTCTTCGAGGCCGTCCGACGATTCCCCCTCGAGCGAGCCAGTTACCACCGCAGATGCTCCGCAGCTAGAGACCGCGACCATCAATACGGCGGCGAGGAGCGAGGACGCCCCGGGTCCCCGCGACGAACGTGATAGACACAAATGAGCTGACTCCCAACTCGGGGTGCCACTGGCAGGCAACATCGACCACACATGATCCCACGAGTGCCAGGGGCGGAAGCGTCACGCCAACGCCGGCCGCGAACACCGAGGGTGCTCTGCTCACCCCCGAACGCACGCGCATCCACCGCGAGACGGCGACCTCACAGCCAAGCGAGCCTGACGGGTCGACGTCCCGCTCGACGAGAAGCGCGCCCGTGATGAGAGCGAGACCCGACGTTAGCGAGCATGCCACGGTCGTTCCCGAACGCATCGGAGAGCCGCCGATGCGGGCGTCCGCCACGTTCGTCGAACATGCCGACAACCGCAGCCTCTCCAGAAGAAGCACACTCAGACTGGCGTCTATCGCGCACGCCCACCTCTCGGGCGCGCCTCGCCCGGAGAGCCCGCAGGCGCGGACCCCGACCGCGGCGACCGAGCCGTCGCCGAAACGGCGTCCCGCTCCCACGGTCACCGAGCCTTCCGAATAGACGTCCGAGCCGAAGCGCTCGGCGGCCACAGAGACCGGGAGCCGCCCGCAGCGCTCCGCGGCCACGCGGAACCCCCGAAGCTGCGGGAGCCCGAAGAGTTCGAGCGCTGAGGCGCTCAACAGCCAGACGCCGTCCGCTCCGTGCCGATTCTCGTCCCGCGCGCCCGGATCCTCCTCGCCGGCCTCAGCGCGTCGCGTGACCGGATCGACACCCGCGATCAGCGCCGGGCCGGCGACGGTAGTCGGTCCGAGGGACGCGAGCGAGGCCGACCTCGCGTCGGTCCCGTGCATCTCGAACGCGCCAAACGACGCCGAGGCGAGAGCAAGAACGAGCAGCGGGGCGGCGTGAGCCCCTGCAAGGCTACGATTCCGCCCCCCTCCGCCGCGGATGGACCGACGGCGAGCGGAAGGACGTATCTTCTCAGCGAACGAGACCGACGGCGAGCTTCTCATCCACAAGGATCCCTTCACGAGGGGAGATGGCCTCCAGGCGTACGATGTACATGCCCGAAGGGAGCACGACGCCTTTCGAGTCTGTGCCCTCCCAGATCAGGTCGCTTCGGGAGGCCGACGGGGCATGGTCCAGAAGTGTGATCCTCTCGCGCCCTCGCACGTCGAATACGGATAGCCGTACGGTCGCGCGCGCTACCGGCAGCTCGTATGAGATGACGGTTCGGTCGTCGCTCCCGTCGCCGTCCGGCGTGAAGGGATTCGGGGATGCCGTCAGGTTGCCGCCGTCCGTCGAGACGGGAAGGAAGATGCTGTTTCGCCGACATGGGGTTGAGCCACTCGGGTCTACAGAGCTTCCCCAGTTGGACGGCTCATCCGGCGACACGTCGTGCCTCACCCGTTCCAGCGACACGCCGCGCTCGCCTCCCCACGAATCGTCATACGCGACCGTCTCGATAGGGGTGCCGTGTCTGTCGAGCAGGACGACCGTGTCGTCCGCGGAGAGCGCCTCCCACCTCTCGGTCTCGGCGACGGCACATCCGTCGAAACACGATGCCGAACTGTCCTTGGCAGCAACGACGTAGCCCCCGGGAGGCACAGGCCCCAGGTCGCCCCAGAGAATGGACGACCACTCGTGCTCGTCGCCAAGAAGCCATCCGGAGGGGTCTACCGACCCGGCTGTCGCGTTCACAAGCTCCAGCCACTCGGCGCTTCCGTCCTCCGGAGAGAACATGACCTCGTTGAGCTTCAGAAGGCCTCCGGGCGCCCCGACGGTGAAGCTCGTCTCGGCTCTGTCGTTACCGGCATCGCTGTCGCCCGGCGTCGCCACGACCGCGACGACTTCATGGTAGCCACAGGCCGCCCAGACCGCGGCGTCGATGCCCAGCGTGTCGCGGGGCGCCAGTGAGTCGGTCACAGAGGCGAACAGCGAAGGCTCGTCACCTCCGTCGATGAAGACGTCGACGCGCGTGGTCCCAGCGTCGACCGTCAGCGACCCCGTGTTCTCGACCGTAAGACGGAGCGCTACCGGCGACGACTCATCGAGAACGACAGGCCCAGCGTGAACGATCTCGATCGCCAGGTCGATCTCGGGCGCATTGCGCGCGCCCGGCGTCGGGATAGGGGCGGCCTCCATGTCGGAGAAGTTGTCGTCATGGTCGTAGCAGTCCGGGCTTCGTGCCAGAGAGCTTCCGGATGGCACGTCGCCCGCCGGCGTCCCCTCGTAGTATTCGCTGAACAGGGGCTCGCCCCAGCCGACGACGTCTATCTCCATCTCCCCGTCGGTCACGCGGACTCCGTCGGGCCCGTTCTGAAGGTCGAGCGGCGTGACGAAGTCCGGCGCCGGAAGGACGTCGGACTCACCGATCAGGAAGAACTCGCCGGGCCCCAGGTGGTCGAAATCGTCCCCGATCCATTCCACCGTCCAGTCGTCGGGGTTGGCGCCGTTCCCGGTCTCCACGGTCCAACCCCCCAGAGCCACGCCGACGCGCCCGCAGTTGAGGAGCTCGACGAACTCCCCGCCTGTGTCGGACCCGACCGGGTCGTAGAAGACCTCGTTTATGACAACCTGGGCGCACGGGGAGGTCGCGGATAGGAGCACTAGCATCGGGGCCAAGCAGAGAACTACCAACCGCCCGTTTGGGCGCGAGTCGTGCGAGACACGGGAGCGCCGCATCGGCGACACCTCAACCGGGGAACATCTGTAGTTAGGGGAAGCGCGTAGCTTGGTCGGGTGAGTGAAGGTCTGGTTCGGCTGCAGCAGAAGAAGCCTCAGCCCGGTCGTGCAATACGGGGCCCGGGCGAATCGGACGAAGCATAGCCAGGGTTCGTCAGGGGCCGGCGCCGGCTCGGACGCGTCAGGGCATACCCTTGCTTCTTCGCAGAGCCCACTCCGCCGAGAGCAGACCCACCAGGACGATGAGTGGCCACGGGGAGTTCCAGAGCTCGAACTCGCGCCTGACGTGGACGCTTCTCCGCTCGAGCGTCACCGACTCCGGAAGGTCGTCGGTCGATTCGGGCGCCAGGTAGACCCCACCGCTCTCGTCGGCGAGCCTTCGCAGGGTCCCGGGTCGCCGCCTCGTCTCAGCGTCCTCCAGGCTGAACTCCTCAACGAGGAACTCGCCTGAATCGTCGCCGATCTGCTCGCCCCTGACCATCGCCTCGGCCCGGAACACGTAGCGTCCCGGAGGCAGCGGGCCGGCCTCTCCGCGATAGAAGTCGCCATCCGCGGACAGCACGACCGACTCGGTCGGCGCCGCTCTCTCTGCTGTCGATATGTCGACTGTGACCGTCGCGTCCCTGGCCAGCCTGTAGTCGCTACGATAGACCTGCGCCGAGAGGCGTACGGTCTCGCCGGCCGGATAGACGCTCTCGTCGGTGCTGACCGCGACACGCGAAAGGTCGCCCCTGGCGGTCAGCCACCTGACCGCGTTGCCGACGAGCCTGCCGAACACGTCCGGCGCGCTCTGTGAGGCCATCTTCCACCTCCAGACGCCGGACGCCGCGAGAGCCAGGATGTTCCCACCTCCGACACGCTGCGTCACGATGACCGGCACGGCGACTCCGTCTGCGCCTGCCGCCTCGGCAAGCACTGTCGCGTCCTGCTCGATCTCAAGCGGCCCCCCTGCGTCGATCCAGACGGGAGGCAGCGACGTCCATAGCTCGGAGTTCTCCACTCGCACGTCGGCAAGCCGCATGAGAGGCGACGCCTCACCTGAACCTGTCAGGCGCAGCCGCTTCTCGATCAACGCTCGCGAGCGCGCCGGCGGCCCGGCGAAGGGAAGAACATCGGAGAGCTCGCGCGAGACCGCCTGGGCGGCGCCCAGGACGAGGAGTCCGCCACCGCGCTCGCGGACGAACCGGTCGAGCCACTCCGGCGGAATACCGGGTGCCCCGTCGTCAGGCTCCACGATTACCACGACGTCATAGGCCAAAAGCTCCTCGACAGAACCGGGGAGATCCCCGGAGCGCCCGACCTCGGACCCCTCGAGCTTCACCCATGACGTCAGCTCGACGTTGTCGTCCGACCATAGCTCGCGCCGGGTGAACGCGAAGTCCCATCCCGGACGGGCGGCCACGACCAAGGCCTCTATCTTCCCTCCCATGACATTCGTCGCGACGACGCGCCTGTTGTTGGCCTGGGACAGCTCGCCGGGAACAGGCGGTACCTGCACCGCGTATCTGCGCACGCCCGGGGACGCCGGCACCGCCGTGAACCGCACGACCGCCTCCTCTCCAGTGCCGGAAAGCCCTACGCTCGCTCGGTCGACGACCCTGCCGTCGGAGACCAACTCGACCGTCGTCTCGCCACCGGCGAAGCCGGCGCTCACGATCGTCGCCTCTATCGGCAGCGACTCTCCCACGTACGAGATGCGGTTGGTCAGAACCTCGCGAACCGATATGTCCTTCGTCTCTTCCTCGCTGCCGACACCCAGCGCGTACACGGGAGCGCCCAGGGGCCGCCAGGCGTCGACCAGGCTTCCCCCACGGTTGTTGGCGCCATCGGTTGCCAGGACGACGGCCGCCAGTCCCTCCGGCACCTCGGTTCTGAGTGCGCCCAGGGCCGACGGTATGTCGGTGGCGGTGCCCTCGAAGGAGGGCATCTCCGATATGGAGCTTCCGTCGGCGTCGAGTCGCGCCAGCTCCAGGTCGAAGCCGAAGGCCCTGACCTCCGCGTCGCGGGCGACCCTTGGCAGGACCACCTGATTCAATAGCTCCACGGCCTCCTCGCCCCGGGACATGCCGCCGGTCCCGTCTCTGGTCGACATGCTCCGCGACGTGTCGAGCAGCACGGCCACGATGGGCCGCTCTGTGTGAGCGCGCGAAAGCCTGACGACCGGCTCTAGCAGAACGAGGATCACGACGACCAACGCGGCCGTCCGAAGAGAGAGGAGAACCAGGCGCAGCGCCGCGGAGACAGACGGGGGGACCCGCCTGTAGAGCCTGAAGGCAATGAAGAGGAGAGCGGCCAGGGCCAGGGCGAACGCCCAGGCATGCTGTTGGTTGAGAAGGATGTTCACTGGCTTCCGGTCTCCGTATTGGGCGCTGCGGTCCGGGCGCCGACGGAACGGCGTTCAGATGTCACTCGAACACGCCAGCCGTCCCCTTCGTCGGACACCAGGAAGACGAGCTCCCCACGCGGCTCGAGCCGCCCTCTCGCGGCGACCGATGCCGGTCTGCGGTCCGAGGTCAACGGCACGCGCGTCTCGAACTCGACCGAGAGGGGCGGGACCGTCCCGTCCGCGGCGAGGTGGAAGCGGGCCTCACCTCGCCCGTCAGGAAGCTCACAGAGCGCGGCCACCCAACCATCTCCCACTCGCGCTCTCGCCCTCGCCCAGGGCAGCTCAGTCGGAAGCGACGGACGGAACGAGAGCGTGGAGCGAAGGAGGTCGGGCCGGAGGCCGATGTAGTCCTGATAGAAGTTCCTGAGGAACTCGGCCAGACTCCAGGCCTGCGAGACGGCCCCGGCGACGTTCTCGCCCGACTCCGGCGCGACTCCGTTCCTGAGCTCCGACAGCGTCCCTGCCGCGCCCTCGTCGTAGAGAAGGTCGACTAGCACTCGCGTCTGCTCCCACGCCGGACCGACCATTCCGAAGCGGGTGAACGCCGACACGACCGGCCCGGTCAGCCAGACCCAGACGTCTCCGTTATGATAGGCCTCGTCGAAGTGATATCGATCGAGGTCAAGGTGGCGCGCGTGGAAGTCCGGGTCGCTGGGGGCCAGCGACGTGACGCCGTGCGGCAGGACGCACGTCTCGCTCACGAGCCTCACCACCTCCTCCAACCTGTCGGCTGACAGCAGGTCGTCCCACGGCGCCGAGACGGCGAAGATCTGATTGGGACGCAGCCTGGAGTCGGGCGCGCCGTCCGGGTCGAGGTGGTCGTGGAGCCTAGCCCTTCGTTCGTCCCAGAAGAGCCTGGCGAACGACGCCCGCGCCCGCTCCGCCAACTCGTCCCACGACCCCGCCCGCGCGCTCTGCCCGACCGCACGTGCCAGCTCCGCGCCGGAACGAAGGGCCGTGTACCAGAGCGCCTCTATCTCGACAGCCCTGTCTCCCCTCGGCGTGTGCGGGTTCTCCTCTCCGCCGGCGTCCATCCACGTCTCAGCCTGCCCGTGGCGAATAAGGCCGTCCTCGTCGACCCTTGTTGCCATCGCGCCTTCGATCGCCGCCTCTATGTGCGGGAGTATCTCAGATGCGAACGTGAGGTCGCCGGAGTAGCGAACATACTCGCAGGCCTCCCGAACGAACCACCACGTTCCGTCGGCCGTGTTGTAGTAGACCTCGCCCGGCATCGCCAGGTTCGGTATGCGTCCGAGGAACGGGCTGTGCTCGTCGCGCTCCTGCATCGAAGCGAATGTCATGAGTATCTCGCGCGCCGCCTCGAACTCGCCCCTGACCAGGCACGCCCCCGGGAGGCTGATGAACGTGTCCCTCCCCCAGTAGTTGGGGAACCAGTGCAGCCCGGCGAAGATGCCGCGCCCCATCTGGTTCATAATGAGACCGTCGACAGACGATGACGCCCACATGAGCGCGTTCCTGTAGTCTCGGTCCCGGGCTGCGACCCCCAGTCCCTCCATGGTCTCGGAGACACGTCTCATCTTGAGGTCGTAGAGTGAGAACTCCTCCCGGATCCCGCTTTCGGCGAGCCCGATCGCGTCCTCGAGCCGGTCGCCCACGGCTATGCTGAACGTGACGCTGGCGGCGAACTGGTCGGCGCCCTCGAACCTGAACCCGAGCCTCCCGGGCGCGTACGGCTCCGCTGACCCCATTGCGCGCCTCGCGGCGTCCTTCGTGTAGGTCGTCCGGCTGTATCCGGGCTCCGGAGCGAACTCGACCTCTCTGTCGCAGGCAACGGCGACCCACACCGGATAGTCATCTTCCGGCGACCGCTCCAGGTGGTCTCTGCGTCGAAGCGCCAACACGCGCCGCTCAGCGTCCCAGTGGGCCTCGTACTCGGGCCTGCGCTCCTCCCAGATGCTCCTGATGTCGAACCGGGGAAGGAAGGCGGCGCGGCCGCGGTAGCTCGTGCTGTACGTCAGGATGAGAAGGTTGATCCTGTCCGCGAGGAAGACGGTCTCCGTGGTCTGTTCGACGATGTGCTCGCGCGTCATGCTCTGCGGGAGCACACAGGCGCTCTTCACGCCCCAGGACGAGAGCGGCTTGTCACCGAGAGTCAGGTCCCATCCCTCGAGGAACTTGTGCAGCTCGACGATGAGACCCTCATAGCTTCTGGTGTTCGTCGTGCCGGTCTCGCCCGCGAAGTAGGCCTTCTCTTTGTTAGTGAGAACGTACTCGCGCGATTCGTGTCTGCCGACGACGATCTGCAGACCCTTTCTCTTCCCGACCACCTGCAGCCTGCGGCCGCTGGATGGCCCGCCGCCCTCCGGATCCCTGCCACGCGCCTCCGCCTCGCGGCCGGATCCGGCCGTAGTGGCCGCTGGTCCATCGCGCCTGTGCAACTTCTCTTCCATTGGGCTTCACGTCCTCCGCCGGCCACGAAGCCGGCCGCCGACCGTCGCGTCGTTCACGGCACTTCGGCGTCAGGTCACTCGACAACGAGCACCGAGTTCACACCCCCGTAAGGGTCGGCCGCCGTCTCCGGATTGCTCTTGTCCTCGACCCACACCGAACCGCCATCGAGAACGAACTTGTACTCGTACCTTCCCGGCGGGATCTCCACGACGACCGTCCACACACCGTCTCCGTCGTCATCTGAGAGCGGCGTGGCGCCCGCGTCCCAACCGTTGAACTCGCCGGCGACGTGCACGGTGGCCGCCCCGGGGGCCTCCACACTGAAGAGGTAGCCGTCAGGGAGCCTCACCGGCCCGCTGAGAAGCTCCGCCTCTCCGGGCTCGACGGCGCGTGCCATCACGCCTCCACCGCCCGACGAGACGCTCTCTTCCAGAACGCTCTCATCCAGGAAGGCGGGAGCCTCAGCGCCCAGTAGCTCGTAGGCGTTCCGGAGCATGCCGCGGAAGATCTCGTCGAACGAGCCCTCCAGCGGAGAGCTCTGGTCCGACCCGTACCACCAGAACCAGTCGCTCCCCTCGGCCGCATATACCTCATCGAACGCCCGCTCGAGGGCCTCCGGATCGTTCGACGCGTCCTGCCGCATGCGCTCCAGGTCGCCGCGCACCGAGGCCAGATACTCCCAGGCCCTGTTCTCCTCGGTCTCGCCTATCCACGTGTCGAAGCTGGCGCCGATCCAGGAGCCGGCC
>Ga0180435_10002997_pt1 | contig 17058 bp, 9 predicted proteins | sample SS_ome_3_FD_132467 | JGI IMG/M metagenome (GOLD analysis project Ga0180435, IMG submission 132467) | Hypersaline lake sediment archaeal communities from the Salton Sea, California, USA - SS_3_S_1 metaG | ecosystem: Environmental > Aquatic > Non-marine Saline and Alkaline > Hypersaline > Sediment...
CTCCGCCTGTTTGGACAGCCGGGCGGAGATTGTCCGCTCGCCGACGAGCTTCTCCATCACGATCCTGCATCGACTACGCACCAGTTCGCTATCGTGGACGAGTTGAAGCAGCCCTGCCTCGGCGTTCGTCGGCGGCTTGATCCGGCTCCCGTGGCCCGAGCCTCGCCCGCCGAATTTGCCCTGGATTGCAACCCGCAGTTGCTGGGCGGACCACCCCTCCCGGGCTGCTCGTTGCTCGAACTGCCGCCGCTTGTTTGCATCCTGGACTTGTAGCAGATACCCGACGTGGCCCCAATGCAATGGCAGTCCATTTGGCCGCCGCAGTTCCAGCAAAGCGGCAACTTCGTCCTCGGTGTACAGCCTGGCAAACCGCCGATCTTTCCGCATCGTGTACATGTTGACCCCGTTGGCAGCAGCGAACTCCACCGTGGAAAGCTCACAATCGGGTGCATTCGCCCGCCGCCCCCGGTCGTAGTGGGCGCGGACGTTCGCGATCATCTTCTGTGCCTTTGCCGCGGTCGCCGGATCGACTGGCTTAGCTTGCTTACGTCTTGCCATGGTGCCCTCGCCAGCTGTGGGGAATGGCTTCCAGTGTATTCCAAGGCCGGCAAACTGCAAGCAACCGGGACGCACGCTGTGATCCGCGATCCGGGACGAGACCGACTCGGTAACCGAGCCCGCCACGTCGCTCAGGATCGCCGTTCACCCTTACGGACGACCGCTGATACCCTTCTGCCTTCGTGCCGCGTACGCGGCTGCTGGGGGCCCTTGTTGGATCCGGTACCAGACGGGGGGCTTCAGCGGGGCTGTGTTCGGTCGTTATTCGCCGAAACCGCGCAAGCCCTCTCGGGCCTTGGCCTGCGACGTATCAATCACTATTACGGTCTTCCTTCGAAGCAGAATCCGCCGATAGCCGCCAACCGGCGCGGATCATGTCGGCCAAGACGATGTACGACACGTAAGGAGCCCCGTGTCGCGAGGTCGCATGGTACTTGTAGTCCGCCACGAAGTCATCGAAGATAGGGCGGAGCGTTTCCGGCAGGGTCGAACGAGCTTGCTCATACTTCTCCGATCGCGCGGAACCGGCCATGGAGTTCTCCTATGCGTCTCTGGCGTCATTGGTGCTGCTGATCACGAAGGAGCTGTCGCCAATGCACACTGCCCACCGTACGTCGTGGGGGTGCTGGCGGGCCTACTGGCCTGAGCCTATATTGGCTCCAGGTCATCTGCAAGCCCTTCTTGGGATTGGAGTTCAGCACCCAGAGGAGCACCGCATGGAAGCCGTTACGTCCGCCTCAACCCGCGCTTCCAAATCCCCGTCAAGAGGCAGCGGATCGCCGCTCCGGGAGGATTCAGACTGGAAGTACAGCATGCAGAAGACACCCTGCCCGTACAACACGCGCCTGCTGAAGGGCGGCGCCCTCCTCGACGATATGCGCCTGTTGGTGCGCCGATGGTCGGACGAGGCGGCTGGCCCCCAGGGCGAAACGATTGTGGCTGAGAATCTCCTAGGCAAGAACACTCGCAGCCGAGCCTTCGATACTTACCGTTCGGTCTTCCGCCCCCGCTTTGTCGAGGGCGATCCACCGAACGCCTGGAAGCTGCTGCGATTACTCGAAGAGCGCGAGTTGTCCGTGGAGACCCTTCGGCCAATCTACTACTGGGTCACGGCCCGTCACGAACGAATCCTGCACGACTTCGTGGTCGACGAGTTGGTGCCGCGGAGCAGGTCTCACGATCGGATCGTCCGCACCGACGAGGTTGCCGTTTGGATTACCAGTAGGTTCGCGAAATACGACCGGAGCCTTTCGCCCACCGTCACCCGGAGGCTGGCGCAAGGAGTCCTTTCGACTCTGCGCGACTTCGGGATCCTGGAGGGCGCGGTGAAGAAGAGAATTGCTCCGACCTACTTGCCGATCGAGGCGTTCGCCTACTTGGCCTTCGCGATCCATGCCCAGGGCGTTAGCGGCCAAGCACTGGTCGGACATCGGGACTGGGCGCTGTTCCTACTTCAGGGCGCGGTCGTGGAGAACCAGTTCCTGGAGGCCGACCGAAGCAACTTGCTCTCCTACCAGGCAGCCGGCGGGATCGTCCGCGTCGACTTTGCCGCGCACACATTCGAGGAAATGGCCGATGTCGTCGCTCGAAGATCGCATTGAGGCTCTCGAAGCCGATTTGCTCGCCACCCCGCCGCGGATCAATGCGTACCACGATCTGCCGTTCGCCATCTTTCGTTACGATCCAGGCGACGAGTTCATAGCCCGCAAGCACATGCGGTTCTTTGGGACGCGCGTCGAGAACAGTGGCCGTGACGTTCACTTCATCTCCGTCGCCCGGCTGCTTTGGGCCAGCATAGAGGCGACCGAGGGCGTCGCCGCGATGGTAAACGAGGAGAGCCAACTTGGCTTCTCCCGTGCCCAGGAGACCGTGTCTACGCTCCTTTCCGACGAAGCCTTTATGCCGTTGCCCGACGCCCTCTGCCACCAGATGGAAGGCATGGACCCTGAGCGCGACGTCGTGTTCCTCGTGCGAACCGCTGCCCTCTCCCCGGCGATCTACCGGTGCGCCAAACTGCTCGACGAGATGCATGGGCGGACGATGGTCCCCATCATCCTCTTCTACCCAGGCACGCTGGAGGGTGAATCGAGTTTGAGGTACATGGATCTGCCCGAACGTGAGCACACGGGCGCGTACAACTACCGGGTCAAAATCTACTGAGCACAGTCATGGACAAGATCAGCGACTTGTTTTCCAAGGACATCGACCGGCACATCGAAGAGGTCATCAAGGTTGACCAGACCGATGTAGCGACGGTGCGGAGTGAACTGGAGGAGTACATCGCCACCGATGCGATCCAGGAGCATTTTGTCGCCGTATACCGAGCTGTAGCGGAGGCCAAGACTGAGCCGCATGAGGGTATCGGCGCCTGGGTCTCCGGCTTTTTTGGCTCCGGCAAGTCGTCGTTCGCGAAGATCATTGGCTACACGATCGGCGCGAGGGATGTGGGCGGCGAGTCGGCGAGCGAACTCTTTAAGCACAACGTCCAGGACGAGAAGATCTCGAACTACCTCGACCAGATCAATACCGCGATACCAACTTATCCGGTGATCTTTGATGTGTCGATGGACCGGGGCGTGCGCACGGCCAGCGAGCGCATCACGGAGATCATGTACAAAGCCCTGCTGCGGGAATTGGACTACTCGGAGGACTTTGACCTCGCGGAGCTGGAGATCAGCTTGGAGGCGGATGGCCTGCTGGACGAGTTTCGCGAGAAGTTCCAAGCACGACACGGCAAACCCTGGGAGCGTCGCCGGAAGGTGGGCCTCGCAGTCAACGAAGCCAGCGCCGTCCTGCACGACCTAGACCCCAAGACCTACCCTCACGAAGACTCTTGGGCGAAAGGACTCGGAAAGGGCCGCGCCGACATCACGCCCAATTTGCTGGCCCAGCGGGCGTTTGAGCTGTGCGCTTGCCGGAAGCCGGGGCATGCATTGATCTTTGTTATCGATGAGGTCGGCCAGTACGTTTCACGGAGCGTCGACAAAATGCTCGACCTCCAGGCCGTGGTCCAAGCGGTCGGCAAGGAAGGCAAAAATCGTGTCGTCAGGAAACAGGCGGTCGCCCCGTTCTGGATCATTGTTACCTCGCAGGAGAAGCTCAACGAGGTGGTCACCGCCTTGGACTCGAAGAAGGTCGAGCTGGCCCGCCTCCAGGACCGCTTCCCCGTGACGATCGACCTGAAGCAGTCCGACATCGCCGAGATTACCAGCAAGCGGGTTCTGGCGAAGTCCAAGGAGGCTGAGGAACAACTCGGCGCACTGTTCGACGAGCATCCAGGTCGGCTCAAGACCGTCACGTCGCTGGAACGTACCGGCCGCGACACCAGTATCTCGTGCCAAGAGTTCATCGACCTCTACCCCTATCTGCCCTACCAGATCGACCTGTCCATCGACATCGTCTCTGGTCTGCGATTGCGCCGTGGGGCTCAGCGCCACATTGGTGGTAGCAACCGGACGATCATCCTCCAGGCCCAACAAATGTTGGTCCATCCCCGCACCCGCCTGGCCGACAAGCCGGTGGGCACCCTGGTCACGCTCGATCAGGTCTACGAGTTGCTCTACGCCGGCAACTTGATGCCGACCGAACTCACCCGGGAGGTCGACGACGTCCCAAACCGCCTGCCCGGCGACGACATGGCGCACAAGGTGGCCAAGGCGATTGCCCTAATGGAAGTCGTTGCCGATGCCCCACGCACGCCGCACAACCTGGCGGCGGTGCTGCACCCCAGCGTGGAGGCCGATTCACTTCTATCGCAGGTCCAAGCCGCCCTGAAGGCCCTCGAAGACAAGCAGGTCATCCGTGAGTCCGACGAGGGCTACAAGCTGCTCACCGTCCAGGAAAAGCGATGGGACGATACCCGCCGCGGGCTGGAGCCCAAGCCCGTCGATCGCAACCGCATCAAGCGCGAGGTGTTTAAGGAAATCTTCGCCGACCCCCGCTTGAAGAAGTACCGATTCAAGGACCTCAAGCCCATCAAGCCCTCGCTTTCCGTCGACGGCGAAATCGTCGAGTCGGACGGCGACGTGCGCCTGAACATCCTCTGCGCCGACAACCCCGGAGAGTTCACCGAGTCCGGCAAGGAGGCCCGTACCGCCAGCGGTGAGCGGCGTGAAGAACTCTTCTGGGTCGTCAGCCTCAGCGAAGAGCTACACCGGCTGGTCGAGGAGCTTTTCCGCTCGCGTGAGATGGTGTCCACGCACGAACGGCTCGCGGCCCAGGGCCAGCTCCCACCGGAGGAATCGGCCTGCCTGGCCGACGAGAAGGTACGACGCGACCGCTTCCAACGCGAGCTGCGCGGCAAGCTGGTCGAGGTGACCCAGTCGGGCACGGGCTTCTTCCAGTCGGTCCAAAGGGACGCCTCGTCGCTGGGCCAAAGCCTCGCCGAGGTCATCCACGGACTACTCGATTATGCCGTGCCGACCCTCTACCCGAAGATCGAACTGGGCAACCGCGCCGTCAAGGGCGACGAAGCCGAAAAGCTCCTCACCGCCGCCAACCTCAATGGCCTCCCGCCGGTCTTCTACGAGGCCGACAACGGACTCTCGCTCGTCGCCAAGGAACAGGGCCGGTTCGTCCCCAACCTGGGCGCCGAAATCTGCCGCGAGGTGCTCGAATACCTCAAGCGCGAACACTCCTATGGCAACAAGGTCACCGGCAAGTCGCTCGATGCGCACTTCCAGGGCATCGGCTACGGTTGGGACCCCGACGTCCTGCGTATCGTGCTCGCCGTGCTGCTCCGCGGGGGCGCCATCGAGGTCACGCACCAGGGCCGCAAGCACCGTAATCACAACGACCCGGCCTGCCGCGCCCCGTTCACCTCGAAGCCGGCCTTCCGCGCCGCCTCGTTCACGCCGCGCGAAAGCCTCGGCCTGAAGACGCTCACCCAGGCGGCCCGCAACTACGAGGAGATCACCGGCAGCGAGGTCGACGTCGAAGAGAACGCTATCGCCCAGGCCTTCCAGAAGCTGGCCCACGACGACCGCGAGCGGCTACTGCCCGTCGTGGCCAATATGAAGGCATACCGCCTGCCGGGTCTGGAGTCGATCGTCGAGCACCAGCAGACGGTCGACAGCGTCCTGGAAATGGCCGCCGACGACTGCGTGATGACCCTCGCGGGCGAGGGGAAGAGCTACCAGGAGGCCCGCATCGCCGCGAGCAGGCTCGCCGAGTCTCTCACCGGCTCCAGCCTCGACCTGATCCGCCGGGCCCGTCGCGTGCTTGCCACGCAGTGGCCGATCCTGCAAAGCCGCGGCGATGGCGAGGAGCTGGCCGACTGGGCAACCCAGCTTCAGGAACACTTGGCCGCCGAGGACTTCTACGCCCGCCTGGAAGGTATCCGGCAGGCGACCGAGGCCATTACCACAAAGTACCGCCAGCGGTACCTCGAACTGCATCACCGTCGCTCGCAGGTCTACGACGAAGCGATCAACGCCATCAAGGGCCAGCCCGAGTGGTCGCTCGTCTTCCCCGAGGCCGACACCAACCCCGACCAGCAGCAGGCGCTCCTCGGCCCGTTACAGTCCCGGGTGCTCGACAAGCCCGACCTCTCCGACGACGCCACCGTCTGCCAGAAATGCCACGCGACGATCGCCGAGATGCAGTCCGACATCGACGCCATTTCGGCCCGCCGCGCCGAGATCGCCCGCCGCCTCCAGAAGCTCGCGACGCCGGAGCAGGAGGTCGTCACCGTGCGCGTGGCCGACATCCTCGGCAGCGTGCTCCGCGAACTGGATGCCAGCGACCTCGAACAGGCCGAACAGGCCGTCGACCAGGCCCTCAGCGACCTCAAGCAACGACTCCTGAAAATCCTCGCCGAAGGTGCCCGCATCATCTTGGAGTAGACCATCCACCATGAACGCCGATACCCTGCGCGACTTTACCCTCAAAGCCCGGGAGATCCTCATTGCCGAGGTCGAGGATCAGCTTGAAGGCATCCATGGGCTGCTGGCCGGTGGCAAGTTCGAGCCCGCGGCCGGCTATCCGGCACTGGCTCAGATTCCCGAGTGTGCCGAGACGCGCGAGCGGTTGGAGTCGTTCATCGCCGACGAGCAGGACGCGGGGCTCCAGCCGAAGGCGGCGCGGCGGAAGCTGGCCAAGGAGGCGGCGTTCACGTGGCTCAACCGGCTGGTGGCGCTGAAGATGATGGAAGCCCGCAAGCTCGTTCGGCAAACGGTCAGCAAGGGTGCCGACTCGAACGGGTTCAAGATGTGGCTCACCGAGCCGGGCAACGAGCCGCACCTGGCCGACTACGAGGCGGGCGAGATGCCCAAGGACGCCCGGGGCGAGGGCCCGCGCGATCGAGCCTACCGCCGCTTCCTGCTGGCCCAGTGCGGGCGGTTGGCCGAGGAGATCCGCGTGCTGTTCGATCCCGACAACCTCGCCAGCCGGCTGGCCCCGCGTCCCACCGTCCTGGCGCAACTGATCGACATGACCGGCGCCGACGAGTTGGCCGAGGCTTGGCAGCCCGGGAACGAGGAAACGATCGGCTGGGTCTATCAGGGCTTCAACTCCGAGGAGTTGGAAACGGCGTTCCGCGAGGTCCGGCTGGCGAAGAAGAAGTTCGAGGCCGAGGACATCCCAGCCGTAACCCAGCTCTTCACGCCACGATGGATTGTCCGCTATCTGGTCGAAAACACCCTGGGCCGCGCCTGGCTCCAGATGCACCCAGACAGCACGCTGGGCGACAAGCTCGATTACCTCGTCCCGCTCGAAGGCGAGATTCCCGCGGCGCCGCTCAAGCCCGTGCGCGAGATCACCCTGCTCGACCCGGCCTGCGGGACAATGCACTTCGGCCTGGTGGCGTTCGATCTGTTTGTCGAGATGTACCGCGAGGAGCTGGCCCGGGCCGGCGAGGACGGTTGGCCCGAGGAGGCGTCGGTCAAGGGCGAAGAGGAGATCGCCGCGTCGATCATCGCCAACAATATCCATGGCATCGACATCGACCTGCGGGCCGTCCAGCTCTCGGCGATGACGCTGTATCTGCGGGCCAAGACGCTCAACCCCGAGGCTCGGCTCACCGAAAGCCGCCTTGCCTGTGCCGACATCCACATGCTCGATGGCGACCGGCTCCGGGCGTTTCTCGATGAGGCTGGCCTCCAGCAGCCGATCTACCGCCGTATCCTTACGGCACTGCAAAGCCGGCTGGAAGACGCCGAGCAGCTTGGCTCCCTGTTGCGGCTGGACGAGGAAATCCGCTCGCTCGTCGAGCAGGAACGCCGCCGCTACGAGCGCGAGGGTCGGCAGATGGACTTCCTGGGTTGGTCGGACGAGCAGTTCGGCACCGAGGCGGGCATCGCCGAGTTCTGGGACACGCTGGAGGTGCAGATCGGCCAGGCGCTCGATGCTTTCGCGAAGCAGCAGGCCGACCAGGGCCTCGACCCGTCGCTGTTCGTCGGCGAGACGGCGAAGGGCCTGCGGCTGATGGAAGTGATGGCTCGGCGGTACGACGCCGTGGTGACCAACCCGCCGTATATGTCGGCCCGGAAGATGAACCAGCGGCTCAAAAAGCTCGTCGCCGAGGGGTTCCCCGAGGGCAAGCGGGACTTGTACGCCGCGTTCACGCGGCGCTGCATCGAGTTTGCCGCGCCGCAGGGACGGGTCGGGATGTTGACGATGCACTCGTTCATGTTCATCAGCTCGTACGAAGGGCAGCGGACGTGGATTCGCGATCGCGTAGCCATCGAGACGCTCGCCCACGCCGGGCCGGCGCTGTTCGACGTAGGCAACCCGGGCACCCTTCAAACGGTTGCCCACGTGGTCCGTCGTGAGGGTCGGGAGGCGGTTCGGGGGGAGGCGGTGGGGACGTATTTTCGGCTGGTGAAGGAGCCGGACGCGGAGGCGAAGCGAACCCGATTCGAGCAGGCCGTCGCCCACCTCCAATCCGGCCACCCCGACCCGCTGGCCTACCAATACCGCCAAGCCGACTTCGACGCCATCCCCGGAAGCCCGTGGGTGTATTGGATGCCGGAAGGCATCCGTCAAGTTTTCTCGAAGGGTAAGAAGCTCGGCAGCGTGAGCCCTGCTCGCCATGGTCTTACCACCGGTGACAACTTTCGTTTCTTCCGGTATTGGTGGGAGATGGGCATCAACAGGATTTGCTTCGATTGCCGCGATCGCGGCCACGCTTCCAGCGAAAGATATACGTGGTTTCCTTGTATTAAGGGTGGGGGCTTTAGACGTTGGTATGGAAATAACAACTTCATCCTCAACTATCGAGCCGGCGGAAAAGAGATGCTCTCAGCAAGAGATGACGGTACGGCTCCAGGCCACCGGCATGATAATCCGGCCCACTTCTTCAGGAAGGGCGTCACATATAACTCGGTGAGTTCAAAGGGTTTCTCCGTCAGGTTGATGCCGAGTGGATGTATCTTCGATCATGCTGGCAACTGCATGTTCCACGAGTCTGAGGAGGTCATAGATGTGCTCTTGGGTATACTCAATTCCAAGTTCTGTGCTTGCTTACTTCGGCTACTGAATCCAACTATCAACTTCTATACCCACGATCTTGAACGCCTTCCGGTTCCTGACCACCGCGGCAGGGAGCTTCGAGACCACGTTGTTCGTATTGTTGAGTTGGCAAGAGCCGAATGTCGTATAGACGAAGCCACCTGGGAGTTTGTTGGCCCTTTGTTATGGGCGAAGGGCGCGTCCCCGAAGAGCGGACGCTACTACGAGATCGTGGAAATAGAAAGGCAAATTGACGAAGAAGTCTACCGCCTTTACGGCATCAGCGACGAAGATCGGGCGACGATTGAAGCCGAGTTGTCCAATAGCGGCATGTCCAGCAATGACGGGGACGAGGATCATAGTACCGAGGCCGACGAAGCTGATTCGAACGAGCCGGTCATCACCCGGAAGGAGCTCGCCTGGCGTTGGCTTAGCTACGCGGTGGGGATCGTCATGGACCGCTTCCAGCCGGGCGTGGAGGGGGCGCTGGGACGCGGGGACTTTTCCGACGAGGTGGCCCGGCGGTTGCGCGAACTGGCCGATGAGGATGGCATCCTCGTGCAGGACGAGGGGCACCCGGACGATCTGGCCGCACGGACGCTCGACGCGCTGCGAGCGATGCTCGGCGACGACGATGCCCGGGAGGTCGTGCTCACCGCCACGGGCAAGACCGGCGAGACCGAGGCCGTGCTGCGCAAGTACCTCGAAGGCCCGTTCTTCAAGGAGCACATCCGGCTCTACCGCAAGCGGCCGGTCTACTGGCTGCTGCAATCGCCGAAGAAGAAATACGGCATCTGGGTCTTCCACGAACGGCTGACCGGCGACAGCCTCTACCGCATCCAGCGCGAGTACGTCGACCCGAAGGTCAAGCTGCTCGACGGCCAGCTCGCCGAGCTGCGCAAGCGGCGCGACGCGGCCGCGGGACGCGAGCGCCGCCAGGTCGAAAAGGAGATCGCCGCGGTCGAGGACGTCTTGGCCGACATCCGCGAGTTCGCCGCCCGGCTCGACCGGATCATCCAGCGCGGCTACACCCCGCACATCGACGACGGCGTGCTCTTGAACATGGCGCCCCTCTGGGAACTGGTCCCCTCCTGGCAGGCCGAGCCCAGGAAGGCCTGGAAGGCCCTGGAAAAAGGCGACTACGACTGGGCCCACCACGCCATGGACTACTGGCCCGAGCGGGTCAAGGAGAAGTGCAAGGAGAACAAGTCCTTCCGGATCGCCCACGGGCTGGAATGAGGGTAGGTCACATGAACCGCAGAGGCGCGGAGACGCAGAAATTGAATGAGTTGAGTGGGCAGATTATTGGAGCGGCGATCGAGGTGCATCGGGAGCTTGGCCCGGGGCTCTTGGAGTCGGCCTACGAGCTTTGTCTCTGTCACGAGATTTCACTCCGGAAGGTATCTTTCGGCCGGCAGGTCGATCTGCCCGTGACGTACAAGGGCGTGGAGCTCGACTGCGGCTACAAGATGGACCTGGTCGTTGAGGATCTGGTCATCGTGGAACTGAAGACCGTCGAGAAGCTGTTGCCGGTCCACGACGCACAGCTTCTGACGTACCTGAAGCTATACGGGCGATCACTGGGGCTGTTGATCAACTTCAACGTACCGGTGCTGAAGGACGGCCTGAAACGCATCGTCCACAACTTCCCGGATGGGAGTCGAGAATGGACCGCTGAGACGCGGAGGAGCAAAGAACAATCCTGATCAATCCGATTCCCATCAGCCTTCCCCATTCTCTGCGCCTCGGCGTCTCTGCGGTTTGTTTTGCCTCGCTGAGACACCGGCGGTTGGGCGGGGGCTTGTTTCACCAAAGCCTCGCTCCGTAAAATAGCAGCTGGCGGCGGGGCAGCCTGTCTCAGCCGGCTGTGATAACTCGGGCCATGGGCGGGTGTTGTTATGCGATCGGGCCGATTCGTGACACAACCGGAGGACTATCGGGCCTTCATCCCGGCCCCGCTACCGCCCGACCCCCCCGTCCAGATGGACGACGAGCTGTCGCGACTGCTCTCCGACGCCGATCGGAGCCTCGGGCGGCTCGACGGGGTGGCCTCGGTGCTGCCGAACCCCGACCTGTTCGTCGCCATGTACGTCCGCCACGAGGCGGTGCTCAGCTCCCAGATCGAGGGCACCCAGAGCACGCTGGAGGATGTGCTGGAGTTCGAGGCCGAGGCACCCCGCGAGGAGCGCCCCAAGGACATCGAGGAGGTGGTCAACTACGTACGGGCGATGAACCACGGTCTGCGGCGCCTGGAGGAATTGCCGGTCTGCCTACGGCTGATCCGGGAGATTCACGGCGAACTGCTTCAGGGCGTGCGCGGCGCCGAGCGGACGCCGGGCGAGTTCCGCCGCAGCCAGAACTGGATCGGGCCGGCGGGCTGCACGCTGAACACGGCCAGCTTCGTCCCGCCCCCGGTCCACGAGATGCACGCCGCGCTGGACAACCTGGAGAAGTTCCTGCACCAGGCGGAGTCGATGCCGCGGCTCGTCCACTGCGGGCTGGCCCACGGCCAGTTCGAGACGATCCACCCGTTCCTCGACGGCAACGGCCGGGTGGGCCGGTTGTTGATCACGCTGCTGCTCTGCCAGCAAGGTATCCTCCAGCGACCGCTGCTCTACCTGAGCTACTATCTGAAGGCCCATCGGGCCCAATACTACGACCGCCTCGACGCCGTGCGTCACGACGGCGACTGGGAGGGCTGGCTGAAGTTCTTCCTTCGCGGTGTGTACGAGGTGAGCCGCTCGGCGACCGACACCGCCCGGGCAATACTGCACCTCCGCGAGGAGCATCGCCAGCAGACGGCCGACCTGGGCGCCAGCGGAGCGGCCGCGGCCCGGCTGCTGGATTACCTGTTCGAGCAGCCCATCGTGTCGGTACGCATGGTCGAACGGAAACTGGGGTGCTCCTACGTGACCGCCGGCAAGCTGGTCGATCAGTTCGTGGAGCTGGGGCTGCTGCGGGAGATCACCGGTCAGCAGCGGAATCGCCGCTTCCGCTACGAGCCGTACGTCGCCCTGTTCGAGTCGCCCGTAAGCCGTGGAGATGGAGAAACGACGTCATGGGAAAGGTAACCGACGAACTGGTCGATCTGATCACCAAACAGGTCGACGACCGGGGGATCGTCGTCTGGTACGATCCGGAACAGGCGTATGGCGAGGTGGTTGCCGGGCTCGCGTTGCCCGATGCGTCGGTGCTGCGCTACTCGGATGGCTTCTTCGAGCTTCGGCACCGGATCGACCCAATGCTGGAGTTCGTCGAGGAGGACGGCAGCCTCCGCGAAGGGGCCGAGATTCCGCCCCGGCTGGTCGTTTACGTGCCGCAAGACCGCAGCGAGACGCAATACGCTTTGATCGAGGTCGAGTCTGCCGGGGTGGTCATGGAGCCGGGTGCCAACCCGTGGCAGCGGAATACCCGGCTGAAGGTGCTGGCCGAACGGGTGTTCAAGCGAATCGCGCCCGATCGGGCGCCGGAGATCGCCCGCCGGGTGGACGAGGGCACGGTGAACCTCGCTGAGTTGGACTGGCTGAGCGACCAGAGCGGCGAGCTGGGGGCGGTGAAGCTGGTCTTCGGCACCACGGTGGCCCGCGAGGTCGCCACGATGCTGGCCTGTTCTGACGAATACGATGGCGCCATCCAGGAGAAGCAGGCGCTTGCCGAAGTGGCCGAACTACTGCGAGCCGACCTGGGCGTGGAGATTTCGTCGGAGGGTGCCGTTGCCGAATCGCGACGTGGGCTCTGCCGCTCGCTGCTGCTTGGGGACCTGGCTGCCCGTTGCGAGGAGGCCGGTTACGAGATCCCGGAGTTGTCCACAGTAGACATTCCCCGCACCAAGGGACACCGCTCGGAGGTGACCGCTCTTTGCCAGGCGTGGCGCAACCGGGCCGACCTGCGCGACGCCTATGCGGCGGCTTCCCGTGCCGTCGAGGAAGAGGCGAACGTGCCAGGGCTGACGATGCCGGCCGCATGCCTGGCTGAAGTGGAGACATTCGCCACGGTCGAGGATCGGCTATTGCAGCACGCGGAAAGCCAGCTTCTGGACGGCGCGGCCGACGAGGTGCTCACGTTGGCCCAGCGACGGAAGCAGTCGTTTTGGGCGACCGTTGAGTTGACGCGCCAGTTGCGATGGTCGTTATTGGAGACGGCGGCCCAACTGCTGCTGGCCGCGACGCGCGTGGAAACCGAACTGAAGTCGATTGCCAAACGGCCGCCTGCGATGATCGGGGCTTATGCCGAGGGCGAAGGAGTGGCTTCCGGGGAGCCCTGGTGCCTGCTCGACACGCACCATCGGCACCTTGAGCGCCAGTACGCCGCGTTCGAGTTGGACATCGGCGGCGGGCACGATGGCTTGCAGCAGGTAGTCATCGCAGCCCGACAACGCTATGCCCAGGTGATAGGCACCTGTGCGGAGGCCATGACCGAGGCACTGACCACGACCGGCTTCGACCTGGATGGGGTCGCCCATCAGAGTGAGGTCTTCGCAACGCACGTTTCGCCGGTGATTCATGCGGCGAAGACGGCCTACCTTCTCGTTGATGCCCTGCGGTTCGAGATGGCCCGGGAACTGCTCCAGGGCCTGGGTGAAGAGTTTGAGATAACCCTGGCCCCGGCAGCCGCCCAGTTGCCGAGTGTCACCGAGGTGGGCATGTCGGCCGTGCTGCCCGGCGCGGAGAAGGGCATGGAACTGGTCGCGGCTGGGGCCGGCAAGGTTGCGATCAAGATCGGCCAGAGCGTGCTGCGGGATCGGGCGAAGCGCGTTGAGCACCTACGCTCGGGTATTGGCGGCGAGACGGCCGACGTGAAGCTCAACCAGTTGATGAAGCCGACGAAGAAGAGGAGGGAGGAGATCGAATCGGCTGCCTTCGTGCTGGTCACCTCGCAGGAGATCGACCGGCTGGGCGAGGAGACGGAAGACGAGGAGGAAGCCCGACGGTATATGGACGAGGTGCTCGACAAGCTCCGCCGTGGCATGCGGATGTTGCGCAACCTAGGCGTCAAGCAAATCATCATCGCCGCCGACCATGGTCATCTATTCGGCGAGGTGGTCGACAGCGGCTTGAAGGTCGATCCTCCCGGAGGTGAGACGGTCGACCTGCATCGTCGCGTTTGGATTGGTCGCGGCGGCATGGCGAGCGATGCATTCATCCGCGTGCCGGCCAGTCAGCTTGGGCTTGGCAGCGATTTGGAGCTGGCGTTTCCCCGCGGCCTGGGCTGCTTTGTCAAGTCGGGGCCCTCCCGGGCCTTCTTCCACGGCGGCACATCGCTCCAGGAGATGGTCGTGCCCGTGGCCGTTGTGAAGGTCACCGAGGAAGCAGCGCCCGAAGTCGCGGTGCCTTCGGTGGAGTTGATGATGGACCGGGCGAAGATTACCAACCGGCTGTTCTCCGTGGTAGCCAAGTACGTCGGGGGCACGTTGTTCGCCGCGCCCCAGAAGCGAGTGAAGCTGCTCGTCCGCGCCGGCCGCAAGGACGTTGGCGCCGCTGCCGTGGCTGCCTACGGCTTCGAGGACGGGACCCAGGAAATCGTGCTGGAACAAGGAAAACCAAACGCCATTACGGTGATGCTCAGCGGGGACGTGGAGGCCAAGACGGTGTCGATCCTCGTGGTCGACGCAGCCAGCCAAGTGGAGCTGGCGAGCCTGAAGAACGTGCCCATCGACATCGCCATGTGATCAGGGGGGAGCAATGCCGGAGCTTGACAGGTTGGCAAACGAGGTCTTCGCCGGGCGAGTCGTCCGAAAGGACTTGGTGCGGAAGGTGAAGGTCGGTGCGACGGTGCCCGTCTACGTGCTGGAATACCTTCTGGGGAAATACTGCGCGACCGATGATCCCCATGCGATCGAGACCGGTTTGCGCGTGGTGAACATGAACCTGGCCGAGAACTTCGTCCGACCCGACGAGGCCAACAAGGTGCAGTCGAAGGTCAAGGAAAGCGGCAAGCATACCCTGCTCGACAAGGTCAAGGTCCGCTATCTCTCCGAAGACGACAAGTACTGGGCGGAATTGGTGAACTTCGGGCATCGCAACGTCCATGTGCCCGACCACGTCATCCGGCAGTACGATCGCGTGTTGACAGGCGGCGTGTGGGCGCAGGTTGAGATCCGGCATCACTACGACGAGGAAGCCACCGGTAAGAAGAGCCCGTTCTGGATCGAGGATTTCAAACCAATCCAGGTAGCGGCTTTCGACCTGGAAGAATACCGAGCCGGCCGGGCTCAGTTCACAACCGATCAGTGGATCGACCTGCTCGTGCGTAGCATCGGGCTGGAGCCGTCGCACTTCGACCGCCGCCTGAAACTCCTGTTCCTGCTACGGCTGGTGCCCCTGTGCGAGCCGAATTACAACTTCATCGAGCTAGGTCCCCGGGGGACTGGGAAATCGTACGGCTACCAGGAGCTTAGCCCATACACGATCCTGCTCACCGGGCCGACGACCGTCGCGAACCTGTTCTATAACATGGCGACGAATCGGATGGGGCTCGTCGCCATGTGGGATGCGGTTGCCTTCGATGAAGTGGCCGACTTGCAGAAGATGCCCAAGGAGGTCGTCACCACGCTGAAGACCTACTGCGAGTCGGGAACCTTCGCCCGAGGGAAGGAGGCCCTTTCGGGCAACGCATCGATCGCCATGTTCGGCAACACGAATCAGCCGGTGGAGGTGATGGTAAGATCGTCGCACCTGTTCACGCCCTTGCCCGACGTGATCCGCGAAGACATGGCCTTTCTCGACCGCATCCATTGCTATCTGCCCGGCTGGGAAGTGCCGAAAATGCGGATCGAGTATTTCACGGGCCATTACGGGTTCATCGTCGACTATTTGGCCGAGGCGCTGAAAGAGCTTCGGCGGCACAACTTCACCGAGATGCTGGATCGACACTTCTCGCTGGGCTCGCACCTGAACGCTCGTGATGTGCGGGCGGTCCGGAAGACGCTGTCCGGGTTGGTGAAGATCATTCACCCATCCGGCGAGTTCTCCAAGGACGATCTGGCCGAGCTAACCGAAATGGCCGTTGAGGTCCGTCGGCGCGTCAAGGAACAGTTGAAGAAGATGGGCTCCTTCGAGTACCACCAGACGTCCTTCTCCTATATCGACGAGGAGACCCGCGAGGAGCGGTACGTGGGCGTTGCCGAGGAGGGTGGCAAGGATCTGATCTCGACGGACCCGTTAGCGCCGGGCTCGGTGTATGTTTCTTCGGTCGATAGCGAAGGCAAGGTAGGGCTGTACCGCTTGGAGATCGGCAGCTCTCCGGGAACGGGCAAGCTCAAGATGTCCGGGACCATCGACAGCACGATGAAGGAGTCGATCCAGAGATCGTTCGCGTACATCCAGGGCCACAAGGTCGACATGGGCATTTCCCAGGCTTTCGACACCACCGATTTTCACGTCGAGGCCATCGACCTACTGACCAACAGGACCCCGTGCGACACCGGGATCGCGTTCATGGTCGCCGTCTATTCGGAGCTAAAGAAGCAATCGGTCCTGCCCGCCTTGCTGATCTTGGGCGACCTGAGTATCCAGGGCAACATCAAGCCGCTTCGCTCGCTGGCCGAGGCCCTGCAAGTCGGCATGGACAACGGTGCCCGCCGGGCCCTAATTCCGCTGGAGAACAAGCGTAACTTTCTCGACGTGTCGGCCGATATCATGGAGCGGGTCGACCCCATCTTCTATGGTGACCCGATGACCGCCGCCATGAAGTGCCTGGGGATGAACTGACTGCCGCCGCCGTTTGGCGTCGGACATCTCTAAGGCTGAAGCTGCTCCAGGGGACACCTCAGCATCTCGCACCCCCAAGCAGCTTAAAAAACGGGCTTTGGGGGGCATATTCTAGTGACGGGTCCGGCGTAGCTATCCCACTCGCCGTTTCCACCTACTTGGCCCGTTGATCGGCTGCCTTGTTGCACCCGATCGGCGGGCTGACTTCGTTTCGCGTTTCATCGTGCCCTGCATGTTGCGGGGCGGTACACGTTTTTCAGACGTGGCCGCCTCGCCGGGCGGCCCAAGATCCAGAAAGGTCGCCCATGAGAACCAACCCACAGCCATCGCGTCCCTCGCTTTC
>Ga0180435_10003000_pt1 | contig 17051 bp, 11 predicted proteins | sample SS_ome_3_FD_132467 | JGI IMG/M metagenome (GOLD analysis project Ga0180435, IMG submission 132467) | Hypersaline lake sediment archaeal communities from the Salton Sea, California, USA - SS_3_S_1 metaG | ecosystem: Environmental > Aquatic > Non-marine Saline and Alkaline > Hypersaline >...
AATGCCGGGCGACAACGTGGCCATCGAGGGCGAGCTGATCACCCCGATCGCGATGGACGTCGGTCTCCGTTTTGCCATTCGCGAAGGCGGTCGTACGGTAGGTGCCGGCGTTATCAGTGAAATTTTAAGCTAATATCCGGCAATCATAGATTTTTTTACCCCGCTCCAGGACAGGAGTGGGGTAATTGTTTCTTAAGCAGGAAGTAATGAAATGAGAGATATAGTAACCCTTGCATGCGGTACGTGCAAACGTCGCAATTACACGACGACGAAAAACAAAAAGAATACACCGGGCAAACTCGAGTTCAAAAAATATTGTCCTTTCTGCCGGACCCATACGCCGCACAAAGAGACGAAATAGGCTGTCGGTAGGCCAGTAGCTCGAATTGGTAGAGCACCGGACTCCAAATCCGGGGGTTGGGGGTTCGAATCCCTCCTGGCCTGCCATATGAGGAACTCGAAGCATACAGTTTAACCAGTGATAACAGCGTAAGCGGTGTAGACATGGCAGCTAAAGCGAAACAGGGCGGCAAGAACGTGGCAAAGGAAAAGGCTCAGGCAAAGGCCCAGCCTTCCCCTTTTGCGCCTGCTCAGATCAAGAAGTTCGTCGGTGAGGTGCAGTCAGAATTCTCGAAAATCACCTGGCCGGATAAGAAGGTGACGCTTGGGCTGACCGGTATGGTCGTATTGCTGACAATTGTCGTGTCCGTCTATCTCGGAACCGTTGATGTCATCCTCGGCAGGCTGATATCTCTTATCCTCAGATAAATTCAGGCTTTTCCCTGTCCTATGAAAATACGGTAACTAAATGGCTAGACAATGGTACATATTGCAGGTCCATTCCGGATATGAGGAACGGGTAAAGGCCACGCTTCAGGAGCGGATCAGCAAGGAGGGACTCGAAGAATACTTCGGGGAAATCCTGATTCCTACGGAGCAGGTCGTGGAGATGATCAAAGGCTCCCGCAAGACGTCCTCGAGACGGTTTTTCCCCGGCTATATGCTCGTCAGTATGGAACTCAACGATACCACCTGGCACATCATTCACCAGAACATGCCGCGAGTCGTGGGGTTTGTCGGTGACGACCGTAACCCGGTACCGCTCTCCGACGAGGATGCCGGAAAAATCATTGGCAGGATTCAGGATGGATCCGAGCGTCCGCGGCCCAAAGTTGTATTTGACGTCGGCGAGGTTGTCAGGGTAATCGACGGACCGTTTGCCAATTTCCAGGGTGTTGTCGACGAGGTGTTCCCCGAAAAGGGAAGAGTCAGGGTCATGGTCTCGATCTTCGGCAGGGAAACACCGGTCGAACTCGAATTTGTACAGGTATCCAATACCTGATAGAAATAAATATCAAGACGTTGTTCGAAGCGTCACTATTGTTGGAGTAGAAAAATGGCCAAGAAAGTAATGGCATACATCAAGCTTCAGATTCCGGCCGGCAAGGCCAACCCGTCTCCGCCTGTCGGACCGGCGCTTGGTCAGCACGGCGTAAACATCATGGAATTCTGTAAAGCGTTCAATGCCAAAACCCAGCAGATGGGCGATACGATCATTCCGGTCGTCATTACCGTCTATCAGGATCGCTCTTTCAGCTACATCACCAAGACGCCTCCGGCATCCGTGCTCCTGTTTAAAGCGGCAAACGTTCAGAAAGGTTCGGGAAACCCCAAGACCGAGCGCGTCGCGGAAATCAGCAGGGACAAGATCAGGGAAATTGCCGAAATCAAGATGCCTGACCTCAACGCGTACGATGTTGAAAGTGCGATGAAGATCATCGAAGGGTCAGCGCGGAGCGCCGGCCTTACCGTAGTTGATTAAGAAAACCAATTATTAACCATCACTACGTACCGCTGTTTCCGGCTGTCTGGAAACACGTGCAGTAGGAGGCTGACATGCCGAAACATGGAAAGAAGTACAGAAACAAAGTAGAAGGAGTCGACCGCACCGTCGCCAAGACGATCGACGAAGCGATGAAACTGGTTGTTGATTCGTCGTACGCGTCGTTTGATGAAACCGTCGATATCGCTGTAAAACTCGGTGTCGATCCGCGACACGCCGATCAGATGGTTCGTTCATCCGTCGTGCTTCCGCATGGGACCGGGAAAGTGACCCGCGTCCTGGTTTTTGCCAAAGGGCCGAAGGAAGCCGAGGCGAAAGAGGCCGGAGCCGACTATGTCGGTTCAGACGACCTGGTCGAGAAAATTCAGGACGGTTGGCTCGAATTCGATAAGACTGTCGCCACCCCGGACATGATGGGCACCGTCGGTAAACTCGGGCGTGTACTCGGACCGCGCAACCTGATGCCCAATGCCAAGCTTGGCACCGTAACCTTCGATATTGCCGATGTGATCAAGGAGATCAAGGGCGGCAAAGTTGACTTCCGCGTCGACAAGGCCGGTATCGTTCACGCGGGTATCGGTAAAGTATCGTTCGGGGACCAGAAACTGTACGAAAACGCACTCGCTTTCATTGAAAAACTGGTTCAGTTGAAACCGTCGACCAGTAAAGGCATCTATCTGCGCTCGATTTCGGTATCTTCAACCATGGGCCCGGGATTCAAGGTTGATACCCTGGATGTCAGGACCCGTATCAAATAGAGGCTGCTCAGAGCAGCCTGCAGCAACAAGAGGCTAGAGATTATATCAGTCGCTGACCGGCGATTGATTGTCGAAGACAGCAGGCACGAACGTTTAATCGGTATCACCGACCTGCCGAGACTTACACAAGGCGACGAAGTCTGAGACTGCGTCGCCGGGCAACTGCTGTTTCGAAAACACACAAACCAGAAACCAGGAGGGTAATTTGAACCGAGACGAAAAAGCAGCAATAGTCGCTGATTTGAACGAATCGTTCAATCGGGCGAAGTTTTCTGTCGTCGCAGACTATTGCGGTTTGACGGTTTCAGATCTCGAGAAGATCCGCCGTGATCTTCGTGCGACGAGTTCTGAGATCCGGATCGCCAAGAATACGCTTCTCAAAAGAGCAGTTGCCGACACGTCCTGTGAGTCGTTAGCCAATGACTTCACCGGGACAACAGCCATTGTCATGTCCTATGATGATCCGGTTGGTCCGGCCAAAGTGCTGGCAAAGTGCGCTGAAGATTATGACAAACTTCAGCTTCGGTCTGCTGTTCTTGATGGGGAGAAAATTACCATCGACGACATGGTTGCCTTGTCGAAACTTCCGTCTAAGGAAATTTTGCTTGGCCAGCTGCTGTCGGTGATGAACGGCGTTCCGACCGCATTTGTCAGGGTACTGTCAGCGGTACCGCAGAACCTGCTGTATGGTCTGCAGGCAGTCAAGGATCAGAAAGAACAGGCATAATGCCGGTTTGAGAAAACAAGACGAACCATCATTAAATACATCAAAGAGGAAAATAAAATGGCTGTTACCAAAGAAGACGTAATTGAATTCATCGCCAATATGAGCGTTCTCGAGCTTTCCGAGCTCATCAAGGAACTTGAAGAGAAGTTCGGTGTATCCGCTGCCGCCCCTGTCGCCGTAGCCGCTGCCGGTCCCGCCGGTGATGCCGGTGCCGGTGAAGCCGCCGAGGAGAAGACCGAGTTCGACGTGATCCTGGCTGGTGCCGGTGACCAGAAAATCAAGGTTATCAAGGAAGTTCGTGCCATCACCAGCCTGGGCCTGAAAGAGGCCAAGGAACTGGTCGAAGGTGCACCGCAGCCGGTCAAGGAAGGTGTGACCAAGGAAGAGGCCGAAGAAATCAAAGGCAAGATCGAAGCTGTGGGCGGATCTGTCGAGATTAAATAGTCTTTTTATAGATCAGACGGTTCGTTTTCTGAGCCGTCATGATTACGACACGCTGCGCTTTTATGCGCGGCGTGTCGTGTTTATACGACATGAACAAACAATCCCTTGAAATATAAATAATAACAAGGTTTTACGATATACATGCCGGGGCCGGCAAAATACGGGTCGATTGACGAGGGTTGGTGCAGTGCTTAAACGTTTGGCTGATTATACCACCTTGTGGTGCCGAAATGAATACCAGCCCGATGACCTCATATCATGCGCATGCAGCCACCCGCGATACATGTGCCTGCTTCTTCAGGCAGCGTCGGTTGTCAGTTACCGGATTACATTGCCGGATTTAAATAAGTTATTGAATCATTAAGGTTTTTCAACATCCTCGAGGAAAATCATGGAACGAATCAGAAAGCAATTTGCCAGTGCAGACAGCATTCTGGAACCACCGCATCTGATCTCGATGCAGAGAAAGTCATACGAGCATTTTCTGCAGATGAATTGCGACCCTGATGAGCGCGAAGACATCGGCCTTCAGGCGATTCTGAAAGAAATATTTCCGATTAAAGATTTTAACGGCGTCTGCCAGCTGGAGTTTGTCAGGTACAAGTTCGGCGAACCCAAATATACCGTTCAGGAGTGCCAGCAGCGCGGCATGACTTTCGAGATTCCGCTGAAAATCGTTGTCCGCCTGATCACCTTCGATGTCGATGAGGAAACTGGCGTTCAGTCAATCCGCGACATCAAGGAGCAGGAAGTGTTTTTCGGTTCCCTGCCGCTGATGACTGCCGACGGCGTGTTCGTGATCAACGGAACCGAGCGCGTTATCGTATCCCAGCTCCAGCGTTCGCCGGGTCTGTTCTACACCCATGACCAGGGCAAAAGCCACGCCAGCGGGAAACTGCTCTACTCGGCCCGCATCATTCCGGTACGGGGGTCCTGGATCGATCTGGAATTTGATATCAAGGATATCCTGCACGTACGCATCGACCGGCGCCGGAAATTCCCGGTGACGTCACTGCTCAAGGCGCTTGGCTACACCGGCCCTGAACTGCTCGAAGCATTCTACCCGATCAATACGATCAAAAAGGAAAAGAATCAGTACCTGATCAGCTTCAGCGAAGAAACCGCGTTCCAGACCCGGCTCGAGTTCGATTTGATCGATCCGAAGGACGGCTCGGTCCTCGGCAAGAAGGGCAGGAAAATTTCCCGGGCGCTGTGCCGGCGTATTGCAGAAGCGGGTATCGAGTACCTGCAGATATCCGAAGACGCCTTGATCGGCAAAGTCATGTGCGACGATATCGCCGACCCGGACGCCGAAGAGCCGCTGGTAATGCACAACACCGAAATCACCGCATCGCTGCTGGAAACTCTCGATAATGCAAACGTCAAGGAATTCAGGGTTCTCGGTATCGACGGGGTCAAATATTCCGATTCGTTCAGGAAAACACTCGGGGTTGATAAAGTGGCTTCTACCGAGGAGGCACTGCTGGAAATCTACCGCAGGCTGCGGCCTTCCAGCCCGCCGACGCTCGAGGTGGCCGAGAGTTTCTTCGAGAACCTGTTCTTCAATCCGGAACTCTATGATTTGTCCGAGGTCGGCCGCTACAAGATCAATGCACGTCTCGGTCTCGATGTGGATATCGCGCAGCGGGCCTTGACCAGAGACGACATCGTCGAATCGGTGAAATACCTGGTCCGCCTCAAGGACAGCCAGGGCACCGTTGATGATATCGATCACCTCGGCAACCGGCGGGTGAGAACGGTCGGGGAACTGGTGGAAAACCAGTACCGCATGGGACTGGTCCGCATGGAGCGGGCGATCAAGGAACGCATGACGCTGCAGGATGTGGAAACGCTGATGCCGCACGACCTGGTGAATCCGAAACCGATTTCCGCGGCGATCAAGGAGTTTTTCGGTACCTCCCAGCTGTCCCAGTTCATGGACCAGACCAACCCGCTGTCCGAAGTAACCCACAAGCGGCGCCTGAGCGCGCTCGGACCCGGTGGCCTCTCGCGTGAACGGGCGGGCTTCGAGGTGCGCGACGTCCATCCGACCCACTACGGCAGGATCTGTCCGGTCGAGACCCCTGAAGGACCGAATATCGGCTTGATCGTGTCGCTGGCCACCTATGCCCGGGTCAATCCGTACGGGTTTATCGAAACCCCGTACCGCAAGGTCGGAGACCGGATCGTCTACGACCAGGATATCGTTTACCTGAGTGCACTGCAGGAGCAGAACAACTACATCGCTCCGGCTCTGACGCCGCTTGACAAGAAAGGGCGCATCATTCCGGATACGCTGATTGCCCGTGAGGACGGCGAGGTTATTACCACAGCTGCCGACAGTATTACGTATATCGACATTGCTCCGAATCAGCTCGTCAGTGTGGCCGCGTCGCTGATACCGTTCCTCGAGAACGATGATGCGAACCGTGCCCTGATGGGCTCCAACATGCAGCGTCAGGCTGTGCCGCTGATGCGAACCGCCGCTCCGCTTGTCGGTACCGGTATGGAGCGTTATGTGGCGCGGGATTCGGGGGCGTGTCTGCTGGCCGCCGGAGACGGGGTCGTCGAGGAAGTCGATGCCAACCGTATCGTGGTCTGCTACGACGAGCCGGGTGTAGACGGTTCCGATACCGGCGTTGCGGTCTATCGTCTTGAAAAATACAAGAAATCCAACCAGAACACCTGTTTCACCCAGAAGCCGCTGGTGAAGCCCGGCACGAGGGTAAGCGAAGGGACGGTTCTCGCTGACGGCCCGTCCTGCGACAAGGGCGAACTGGCCCTGGGCAAAAATGTAACCATTGCGTTCATGCCGTGGCGCGGCTTCAATTTCGAGGATTCCATTCTCGTCAATGAGCGGCTGCTCAAGGAAGATGCGTTTACATCGCTGCATATCGAAGTCTTCGAGACCATGGCCCGGGACACGAAGCTCGGCAAGGAAGAGATTACCCGTGACATCCCCAATGTCAGTGAAGATACGCTGCGAAATCTCGACGAGTCGGGCATTGTCCGGATCGGTGCCGAAGTCAGGGCCGGCGATACGCTGGTCGGCAAGGTGACCCCGAAGGGGGAAACGGTTCTGTCACCTGAAGAAAAACTGTTGCGCGCTATTTTCGGTGAAAAGGCCCAGGATGTGAAGGATTCTTCGCTGCGTGTGCCGCCGGGTGTTGAAGGCGTCGTCATCGATGCTAAGGTCTTCTCACGAAAAGGCGTGGACAAGGACGAACGCTCCCTGATGATCGAGGACCTGGAAATTGAAAAACTCGACCAGGACAAGCTTGATGAGTTGGCCAGTCTGAAGCGCGGCGTCTGCCGCGAGGTCGGCAAAGTGATCGACGGGAAAACCGTAAAAGCCGACGTGGTTGCAAAAGACGGGACGGTGCTCGTCAAGCTGGGTAAAAAGTTCAGTGCAGATCTGGCCGAACAGGTTGGTTTCCACGCGTTGAGAAGCATCGATTTCTCGCAGCGGGCGAAGTATCTCGACAAGATCGAGGACATTTACGGGCGCTATGAGAAACAGGCCGGCTTGATCAGCGAGCGCTACGACGGCATCATTGAACGGCTGAAGAAAGGTGACGACCTGCCTCCGGGCGTGGTCAAGATGGTTAAAGTCTATGTCGCGACCAAGCGCAAGCTCTCCGTCGGTGACAAGATGGCTGGACGCCACGGCAACAAGGGCGTTGTCTCGTGCCTGCTGCCGGAAGAGGACATGCCGTATTTCGCGGACGGCACGACGGTCGATATCGTTCTGAATCCGCTTGGTGTTCCGTCGCGTATGAATGTCGGGCAGGTACTCGAGGTTCATCTCGGTTACGCCGCCCGTAAACTCGGCGAACAGCTTGAGGAGATGGTGCGCGATCAGGCCGTGTCGCTGATCAAGGATAAATTGAAGCACATCTACTCGGTTAAGGAATTCACCGCCATCACCAAGGGCAAAAGCGACGAAGAGCTGATCGAATGGGCGCGCGAGCACCAGAGCGGTCTGCACATGTCGACCCCGGTTTTCGATGGGGCCGAAGAGGCTGATATCCGCAAGCTGCTGATCGAGGCCGGCGTCGACGAAGTCGGGCAGGTCCAGCTCTATGACGGCCTGACCGGTGAACCGTTCGCGAACATGGTTACCGTCGGGGCGATGTATATGCTGAAGCTGCATCACCTGGTCGACAACAAGATCCATGCCCGCTCTACCGGACCGTACTCCCTCGTTACCCAGCAGCCGCTTGGCGGTAAGGCCCAGTTCGGTGGCCAGCGTCTTGGTGAGATGGAGGTCTGGGCGATGGAGGCATATGGTGCTGCTTACACGCTGAAGGAATTCCTGACCGCGAAGTCTGACGATGTGGAAGGGCGGACCCAGATGTATGAACGGATTGTGAAGGGAGACAACTTCCTGGCAACCGGTCTGCCTGAGTCGTTCCATGTCCTGGTCAAGGAACTGCAGGGATTGTGTTTGAATATGGAACTTATCGAGGAGTAGCCCGATCTATACGGCTGCCGCGCTCGTGGATATAAACCAGCTCTTCAATTCCCGGACAGGCTCCAGGGCATAAAAATTTGAAGCAGAGGTGAACTCGTGGAAGAGTTATTTAATTTTTTTCAGAAACCGAAGGCTCCTACCAAATTTAAAGCGGTAAAGATCTCTCTGGCGTCGCCCGAGAAAATCATGGACTGGTCGCACGGCGAGGTCAAGAAGCCGGAGACGATCAACTACCGTACCTTCAAGCCCGAGCGCGACGGTCTGTTCTGCGCGAAAATCTTCGGGCCGGTCAAGGACTTCGAATGCAATTGCGGTAAATACAAGCGCATGAAACACCGCGGTGTGGTCTGCGAAAAATGCGGTGTCGAAGTCATCCAGTCGAAGATCCGCCGTGAACGTCTCGGCCATATCAAGCTGGCCGCACCGGTTGCCCATATCTGGTTCCTGAAGAGCCTGCCGTCGAAGATCGGCGCGGTACTCGATATGACGCTGAAGCAGCTCGAGCGCATCCTGTACTTTGAACAGTACGCCGTGGTCGAGTCGGAAACCGAGGATATCCCGGTCGGAACGCTGCTTACCGAGGAGAAGTACCGGAAAGCGCGGGAAGAACATGCGGGGGGATTCCAGGTTGGGATCGGCGCCGAAGCGATTCGCACGCTGCTCTCCTCCCTGTCCGAGAAGATGACGACTGATGAAGTCGGCAAGCTCCTCGGCAAAATCGCCGACCGCAAAGGCTTCGACCATTATGCGAAGCGGATCAACGAAGGCGATTTGAGCAGGCTTGAAGGGCTTTCCATCGAGCTGCGCATCGACATGGCCGATACCGGTTCCCAGACCAAGCGCCAGAAGCTTGGTAAACGGCTCCAGGTTATTGAAGCGTTCATCGAATCCGGCAACCAGCCCGAGTGGATGATCCTGGAAGTTATTCCGGTTCTGCCGCCGGATCTGAGACCGCTTGTACCGCTGGAAGGCGGACGCTTCGCGACGTCGGATCTCAACGACCTGTACCGCCGCGTCATCAACCGCAACAACCGCCTGAAGCGGCTGCTCGAGCTGGATGCGCCCGACATCATCATCCGCAACGAAAAACGGATGCTGCAGGAAGCGGTCGACGTACTGTTCGATAATGGCCGCCGCGGCCGCGTCATTACCGGAGCCAATAAACGCCCGCTGAAATCCCTGGCCGATATGCTCAAAGGCAAGCAGGGCCGGTTCCGTCAGAACCTGCTCGGTAAGCGCGTGGACTATTCCGGCCGTTCCGTTATCGTGGTCGGTCCGAACCTGCGCCTCCATCAGTGCGGCCTGCCGAAAAAGATGGCGCTGGAACTGTTTAAACCGTTTATCTACAACAAGCTCGAGCGCAGAGGCTATGTCACGACCATCAAGAGTGCGCGCAAGATGGTCGAAAAGGGTGTGAAGGAAGTCTGGGACGTACTCGACGAGGTCGTTACCGAATATCCGGTTATCCTGAACCGCGCGCCTACCCTGCATCGTCTCGGTATGCAGGCTTTTGAGGCGGTATTGATCGAAGGCAAGGCGATTCAGCTGCACCCGCTCGTCTGTGCCGCGTTCAACGCGGACTTCGACGGCGACCAGATGGCGGTACACGTCCCGCTGTCGGTCGAAGCCCAGGTCGAGGCCCGGGTCCTGATGATGTCCACCAACAACATCCTGTCCCCGGCCAACGGCGAACCGATCATCATTCCGTCCCAGGATATCGTGCTCGGCCTTTACTACATGACCCGGGAGCGGATTAATGTGCCCGGCGAAGGCAAAATCTTCTCGAATGTTTCTGAAGCCCGGATCGCTTTTGATCACGGAGAGGTCGATCTGCAGGCGAAAATTACGGTGCGGATGGACGGTAAACGGGTCGAAACGACCATGGGAAGGGTTATCATTGGTGAACTGCTGCCCAGCAGCCTGCCGTTTGAGGTGGTTAATCAGGTGCTCAAGAAAAAGGCGCTGGCCCAGCTCATCGACTACACGTATCGCCATTCCGGAACCAAGGATACGGTTATCCTGACGGACAGGCTGAAAGACATCGGCTACGAGTTTGCGACCCGTGCCGGTATCTCGATCTGCATTAACGACATGAAGATCCCGCTGGCCAAGGAGGATATGGTCGAGCAGGCCGAGACCGAAGTTGCCGACGTCGAGAAGCAGTATTCCGACGGTCTGATCACGTCCGGTGAGAAATACAACAAAGTCGTCGATATCTGGTCACGCGCCACCGAGGATGTTGCCAACGAGATGATGGGCGAAATCGAAGTCGACTACGTAAAGGACCGGGACAACAAGGTCGTTGACTCCCAGAGCTTCAACTCGATTTTTATCATGGCGGACTCCGGAGCGAGGGGCTCGCGCGACCAGATCAGGCAGCTCGCCGGCATGCGCGGGCTGATGGCCAAACCGTCCGGCGAGATTATCGAAACGCCGATCAAGGCCAATTTCCGCGAGGGCCTTGGTGTTCTCGAGTACTTCATCTCCACCCACGGTGCGCGTAAGGGGCTTGCCGATACGGCACTGAAAACGGCTAACTCCGGTTACCTCACCAGGCGTCTGGTGGACGTTGCACAGGAATCGACCATCGTCGAAACGGACTGTCAGACACTTGACGGCATTATCGCTGAACCGCTGATGGACGGCGGTGAAATCATCGTGCCGATCGGCGAGCGTATCCTGGGCAGGGTTGCCCTTGAAGACGTGGTCGGGCAGGATGGGGAAACCATTGTTGCAGCGGGCGAGGAGATCACTGAATCTGTTGTCAAATCCATCAACGCTGCCGGTATCAACCAGGTCATGATTCGTTCTGTGCTGACCTGCCGGTCACGTCGCGGGGTCTGCGCGAAATGCTACGGCCGCGATCTCGGCCGCGGACATATGGTCAATATCGGTGAAGCGATCGGTGTGATCGCCGCCCAGTCGATCGGTGAGCCGGGAACCCAGCTGACCATGCGTACGTTCCATATCGGCGGTACGGCCAGCAGGGCCGTTGAGCAGGCCGAACTGGTTTCCCAGCTCGGCGGCCTCGTTGCCTTCAAGAACCTGCACTTTGTTGAAAATGCCGAAGGTATAAAGATCGTCATGAACCGCAACGCCGAGATCATCACGCTCGACGAGCAGGATTTCAACAAACAGCTGAAAGGCGTGAAGCCCGGCACTAAAGATGTCGATGTTGAAATGTCAGACGGCGGTGAGCTGATCGTTCGGGAAAAGGGCGAAATCAGCATGCGGGCAAAGGTTCGTGAACGCGAGCGCTTCAAAGTCAACTACGGTGCCCAGATTCTCGTCGACGAGTATGCGACGGTAGACCCCGGGACTATTCTCGCTGATTGGGACGCCTACACGATCCCGATTGTGGCCGAGGTTGGCGGTGTGATCAAGTACGGCGATGTCGAAGAGGGCGTGACGATGCAGGAGAAGGTCGACCCGGTAACCGGTAAATCTTCCAAGGTCATTATCCACTCCACCGGCGGCGCGCAGCTGAATCCGCGCGTATCGGTGAAAGGTGAACGGGGTAAAACCCTGAAGCTCCCGGATTCCGAAATTTTTGCCCGTTACTCGTTGCCGGTCGGATCGATTATTACCGTTGAAGATGGTAATGAGATCAAAGCCGGTACGATTGTCGGCAAGATTCCTCGTGAAACCACGAAAACGAAGGATATTACCGGTGGTCTGCCCCGGGTTGCAGAACTGTTTGAGGTGCGCAAGCCGAAAGAACCGGCGATTATCTCCGAGATTGATGGCCGCGTCAGCTTCGGCAAGGAACTGAAGGGCAAACGCCGGGTAATAGTCACTCCTGAATACGGTGAGTCCCAGGAATACCTCGTGCCGAAGTCGAAACATATCATCGTTCATGAGGGCGACTATGTTCAGGCCGGTGAACGGCTGATGGAAGGTACCATCGTTCCCAACGATATTCTCAAGGTCCTCGGTGTGAAGGAGCTGGCCAAGTTCCTGGTCAACGAGATCCAGGAGGTTTACCGGCTGCAGGGCGTCAAGATCAACGACAAGCATATCGAGGTCATTGTCCGCCAGATGCTGCGCCGCGTCATGATTACCGGAGCCGGGGATTCCAAGTTCATGATCGGCGAGCAGGTCGAATGGTGGGTGTTCGAGAACGAGCGCGACCGTCTCATGGAGGAACGCAGCGCGTTTCTCGCCGACGGCGGCGGTATGGACGAAGCACCGAAACCGCCGGCCGCTGAACCGCTGCTGCTCGGGGTGACGAAGGCTTCGCTGTCCACCGAGAGCTTTATTTCGGCGGCATCATTCCAGGAGACCACGAAGGTCCTGACCAATGCGGCCATGGCCGGTAAGATGGACGAACTCAAAGGACTCAAGGAAAACGTGATCATGGGACGGCTGATTTCAGCCGGTACCGGTGTCACCAGTGAAATCACCGAATAGCTGCTACGGGCGTTTCTCGCGAAGAAGACAAATTGACCGGGTGATCTTAATTTAGGCTTGACACGTAATTAAGTGTGATGTAAATATTGTCTTTTGTGCCCCAGTAAAAATGCCCTGATTTTGCATTTTGCTGATGTGCAGACAATTACTATAATTTGAAGAGGAGCAGTAAGCACAATGCCAACGATTAATCAACTGGTACGCCAGGGCAGGAAAAAGATCCATAAAAAGACCAATACGCCTGCGCTGAAAGGTTCCCCGCAAAAACGGGGCGTGTGTGTCAGGGTTTATACGACCACCCCGAAAAAGCCGAACTCGGCTCTGAGGAAGGTTGCCAGGGTCCGCTTGACCAACGGTATTGAGGTTACTTCATATATTCCGGGTATCGGACATAACCTGCAGGAGCACTCGGTGGTTCTGATCAGGGGCGGCAGGGTGAAGGACCTTCCCGGTGTCCGTTATCATATTGTACGTGGTACGCTCGACACGCTCGGCGTATCTGATCGTCGTCAGGGACGTTCGAAGTATGGTGCTAAAAAGCCTTCTTGATGAGGGTCGGAGAGTGAACTATGTCTCGTAGAAAAGGTGCAGAGAAAAGGGTAATTGAGCCGGATCCGCGTTACCACAACGTGCTGGTGTCCAAGTTTACCAACGGCCTGATGCAGCGCGGCAAGAAAAGCGTTGCCCGCCGAATCTTCTATGACGCGATGGATCTCATCGATACCCGCGTTCCGGATGAAGAGCCGATGGATGTGTTCGAGCAGGCCATGGAAAATGTGCGGCCGCGGGTCGAGGTCAAGTCCCGCCGTGTCGGCGGCGCCACTTACCAGGTGCCGATGGAGGTTCGTCAGACCAGGAGGAACGTGCTGGCCATTCGCTGGATTATCGGTTTTGCGCAGTCCCGCTCCGGTAAGTCAATGTCGGAGAAACTGGCTGCCGAACTGCTCGATGCTTACAATGAGCGGGGAGCGTCTGTGAAGAAGAAGGACGACACCCACAGGATGGCCGAAGCGAATAAGGCGTTTGCCCACTATCGCTGGTAAGAAAAAGAGGATCGGTCTTGCTGCGGACGGAAGCTGAAATCACTGGAAGATCAGATGTGAGGTTTGTTGATGTCAGCTTCAAAAGATTTGTCGACCACGCGCAATATCGGCATCATGGCCCACATCGATGCCGGCAAGACCACGACAACTGAACGGGTACTCTACTACACGGGCCGTTCATACAAGATGGGCGAAGTTCATGACGGCAATGCCGTCATGGATTGGATGGAGCAGGAGCAGGAGCGCGGCATCACGATCACCTCAGCCGCAACGACCTGTTTCTGGAACGACCATCAGATAAACATAATAGACACTCCGGGCCACGTCGATTTCACTGTCGAAGTGGAACGAAGCCTGCGGGTGTTGGATGGCGTTATCGCTGTCTTCTGTGCGGTCGGCGGGGTTGAGCCCCAGTCTGAGACCGTATGGCGCCAGGCTGATAAATACGCTATCCCGAGATTGGCCTTCATCAACAAGATGGATCGAGTGGGGGCCGATTTCGAGCGATGCTTGAAAATGATGTCCGAACGGCTGGGGGCAAATCCGCTGCCCCTGCAGATGCCGGTCGGAAGCGAAGCAGCGTTTGCAGGGGTCATCGACCTCATAGAAGAGAAAATGCTCAGCTTTTCCGAGCAGTCTCTTGGACAGGAAGTGGTGGAGTCACCCATTCCTGAGCCTTACTTAGAAGCATTCACGGCCGCACGAATGGCGCTTCTCGAGAAATTGGCCGATTTCGATGAGAGTGTCATGGAACAGTATCTTGACGATAAACCGATTTCGGTTGGCGAGATGTACCGTGCAGTGAGAAAGGCCACTTTGGCTCTTGACATTGTCCCGGTACTGTGCGGCAGCGCTTTTAAGAACAAGGGGATCCAACCCTTGCTGGACAGTGTTGTCAGGTATCTGCCATCACCGGTTGATATCGGCAGCGTTGCAGGGCTCGACCGTAAGGGGGAGCCGCTTGTGCGTAAAACCGGCCCGAAAGAGAAATTCTGCGGGTTGGTTTTTAAGCTGATGAGCGATTCGTTCGTCGAAAATCTTGCGTTCATCCGGGTTTACTCGGGTGTTCTCTCCGTGGGAGACAAGATTTTCAACCCGGTGAAGAAGAAGAAAGAAAAGATCTCGAAGCTGCTCAAACTTCACGCCAACAAACGTGAAGAGGTCAAAGAGATCAGCGCTGGAGACATTGGGGCCATCGTCGGACTCAAATTTACCACCACCGGCGACACGCTCTGCGAAAACGGCGATTTCGTAATTCTGGAATCGATGGAATTTCCGGAACCGGTTATCGGCGTAGCCATCGAGCCGAAGAGCAAGGCCGATGAAAGCAAGCTGAACGATACGCTCGCCAAGATTGCCCTGGAGGATCCGTCGTTTACGATCAACACGGATGAAGATACCGGGCAGAAGATTATCTCGGGGATGGGCGAGCTTCACCTGGAGATAATCGTAGACAGGCTGCTGAACGAGTTCAAGGTCTCCGCAAATGTCGGAAAACCTCAGGTAGCCTATAAAGAAACGATTACTCAGGGTGTTACCGAGGAGGGACGCTTTGAGCAGATGACCGGAGCGGCGCAATATGGTCATGTGTTTTTGCAGATAGAGCCGATCGAACGTGGACAAGGCTTTGTCTTCAGCAGCGAAGTCGATGACGGCACGATCCCGTCGACATTTTTAGCTGCGATTGAACGGGGGATCAAAGATACGCTTGATTCCGGGCCGCTCATCGGCCACCCGCTTACGGATGTGAAGGTCACGCTGACCGGCGGCTCGTACGATGAGGAAGATTCCACCGATATGGCCTTCGGTGTGGCAGCGGCGATGGCTTTGAGAAAAGCGGGCGCCGAGGCAAGCCCGGTTCTGCTGGAACCGGTGATGGAACTGGAAGTCCTCACCCCTGAGATGTATGTCGGGGACGTTATCTCGGACCTCAACGCAAAACGGGGTAAGGTCACGGGAATAAGGACGGAAAAAGAAATCCAGGTCATCAAGGCCCATGTGCCCCTGGCCGAAATGTTCGGGTATTCGACTTCGCTGAGATCGGCAACACAGGGACGGGCGAATTTCAGCATGCAGTTTTTAGAGTACGACGTAGTGCCGGAAACAAAGGCGAAAGAAATTATTAGAAAAATCAGAGGAATATAAAGAACATTTATAGTTGAGGAAAGACGATGTCAAAGGAGAAATTCGAGCGGACAAAGCCGCATGTGAACGTAGGAACGATCGGCCATATCGATCACGGCAAGACGACCCTGACTGCAGCGATAACACGCGTACTGTCCACAAAAGGTCAGGCCGAGTTCACCGATTTTGGTGAGATCGACAAGGCTCCTGAAGAAAAAGAGCGCGGCATCACGATTGCCACGGCTCATGTGGAGTACGAGACCGAAGGCCGTCACTACGCGCACGTAGACTGCCCGGGTCATGCCGACTACATCAAGAACATGATCACCGGTGCGGCGCAGATGGACGGCGCTATCCTGGTTGTGGCCGCTACCGACGGAGCGATGCCGCAGACCAGGGAGCATATCCTCCTGGCCCGCCAGGTCGGCGTTCCGGCGATCGTCGTATTCCTGAACAAATGCGACATGGTAGACGACGAAGAACTGATCGAACTGGTCGAGATGGAGCTTCGCGAACTGCTGGATAAATATGAATTTCCGGGCGACGACATACCGTTTGTCCAGGGTTCGGCGCTGCTGGCGCTGGAGAATCCTGAAGACGCCGACAAGACCCAGTGCATCTGGGACCTGATGGACGCGGTCGACAGCTACATTCCTGAGCCTGAGCGCGACGTGGACCAGCCGTTTCTGATGCCGGTCGAGGACGTATTCTCTATCTCCGGCCGGGGAACGGTCGCTACGGGTCGTGTAGAGCGCGGGATAATCAAGGTTGGCGAGGAAGTAGAGATCGTCGGGATCCGCGATACCGAGAAGACCACGGTAACGGGAGTTGAGATGTTCCGCAAGCTCCTGGACCAGGGCCAGGCCGGCGACAACATCGGGGCGCTGCTGCGCGGGGTAAAGCGTGATGAGATCGAGCGTGGCCAGGTACTGGCGGCGCCGGGTTCGATAACGCCGCACACGAAATTCAAGGCCGAGTGCTATATCCTGAGCAAGGAAGAGGGTGGTCGTCATACGCCGTTCTTCAACGGTTATCGCCCGCAGTTCTACTTCCGTACGACGGATGTGACGGGCGTGGTAACGCTTGCAGAAGGTGTTGAGATGGTAATGCCGGGCGACAACGTGGCCATCGAGGGCGAGCTGATCACCCCGATCGCGATGGACGTCGGTCTCCGTTTTGCCATTCGCGAAGGCGGTCGTACGGTAGGTGCCGGCGTTATCAGTGAAAT
>Ga0180435_10003002_pt1 | contig 17050 bp, 18 predicted proteins | sample SS_ome_3_FD_132467 | JGI IMG/M metagenome (GOLD analysis project Ga0180435, IMG submission 132467) | Hypersaline lake sediment archaeal communities from the Salton Sea, California, USA - SS_3_S_1 metaG | ecosystem: Environmental > Aquatic > Non-marine Saline and Alkaline > Hypersaline >...
CATAAAAAAACCCGCCACCGCAAGCTGCGGGGCGGGCCTTTCCAGTTGGCCAAGCAAGCTTAGCTGTTCAGACTCTGGTAGTAGTCAATCAGAATCTGAGCCACTTCCGGACGCGAGAACTCTTTCGGCGGGGCAATACCCTGACCCAGCATCTCACGCACCTTGGTACCGGACAGCAGGATGAAATCCTCCTTGGAATGGTCCGGTGCCTCGCGCATCATGACGACTTTATTGAGTTTCTTGGACCAGGCGGTGTGGTCGGCCTTGAAGATTTCGATCTCCAATGCACCTTCCGGCACCTCGTCGAAGATAGTCTGGGCATCGAACGCACCGTAGTAGTCGCCCACACCGGCGTGATCACGACCAACGATGAAGTGGGTGGCACCCATGTTCTGACGGAAATAGGCGTGCAGCACGGCCTCACGCGGACCGGCATACAGCATGTCGAATCCGTAACCGGTCACCATGGCGCTGTTGGGCGGGAAGTACAGCTCGACCATCTTGCGGATGGCGGCATCACGAACCGGCGCAGGGATGTCGCCCTTCTTCAGCTTGCCCAGCAGCATGTGGATGACCAGGCCGTCACAGCCCAGGCGATCCATGGCCATGTGGCACAGTTCTTCGTGTGCCAGGTGCATCGGGTTGCGGGTCTGGAAGGCAACGATCTTTTTCCAGCCACGCTCGGCGATTTCGTTGCGGATCTCGACCGCGGTACGGAAGGTGTCCGGGAAATCGGCGATGAAGTAGGAGAAGCTCAGGACCTGGATCGGACCGGAAATGGCGACCTTGCCCTGGCTGTTGAAGGCAACCACACCCGGGTGCTCGCTGTCGTCTGTGCCGTAGACCTGCTTGGTCATGACAGCCATCTGCTCATCGCTGACAGTCTCGATGTTCTCGACATCCATGACCGCCAGAACGGGATTACCCTCGACGTTGGGGTCACGCAGCGCAATACGCTTTGCGTCGCCGATAGCGTCCGCAGACTCGGTCAGGCACATGACCGGCACCGGGAAGAAGGAACCATCGGTCAGGGTCATCTTTTCCGCAGCGCCCATGGCGTCGCTGACATTCATGTAGCCCTTGAGCGGGTTGAAGTAACCCGCACCCATCATGACCGCGTTGCCGGCAGCCTGGGAGCTGATCACGATCGAAGGCAGGGATTCAGCCTCATGGGACAGCTTCTCGTGCTCGTCCGAGTCATATACGAAACGCGGTTGCAGCTCATCGGAGCCAATGGGTTTGATCATGCGGATCCTCCTAAATACAGTGACTTAACGACCAAATCGGTCGCCTTAAATCTTAAAATTCCACTTTAATAAAAAGCATTAACTTATTGATATTTCGGTTAACACTTAAGCTTTTCGAGGAATAATGAATTTCCGGGCGCCAACGCTATCAAACCCGCCTGAAATCTGCTCCAAGGTTCTATTTATACCGCGTTAAGTTTATGCGGATGAACGGGCGTTCAGCCGCGCGCTTTTCCGAACCCGGGAAAGGCTCCGGCCATTCAGTGAAGAATTCGGTTCAGGCCCGGGTTCGAATCTCAGCGTTGATCGCGCGCAGGGCCGCCAAGGGATCCTCGGCCGCCGTAACCGGACGGCCAACCACCAGGTAGCTGGATCCCGCTTCAATCGCATCCGCAGGGGTCATTACACGCGTCTGATCATCCAGCGAGGCGCTTGCAGGCCGTACACCCGGAGTGACGAGTATGAAATCATTCCCCAAACGCGCTCTGAGGCTGGCAGCTTCCCGTGGCGAGCAGACAACGCCATCCAGACCCGATTCCTGCGCCAGCCCCGCCAGACGCAGCACATTGTCTTCGGGCGAGCCCGGGAAACCGATTTCGTTCAGTTCCTCCTGACTGAGACTGGTCAGAATCGTCACTCCGATAAGCAAAGGCCGGCTTGGCCGTTGTGCCAGGCGCTCTGCGGCTGACTGCATCATGCGTCGCCCCCCGGAGGCATGCACATTCATCATCCACACACCCAGGTCGGCCGCCGCGTCACAGGCTGCCGCCACGGTATTCGGGATATCGTGATATTTGAGGTCAAGAAACACGTCGAAACCGCGTCCAATCACCCGTTCGACAAACCGGGGCCCCAAGCGGGTGAACATCTCCTTTCCGATCTTCAGCCGGCACAGGCCTGCATCCAACTGATCGACAAGATTCCAGGCCGCGTCCTCGTTCGGGTAATCCAGGGCCACTATGACCCGGGCTTCAGTCTCAGGCATATTTCCAACTCGAAATAGATATAAAAGATTAGTTTGATTCTCTTAGAGGACGCCTTTTCAGGGTTCCCCATGAATGACAGCTGGGGCATTGCCAGTGCAATGTCTTCGCTTCGAAGCCACACTTTCCGCATTGATAAGCGGCCCTGTCCCGAATAAGACGTTGCAACTGCATTCGCACCTGCTGCAACAGGGTGTCGTTGCGCCCCTCCGGCTTGCTGCATTGCAGCTCGAGCAGGCGGATCAGACCCAACAGCGAGGGCGTGCGTGCGATGTAGCCGGACAAGTAATCGATCGCCGCTTCCTCGCCCTGCTGCTCGCGGTATTGATCAACCAGGTGCAATTCAGCCCCCTGATTCGGATGGTTCAGCGCCATCTTCCTCAGGAAGTCTGTAATTGCCTCGTTCTGCTCCAGGGAGCGGAACGCTTCGACAATCTCGTCCACCACCTCGGGCAGATAGTCGGCATTCTGCTCTACGGCTGCCTGCAGATACTGCAGACCCTGTTCCGTATCGCCCCTGGCCAGCGCCATTTTTGCCCGAAGATGACTAGCCCGCACACAGGCCGGATCCTCCTCAAGCGCGTTGAGCAGCAACTCATTGGCCCTGTCATCCCGACCATCGCGCTGCGCCAGTTTGGCCAGCTCGCAGTAATAATGGCTCTTTTCAAGGCCGAGCCGATCATCCGCCTTGCCTTCCAACTCTGTCGCGGTCTTGAGACACGCCTCCCAGTCCCTCTCCTGCTGATAAATCAGAAGCAGATTACGCAGTGCCTGGGGTACAAGCTGACGATCCTGCCTCAGTTCATTGAACAGATTCTCGGCGCGGTCATACAAACCTGCCCGGAAATAGTCCTGGCCCAGCTCCAGGAGTGCCTGCCCGCGATGTTCGCCACTGAGCGCCGGACGCGCAATCAGGTTCTGATGAATCCTTATCGCCCTTTCCACCTCTCCTCGTCGACGGAAGAGATTGCCGAGCGCCAAGTGTGTTTCCACCGTATCGCTGTCAACTTCGAGCATCTCCACGAAGACATCGATCGCCTTGTCCGGCTCCTCGTTCAAGAGGTGATTCAGTCCACGGAAGTAAACCGGATTGGTTTCGTTGCTTGGTACTTTCCGGTCTCGCCCGCTGCGGGTGGCCGCCCACCAACCGGAGGCGGCCGCAACAGGTAAAAGCAACCAGGAGAGTTCCTGCATCAGGGCAAACCGCTCAGTGACCGGCCGCCGGGATCTTGCGCAGGTTCCTGGCCTCCCGGCGCGCCATATTTGTCTGCCGCCGCAAATCCGCGTTTTCCTTGCGCAGGCGCATGAAATAGAAGGTGCTGACAATGGCTCCAAGGACAATGCCTATGCCCATCGAAAGCAGCAGTACAAGTGACAGGGGCAGGCTGGCGAGAAAGAAATAGAGATCCAGTTCGACCGGCTGGTCATTGAGCACTGCAAACGCAGCTCCCAGGATCAGAAACAGAACAGCCAGAACAAATTTAACGAGTTTAAGCACGCGCACCTCCCCCAGACTTTAGCGCGCCCATCATAGCAATTCGCAGTTGAGTTTTTGTGTCTGCTGTTCACGCAAACAGGTCAAGCACACCCACACCACTTGCTTCAGTCCTTGTGGCAGCCCTGTCCACATCCACCTGCGGCCCTTCAGACTCACCGTCACGACCGGCAAGACCCTCTTTCCGTTGGCCAGTCCCCGATCCATCGGGGCTTTGTTCACGGCCGGAGCCAACCTCCGCCTGAACCAGATTCAGTGATTGCTCTGCAAGCATCTCACGCAGACGCGGGATGGCCGATTCAATCGCATCCCGGACGGCAGCATGATTTGAAACGAAGCTGACGCTGGCCTGATCGTTGTTGATACTGAGTCTCACCTCCAGCGCCCCGAGATTGGGTGGCGTGATCTTCAGTTCCGCAAACTGCTGATCCCCTCTCGCCATCCAGACAAGTCGTTCGCCGATGGCACCGCCCCAGGCGGGATCGGAAATCGGCTGAGGAACCGGCATGGACAACAGGCTCTGGGTGGAGACCGAACCGGGCAGGCCGGTTACGGAAACCGTCGAAACCGGCACTGATCCTGCCGCACTTCCCGACAGGATCGCAGACACCTGAACACCCTCCACCCGGTTCAGCAGCGTGTCGAACTTTGCCGAGCGGGACTGCCCGACCCCCAACAGGGACTCGAGCTGGACGTCCTGAACTGCCTCGTCGACGCCCCCTTCAGTTGTCGCCAGGACTTGTTCCAGGGTAGCGGTGACGTTTTCCGGATTGACCTGCTGCGGAGCAACACCCGCATTGGATGCCGCCTGTGCCAAGGCGGCAAATGGCGGCACGGACCTGCCACGTGGATCTTGCTGTGGCGGCAAAGGCATACCGCCCTGAAGCATGGCTTCCAGCAGACCAGCCATCTCCACGGCGTGAGGATCATCGGAAGCGCGAAGTTCATCAAGAACCCTTTGAAGTTGCTCTCGTGTGGGACCGGCCCCGCTATCTGCCTTGGCCGATGCAGGCTCGCTAGTGCGACCGCTGAATACGCCCGCCAGCATTCCCTGATCAAAACCCGGCAATTGCGCCATCGTGCTCATGTTTTAACCTGCTATCCTCGCCACAAACTGATTCAACTCACAGCACATTACGTGCCAGCCGGAGAACACGCATGCAGACGGAATTCAACAGCAAGCTGGTAGTCATCACAGGTGCCGCAGGCAATCTCGGTCGCGCAGTTGCCGCTGCGTTCGCAGACCTGGGCGCCCGACTGGCACTACTGGATGTGAATGAACAGGCCCTGGAGGCTGTCATCAACGGCCTGCCCGCTGGCTGCGAAGCCAGGGGGTACGCGGTGAATCTGTTGCAGGCGGAATCAGTAGACAGCGTGGTAAAACAAATCAACCATGAACTCGGACCCATCGATGTCCTGGCCAACATCGCTGGCGGATTCAGCATGGGTCCGTTGATGCAGGACACCGCCGACAAGGATTGGGATTTCATGATGAATCTGAATGCGCGTTCGGTCTTCTACACCTCGCGTGCCGCGATACCCGGGATGTTGGATAACGGTGGTGGCCGCATCATCAACGTATCCGCGCGCGCTGCCCTGGAGGGCAAGGGCCGCATGGGTCCCTACTGTGCCTCCAAAGCCGCAGTGAAGACCCTGACCGAATCCCTTGCCGCGGAGAACAAGTTCGACAACATCAACGTGAACTGCATTCTTCCCGGCACCATCGATACGCCGCAGAACCGGGAAGCCATGCCTGACGCCAATTTCAGCAACTGGGTGCCACCTGAGGCGCTGGCCGATGTCGTGGTATTTCTCGCCTCGGAGGCGTCACGCTGTGTGACCGGGGCAGCCGTACCCGTCTACGGCCGGAGCTGATGCCCGCCGGAAAAAACAAGACCTTTCTGTTGCGCTGTTCGCCTGCGTTTGGCGAACAATTGGCGAATGCCCTGGAAGCCTATGCGCATGCCGCCTATCCACCGGGCGGTTCGGAGTGTGCACAGGTGGCGCACCAGACACTGCTGGAATCCGCACGCACCGTTCGCAAAGATGCTGCAACTGAAGCTGGCGCCACCCTGCGGAGGCGCCAGCGGACTCATTTCAAGGCTGCGGTGAACTGGTACTTTGGTGAAGACGGCCCCGGGGACACAGCCTACCGGGATCCACTACTGCGTCTGATACCCTGATCCTGAGATACGAAAGGTTGTCGGCTGTCAGCGCAGCTCGAGCACATCCTGCATGTCGTACAGGCCCTTGCCATGCTGGCCCAGCCAGGCGGCGGCTCGGGCCGCGCCATTGGCAAACGTCATGCGACTGGATGCCTTGTGGGTGATCTCGACGCGTTCACCTTCGGTGGCAAACCAGACCGTATGCTCACCGACCACATCGCCGGCACGAATGGTCTCGAAGCCAATGGTTTTCGGATCCCTCGCGCCGGTCTGCCCTTCGCGCCCGTAAACCGCCACGTCCGCGAGATCCCGCTCCAGGGTATCCGCAATGACCTCGCCCATGCGAAGGGCGGTGCCTGAGGGTGCATCCACCTTGTGCCGGTGATGCGCCTCGATGATCTCGATATCCGATTCTTCACCCATTACCCGGGCAGCCAGTTCAAGCAGTTTGAAGCAGAGATTCACCCCGACGCTCATGTTCGGCGCAAACACGATAGCGATCTCATCTGACGCATCCTTGATACGCAGTTTCTGCTCATCGCTCAGCCCCGTAGTCCCGATAACCATGCCCTTACCGTGCTCACGGCAGATATCGAGATGAATCATGCTCGCATCCGGCCCGGTGAAGTCGATGACGACATCGAAATCATCCACCACCTTGGTGAGACTGTGCGAGATCACTACGCCCAGTTTTCCGATACCGGCCAGTTCACCTGCGTCGGTCCCGATCCAACTTCCGTCCGGACGCTCGGTGGCCGCGGCCAGTTCCAATCCCTCGTACTGGTGAATGGCCTGTATCAGGTTACGGCCCATGCGCCCTGCGGCGCCGACGACTGCTACTCGCATAATGCTGTTTCTCATTCTGAAATCGGAAATCTCTTTCACCACCAAGGACACAAAGAGCACCAAAAGGTCGCTGGGAAAATCCTGGCCGGAGCATTCGACCATTCCAGTGGATGATCTGAGTCCATCAGTTTATCTCAGCACCCTCCAGGGCTGGAGCTCGTGAATCTTTCTGCCCTTCCTGTTCTTTGTGGTTAACCCGTCTTCACAGGCCCACGTCTTTGAAGAACCCCTTGACCTTGTCCAGCCAGCCATGGGCATTGGGGCTGTGTTTGCTGCCGCCGCCCGCAAGGGAGCGGTCCAGTTCCTCTACCAGGCGTCGTTGCTCAGCCGTCAGCTTGACCGGAGTTTCGACCACGACCCGACAGAGAAGATCGCCCTGTGGGCCACCGCGTACCGGTTTGACCCCTTTGCCCCGCATACGAAACATCTTGCCCGTCTGGGTCCCCTCGGGGATCTTCAGGCTGACCTTGCCATCCAGGGTCGGCACCTCGGTTTCTCCGCCCAGTGCCGCCGTGGTGAAGGGAATCGGCATCTCGCAATACAGGTCCGCATCGTCCCGGGTGAAAATCGGGTGCTCGCGCACCGCGACCTGTACATAGAGATCCCCTGGCGGCCCGCCATTCTGACCCGCCTCCCCTTCGCCACCCAGACGAATGCGGTCCCCGGTATCCACGCCCGGCGGAACCTTCACCGACAGGGTCTTGGTTTCCTGGACACGCCCCTGGCCATTACAGGCCGGGCATGGATCCTCGATAACCGTGCCCTTGCCCTGGCAGGTCGGACAGGTCTGCTGCACGGAGAAGAACCCCTGCTGCATGCGTACCTGGCCGGCGCCATGGCAGGTGCCACAGGTCTTGGGGCTGCTGCCTTTCCTGGCACCGGAGCCACCGCAGGCCTCACAGTTGACCCAGGTGGGCACCTTGATTTTGACCGAGGTGCCGGCCACGGCGTCCTCGAGACTCAGTTCGAGGTTGTAACGCAGGTCGGCCCCGCGATAGGCCTGCTGACGACCACCGCCACCGGGGCGAGCACCGCCTCCAAAGATGTCGCCGAAGACGTCACCGAAGATATCGCTGAAACTCGCTCCACCACCACCGAAGCCACCGGCACCGCCCATGCTGCTGTCCACGCCCGCATGACCAAACTGGTCGTAAGCGGCACGCTTCTGTGCATCCGACAGGATCTCGTAGGCCTCCTTGGCCTGCTTGAAACTTGCCTCCGCCTCGGCCGCCTTGTCTCCTGTGTTGCGATCCGGGTGGTGTTTCATCGCCAGGCGCCGGTAAGCCTTTTTGATCTCGGCCTCGCTGGCGTTCTTCTGTACACCCAGAACTTCGTAATAATCGCGTTTAGACATTTCTTAATTTCAGCCCATCTGAAAATCCGGTGAAGACATTCTTCACCACAAAGCACACGAAGCGCACAAAGATTCGAGTGCAGGAACTTCGTGTCCTTTGTGCCCTTTGTGGTCGATTCACATCTGGGCACACCTGTATGAACACAAAACCGTGCATCGACAGGAAGCCGATGCACGGTTGGATTTCAAGTCGCTGGCGCCTTACTTATCGTCTTTGACTTCCTCGAACTCGGCGTCGACGACGTCATCACCACCGCCCTGCGCCTGACCGGCATCTGCACCGGCGGCACCCGCCGCACCGGCGCCAGCAGCACCCGCTGCCGCAGCCGCCGCCTCGGGACCACCCTGCTGTGCGTAGAGACGTTCAGCCATTTTGTTGGAAGCATCTCCCAGGGTCTTGGTCTTCGCCTCGATGGCATCCTTGTCGTCGCCTTTCATGGTCTCTTCGAGATCCTTGATCGCCGCATCGATGGCTTCCTTCTCGCCGGCCTCCAGCTTGTCCTCGCCCAGTTCCTCCATGGACTTGCGGGTCGCATGGATCAACGCATCGGCGCTGTTGCGAGCGGTTACCAGCTCGTGGAACTTCTTGTCTTCCGCGGCATGGGTCTCCGCATCGTTGACCATCTTGTTGATCTCGTCCTCGGACAGGCCGGAAGAGGCGGTGATCCGGATCGATTGTTCTTTACCGGTCGCCTTGTCCTTGGCCGAAACGTGCAGGATTCCGTTCGCATCGATATCGAAGCTGACCTCGATCTGCGGCACACCACGCGGCGCCGGCGGAATGTCCGCCAGATCAAAGCGTCCCAGCGACTTGTTCGCGCCCGCCTGTTCGCGCTCGCCCTGGAGTACGTGCACGGTCACTGCGGTCTGATTGTCGTCGGCGGTGGAGAAAACCTGCGAGGCATTGGTCGGAATCGTGGTGTTCTTTTCGATCAGCTTGGTCATAACGCCACCCATGGTCTCGATACCCAGGCTGAGCGGGGTCACGTCGAGCAGGAGCACGTCCTTGACCTCGCCACCGAGCACGCCGCCCTGAATGGCAGCACCCATGGCCACGGCCTCATCCGGGTTGACGTCCTTGCGCGGCGCCTTGCCGAAAAAGTTTTCAACGATCTCCTGTACCTTGGGCATACGGGTCTGACCACCGACCAGGATCACGTCGTCGATCTCGGAGGCCGAGATACCCGCATCGTTCAGTGCAATCTTGCACGGCTCGAGGGTGCGCTGTACCAGTTCGTCGACCAGCGACTCCAGCTTGGCACGGTTGAGCTTGATGTTCATGTGCTTCGGACCGGACGCATCTGCGGTGATATACGGCAGGTTGATGTCGGTCTGGGTCGAGGAGGACAACTCGATCTTGGCCTTCTCGGCAGCCTCTTTGAGACGCTGCAGAGCGAGCGGGTCGTTCTTCAGATCCACGCCCTGATCCTTTTTGAACTCATCGACCAGGAAGTCGATGATGCGCATATCGAAGTCTTCACCACCCAGGAAGGTGTCACCATTGGTGGAAAGGACCTCGAACTGGTATTCACCGTCCACTTCAGCCACTTCGATGATGGACACGTCGAAGGTACCGCCGCCGAGGTCATACACGGCCAGCTTCTTGTCGCCGCTGGCCTTGTCCAGGCCGTAGGCCAGTGCCGCCGCGGTCGGCTCGTTGATGATGCGCTTCACATCCAGGCCGGCGATGCGACCGGCATCCTTGGTGGCCTGGCGCTGCGAGTCATTGAAGTAGGCCGGTACGGTGATGACCGCTTCGGTGACTGCTTCACCGAGGTAGTCCTCGGCGGTTTTCTTCATTTTCTGCAGGATCTTGGCGGAGATTTCCGGCGGCGCCATCTTCTTGCCATTGACCTCGACCCAGGCATCGCCATTGTCTGCCGCGACGATGTTGTAGGGCACGATGTCCTGGTCCCGCTTGACCACCTTGTCTTCGAAGCGACGACCGATCAGACGCTTGATCGCGAACAGTGTGTTCTTCGGGTTGGTGACGGCCTGACGCTTGGCGCTCTGACCGACCAGCACCTCTCCCTCGCCAGTGTAGGCGACGATGGATGGGGTGGTGCGATCGCCCTCGCTGTTCTCGATCACCTTGGCAGCGTCACCTTCCATGACCGCTACGCAGGAGTTCGTGGTACCGAGGTCGATTCCTATAATCTTGCCCATGAGGGTTCTCCGTAAAATATCGCTAATTCGTTGAAACTGTTGTTCAGGTGGGGTTTGCAGCCCACCTTTCAAGACCTTTCCAGGTCTAATTTTTTCTCTTCATCGACCGGACTTCAGCCACCGGACGGGGCCTGGGATACGGCCACCATTGCCGGTCGGACCAGGCGTCCGTTCAGGACATAACCTTTCTGAATCACGTCGACGACGGTATTGGCCGGCACGTTGTCACGCGGGATCATGGCCATGGCCTGGTGGAAATCCGGATTGAAGGGTTCGCCCGCCGGATCGACCTGCTCCACGCCGAACTTGTCCATCACATCGCCCAGCATCTTCAGGGTAAGCTCGGTGCCTTCCCTCAGCTTGGCAACATCGGCCGCTTCATCCAGGGACGCGGCATATCCGAGTTCCAGGCTGTCACGCACACCCAGCAGTTCGTTGACGAACCGCTCCAGGGCGAATTTGTGCGCCTTCTCGACTTCCTGGGAATGGCGTCGTTTGAGGTTTTCGATCTCGGCATGCGCCCGCACCAGTTGCTGGTAATGCTCATCCGCCTTCTGTCGGGTCGACTCGAGCAGGGTATTCAATTCATCGGCAGTATGTTCCACCTCGGCATTTTCCTGCTCAGCCTCGGCAACCTCCTGCTCGAAGGTATCCACCGATTCGTCTGCCTCGGAGACCATCTCCGGCTCCGTTCGATTATCCACATCGCTCATCAAAAACCTCGCCTAAGGCTTTGTTTAATCTTTAATTATTGACTACTCGCAGACGCAATACGACTGCCAGTCGGGAAGGCATGTGGGGACGATCAGTTGGATTTCAAGGCCGCACTGAGCAATTGTGCGGTGACATCGACAATCGGGATCACCTTGTCGTAGGCCATCCGGGTCGGACCGATCACGCCCAGCACCCCCACGATCTGTTCATCCACCTTGTACGGGGAAGTGATCACGCTGCAGTCGCGCAAGGTGCTGTAGCCAGACTCCTCGCCGATGAAAATATGCACCCCGTCCGCTTCCAGGCAGCGATCCAACAGATGCAGTATCTCCTGCTTCTCGGTAAATGCCTGGAACAGGTCCCGCAGACGGTCCATCTGAGCCAGTTCGTCGAAATCCATCAGGTTGGTCTGGCCCGATACGACCATGTCCGGCTCGCCCTCGTCTCCGGCAAAGGCCTCCTGGGCCATCTTCAGCGCCTCCGCCATCAGAAGGTCCATCTGTGCGCGGGTGGACTGCATCTCGTCGAAGACCTCGCGCCGCACGTTCTCCAGATCGTGGCCCTCATAATGATGGGTGATGTAGTTGCTGAGCTGCTCGAGCTCACTGCGCTCAAAGGCCCGGGAGGTCTCGATGATGCGGTTGAATATCTCACCGGCGGAAGTGACGATCACCGCCAGCACGCGCGTCCCCGAAAGCGGAACGAATTCGATCTGACGGACCTTTTCCTTGTTCCGCTGCGGCACCATGACCACCCCTGCCAATTGGGTCATGTCCGACAACAACTGCGAGGCCGACTCCATGATGTGACCGCCCGGAATCGCTGCCGGCAGCTGTCCCTGCAACTGGCCCAGCAGACGCTCGTTGAGGGGCTGAAGGGATATCAGGGAGTCCACGAAAACGCGGTAACCCGCCTCCGTGGGGATTCGTCCCGCCGAGGTGTGCGGTGAGGCCACCAGGCCGAGTTCCTCCAGGTCGGACATCACGTTGCGAATGGTCGCGGGACTCAGTTCCAGGCCGGAATCCCGGGCCAGTGTGCGCGAGCCAACCGGCTGCCCCTCCTTGATGTAGCGTTCAATGAGCACCTTCAAAAAGTGCTGCGCGCGCTCACTCATTGCTTCCGGGGTTGGTTGGGACAATTCAGGAATCCTCGATCGGGGTTATGGCCAACTTCTGACCCGACGGGTCGTGGCCATATCAGGCGGTCAAAGGATTATGTGGAGGCAACTTTTTCAGTGTCAAGGCATGCGCTGTCGGCTTTCCTCACCTTCCGCTACATGCTAGCTTTTCCGCTCCCAAAAGGAACCAACCCGTGACCACTGCAAAACCGTTCGAACACATCGCGCTGATTTCCAAACCGGACACCACCCCGCGCCTCGTGGAGACATTGACGCGCGCACTCGATTTTCTCCACCGTCGCGGGGTCACGGCAAGTCTCAGCGAACAGTCAGCGCAGCTATTGGGGCGCGAGGACGGCCTGCCGCTCGCATCGCTGAGCGAACGATGCGACCTCGCTATCGTGATCGGCGGTGACGGCACCCTGCTCCACACGGCGCGTGAGCTGGTGGATGCGGGCATGCCACTGCTGGGCATCAACCTGGGACGGTTGGGATTCCTGGTCGACATATCACCGGATCTGATGTGCGACATGCTCGACGCCATCTTCAATGGCAACTACGAGCAGGAGGAGCGCATGCTGCTACGTTGTTCGGTCGGAGACCAAGCAGCTCAATTGGCGCTCAACGATGTGGTCCTGCACAAGTGGAACATCGCGCGCATGATCGAGTTCGAAACCTGGATCAACGGGGGTTTTATCGATACCCAGCGCTCTGACGGCCTGATTGTATCCACCCCCACGGGATCGACCGCCTACGCACTCTCCGGCGGCGGCCCGCTGCTGAGCCCCGAGCTGGACGCGACTGCCCTGGTTCCCATCTGTCCACACACCCTGAGCAACCGCCCGATCGTGGTCAACGGCCACAGCGACATCCTGCTGCGGGTCTGCGGCAAGACCGACCCCGGACACGTACGGGTTACCTGTGACGGCCAGGCGATTCTCAGTGTCGCCAGTGGCGAAGACATCCGAATCCGCCGCCATCACAACACCCTGCGCCTGCTCCACCCTGCCGGGCACGACCACTTCCAGATCCTGCGCGCCAAGCTCGGCTGGGGGGAGTCCCCTTCCTGATGCTCACGCACCTGACGATTCGCGACCTGGTCATCATGCCCGGGCTGGAGCTGGAGTTCGGTTCCGGCATGAGCGCGCTCACCGGCGAGACCGGCGCGGGCAAGTCCATTCTGATCGATGCGCTCGGACTGACCCTGGGCGACAAGGCCTCGCCGGGCATGATCCGCCAGGGCAAGGAACGGGCCGAGGTGAGCAGTGGCTTCGACCTCGTCGACTGCCCGCAGGCGGCAGAGTGGCTCGAGGCGTGCGACTTCAGCGACGAGGGGCAGTGTCTGCTGCGGCGCGTGCTGGTGCGGGAAGGCCGCTCGCGGGCCTACATCAATGGTTCGCCCGCCCCACTCTCGGCGCTGCGTGAACTGGGCGCCCTGTTGCTCGACATCCATGGCCAGCACGCCCATCACTCCCTTTTGAAAAGCGCTTCCCAACGCCGCCTACTGGATACCTATGGTGGCCTGGAAGACGCACTCGCGTCAGTCGCATCAGACCACCAGAACCTGTTGCAGGCCCGCGAGGCGATGGAATCACTTCGATCCGCGGCCGAGGATCGGGCCAGCCGCATGGACTATCTCGCCTTCCAGCTCGGTGAACTCGAGCCCCTGGTCGCAGCCGCTCAGGATCTCGCCTCGATAGAACAAGTACACGCCCGACTCTCGCATGCCGACCGCCTTCAGTCAGAAACCAGCGAGATCGTCGCCCGCCTGAGCGATGGAGAGCAGGACCTGGAAAGCCAGACAGCACGGCTCGCCCGCCAGCTGGGAGACCTGGCTCAGCTCGACGGTCAGCTACAGGAGGTGGCGGACATGCTCGACTCGGCCGCCATTCAGCTGGATGAAGCCGGCCAGAGCCTGCGCAGCTATCGCGATGGCCTCGAACTCGACCCCTACCGACTGCAACAGGTCGATGAGGAACTTGCGCGTCTGCATGACCAGGCACGTAAACACCGCACTGAGATCTCCGAGCTGCCGGCCTTATTCGAAGGCTTCCAGCAGGAACTCGACAGCCTTTCTCAGGCCGAACAGAACCTGACTGCGCTGGAGCAGAAAATCGCTCGCTGCGAAAAATCCTATGCGGACTCCACAAAGAAACTCAGCAAGCAACGCCGGAAGGCCGCGGAAAAGCTATCCCGGGCGGTCAGTGAGAGCATGCAGGAACTGAACATGAAGGGCGGTCGCTTCGAGGTCGACGTGCAGTCCGACCCGACCCAGGAGACGCGGCAGGGGATCGACCATATCGCGTTTCGCGTCTCACCCAATCCCGGACAGGCCATGGCCTCGCTCTCGGAGACCGCCTCCGGTGGTGAACTCTCGCGTATCTCCCTCGCCATCCAGGTGGCCACGGCCGACTGCGGCGAGATCCCCACCCTGATCTTCGACGAGGTCGACGTGGGTATCGGAGGCGCTGTGGCGGAGATCGTCGGCGGCCTTCTGCGACGCTTGGGGGGCAAACGCCAGGTCCTGTGCGTGACCCACCTGCCGCAAGTCGCGGCCCAGGCGAACGCGCACTTCCAGGTTCAAAAACAGACACGCAGGCAGTCGACCGAAACCTCCATCCGGGCACTGGATGAAGAACAGCGCGTGAATGAGATCGCACGCATGCTGGGCGGGGTTAAAATCACCTCTCAGACTCTGGCGCACGCAAGGGAAATGCTGCAGAACTAGTCCCTAAGATTGGGACAGTTTTCCTTGATGCAGTTGCCGTAAATGATCAGGGAGTGATCCTCGATCTCGAAACCATGACGCTTCGCGATCTCGTGCTGCTGACGTTCGATAGTCTCATCCAGAAACTCCTCCACCCGACCGCACTGGCGACAGACGATGTGGTCATGATGAGATCCCCTGTTGAGCTCAAAGATCGCCTGCCCACCCTCAAAGTGATGGCGCTCGACCAATCCCGCGTCGACGAACTGTGTCAACACCCGGTACACGGTTGCAAGGCCGATTTCCTCGTTACGTTCCAGCAGTGACTTATACACATCCTCGGCCGTCATGTGGTGCATCTGCCCCTGTTCCAGCACCTGCAGGATCTTGATCCGCGGCAGGGTGACTTTCAGTCCGGCCTTCTTGATGTCTATGTCTTCCAAAATCCCCTCCATCCGAATCGCATGCATGTATTCCTCGCACGGATTCGCTATGATCCAATGTCAATGACTTCTGCCTCAAATGATAACCAATTACGCATGCGTAGACTTCTCATTTCGACGCTTTTCGTGGGCGTGGCCGGCACCCTGAGTGGATGCAGCAGCAACGGTGACGGAAAGACCCTCTCCTGGGATCCCATTTCCAATGCACTCGACCGGGCCCCGTTCATCTACCGGCCGACCATTCAGCAAGGCAACGAGGTGACCCAGGACCAGGTCAACCAGCTCAAACCGGGCATGTCGCGACGCCAGGTCCAGTTCATTCTGGGCTCCCCCACCATGAAGGACGCGTTCCACAACGATCGCTGGGACTACCCCTTCACCCTGGGTGTTGGCAGTACGCCGGACGAATACCGGCGTATTTCGGTGTTTTTTGAGGATGACCGGCTGGTCCGGATCAGTGGCGACCTTCATCCCCAGCCCGCGGAAGAACAGGAAGCGCCTGCGAAGCCTTCTGTGGTCAAAGTCCCGGACTGGGACCCGGAACCCAAGTCGCTCATCGGTAAGGCGCTGGATACCGTGGGACTTGACGGAGACGATGCCGAGTAAGCGACGGGCTTACTTGTCCTCGCCGGATGCGCCGGTATTCAGCTGACGCGCGCCTTTCTTCATCACCTTGCCCTGCGCAGCGCGCTTCTTGCGGGCTTCCTTGGGATCGGCAATCAGAGGTCGGTAGATTTCCACCCGGTCGCCGGCCTGCAGGGCCGTATCCGGTTTTGCGAGCTTTCCCCAGATGCCGACCTTGGACGTCGCCACATCGATTTCCGGGAAGTGCTTGGTGATCCCGGACTGCTCGATCGCCTGCTTTACCGTGGTGCCCGCCGCCACCTCCAACTCCACAATGCGCTGTTCGTCCGGACGTGCATAAGCAACCTCGATCGAAAGCATTTCATCCGCCATAGACTTGCCTCGCTCTGTCGCAGAAAGAATCCACCAGGGTATTGGCGATCTGCTGAAACACCTTACCGAATGCAGCATTGATCAGGTGCCCGGAAAACTCGAACTTCAGGTCGAGCACCACCTTGCACGCATCCTCGCGCAGGGCGATAAACCTCCATTCACCATGCAGCGACTTGAACGGCCCTTCGACCAGGGCGATCGACATCCGGCCTGGTGACTGGTACTGGTTGCAGGTGGTGAACTGCTGATGAATACCCATTCTGGCCACCTCGATGCGGCCGCACACCTTTGCGCCATCATCCGAAAATACTTCCGCCCCGCTGCACCAGGGCAGGAACTCCGGGTAGCGATCGAAATCCTTGACCAGATCGAACATCTGCTGATTTGAAAAGGGAACCAGCGCGGATTTCTCGACGACGGGCACCTACACCACCCCGATCGCGTTCAGGAAGATCAGCACGATGCCGGCAGGAGCGATATATCGAAGTGTGAAGTGCCAGGCACCGAACAGCCTGGCGCTGCGCATCCCGAGTTCACTCTCCGGCAGGCGGCGCCCCACTGCCCAGCCGGTGAACAGCGCTATGGCCAACCCACCGAGAGGGAGCATGATATTGGCCGTCACGTAGTCTTTGATGTCGAACAGGGTCTTGCCGAAGATCTGGTACTCCTCACCCGACCACAGGTTGAACGATAGGGCCGAGCCGATCCCGAGCAGCCAGGCCAACCCCCCGATGATCCAGGCCGCCTTGGGACGCGACAGGTGTTCATTTTCAGTCAGCCAGGCCACCGCCGGCTCCACCAGCGAGATCGAGGAGGACCAGGCGGCGAATACCAGCAGGATAAAGAACAGGGTGCC
>Ga0180435_10003005_pt1 | contig 17046 bp, 15 predicted proteins | sample SS_ome_3_FD_132467 | JGI IMG/M metagenome (GOLD analysis project Ga0180435, IMG submission 132467) | Hypersaline lake sediment archaeal communities from the Salton Sea, California, USA - SS_3_S_1 metaG | ecosystem: Environmental > Aquatic > Non-marine Saline and Alkaline > Hypersaline >...
CAGGCCTGCTCGGGCAGCATTGCCTTGTGCAGCAATTTCAGCGTCCAGCAATACATCTGGGAGGTCCGCTTGTAGTGCTTTGAGTTGTGCACCCATGACGCTGACGCTGGTTTCCCACTGAGGTGTCGCCAGTGCATCAGTGATGTTTGCCCTTGCATCTAGCGCGTAAGGCGCGTCAATCTGCTGGTTCACTTTCAGCTGTGCAAGCGTGCCGCTCACCCAGGTGCGCCCGGTCACATCCGGCAGCTGCATACTCGCCATGCTAATTGTGTAAGCGGCATCGAGACGCAGTGGCCAGTTACCCTTTGGATTAACGTTGCCATTTGCCTGTAGATCAATCTCAGGTGTTTTTATCCCCAGCTCAGGCAGATCAATCCCTGCCTCGTCCCAGACCAGATCACTCGCAGCCACGCGATCCAACCGCACTATTTCGCTGGGTTCCGGCGCTGTCAGCTCCTTCTGCAATACCACAGTCTGAATCAGTTCAAATTCATCAACGCGGATTGAGACCGGCAGAGAAAGCGGCTCCGGCAAGGGTGATGCCGGCTGTGGCACGTCCGGTTTTTCTACATCGGTTCCGATCAGAACCACCCGTAGCCCCTGCAGGCGAAGGTGTTCTACATGAACCAGGGCGTCTGAAAAGAGAATCACACTGGGCAACCAATCCAGACTCGCCTCCTGCAACTCTACGGCAATGGACTCATTCTCATAGCGCACACCGCGTAGCGACAGAGGTCCAGCGAGAGTGCCTTCAACCTGCTCAATGACAAGCTGGCCATCCATCAGCCGCTCAACTTGAGATACCACAAATCGACTGCCTGCGTTGCTTGCAAGCGCTATCCACAGGACAACAAGCAAAACCACCAGCAGCACCAGCACACCACTTGCCAACCAGGATATTGTGCGGCGGGTTCGGGTCAAAGGTCAGGACCTACGGTGAGGTGCAATCGTATACTGGTATCCGGGTCGTCCAACGGATGTGCAAGGTCGACACGAATCATGCCGACTGCCGTCAGATAACGCAGTCCGATACCTACAGAAGACTTCAGATCAAATTCAAAGTCCTTGGTTGCGTTACCCACGTCATAAAAAGCGGCAAGACCCAGATTACCCCGCACAAGATAGTCGACTTCGATGCTGCCAGTGGCCAGGTAGCGCCCGCCTACTTCGTTACCATTTTCATCGATGGGCGAAAGCGCTTCATAAGCATAGCCACGTACAGAACGATCGCCGCCAGCATAAAAACGTTCCGAAGGCGGTAGTTCGTCAAATTGCTTGGTACTGGTTGCGCCAAAGCCGCCGCGCAGCAGCAACCGCGCGCGCGAAGCCAGCGGCAGCACAGCATTGGCATGCAGCGAAGCCTGCAGGAAAGTGGTGTCGGTCACCGGACCTTCAACACCGCCATGGACATCCAGTGTTGCGGAAAATCCCCGCCGCGTATAACTGAGATCATCAGCCGTCTGATAGTTCAGGCTGATACCAGGCGTTAGCAGGATCGCCTGGTTGGTGGGCTCGTCTCCAAATTTGAAATTCTCTGAACGATAACGCAGATAGAGTTGACGGCGAAAAAGCCACCAGCTGTCCTGCAGTCGCACACCAACACTGAACTCATTCGTCTCCGCATCGGCAACTTCCAGTTGCTCGGTTTTGAAGAAAAATGCCAGGTGATCCTGATCTACGTTAGCGACGGGGATACGGTACTCCCCCCCTAAAGCCGCATTCCTGGCAGAGCCTTCTACTTCTGCACTGAATCGATGTCCCCATCGATTGATTCTGCGGAATTCCACACCAAGACCTGCGCGCGGCCCGGTGTCCGTGCCATAGCCTAATTTGGTTGTGTACTTCTGTGGCTTCATCGGCTCGGCACGCAGCGTCACCGGGATTCGATACTCAACGGCGTCCCTGCGACGTATTTCGATATCGACACTTTCAAAGTAGGCGCTGTCTGCCAAAGCCAGCTGCAGATCAACCAGCTTTTCCGTATCAAAGGGGTCGCCTGGTTTTATTTTAACAAAGCGTTGCACAAACTCGTCATCAAGAATGTCCTGTTCGATCTGCACAAGGTCAAAAAAATACTGCTGTCCGCCTTTCAGGGTCAGGTTGATATCCGCCACTTCCTGCAGTGGATAGACCTTCATTTCAGCAACATTGAAACGCGCATCCAGATATCCCGCCCGATAAGCAGCTGTTTGCAGACTGGCTTTCAGACTGTCGTAGCTCTGGTGGTTCAACGCCTGACCCGAAGCTATAGGGCTGGCTTCCAGGAGTGTGCGTATCTGAGCTAGTTTGCTGGCGGGTCCCTGCACCTCAACCGTTACATTACGTAAAACAACCTGTGGCCCGGGGTTCACGCTGAAACGCGCAATAAAATCCACCTCAGCCGCCTCGTCCTTCTGATCCGTCTGGACAATTTCTTCAAGTTCACTGGATACTAGAGGGCTGTAATAGCCATAAGGTTGTAGCGCTCGTTTAATCTCGTCTGTGGCTCGTCCATACAGACGCTTCACGCTGTCTGGCGAGATAGTTTCGTCATCTTTGGCCAGGCGCTTCGCCTGTGCGTTCAAACTGATGTAAGCAAGCGCGTTTTCTTCCAGCGCTTCAGGAAGGCCCTCGATCTCAACTTTCACCGCAGCATGGGTAAGCGCGCTGAAAAAAATCAGGCTTATGGTTATGAGATTTAAAACAGGTTTGGTTACAGACATCTTCATCGCAGTATTATCCGAGTACCCACCGCGAACAAAGTTCCGGCGGCCCTCACCGCATTGTGTTGTTTTTAAAGCAGGTTCCGCGGTCTTTTCGCATTATGCGTATTGCACAACCAGCTTCACCGCACCTAAAACACTTCCTCTACAAGACTACACTGTTACTACTGCCAAACACCTGAATAATAATCTGGCTTTGTAAGTCCAATGCTGCACCGCTGTATGGTTGCAGGCCTGCATACCAGCAGGGCAAATCGGCTCCCTTGGGTTGATTAGAGCCTGCCACCCAGAGTTAGAAAGAACTGCGTGTCATCAAGCGCCAGAGCACGACGCCCGGAAAAGCCAAAATCATGTTCTACATAACGGGCGGATACGCCCAGGGTAATCCCATTGCGCAGTTCGAATTCGATGCCTGCTCGAGCATAAGCTGCAATGGAAAAGTCATTTGAGCTGTCGCCGAGTTCAATGATCAGAAAACTATTCGGTCCGTTGACAAGCAGCCCGCCCTCTTCTTCTGCATCATCATCGCCACTGAGATAACCCCACGCGATCGAAGGACCTGCTGCTGCATAAAGCCGCAGCCACGGCACGGGTCTTACGGCAACAACACCGCCCATGAAAAAGTCGAGCATGAAAAACTCACCCTCTACAGAGACTTTCAAACCCGGGTTACCACCGGCGAATTCAACTTTGTCACTTTTCCAGGACACTAGACCGCCGCCTTCAAAACCATACTGCGCGCGCTCGCCCCAAAGCATCTGACTGACACCACCCCCCAGAGGCAGGTTGGAATAATCACCGCGCAATTCATCTCCTGAGGCAGGGTCATTGATCGACCAGGCTTCGTCCGCATCCGTGGTGCCCAGCCAGACCTGGGTATACTGCTGCGCGACGCTTGCCGGTATTTCCGCATCTGTCGCGTGGGCAGGCGAAAGCGACCACGACGCCAGCATTAGAGCCAATAAGGTTGCGTTCAAGCACTTCACGTCAGAGTGTTCACCGGTAGACTCGCATCAAAAAGGTTATCCCTCAGCATCCACTAACGGGAAACGTTAGCCCAGGTTGTTCTGGCAATATCCGCTGCCAGGTTTGCAACCGAGCCGGGCTCGAAAGTTGATGAGCGGCCTATCCAGACCGGTTCTCCACTTTTTGTATCAAATATGGTTGTCACAAGAATCATGGTGGTTCGAACATCCGTGTAACCTTCACGCACCATGGTCACCGTATTACCACCCCCATAATAGGAGCCGTAACCGGCGTAGTAAGGCCCGGTGTAATACGTGCGCACAGACTCCGGCACATAGTCCTTTTCTTCCTCAATATTAGACAGCTTGGTCGCCATCACATAATCGATGTTGTGCTTTTCAACATAGGCTTCCACATCTTCTTTGGTTGGATAGCTGTCCCCCAACGCTGCCAGGCTGGTTATACCCTGGTGACCCGACTTAAGTATTCGGCGTTCGATTTCTTTTTCAAAAAGAAATCGATGTGTCTGATTGCTGGTCACAGCGACGACGAGAACATTGTCTATATCGCCACGACTGAAGTCTTCGGCTTGCCAGTGATCCATTTGTTTGGTGGTTGTACAGGCACTCAGCGCAAGCATGGTGGCAACAACAAGTAAGGCTTTAATCATTCAATTTCCAGAGTCAGTTAAGTCAATTGCGCTTCTGCTGGAGCGTTTCAGATTCCAAGGTGCTCTCCAACAAGAAAACATTGGCAGTGTAACCCAACTCCGGCAAGATGTTCGTTTACGCCAACCTAAAGCCCTGTATTGAGACGCCACCGATCCATCTATTACCTAACGTTCCTGTTCCGCATGACATTGATCGCCCTGGGTTTCAGTTCTCCTGCGCATGCAGAGAGCTGGCTGGACCAATTACGCAGCGCAGACTTGAATGACTACGCTCTGGGTCTTGCTGTTACAAATGGTCAGAATCCCTACGACGGCGCAGAGAATGGCGCATTTTTTTATCCGTACCTGACCTCCTTTCAAGACTCGGCAATGACCGACGACTGGTTGCTCATACGCGAAGGCAACATCGGCATACGTTTTGTCTCTGACAATGATTGGGAGTTTGGCTTCCTCACCCGCGTAAACACGCTGGGGTTGGGTAACAACGACGCCGCTGAGCTCACACAACTGCGCGAGCGAAACTGGACCTTGGAAGTAGCGCCGATGATCGGGTATCGCGGCTGGCCGGTGCACCTGAACTTGAAATCCTTTGTAGACATTCTCGGCCGCCACAACAGTGAAACCTACAGCCTTTCAGCAACCTGGCCGCTGCAGTTCTCACGCGGTTATCTGGTGCCTGGGCTGGAATTTGTACACGCCACCAGCGAATACAACCGCTACTACTTCGACGTTCGTCCAGAAGAAGTCCGTCCGGATCGCCCGGTGTACACAACTGGTGCCAGCACCAATACACAGCTGAAACTACGTTGGGGTTATGCGCTCACAGAAAAGTGGCTGCTGGCCGGCAGTATGCGCTTGGAACACCTCGACAGCGCCGTTCAAGACAGCCCTATTGTTGGTCGCAGCCACCTCTGGTCAGCCAGTGTCGGGCTGGCTTACAACGCAAACATGTTCAGACCGCGCAAAACCCAGCACAAGATACCTGAGCGCTTCGAATTTCGCGTAGGCGCGTTTCGCGACTCGATCGATTCTACAGTTTCCTACGCCGAACCGGATGGCGGCAGTGGCAGCAGTATAAACATCGAAGATGAACTGAGTGCTCAGGGAGAGGCCACGGTGCTACAGCTGGAAGGCATCTACCGAATCGGTCACTTTCACCGTCTGCAATTCAACTACCTCAAGCTCGAACGTGACGGCTTAAGAACCTTGTCTCGAGATATTTCCTTCGGCGGTGCGGACTATGCGACAGGCTCCATTATCGAAAGTGAGCTGGAAACTGAAATTGCACAGTTAAGTTACGGCTATTCAATTCTGCGTGACGATCAAAAGGAACTTGGCGTCAGCGCGGGCCTGAACTATGCGGGTATCGAAACGCAGATAGAGTCGCCCGACACCGGCACGGTAGAAACGGCGAATTCACAAGTACTGCTCCCCGTTGTCGGCGTATTTGGCTCTGTCCAACTCAGCGCCAGAATTACCGTCGGCGCAAAGGCACAGTTGTTCCGGATGGATTTCGATCGCTACGAAGGCTCAGTGAATTCGTTTCAGGTGTATGCGGAACGTGCTCTGGGCAAAGATGTACTGCTGGGTCTGGCGTACAACTATTTCAGCGTCAACCTGGAATCAACCGACGATGATATTCTGGGCAGAATTTCCACTAAACACACAGGTCCGGCACTCTACTTCTCGTTCCGTATCTGAGCACGCCAGACACATTGTCAGGGTTTCAAAAGCGCATCACGTATATCACCTAACTCATCTGCAACATTGTTGCTCATACCGCTGATTGCACCGCCTTCACCGTCCGCATTAAATGACCAGATCGTACCCGACCAGACCAGCCGGGCGCGGTCACCTTCAATCAGAAATGCATTCACCTCCGCAAAAACCGGCTCAGCAGGATCAAAATCGCGTTCGATAGACGCCGTGTATTCATAAAAAGCAGCCAGATCAGGGTGTTTGGTTGTTACACGCAGCGGGTTATCAATAACCCCCTCTTCATCTGCAACCACCTGGTTCACCACCAGAACAGCCAGTGCGTCACGCTTGTTCGCAGCATCGAGAAGACTTCGACGTGTTGTTGCCGGGATTTCAGGCAGGTCTAAATGACTGGCATAAGCAATCATATCGCGAGCGCGAATGTCTTCTACCAACCGATCTTCGATCGCGCGCCGGACAGACTCATCTGTGGTATACCCCAGCACGTAGACACCGCTGCGTTTGGAAAGGTCGTAACTGACGACGTCGGTATTGGAAGAACACGCGGTGAGAATAGAAAAAGATAGCGCAGCGTATGCCAAGGTTAAAATCGGTCTGGTCAATGTTGTAAGCCTCTTTGACAAAAAACTGGAAGAATATTTTTTCGGATGCTAGCACAGTCCAATGCTGGCCAGTGGCCCCTTATCTTCGTTTTCAGATCTTTGGTTCCCAAGGTACACTCCGCGACGCTCGCCGATCCACATCATTACCATCGATCCTAGAGGTACGATTGTCCGCGAAATTAATAAAACCATGAGGAAATTAAGAATGTACAAAGCGATTACTGTGCTTGGGCTATTGCTGCTGAACGCAGCCTGCTCATCCATCAACACTCAATCAGACTATGACGCCAGCACAGATTTCAGTGCCTATAAGACGTTTGCGTTTATTTCCGATTCCCCCCTCTTAGTCGCTCAAGCAGTACCATTGAGCCCGCTCTTCGAAGGGCGCGTTATCACCGCTACACGCAACGAACTGACTAAAAAGGGTTTCCAGTTTGTTGAAAATCGCGACGAGGCAGACTTCGTGATTTCTTTTACGATCGGATCTCGTGACAAGATCCGCGTCAACAGTTACCCAAGCACCTACCGTGGTGGTCCAGGTGGATGGGGTTGGGGCGCACCGTATTACAACACCGAAGTAGATGTGCGGAACTACACCGAAGGTACGCTGGCCATTGATGTGTTTGATGTTGAAGCACGTGGTCCCGTTTGGCACGGATGGGCGGTGAAAACAATCTCCAGCGCAGACAGAAGCAATCCAACCCCGGTCATCAACGAAGTGGTTGCAGCGATTCTGACTGAATTCCCACCCGGTTAAACAAACAACCGGACTATGAGGTGGGCTCCTGCAGTGTCATTGAGGTTGCGAGCCCATCCAGACCTTCCCGCATCAACCTTGCCCAGTATTGCGCCATCCGCTTAACTTCTGCCCAATTGCTTACACTGTTTGACGCAAATGGCATGCTCTGGCGCTCCGCCGACCGGCGATCCGTAGCACGCAGCAATACTGTATTACTCTCAGCGTCCAGTAGCTCCAGCATCAACGTGGCCTCGCCAGCCGACTCGAGGTAAATGTCGACGCGTTGAGACCGCTCAGGTGGCACTTTAGAGACAACGTCTAACAAACCGGCGCGTAGAATGAGCACGTCGGGACCAATCTCTTCAGTCAATTTGAAGTGCTTGGACTTCTCAAGTTCTTTAAGAAACGCATCAGCAAAAGTCTGCCGCAGGCGCTCACGGTTTTTAGCGTCGATGGGGAAACTGCTTTCAGAGCGCTGCGCGGCAGCCAATTTACTTCTGGCAGCAGCGGAGCTCGTTCGATATTGAATACCTGCACCTTCCAGTTTTATTCTGGTGTAACCACTTAAATCCAAATCTGCTCTTGCCCACGCTTGATCCACAGTTGTGTGCTCAAAAGGATAAAGCCCGTCGTACGACCGCTCTGCGCCCGCAGACGTATCCAGCACAGCTTGGGATGTACACCCTACCGCCGCTAAAAACGCCAACCCTATGAAAAGTCTCATCAATATCGCCATAACCTTATATCCCTGTTACCCGTTTTCAGCGACAACGGCGCTATCCGCCACAAACATCCAGGTGGCATCTGGCTGCTGACACAGATTGTAGTTCGCAACCCCACGCTGTCCCTTATGACTGATGTTCAGAAATGCCATTCGACGACATGTCTGATTGTCATACTGAAAAGTCATGATCACTTTCATCGCACCTTTATTACCGCTGTCTTCGTTGTGCCAGTTGACCTGTTCGCCATCCGGTGAAGAATCCAGCGTAGTGCGCGCATTCGACTTCACAAGATCCCAGTCCGCTTCGGTGAAGTTCTGTACAGCAGCGCCACGCATCCAGCCCCAAACGGCATAGGCATCCGACGTTAGGACTAACAGCGAGACCAACACCGTCAGCAGTGTGATTTTACGCGTCACAACATCTTCCTCATTCGTGAAACGGAAGATTCTAACGGTTTATTTAGCCAGAGTAACTCTGCCAGGAAAACTCAGCCCGCCCGGGAGGCGCTGTAGTTTGACTGCGTTGTGCAGGGCTTTGAGCCTGTGCCAGAATGATGACAAACTCAGAGCAGGATAAGAGTAACGTGACGATGTTTCAGGCGCGTGCGCTTAATAATATTGGCTTCAAGCGACTGTGCGTGAGCGCTTGCGTGATGGTTGTGGTCTGCGTTGTGAGTACGGGTGCTACCGCACAGGATATCCAAGCCACTTTCAAATTCGAAAATTACGCTCAGGTCGAGGCGTTGTTCGATGAACGGGGATACACCCAGGCAGCCTGGGAGGCCGGAATCCGCGAGGTGCCGCGTTTAATCATCCAGGAAGTGCCGTCACGCTGGAGAAATGAGGTCGCTGAATCTCTGGTGGTAGCAGATAAGAAACGTATTTTCTTCCGCATGCTGGGCCCGCTGATTCTGATTGCCAATGAACGCATCGGCAGAGATCGCAGCATATTGCTGGAGCTCATTGATCGTCATGAAAGCGGCAACACATTAAACGATGCGGAGCAGACATGGCTGCAGTCTCTTGCAACCCAGTACAAAGTGGCACCCTCCGCACCGGTTTCCACTGAGATGTTAGACACGCTTCTCACCCGCGTTGACATCATTCCACCTTCGCTGGCCATGGCTCAGTCTGCAGAGGAAAGCGGCTGGGGCACCTCGCGCTTTGCCGATCTTGGCAACGCACTGTTCGGACAATGGACGTGGAGTGGTGGTATTGAACCGCTGGACAAGCGGGCAGACAAAGGATCGTACGGTATTGCGCGCTTCGACACGCCACTGGAATCTGTAGAGGCTTACATGCGCAACCTCAACACTCACTCGGCCTATGCTGAGTTGCGTAAACGCAGAGCCGAAATGCATGCTACCCACGCACTGCCTGACGGCTACGAGCTGGCCAGGTCTCTAACCCGCTATTCGGAAAGGGGGGAAGACTACGTGCATTCGCTGCACGCGATCATGCGGGTGAATAAGCTGCAGCCTGTGGACGAGGCTTTTCTGGGCGCAGAACCACCGCTGTATCTTGTGCCCGTCGACAGTTCCTCCGGTTAAGTAAGTACCCGGACCTGTACGTAAATCGACTGTTGATTTAAACTCCGCGCCCCGTTTCAGCGAGCGACATAAAAACATGCGCCGAATAATCCGCAACGCAAAGCGCGTTCCTGCTGCCTTCTTTGTTCTCATGAGCCTTCTCAGCACGCCTCTTGCACATGCCGAAGAAGAATCCGGTTACGAGTTGTGGGTTTATGCGTGGCTGACTGCATTAGATGGCAATGTGAGTGTCGGGCCGCTTGACGCTGCAGTAGACGCCAGTTTCTCAGACGTACTGGAAGGCCTGGACTTCGCGTTTATGGCTGCACTGCGCAGCGAACAAGGTCCCTGGGTCTGGACAGTAGATGTCTTCACCGCAAACCTGACCAACGATTTTGCGCGCAATGTAACCGTGGAAACGGACCAGCAGATGCTCCGCGCCACTGGCGGTGTGCGTCTGGAGAGCGGTATGGAGTTCTATATTGGCGCCAGAGCCATGGACATCAGAAACAACATAAAACTCAGGTTGCCAAACAACTCTGTCGTGTCCAGCAAAGGCAGTAAAAGCTGGGTCGACCCCATTATCGGTATGGGCTATCGAAGAGATTTAGGGGATCGTCTGCAGCTGATCGCCACAGCTGATATTGGTGGGTTTGGCATCGCCTCTGACCTGTCCTGGTCGGCCACCGCAATGTTACGTTACCACTTTTCCGAGCGCTTCAGCATGTCCGGCGGCTATCGCATTCTGGATATCGACTACAAAGAAGGCAGCGGTAATCGCAAGTTTGGTTACGACGCCAATACGTCCGGCCCTGCAGTTGCGCTGGCCTGGCAGTTCTAAATGCTGACACGATGCTAAAGCGCACCGTTGTATAACAACACCACCCTGAGCTAGGCTTGCCCGCATCATTGACCGGGATAACTGTACGTTGCGCCTAACCGTTTTAGTTTGTTTGTTTTCGCTGCTGGCCGGCCTGAGTGCATCTTTAGCTGCAGCTTCGACACCCCATGAAGGATATGTTGGCGGCCAGGTCTGTGCAACCTGCCACGAACAGGAAAGTACCGCCTGGCAGGGTTCACACCATGATCTGGCAATGCAGCTACCCACCGCGGAAGCTGTGCTTGGTGATTTCAACGACGCCGAATTCACCGCTGCCGGGGTCACCACGCGTTTTTTCCGCGACGGTGAACGCTACATGATCCGCACCGATGGCCCAAGTGGCGACATGCAGAACTACCCGGTCAGCTACACTTTCGGCGCCATACCCCTGCAACAGTACCTCATTGCCCTGCCTGGTGGCCGCCTGCAGGCATTTGGCATTGCATGGGACAGTCGACCCGAAAAAGCTGGCGGCCAGCGCTGGTTTCACCTCTATCCGGACGATACACCCAAACCCGGCGACCGCCTGCACTGGACCGCCATCGACCAGAACTGGAATCACATGTGCGCCGACTGTCACTCCACCGACCTGCAGAAGCGCTTTGATGCGACCAGTAACACCTATGCAACGAGCTACGCGGAGTTAGACGTGAGCTGCGAAGCGTGCCACGGCCCGGGAGCAGACCACATCGCCTGGGCAGGTCAGGCCGTACGAGACGATAATCCAAGGCTGGTCAATGATTTAACCGAGCGGCAAGGCGTATCATGGCAGCCACATCCCAAATCAGGGTTACCCCAACGCAGCGAGCCGCTGAGCAGCAGTTTAGAAATCGACACCTGCGCACGATGTCATTCGCGACGCGGCCGATTGGTTGACAATTATCACCACGGACAGCCCCTGGGTGATCACTACCGACTGGCCACACTGGATCCGGGTCTGTACTACCCCGACGGACAGATTCTTGAAGAGGTTTTTGTACACGGCTCTTTTATCCAGAGCCGCATGCATGCACAAGGCGTCACCTGTAGTGACTGTCACGACCCTCATTCGTTAGAACTCCGTACTCCAGGCGATGCTGCGTGCCTGAGCTGCCACAGCGTGGGAAACTACGCATCAAGCACACACCATAAACATAAGCCGACAGGTGACGCCGCACGATGCGTCAGCTGCCATATGCCGGCAACAACGTACATGGTTGTGGACCCACGTCGGGATCATAGCTTCCGTATTCCCCGACCCGATCTGACGGAATCCATCGGCGCACCCAACGCCTGCAACAGCTGTCATGCTGATGAAACAGCTGCATGGGCTACCGCGCAGATAAACAGCTGGACCGACGGTAAACCCGCCCAAGGTTACCAACAACAGGGTTGGGCAATGTACCTCGCCGCGCAGGGAGTTCCGCAAGCCCGCGATGCATTGCTGGGTGTGGTGCGCGACCCTGACCAATCAGCCATTGCGCGCGCCAGCGCCATCGTTGCGCTGGAGGCGTGGCTCGACCAGAGCGTTGCACAGGTGGTCATCAAAAACCTGTCAGATCCCTCCCCTTTAGTGCGGCGCGCAGCAGTTGAAGCGATGTCTTCAGCACCGGAACAGGTGCGTGCTGAGTTGTTGCCGCCACTGTTACGCGACGACGTCCGCGATGTCAGGGCAGCGGCGGTCATTGCCCTTGCCGGTTTACCGCCAGGCACCCTCACCCCCTCGGCAGCAAGCACGTTTGGACGTGTGCTGACTGATTACCGCGCGACTTTAGCACTGGATGCAGACCGTCCCGAAGCACAGGTCAGCCTGGGTGTATTGCTGACTCAACTGCGAGACATCGAAGGTGCTGAAGCAGCTTATCGTCAGGCACTGAAGATTGAACCGGCACATGCACCTGCCGTGGTTAACCTGGTCGACCTGTTCCGAGCCACCGGCCGCGGAGCGCAGGGTGGCGAACTTCTGATGTCCGCACTGACCCTGGACCCGCAAGCGGCAGATATTCACCACGCATTTGGTTTGTGGCTGGTGCGCCAGCAACGTCCGGATCAGGCTCTGGTTGCTTTACAGCGCGCCGCTACGCTGGCGCCGGAAGTGGCGCGTTATGGTTATGTGTTAGCAGTGGCGTTACACGGCCAGAACCAGGTGCAACCTGCCCTGAACGCGTTAGATAAGGTACTGCAGCAGCATCCGTATCATGCGGAAAGTCTTACCGCTGCAGTGTTCTGGCGACAGCAGCTGGGCGCTGACGGTGGCGTCTATGCCAGGCGATTACTCGAGCTGCAATCCCTTGATAGAGGTGGCTGAATCTAATAATTATTCCCTCGACTAAGCGGTCCGCTTGGAGTTTCTGATACCAAACTGCCTCTCCAGATCTCGAGTGCGGATAATCAGCTCAGTCTCTATGCGCGCCACTTCATCCATATATCGCTGTGCAAGCTTTCCAGGTGGCCGGTCAATCAAGTGAATGAAACCAAGGTCCAGGTGCAGGCCCGGAAACCGGGAAGGCACCAGCGCAACCTGCCCCTGTTCCAGGTGCTCTCCAATTAAGGCCAGTGGCGCAAAGGCAACGGCATTGCTCGCGGCTATCAGTTTAAGTACCAGATCCGGGTTGACCGCATTGAGAACCGGCAACCACTCACCCGTGAGTTCATCCAGATAAGCGCCACGCTGGGTGTCAATGTTAATCCGTTTCGGTTTGCGAACCCCGATAAGCTGATATTCAACGATGTCTTCGAAGGATGGGTTGCGCACCTGCTGCAGCGGATGATCCAGTCTTGTATAACAATAAACCGGCCAGCGCCGGGTGGGCAGGCAGGCAATACGTTCTTCTTCACGCGCCGCCGCAAGGTCACAAAACCCCAGATCAATGCGCTGGGCCAGAATATCCTGAGTGATTTCCCGATAATCTCCTATGCGCAGCTGGCACAACAGATCTCCCCTTGAGCCGACCAGGCAGGATGCGGCGGCAACACCTGCCTGCTCAGCAGGGAAAGTACCTAAGCCGATACGAATTTCACCCTCACCTGCAGCAGCATTTTGATCCAGTTCGGCCAGCAGGGCGATCCGCTGACGCAGCATCTGCTCCCCGTGTTGTGCGACAATTTCGCCTCCAGACGTCAGTCTGACACGCCCGCGACCACGCACCAGCAGTTGTTGGCCAACGTTTTTTTCGAGTGACTGAATACTCCGAGAGAGCGCTGATTGAGAGATATGCATCTCTTCTGCTGCGCGTCCGAAATGGCCGTGTCGAAGCACAGCGAGAAAATGACTGATATGGTTTAAATCAAACATACAAGCTCCGCAAATTGAACGGCCTCAAGAAGATGCATCTGTTGCATCATACGATAACTAAAATTCAATTGACGCAAAAAACAAATCCCTCTAGTGTCACGCCTTGACCATACCGCGCCACTAGGCGCGCATCAGATAAAGGTCAGTTCGATGAGTGGCCATTTTGAATGGCCTGTTAGAGGACTTCTTCACGTGCACATCACAAAGGCAGCGTCACCATGGCGAGCCAAAAACTTTTTTCCAGAAAACCGGAGCTATGAATGAAAAATAACGTCAGCCCAAGCTGGGTTCGATGCCTATTCGGATTGACGCTGCTGCTTGTCTCCTCGACAGCCGCCGCAGCGGTTTCAGATAAACCCAACTTCCTCATCATCTGGGGTGACGATGTAGGTTGGATGAACACCAGTGCATACAACCGCGGCATGATGGGATACCGCACCCCCAACATCGACAGCATCGCTCAGGAAGGCGCCCTGTTTACAGACTGGTACGGCCAGCAGAGTTGTACCGCTGGACGCGCTGCTTTTGTTACCGGACAAAGCCCTTTTCGAACCGGCCTTTTGAAGGTTGGACTGCCTGGCGCAAAAGAAGGGCTTTCTGAGAAAGACCCAACAGTTGCAGGCCTGCTGAAAAACCACGGTTATATGACCGCTCAGTACGGCAAAAATCACCTGGGTGATCTTGATGAACATTTACCTACCAACCATGGCTTCGATGAATTCTTTGGCAACCTCTATCACCTGAATGCAGAAGAAGAGCCGGAAAGCCCGGACTACCCACAGGGCGCTGAATTCAAGAAGAAATTTGGCCCTCGAGGTGTCATCAGTTCCACGGCTGACGGCAAAATTGAAGACACCGGTCCCTTGACCAAAAAGCGCATGGAAACAGTTGATGAAGAAGTCACCGCCGGCGCGCTTGATTTCATGGAACGCGCAGTCAGTGCTAACAAGCCTTTCTTTCTGTGGTGGAACTCAACCCGCATGCACGTCGTCACGCACCTCAAAGAAGAGTCTGAAGGTGTAACTGGACTGGGCATTTATGCAGACGGCATGGCTGAACATGACAAGCATGTAGGCCAACTCCTCAGCAAACTTGATGAACTGAAAGTCACTGACAACACGATTATCATGTACTCCACTGACAACGGTGCGGAAATCTTCACCTGGCCTGACGGCGGCATGACACCCTTCCGCAATGAGAAAAACTCAAACTGGGACGGCGGATATCGTGTGCCGACCATGATCAAGTGGCCTGGCGTGATCGAAGGCGGCACTGTCTATAACGATGTCTTCTCCCATGAAGATATGCTGCCAACCATTATGGCTGCGGTCGGCGAAGCTGATATCAAGGAAAAACTGAAGAAAGGTCACCGCGCGATGGGCCGAAACTACAAGGTACACCTTGACGGCTACAACCTTCTGCCTTACTTCAAAGGCGAGGCTGATGAAGGCCCACGCAAAGAATTCTTCTACTGGACTGATGACGGCCAGCTGGCAAACTTACGTTACGACCGTTGGAAAATGGTCTTCATGGAGCAGCGAGCACACGGCTTTAATGTCTGGCAGGAACCCATGGTGACACTGCGTCTGCCCAAGCTGTTTGATATGCGGGGTGACCCCTTCGAACGCGCTGATCATGAAGCATCAGGGTACGATATGTGGCGTTTTGAACGCGCCTACCTGATTCTTCCAGCGGTGGATTATGTGGCGCAGCACCTGGCCACCTATAAAGACTTTCCGCCACGTCAGGAAGCAGGCAGCTTCAACCTGAACAAAGTCCTTGAGACTTTACAGAGCAACCCGGGAACAAACTAACGTTTCTGGTTAGGGTAAAAGCCAGGTGCTGCGCACCTGGCTTTTTTATGCTGATAACACTAACAACCAATCAAAAGCGATAGATTAGAGCACCCCTACATCCACTGACATCGCTAACCAAAACCACAGATGCTTTGCATCTGCATTTCCCAAAGAGATGGAATTATGGACAGTCGACAACAGGTAAATCAGCTTCGTGAACGGGTCTGCGCATCTATCATCGGCCAGGAAGAGATCGTCGATCGCCTGATTATCGGTTTGCTCGCCAATGGCAATCTGCTTATCGAAGGACTTCCGGGGCTTGCTAAAACCCGGGCAGTTAAAAGCCTGGCTAAAAACCTGACGGCTGATTTCTCCCGTATTCAGTTTACGCCGGATTTATTACCTGCAGACATCACAGGTACAGAAGTGCTGCACACCACAGAAGCCGGCCACGAATTCAGATTTGATCCAGGTCCAATTTTTGCAAACATCGTGCTGGCCGACGAGATCAATCGTGCGCCTGCCAAAGTTCAAGCGGCATTGCTTGAAGCCATGGAAGAGCGCCAGGTTACGGTGGCAGGTACAACCCATAAGATGCCGCCTCTGTTTACGGTCATGGCGACCCAGAACCCCGTTGAACAGGAAGGTACCTACCCATTGCCTGAGGCACAGATGGACCGTTTTCTGATGCACATCTACATAGACTATGGTGACGAGGCTTCTGAGGGGCAGATCATTCGCCTTGTCCGTGGCGAGGAAAACCCAACCCAAAGCAAAGACATTAGCGAACAAAGCACATCGCCTGCCCGTCCCGAGCCGATCACTCAAGATGCGATATTTGCGGCGCGTGATGAAATCAGCGCTGTCACCGTCAGCGACATTGTGGAGCGCTATATGGTGGATATCATTTTTGCCACCCGTTATCCCGAACGCTACAACGAAGACCTCAGACGCTGGATACAGATTGGCGCCAGCCCACGCGGCGCCCTGGCGCTGGACCGCTGCGCGCGCGCGAAGGCATGGCTTGCCGGTCGCGACCACGTCTTACCCGAAGACGTACGAGACATGACTCATGATTGCCTGCGCCATCGTCTCACCCTGAGTTACGAAGCGAGTGCGGATGGTCTTTCCGCAAACAACGTTATTGATAAACTTCTGGAGCAGGTTGCCGTCGCTTAATGTCTATGCCAACAGAACAGAATCAGGAACACTTTAATGTACTTTTATAAGATCACCGTCGCTGCGGCACTGGCCCTGTGTCTGCTGACCAGTCAGGCCCTTGCGGCTGACAATACCAGCAAGCCGCGACTTGTACTGCAAATCACCGTCGATGCACTGCGTGGAGACTTACCGACACGGTATGCACATGTTCTGGGCGACGGCGGATTCCGCTATCTTATGGATGAAGGTATTCACTACAGCAACGCCCACTATCAGCACGCCAA
>Ga0180435_10003006_pt1 | contig 17043 bp, 19 predicted proteins | sample SS_ome_3_FD_132467 | JGI IMG/M metagenome (GOLD analysis project Ga0180435, IMG submission 132467) | Hypersaline lake sediment archaeal communities from the Salton Sea, California, USA - SS_3_S_1 metaG | ecosystem: Environmental > Aquatic > Non-marine Saline and Alkaline > Hypersaline >...
CCCAATCCGTCACACGCTTATGCAACATAGACTCCTGCAAACGGTAGTTATGGTGCACCTCGGTGAGCACTTCAATGCCAAGTGTGTGCGCCTCATCCTTAAGCCAGCGTATTAACTCGTACGTCTCAGGTATTAGGAAGCTATTGGTCCTTGGTTTCTTAATAGTGTATCCAACGGCATCGAGCCGTAGAATCCGTACATTGTTACGAGCAAGCTGTCGTATGAAGGCTCGGAGCAACTCCCTGGTCTTTGCCTTTGTCACATCAAGATCCACCTGGTGATCTGAGAACGTACACCAGAGACGGCGTTTACTCCCATCCGCCAATGTGAACTGAATGATTGGACTTGTCGGCCTAGGACGATAGGTATCTCTCAGTGTATACGAACTAACATTGTGCCGAGTGAGAAGCTCGTCGACATCTAGAAAAAGATCTCGCCAGACAGAATCATCTCCTTTCTCGAGAAAGTCTTGGAAGTATTCAGATTCACGAGACATGTGGTTTACGACCAGGTCGGCCATGAGGTCGTAGTTTTCTCCGATGGCTTCGATATCGTCCCAAGTACCAAACTCCTTATCCACCTTAAGGTGTGTTAGAGGTGCAAAGCCTCTGTCCGCTGAACTCGGATAGAACGGCAGAATATGTACACCGCCAACAGAGTCTTTGATGTACTCTTTCAATACGGTGCGCAGCTCAGAAAGATTAGTGCCCAAACTATCTGGATATGTAATGAGCTGCACCTGATTTCTCAGGCGCGTGTTTACCATTACTTACATTGTACGTACGAAATGGTTCAACCTTTAGGTATCACAAGGGGATATCTCAGATCATTTGACAGCTGTCGACGAACAGGTACTCTGCAATTGGATACATACATAGAGGAGATAGTGAATGAAGAAGATACTATGGTTGCTACTGGTTGTGTCAGTCTGGTTTGTCTTCCCTGTCTATGCAGAGAATGACTTCGAGCGGATGCACAATGCCACCTACGTCGGCACAATAGACCCAGCCTCCCCTGCGGAGTGTAAGCTCCCACGAGACTCTGTCTGGCTCATGCGTGTCGCAACCAAGGATGGTGGTATCCTCCAGTCTGCATTTCACGGTACGAAGTCAATCGACTTTTCGGAGTATGATGACACGTTCGAAATTACCGATTCGCAACCACAATTCCATTACGGTACACGAGACGGTAGAGCGTATAAGTTCCTCGAACTACGGATGACATTCATGCACTGCACCATTGTCTATGTAGACTCAGGCGCAATTCCGTACCTACTTGAAGGGGCTGACATGCTTGACAAGTTCTACAGCCCGTAGCAGAAGGAACCGCAGACATGAACAGTACAATGCAACAAACTGCAGTAGACCACGCACCGCCTATGTTTGGGCGGTGCTCTTTTTTTTTGTGTGAGTAGGTGTCTTCTCCAATATGGACAACGGTTCTGTGCGATGTATACAGAACATACATGAAGGTAGAGGAGATAATGACAACACGATTGGTGACCATAACACCCGACACAACGTACGAGGGTGCTGCGAAGCTTATGCATGCACAACATCTACGAGCGCTTCCTGTTCTGGACGCACAAGGAAAGGTGCTTGGTGTGCTATGGCGCAAGAATATGCTGAAGGCACTGTACCCGGATTATGGGGAGTACTTCGTACATTCAGATGCATACCATCAAGAGCACGAGCGACAGGCGCGAGTGAATGATGTCCGCAAGGAGCCGATACAAAAGTTCATGTCTACTACATATCATTCAGTAGAACCATCGAAGCATCTGTTGCTTGCTGGAGGCATCATGCTCTCCAAGGATGTGTTTGAGCTGCTTGTGATGAAGGATGACAAACTTGTCGGAATCGTGACTCGAGAAGACCTCTTTCAAACCATACTCAAGGAAGAGCTCGGTTACTAGTGAAATGCACCCACGTCGTTGACAGTGACAGTCATTTCTGTCACTGTGCATTCAGTTTTCTTTCACAAGGAGAAATGTAATGAGCGTACAATCTGATGTACGTGCATCGTGGGAATCTAAGCTTAGAAAGTATGCACTTTGCAGCGGCATTACTGCCGTCGTGCTTATTGTGCAAGGTATTGTGTCGTTCCTCGCGAACAGTCTCGCATTAGGATCAGACACCATTCATGTTGGTTCAGACCTAGCGGCAATGCTTGGGGCACTTATCGTCACATACCGTGAATTGAACATGAGTCATGATGCCCAACATCAGATGAAGACGCGCTTTGCGTACTTCGCAATGCTGCTGCTTGTCTTTGGCTCATTAACCGTATTCATGGAAGCGTGGGAGCGCTGGCAAGTGCCACAGGATGTTTTGAGCCTTTGGGTGATGGCCGTAGCGTTTGCCGGACTTTTAGGTAATGCTTGGGCACATCAGATACTGCATTCAGTCCCTCATGAAGACCGGGATGTGGTGCACCGTGGAGCACATCTCCACGTACTCTCTGATATGTTGCTATCGGTTGCAGTTATCGTTGCAGCTGGTGTCACGTACCTCACCGGTTGGATGCAAGCAGATGCACTAACCTCGGCAGCAATTGCTCTGTATATGCTCTTTCTTGCTTACCGCTTGTTCACACGAGTACGAAAAGGCGATGTTGGCCACTGTGGCCACCATCATCATTAACATAGGTGTACGGTACCAGAAGGTCCGTACGCCTTTTTCTATATGGAAAATCGTACTGACTATGATACACTTCGCCCAGCTACGTGTTCGTTAAAATTTAAGACTCACTAGATGTGAGGAGGAGGCAACGTGAATGATGAAACACAGCTAGCCAAACGCATTGTGGCGAATGGCAATTACCAGGAGGTCAAAACACAGCAAGATCTCATTGAACACACACTCTGTCACGAAGGTGGCGGACGTGTCCAGGCACAGCTCACGTGTGATGGTGCCCTGCGTGTGAAGACCGGTGACATCACCGGGCGTTCACCGAGAGACCGCTACTTCGTGACTGGTACCGAGTTTGATGAGCACATCAACTGGAATAAGACCAATCAGCCGCTCGACCGCGAAGTCTTCATGAAGATGATGGACCGTGCACTCGAGCACATGAAGAACTTGCCTGACCCACTCTTCTACTCAGACGAGTACTATGCAGGCGCAGATCCCGCCGCGCGATTCCCATTGCGCATCATCACCCAATACGGGTGGCATCAGCTGTTTGGTCAACTGATGTACCGAAAAGGTAAACCGGGTGAAGACCGTGAGGGTGTGTGGACCGTACTGGCCCTACCGCGTTTCATGCCTGATCCGGAACTCGACGGTATCGACAGTGATGGCATCATCGCCATTGACCTCAAGGAACGTGTCGTGCTTATTGGCAACCGGCTCTATGCTGGAGAACTTTGGAAATCGGTCTTCACGGCCATCAACACAGTTCTGCCACTCAAGCGCAAAATCCTACCCATGCACTGTGGTGTGAACATGACTCGCACTGGCAGGGTCACGGTGTTCCTTGGACTCTCTGGCACTGGCAAAACCACATTGTCTACCGACGAACAGTGTGTGCTCATCGGCGACGATGGACATAGTTGGAGTGATAGTGGTATCGCAAACCTCACCGGCGGATGTTACGCCAAACTGCATGATCTTGCGGAAGAACGTGAGCCGCTCATCTACCGCTCTATGTCCTGGGGTGCCGTGATGGAGAACGTTGAGTTGGATGATGAACGTCGCCCACTCTACGATCAAGGTCCGGAGAACATCCGAGGTGCCTACGACATCAAGGTACTCGGCCCCAATGCCGAGCCAAGTGGACGTGCCGGTCATCCAGATGCCATCATCATGCTCACCTGTGATATGAATGGGGTGCTGCCACCAGTAGCCATACTGAGGCCCGAACAGGCCCTGTTCCACTTTCTTGCTGGATACACCACTAAGGTGGCAAGTACAGAAGGAGGTACACACGGTGGCGAACCAACGATAAGCGCGTTCTATGGTGAAGCATTCTTTGCTGCCCTGGCACACTACTACCTCGAGCTCTTCAAACAGAAGCTTCGTGTACACAATGTGCCCGTGTATTTGGTGAACACCGGATGGATTGGTGGTCCCAAGGGGCACCCAAACGGTCGCCGTATCTCAATTGCCACGTCGCGAGCCATTGTGCATGCGATACAGAATGGAACCATTGACAGAAGTGGCACGCGCGACCTGCCTGAGCATGGGTTGACCATCCCCAACAAGGTACCGGGTGTCGAAACACGAAACCTCGACCCGCGCATCATGTGGACGGATGAAGCAGCCTACGAACGTGGATGTGCTGCACTTGCGGAGTTCATCGTTCCTACGATGCTCAAGAAGTTCCCTGACGTCTCACAGGAAGTCCTGTCTGGAGGCCCTCCGTACAAACCCTGAGTCTTACAGCTCACACCCCGGCGCAATGCCGGGGTGTTTTCTATACAAGTGAGGTCATGTTGTACCCACGCAATTCCTTACGACGCTCAATGTAGTCGGGTATACGCTCTGCAACGAGGTCCCAGAAACGTTGCGAATGGTTGAGTTCACCTAAATGACAGAGTTCGTGGACAAGGATGTACTCCTGGAGATGCTCTGGAAGAAATAGTATACGATAGTCGAAGTTGAGGTTCCCGTTGGCTGAGCAACTACCCCACCTACTTCTATTGTGCCGTATGGCTATGCGATTGTACTGAAAATCATACTCCGTGTTTAGTTCTGGCAGCCACCTCCTAATGAGTTTTCGCGCATCCTCTTTGTGCTGTTCGTAGTGTGCTCGTAGTTCGTCTATGTCACGGGAACGAAGCTCTTCTGGTAACTGGGCCAAGGCTTTTGCTATCCAGATAGATTGGTCTCGCAGAAATACCTCGGCTTGTTGTACCGAAGCCCATTTAGGGATGGTGAGTGTGACCATCCCGTCTCCATGTACTGAGAGTGTCATCTTCCGCTGACCCCTGCGTTTTCGTAATGCGTATGGAATCAACTCACCCGTCTGTAGTTCTATAGTTCGCTGTCGCTTCATACACATCAGTATAGCTGATGTGTAGTTAAGGAACAGAACACTTGACGAACAACACAAGTATTGTATACATACACAAGGCAACACTTACTCAAAGGAGGCACCGATGCCAAAAACGTTCCCTTGCCCGTACTGCGGCACCTACAACGATGACGACTTGGAAAGCCACAGCCAAGGATGCCCAACACGCAAGTATATGGAAGACCCCAAAGGATACGGCCATATTCAAGCGCTCATCCACTGGATACTCGGTTTTAATGTCGGTGTGGGCAATACCGAAAGCCCAACCATCACACTGGATGCATCGTACAAACTTGGCCATCTCGAAGGTGAAGCATATCGTGATCATCACACGAGGGCATAATAAGCAAGCAGCCACCCCGGTGGCTGCTTTTGCATTGCACATTGCCGCTGTGGGAATATAGTAAGGATGTAGTAGTATTTAATAACTGTTTTTAGCAGTAACAATACATCTATGGAAGAACAAATGAGACAAGAGGAGCAAAGTGCTCCACAGGAAGCATACCAAGCAGCTCCTGAAGGTGAGAAGGAAAAGAATGTTGGCATGGCCGTTGTAGCCTACATCCTCTTCTTTATTCCACTTCTCACAGATGCGAAAGAAGACCCATTCGTGAAATTCCACGTAAAGCAAGGTCTGCTTGTCTTTATTGGGGCTGTGCTCGCACAGGTACTGAACTTCACCATTATCCTTATGCCGCTTGGTATGCTCGCATTGCTTGGAGTTATCATCCTTGCAGTTCTCGGTATCATCAATGCTGTAAATGGCGAGCAGAAAGAGCTTCCGCTCATCGGCCAGTACGCAAGCAAGTTCAACTTCTAACTTTACGCACAGCACGAAAAACACCTCCAACCGGAGGTGTTTTTGTCTTAGTGGTGTGTGATGTAATCGCACGCCTCGCTCTAACACGGTACACGGCGAAGCCGTGAGAGGGTGAGAAGGTGCCCAAGCACTTTTGCAAAGCTTGTGCGCGAGCGAGAGCGAGTGCCTCAAGGTGTACCGCCGGTAGGCATCCCCTGGCATGCCCTCTCGCGGTGTCTGCTTCGCTTCCGCAGGAGCATCGCCACAAACACAACACCTCCCGAAGGAGGTGTTGTGTTTTGGTGACCTGTGACCCTACCGGGATTCGAACCCGGATTACCGCCGTGAGAGGGCGATGTCCTAGCCATTAGACGATAGGGCCATTTGACTGCTGATTGTACTACAACAAAGCTAGAAAGTGAAGTATTACTCCCGTTTCGGCCGCTTGTCATCAATATCCAAGCCTGTAACCTTCTTTTGCTTCCAATGTGGATCCTGACGAACGAGTAGCTTCACGGCCTCTGGTGGATACAGCAAAACCTGCTCAACAGCGCGCTCCATGCGCACCCCCTGACTTCCCTTCATGAACACAACATCACCTTCAGCAAGGTTTTGGCGCAAGAATGCACCTGCCTCTTCAGACGTCTGGAATGACTCAATACGAACAGTCTTGGCATTGGCACTCTGTGTCGCATCTGCTGCTGCGCGCATTCGCACGCCAACAGTAATGAAAATGTCAGCTACGGTCGCGACAAGATGCCCAATTCGCCTATGCTGCTCAACGGAGAAGTCTCCAAGCTCGAGCATGTCACCCAACACAACTATCTTGCGGCCTTTTGAAGTAAGTGAAGCCATTGCGTCGATACCAGCCTCAACCGCTACAGGTGAGCTGTTGTACGTATCATCGATAATGGTCGTATTCTGCATGCCCTGTAGGATGCGCATTCGCCCAGGTGCTGGTATGTGCGCACCAAGTGCAGCTGTTACCTCTGAGAACTTCTTTCCCTCCGCCATCCCTACGGCCACCGCGGCTAGCATTGGGTAGATATGATGCTCACCGAGTGCCCCACGAAATGAGACACGAGCACTAGCATCCTGGAATGTGACGGTAAATGAGATGCCAACAGGTATATCGTTCTCATAATCGACGACGTACTCAGCCCCACGAACTGTGGCGTTTGGAGAAAAGCCATATGAGAGCAAGTGTTGGCCTTCTTCCACTTGTTCTTCGACCATCTTAGGGTCGTCTGCATTTATGATGAGTGTACCTTCTGGTGTGAGCGCGTGCTTGAGTTGACGCTTCTCTTCGATAACCTGCTCTGGTGATTCAAAGTACTCCACATGCACAGGTACGTCTGGGAATCGTGTGAGTACCACAATACTTGGGCGCAACCATCGTAGACGACGGATATCGCCCGGCCTATCTGCGCCAACCTCTAGTACCAACCATCGTGGGTATGGGTCTTTACGAAACGGGACAAGAAAACCTTCACCAACATTCTCTACCCAACCGACGAAGCTCGACCACGCATTGGGCAAACCAAGTATGGTGAGCGGTACTCCTAGTTCACTATTGAAGCTTTTCTCACTTTTTCGCGCATGCTCACTCTGGGCAAGCATGGTGAATATCGCATCTTTGGTTCCTGTTTTGCCAACACTACCTGTAATTGCAACAACCTTAGGCTTAAACTTTTTAAGCACGTGCTTAGCCTCGGCGGTAAGCAGTGTCACGACTATCTTCTTTAGTAGGTTTTTCATTGTGTATGGCCCCTTACCTGTCAGGAGGGACCTCATAGTAGTTTATCAAAAAATCGACCAGTTCCATAAAAGGGTCCGTGAGCGTCTCTGAAGCATAGCGTGCACCCTGCGGTTCGACATGGTAGAGGAATATCATGAATTCTGGGTCATACGCTGGGAAGTAGCCAAAGAATGAGTGTAGATATCGGTCATCGTAGTAGCCTCGTTCACCCTCTTTTGCTATCTGAGCAGTACCTGTCTTAGCTGCAATGCTGTAGCGCTCCTTGGCGACAGTACCACCACGCAGTGACGAGTCAACGACCTCCACGAGCATACGTGTAATCTCCTCTGATGTAGCTTGTTGTAGTACTTGCACCTTGTCCTGTGGCGCCACGTTCGCTTCACCACCATTCTCATGATCAAGTGTTGTGACAAAATGTGGGGTCACAAGGTACCCGCCGTTACCGAGTGCTGAGAGTGCGCGTGCAGTTGCTACCGGCGTAAGGGCGATTCCTTGGCCGAAGGCAGCAGTTGCATACTCAACTTCGCGTGGACTCTCGAGGTTATCAATAAGACCACGGACTTCAAACGGAAGGTCGATGCCTGTTTCCTCGCCAAAGCCAAACCCCCGCATTCTCTCACCTAAAACATCTCCACCAACTCGGCCAGCGACAAATGCCATGCCTGTGTTCAATGACTGATTCAGTACCTCTTGCATACTTACCACCCCACGAGCCTTACCGTCGTAGTTGCGAATCGTAAATGTATCGAGCTCGATAGAGCCCTTATCGTCATACGTCGTATCCGCACTCACTGCACCCTCATCGAGTCCGATGGCCATTGCTATCGGCTTAATGATAGAACCCATCTCATAGACATCTTCTACAAATGGATTACGAAATACGCGAGCATCGGTCACGTCTGAATAGTTGTTTGGGTCGAATGTCGGGCGGGCACTCATCGCATAGATTGCACCTGTTTTCGGGTTGATGATGATGCCGCCAAGCTGGTTGGCTTGCCACTCATCCTTAGTCTTATCGAGTGTTCGTTCAAGCATCTGTTGTACAGATGGTTCAACACTTGTGACTACACTCCCGGCACGCGAATGCTCCTTGTTTGAAAGTGAGTCACGCATGTTCGCAAAAATCTCTGCGAAGAAGTTCACATACAGTCTGTCGCTCTGTCGTTCTAGTACCGACTCCCAGTACCGCTCCAAACCATACCGGCCAGAGAGTGTTGTGCCATTCTCACTGAAACCTACAAAGCCCAATACATGACTACCTAGTGCATTACCTGGGTAGTAACGCCATTGTTCTCGAAAGAGCTGCACACCAGGCAGGCCAGCGGCCTCAATCTTCTCTGCCACCTCTGGCTCAATGTGACGTGCTATCTCTTCGTATGGATCATCAACTCGAGTGGCCCGGCCGTAGAAATCCTTTTCGTCTATGTCTAAGTAGCGACTCAGTGAGGCATACACTAAATCGACGTCCTCTATCTTGTCCGGGTGTATGGCGAGCATGTACCCGCTCTTAAGCGCAGCCGCGGCGAGTCGCTCCCCTGTACGTTTCGTAAAATAAATAGAGCCGCGGTCAAAAATATCGCGGGAAGAACGAACGTATTGGTCGTTCGCTTCTGCGCGGTAGCTATCGCCATGCATTATCTGTAAGAAATACAAACGTGCAATGATGAGCACCGCAACAACAAGAATCCCGACGACGAGAAATCGAACCCGTAGTACGAACTGAGCGTGCATAAGCCTACTCGTCTCGTCTTGTGAGTCGTTCACCCTCTGGAGCAACTTCTACGTATGCAATCGGAGCCAGTGCGACCAAGTCATACTGCTGTGCAATATCACGAGAGATCTCACCTGAACGCTCGAAGTACACTGCCTCGAGTTCACTCACGTGAGTCTCTGCTTCCTGGATTGATACGAGAAGCTCCTGACGAAGCACAACCTGCACAACTGACATTGCGATGAAGTACACATACGCTGCAAGAGCGATAGCGAACAATGTCCATTCGAACCACGAAATTACTCGCTCGACGTGCACATGCTGAAGCTTGGCGTACAAGGTCTGCATAAGGGGGCTACTATGATCTTGTGAATAAGGAACTGTTCTACGACGACGTCACATCTTTCTCGAAACACCTCAGTTTTGCACTGCGGGCACGAGGATTCTCTTTGCACTCCTCGCGTCCTGCGGTAATAGGTCGCTTGGTAATGCGTTTTCCGATACCCTCATCTTCCCAACTTCGGAATGCTCGCTTCACCATTCTGTCCTCCAAACTATGGAAACTGATGACTGCGACACGTCCACCTGGAGCAAGCAAGTTCACACTTTTACCAACGGCTTCTTCGAGTGCAGCAAGTTCATCGTTCACTGCCATTCGTATAGCCTGGAAGGCTTTCGTGGCTGGATGTACTTTTCCGCGCGCCCTGACGGCCTCCTCAATGATGCGGGCAAGTGCACCACTGGTATCGATTGGACGTGTGCTACGAGCTTCGACAATGGCTTTCGCTATCTTTCGGGCCTTTCGCTCTTCACCAAAACCATGAATGATGTCGGCCAGGCTCTCTTCACTCCATTCATTGACCACGTGCCATGCGGTTAGGCCTGTTTCGAGCGACGTGTGCGTGTAGGTCATTCGTAGGGGCTCATCATATTGGAAACTGAATCCTCGGCCACTAAGACCGAGTTGGTCCGATGAAAGTCCTAAGTCCAGTAGTATCTTGTTTGGCTTACCTACATCCGCTGTCTCGACATGCTTGTCGATATCGCGGTAGTTGCCCAATACGAGATGAGCTCGTGTATCACCACCGAGTCGTTTGCTCACACGTGCGAGTGCATCCTCATCTGCATCTACACCAATGTAGTGCCCTTCTGGGCCAATGTGCTCAAGAATAGCTCGTGCGTGTCCACCACCACCTGCAGTACCATCAAGCACCACATCAGTTGGCAGTAGTGAGAGTATCTCTATGACGTCATGTAAAAGAACAGGTACATGCGCCGTGACCCTTTGAGTTGTATCTTGATTCTGTTCCATACTTAGATGACACCGATCTCACCCAATGTCTCTGCGACCCTGTCCGCCTCCTTCTCAACAGAAGTGCGGTAAGTGTCCCAAGAGGACTCATCCCATACTTCACAGCGGTCATTGACCCCTATGAGTACGGTCTTTTGCGTGAGATTAGCGTGTGATGCAAGTTCAGACGGAATCAGGATACGACCAAGTTGGTCAATACCGACTTCCGCTGCTCCGGCAAAAAGATATCTGGCAAACGCGCGTGAATCAGCCTGGCCCATAGAGAGCCGGTTGAGTTTCTCGACGATGGAGCGCCATTCCTTCTCTGAGAAGAGGAATAGACACGAGTCGAGTCCGCGCGTGATGATAACTTTCTTACCGAGCGCACGGCGGAATTTTGCCGGTAGCGCGATTCGCCGTTTCTCATCTATCGTATGCCGGTATTCTCCGATGAGCATAAGCGAATCAGCGGAATGTTGGTTCTTCGCTGATTTACCACTTCATTCCACTTATCTACCACTGTACACCACTCCTAACATATGTACCACATTCTTATCCACATGACATCTTGTAATATATGGCGAAAATGCTTGCTATGTTGGGTGATTTGTTTCATACTTTCTAGGTATGAGCGAAACTCCTCCTACTATCGAAGACCAATCGGCCGAAGAGCTTATCGGTCTTATGTCCGACCCGTCTGACACAGACAAGGCATTACTGAAGAAAGCCTACGATTTCGCGAAGGAAGCACATAAGGACCACAAGCGAAACAGCGGAGAACCGTATTTCAATCACCTATACGCCACTGCCCTTGCGCTTGCTGAGCTTGATATGGATGGGCCGACCATAGCAGCCGGTCTGCTGCATGACAGTATCGAGGACACCCCGGTCACTACTGAGGATATCAATAAAGAATTCGGCAAGGAGGTGTTGTTTCTCGTCGAAGGTGTAACAAAGCTTGGTGAGCTCAAGTATCGTGGCGCAGCACGACATATTGAAAGTCTTCGTCGGCTCTTTGTTGCAACGAGCCAAGACATTCGCGTGCTTATGATTAAGTTCATGGATAGACGCCACAATATGCAAACGCTGGAGTTTGTACCGGAGGAGAAGCGCGAACGCATCGCCTCCGAGACACTCTCTGTTTACGCCCCACTTGCTGACCGCCTTGGAATGGGCGAGCTAAAACGAGAGCTCGAAGACCTTTCGTTCAAGTATGTATACCCCGAAGAGTACAAGAAAGTCGAGGAGATACTCCGCACGAGCAAGCAAGCCAAGGACCCACAGCTCGAAAAAGTACGAAACACCCTCAAGCGGGCTCTTGCTGAGCATGGAGTAAAAGGCTTTCGCACCGAGTCGCGCGTAAAAGGGCTCTACTCCCTCTTCAAGAAGTGTCAGCGTAAGGACGGTGACATGGATAAGATTCACGACCTATTGGCCATTCGCATCATTCTAGGAAGCGTTGAGGACTGCTACCGTGCACTTGGTGTCGTACACACACTCTGGCACCCACTCCCTGGCAAGATTAAGGACTACATCGCATTTCATAAGCCAAATGGCTACCGTTCAATACATACCACAGTGGTAACCCAAGACGCTGGCCCAGTAGAGATACAGCTACGTACCGAGAACATGCATCAGGAGGCACAGTACGGTATCGCTTCACACCTTTCATACAAGGAAGCTGGTAGTCAGCCGGACCGTGGTGAACAAAAGAAGAACAGACTCTGGTACGCGCAGCTGATACCGTCTCTTCTGAAGACGAGTCCACGCGCCAGCAGCAAGACTTGCACCTCACCAAAATGGATGGAGGATCTTGCCGCAGCGCACAATGTTGACGAGGCTCCCGAAGAGACTGATACGTTTATGCAGGAGATTCGCGACGACTTCTTCAGTCATCGCATCTTTGTCTTTACACCAAAAGGAGATGTTATCGACCTGCCACTCGACTCAACCCCAGTAGACTTTGCCTATGCAATTCACTCTGAAATCGGCGAACATACATCCGGTGCCAAGGTAAACGGTAAACTCGTCGCACTCGACTCAGTACTTCACAACGGCGATATTGTTGAGATAGAAACAAAGGATAGCGCACATCCGACGAAGAAGTGGCTTGAGTACGTACGCACGTCCGTAGCAAAGAAGCATATTATGCAAACGCTTTCTAAGAAGCGTAAGAAAGGCGAAGAGGTAGCATAAAAAACGCCCCAGTTGGGGCGTTTTTCTTAGATACTGAAGTTTCGTATGGAGTATATGTCTGTGTCGTCCTCCTTAGGTGCACTTGCTGTTGCCATTGCTGGCTCTGGTGCAACTTGCACAGGACTTTCTTCAGGCATTGGCCGCTCTGGCGCTGGCTCCACAGCCGGTGTCTGCTCCTCGGGCTCTTCCTCTGGTGCAGGTGTCTCTTCTGCTGGTGCCTCCTCGACAGGCGATTCATCAGGTTTTGGTGTGAGGTCAGCTCGTGGCGCCTCTGGATTGCCATTGAATACTTCGCCAAGCTCAGAACCTTCACGATCGACACGCATGCTCTCAAGTAATGTCTGTAAGTCATCGGCATTGAAGAAGCTGATAACTACACGACCACCTGCCTCGCGTGGCTCTATCTGTACACGTGTGCCAAGTTTTTCAGTGAGACTGCGCTCAAGTGCAAGTATTTCTGGATTCACCTTGTACTTTGCCGAGACCTTGTCTTGTGCAGCGCGGCGTGCAAGTGATTCTGATTCACGTACGGTAAGTTTCTTCAAAAGAATTTCCTTAGCAAGTACCGTTTGTTCATCTGGCTTGTCATTGAGCATAAGGAGAGGTCGTGTATGACCTTCTGACATGCGACCTTCTGCAAGGTAGCTTAGGATAGCTTCTGGAAGCGTGAGAAGACGGAGTGTATTTGAGACGTACTCACGACTCTTACCAACCTTCTTACCTATCTCTGCATGTGTGAAGCTAAAGTCTTTGTACAAACGCATGAATGCCTTAGCGCGGTCGACTGGGTTAAGGTCTTCTCGCTGAAGATTCTCGATGATTGCTAGCTCAAGCTTCATTTGGTCCGTATCTTCACCATCACGAATGATGACCGGTACCTGCCCAAGGCCCGCTATCTTGCTAGCACGCAAACGACGCTCACCTGCGATGAGCTCGTACTCTACTCGGATATTCCCGTCTTGTTTTGAATCCTCCTTGCGTGTGACCGTGAGCGGCTGAAGCAAGCCGTACATCCGTATGGATTCGGCAAGCTCATTGAGCTTCGATTGATCGAATTCTCGCCGTGGCTGAAATGGGTTCGGCTGTATGCGCTCGACCTCAACCCAAAAGATCGAGTCGCGATATATATCGCTCATGTACGTGATGGTAAAGGTGCGACGGGCAAGATCAGCACCTGGGGTAAATATAGCCCGATACATACAGTATAACGTGCATTGCCCTACCGACAAAATACGGTATGCTGTGAATTACTGTTTGCCAAAATACAGCAAAATCATGCCGGAGTGGCGGAATTGGTAGACGCGCACGACTCAAAATCGTGTCTCGCAAGAGGTGAGGGTTCGATTCCCTCCTCCGGCACAAATGAAGAAAAAGCCAACAATTGAGCCATTAATGAAGGATACCTACCTGGCTGTCATTCGAAATAGCCTTGGTTCTGGTATGTTCAAGCAGCTCTTCATGCGCCTCAATGGCAAAAAGACCGATATCATGCGCAACGGTGACCTTTCTTGCGCATACTACACGTCTGCCATTCTTGCTCTCTTTGGGCTCATCAAAGAAGTACACGCTACGGTAGATTCAACCATTGCTGATATGAAGCGAAACGGCTGGGTTGAGATACAGCAACCCAAAGTTGGTTGTGTACTCGTCTGGCAAGAAACACATTTCGAAAAGAGTGGCGAGATGCACAAGCATATCGGATTCTATGTAGGAAAAGGTCGCGCGATAAGCAATAGCGACAAGAAGCGAGTCATTGCAGACCACCCATACCGCATCTATAACGGCCGAGGACTCGCACAGATGCTATGGCACCCAAACCTCGACAAGTAGATACACCAGAACTCATTGCGGTCGTTGGCCCCACGGCAAGTGGCAAAACAGGCCTTGCGATAGCACTCGCCAAGAAACTTGATGGCGAGGTTATTTCTGCTGATAGTCGGCAGGTGTATCGCGGGCTTGATATTGGTACTGAGAAGGTGACTAAGAAGGAAATGCAGGGTGTGCCACACCACTGCATAGACATCGCATCACCGCGACGAGCATACTCAGTCGAACAATGGAGAAAGGTCGCTGAGAAAGCGATAACCTCAGTACAACGAAACGGCGGGCTCCCCATTGTTGCCGGTGGCACAGGTCTTTATGTCGACAGCCTCGTGTACGGCACGAAGTTCCCTGCCGTGAAGCCGAACGCAACACTTCGTAAGCAACTCAGTAAATACACGACTAAGGAGATGTTCGAGCAACTCAAAGAACTTGATCCTGCGCGCGCGGAGAATATTGAGAAAGACAATCCACGCCGACTGTTGCGTGCGATAGAGATAGCGACTGAGCTTGGTAGCGTGCCACCACTAAAGGGTACAGAACCAAAATACGAAACACGGTGGATAGGACTCTATCCCGGCATGGATGTGCTAGAAGCACGTATCAAGGGACGCTTAGATAGTACGATTCGAAAGGGACTCGTGGCAGAAACACGTAAACTTAGGGATGAGATGGGCCTTTCGTGGAAGCGTATCGACGAACTTGGTCTTGAGTATCGAATTGTCGCGTCATTCATTCGCGGTGAGATATCAAAGGAGCAAATGCGAGCCCTGATGCTTCAAGAGCTCCGCAAGTACGCTAAACGCCAAATGCGGTGGCTCAAGCGTAATAAAGAAATCGAGTGGTTCACTGACGCAGAAACTGCGCTCAAACAGTTTTAACGACTACTCGTCGTCTGAGAGGTCTGCCTCAACCTCTTTGAACTCGTTTTCAACATCCTTGATGCGGCCCTTGAGCTGCTTTACCAGCTCTGCGCCTTCTTTGACCTTCTTAAGGCCTTCCTCAACATCAAAGTCATCACTCTCTTCGAACCAGTGTGCTATCTCTTCAAGCTTCTTGAGCTCATCTTGTATTGAATTCTTTTTTTCTGACATAGAATTACAGTATTAATTACGTAATTAATACTAGTATTAATACTAGTATTCTTTGCTAATGACGGTTGATTCGAATGTACCGTCGTTGAGCCGTGTTTTGACTTTCTCACCCTCCTTCACATCCTTCACACTACGTACCAGTGTACCATCTGGTCGATACACTAGTCCGAATCCTCTTTTGAGTATGCGCTGAGGATCTGAAGCCGAAAGTAGACGTTCGTACGAGGCAACAGAGCGACCTAGCTCCCTCACCATATCACTGAACGCAGTTGTCATGCGTGCTGTCTGTTGTACACGCATTGCTTCCATTTGCTCGATACGTGCCGGTATCTGACGCCATGCACTGCGTAGTACCTGCTCATAGTGCCTGAAGGCCTCTACAAGGCGACGTAGCGCGTACTGCATGCTCTTGAGCGTCATATCTACATCATGCTCGAGCGTGCGCAACCTGGACCTGAAAGACGTAATCATACGCTCACGTAGTCTTGGGACATCCTGCGTGAGTGGCAGCCAAGATTCGTTGATGACATGTGCCACTGCTGTGGGTGTGCTAGCGCTCCAATCTGCAACCATTGTGGCTATTGGTGCATCGACATCGTGCCCAATACCTACGAGTACTGGCATTGGCGCACCAAAGCAAGCACGTACCACTGCTTCATTGTTGAAGCCCTGCAGTGACTCAAGAGAGCCACCGCCACGGATGAGCACCAATACCTGCGGCCTCTCCTTTGCCTTGCTGAAATGTTCAATGCCGCGGAGTATCTCGGGCGCAGAGTCTGCCCCCTCAACGCCCGCGTGCATGAAATCGACGCGTATGCCGAGCGGTTTGAGGTTTTGTAGGAGGTCCTGAATAACAACACCATTGCGAGACGAAACGACACCGATGTGCGAAATAAACTGTGGCAGTTCACGCTTACGCTCGAAAAGACCTTCTTCTTTGAGCTTCTTCACTAGGAGCTCGTACGCGCGACGGAGTGCCCCTTCGCCTACCGGTTCTATCTTCGACACCCAAAAGCCAAAGTTGCCGCTCTTCTCCGCTATCTTACCGTATCCAAATATCTTTACTGCCATTCCCTCCTCAAGGTTCACGCCGATACGCTTGTACACACCCGCATGAAGACCACAGCGCAGCAGCGAGCCAGTCTCGGCATCTTTGAGCGAAAAGAATACCCACTGTGGGAGTATCTTGAGGTCGGTCACCTCACCTTCTACTGAGACACGTATCGGACTCAGAAGCCCATTTACTATCTCTAAGTACTCACCTACAGAGAGTGTTCGTTCATCAAGATTCTCAAGGAGTGGGTGAGACATAGGAATAGCTCTGCTAGTGCAGTATCTGCGGGTCCACGAGGACTC
>Ga0180435_10003008_pt1 | contig 17032 bp, 11 predicted proteins | sample SS_ome_3_FD_132467 | JGI IMG/M metagenome (GOLD analysis project Ga0180435, IMG submission 132467) | Hypersaline lake sediment archaeal communities from the Salton Sea, California, USA - SS_3_S_1 metaG | ecosystem: Environmental > Aquatic > Non-marine Saline and Alkaline > Hypersaline >...
GCGTATTTCTGCGTGGCACGTGCGAGCAGATCGCGCGTTACGAGGAGCAACTTGATGAGCTCGTGCCGGGAATCCTTAATTGCCCTGAGCGGGATGCGATCATCGACGACCTCGACGAGCTCCGGCTCTTCTTCACTGGCGTGCGGGATGCCGTATCCGCACTTGATCTTCCCGAAGAGCACACGGCAGTTGCCGTGGTAGCTCCAACCTAATTCATCATACCGAGGGCGAGACATTGGATTCACGAACCCTTGGACATTCATCGACTCAACGCCGTGGGCGTGGCGGTGGCCGTGGGCCCGCCAGCAGCCGGCCCAGCGCCGTCGTGTCGATGTCTGTTTCGCCGCCCGAACAGGGGTAATCGCGACAGATTCCCTTCCTTCACCCCACGCGGATGTAGGGCACCGCCGAGAAGGGCTCCAACACCCCGTCTGCCGAGCCTTCAGTTCGGGCGGCGGTATTCGCGGGCCCGATCGCCGGAACGGCAGGAGACGGGGAGCAGGGGGCTGCGCACTGCGCCCATCAACCGAGCATTGGACTCTGACACGTTCCCTTGCCGCGACCCGGCGCCCCGGACGGGAACCCGGGGCCGTCCGCGGCGTGTTCCCGAAAGCAAAGCTCCGATGGCGAAGAAGAAGCGAGACAAACAAGAAGCCCCTGAGGTAGGCGACGAAGCAGCCCGACCGGCCTGTCACCTGCTACTACCCACCTGATCGGCCACGGCCCGCCAGCACCTCGCCGTCGTCCCAAATCGAGCCTCTCGCACCGGCCTCACCGGTAACCGACCGGCTAACGGCAAGGTGGCGAGCAAAGGCGCTGCCGGTTTCGCCAAATACGTGCTGATCCGGCGCCTGGGCGACCGGGCGATCCGCATGCTCCAACCCCTGGCGGTGCCTTCGCGGACGTAACCCGCGACCAGCTGGCAAGGAGAGAACAATGCATTTGCTGGGCTGCATGGGCTGTACATGGTGTGTGTCTCCTGCTGGGGATCAAGTGGTCAGACGGGGCAGGCAGCCGACTGTAGGCAGTCGCCATGACGGTGGGCGGCAGCCGCGGTAGGGTCCAGACGTCGGCGGATGAACGAACCGAGCCACTCCCTCGTGGGAACGCTGGTTTCGTAACGCCCGGTTTTGATTACGTATTCAAAACCCGGCCAACCGCTGGCCGATGGCTGGACGGATCATTGTCCTGCCCAGACGTGCTAAAACAACAGCCCCCACCTCGGGAGGCTGGGCAGACTGTGCGGCTGACTCGGCCGGTCGTGCATCCCCATAGCCCCGGAAGCCGATCGATGGAGAGTACAGATCCACTCCGCCGCCCCGAAGCATGCACCTGGAGCCCCCTCGATGCTATTCACTGCAGCCGAGGCCCTGCACAACGCAGTTGTCACTGGATTCAGACAGCTCGGGGCGGAACAACCCGAGGCGATTCGACAGAACGTCCTGCTTCAAGAGGACTGCTTCGCCGGATACCGGTACTTCTGCGGCAGATTGCAGGCCGAATGGTGGTCTGGTGCCGGTGAGGTGGTCTTCTTCGACGCTGCTGGGAAGCGTCTTCGAGCGGTTGGCCTGGCGACTCTCGAACCCATGCGCCACGCGGCGTAGCAGCCACCATCCACACGCGTCACCGAGCCACGCGCGGTCTTCCTCTCCCCCAGCCGAACCTAGCCTTGCTGTCCGCCGTGCTGATATCTTGCTGGGCGAGCCCCGGCACGCCCGCACATACGGCACAGGCCGCACCGCCGCTACCTTTCGGGGCGAATCTTGCGGATTTCCGCCGCGGCCACCCCCCCGATATTCTATCCTTCCGAGGCGGAACGGCAGGTTCCGCAAGCCTTTGGGTACCTTTGGAGGGGACGTTTCGTGGTCGATTTGAAATGGACTAATTCGCCGAGGGCCGTCTACCGGTCCTTGGTCGTCGCGGCGGCAATTCTATTGGTGGCTGTCCTGCTGTTGTTGAACTACACCGACCGGATGAGCCTCACCTACGAGCCGTTGATCAATGCGACGCACGAGATCTCCTTTGAACTGGCGCGAGCGGAGGTGTGTCTGCTGCGGGACGCGGATGATCAGGCACGGCAAGCCGCCCAAGCGCACCTCGACGCGGCGGCCTGGTACACTGCGGCGATGCTCACCGGCGGTGCCAACCAGGAGGAGACTCTCCTACCGGCGTCGGACGAGGGGCTGCGTCGGCGGATCATGCAGGTCCGTCGAGGCATCAGGAGGTTGCGGGACGACGCCGTTGCAGCCTCGGTGCGAGCAGATCGGTTCGATCCGGGCGAGGTGGAACAGGCCAACGAGCAACTCGAAGTCGCCTTGAAGCGACGGATCGCCGCTGACCGCCGGAAGATTTACGTCATCCTGGCCGTGCTCCTCGTGGGTGCACCGCTTGCGGCGGGGAGCGTCGCCTGGGTATTCCACCAGTACGTCGTGGAGCGGCTGCGCATGGAGGCGAGACGCCGTGAGAGCGAGGAACGTGTCCGGCGGAGTGAACAGCGATTCCGTACCGTCTCCGAGGCCAGTTTTGACCTGGTCATCACGGCCGATCTCCAAGGACGACTGACCTACGTTTCCCCCGCCTCCCGCCGCCTGCTCGGCTATGAACCCGAAGAGACCCTCGGTCGGCACATCCTGGATTTCGTGGCTCCGCCGTTCCGGGATCAGACCGCCAAAGCGTTTGCCGAAGCCGCGACCGGCGGCGGTCTGCAAGGACTCGAAGTCGACCTGGTAGCCAAGGACGGCACCACCGCCCACGTTGAAATCAACAGCTCGCAGATTGAGCACGACGGCAAGATCGTCGAGATCCACGCCGCGATCCGCGATATCACCGACCGGAAGGTCACCGAGTTGGCCCTGCGGGCCAGCGAAGACCGCTTCCGCTCCATCGTCGAGAACATCCCGGTGCTGATCGCCGCCTTCGATGAGCACGGGCGGTTCGTCTTCGCCAATCGTGAGTGCGAACGCGTGACGGGTTACCCGCTGTACGAGATCTACAACCACCCCCGGCTGCTGGAACGACTCTACCCCGACCCGGCTTACCGGGAAGCCCGCCTGCGGCAGCTCCGCCAGGGCGAGCCCTATCGCAACAGCGAATGGGAGATGGTCTGCAAGGACGGGACGCGGCGGGTCGTCTCCTGGTCGAGCGACGCGGCTCGCTATCCGATCAGGGGCTGGGCGACGTGGATGATCGGCGTGGACGTCACCGAGCGGCTCCAGGCCGAGTCCGAGCGGCGCGCCGCCGACGCCCGGCTGGAAATCGCCACCACGGCCGCCGATTTGGGGACTTGGCAATGGGAGGGGCCGGAGGGGATCAATCATTGGAAGGCGAAGACGGCAAAGATGCTCGGCCTCCCTCCACGAGACACCCAGCTCTCCGACAGCGATTGGATGGAGAGAATCCATCCGGAGGACCGCCCGGCGGTCTCGGACGCCATCGCCGCCCATGTCCACAAGCCGTCCGACCTCTACCTCGCCGAGTTCCGCATGCGGGTGGGCGATGATCAATGGAAGTGGCTGCTGAGCGCTGGGCGGATCTTCAAGTGGGACGATCAAGGCCGCCCCACACGGGCCGCGGGCGTGCTGATGGACATCAGCGAGCGGAAAGCTGCCGAGGCGGAACTGCTGGCGGCAACGCAACAGGCCGAGGCCGCCAATCAGGCGAAGAGCGAATTCGTGGCCAACATGAGCCACGAGATACGGACCCCGATGACCGCCATCCTCGGATTCGCCGACGTGCTCGGCGAAAGCCTGAAGGAGCCCGAGCAGCAGGCGGCGATCGCCACCATTCGCCGCAACGGGGAACATCTGCTGGGGGTCATCAACGACATTCTCGATCTCTCGAAGATCGAGGCGGGTCGCCTCGTCGTGGAACGGCTGCCTTGCACGCCCCGCAGCATCGTCGACGAAGTGGTGGAGCTGATGGGGCCGCGGGCGCGCTCGAAGGGCCTGGCCCTGGAGGTCGAGTACGACGATCGGCTCCCCCCTTGGGTGCAAAGCGACCCGGTGCGGCTGCGGCAGATCCTGCTCAACCTGGTGGCCAATGCCATCAAGTTCACCGACAGTGGCCGCGTGGACGTGGCAGCCATCGCCGAGAAGGGGGCTGGAACGGAGCACAGGCTGGTATTCGATGTCCGCGACACGGGCGTCGGCATCGCCCAGGAGCAGTTGGGGAAGCTATTCCAGCCATTCGCTCAGGCGGACACCTCGACGACCCGCCGGTTTGGCGGCAGCGGACTGGGCTTGGCGATCAGCCAACGGTTGGCCCAGATGCTTGGCGGCGAGATCAGCGTGGAGAGCGAACCGGGCCGCGGAAGCAGATTCCGCCTGACGATCGAGGCCCGCCCCGTAGCGGCGGGACACTCCACCCCGCCCGCCGAGCATCGTCCAGCATCGCCGGAAGCGTCGCCTCGGAAAGAACTGCCGCCCCTGAAGGGCCGAATCCTGCTGGTCGAGGATGGTCTCGACAATCAGCGGCTGATCAGCCTCGTGCTGAAAAAGGCGGGTGCGGAGGTGGAATTGGCGGAAAACGGGCGGGAGGCCGTGGAAAGGGCCTTGCATCCCCACGCCGACTTCGACTTGATCCTCATGGACGTGCAGATGCCGGTGATGGACGGTCTGGAAGCCACGCGGACGTTACGCGCGGCTGGCTACCAGGGTCCGATCGTGGCCTTGACGGCCCATGCGATGGAGCAGGATCGCCGGCGATGCCTCGATGCCGGTTGCGATGACTACCTCAGCAAACCGATCGACCGCGCGGCATTACTGCGGACGGTGGCCGAGAGCCTCAGGCGAAGCCATCCGGTTGCTCCGTCAGGCTGTCCTTGATGCCCATCGAGAGCAGCCAGCCGTCTCGCGTGGCTGTCCCAAACAACACACGATCACGGCTTGGCGCAACTCCCTGTTTCTGCGAAGCTGTGTGCATTCATCGACTCCGGCCGAGGGATGCGGCCGGCAAGCCAGCTTGGGGCGGCGCGTAAGGACATGTTCCGGCCCGGATAACCCGCGCCCCGCCCGGTTCCGATGACTGGGCGGGGCGTGCTTTCCGATCTGGTATCCCTTTTCACCTCGTCGTTTTCGCAGGATCTCACAGGGTCTGACGTTAACAGTCCAGCGCCCCTGACGTCGCTCGCTCGCAGGGGTGGGCGATTCCCACTGCCTTGATGTCCATGGGGGCAATGATGTGCGGTCGCGAAACAGCCGCCCCAACCAAGGTCGCTGATGCGACGCCAGGGGAGCCGACCGTCTTTCTGGTCGACGACGATCCGGCGGTGGTCCGCTCGCTGAAGGCGCTGATCCGCATCATGTTTCCACGGGTGGAGGCCTACCGATCAGCCGCGGAGTTCATCAAGCACTGCCCACCGGAGCGGCCCGGTTGCCTCGTGCTGGACGTCGTCATGCCGGGCGTGAGCGGCCTCGACCTGCAGCGGCGGCTGGACGGGGATGGCTATCTGCTGCCGGTGATCTTCTTGACCGGCCACGGGAACGTGCCCATGGCGGTGAAGGCGATCCAGGATGGGGCCGTCGACTTTCTGGAAAAGCCTTGCCCGGACCAGCTGCTTTGGCAGAGTATTCGGCGGGCGCTTGACCTGGACGGACAGCGCCGTCGACGTGATGCTCGCGTTCGCCCCTTGCGAGAGAGGCTGGCATCGCTGAGCGGCGAGGAACGGCGGGTCCTCGATCTGCTCCTGGCTGGCTACCTCAGCAAGGATATTGCTCGCGAGTTGGGCGTTTGCCTGCGGACCGTGGAATACAGACGCGGACGACTGCTGCGGAAGATGGAGGCCCGCACCACTGCCCAATTGGTTAAGCTGGTGGTGGAATGTCGCATCGCGAGCGAGGTCGCGTAGGGCCCGGACGGCTGCTTCGCCGTGGTTCTTACCACCCCCAGGCCCACCCGGGAGGGGTATTGCGGCAGGCGCCCGGATTAACTCAGTTCGTGACGCAGGTCGGTTCGTCATGGTGCACGAAGCGAGCAGCAGGTCGGGCTTGGGAAACCCGGCCGTCTCGCGCAGTCAGATTGATGACATTGGCCGCTGGTCTCGGCTGCCTCAGAGAATCGGCGTATTGTGCCGCCGCCCATGACTGCCTCTGGCCAAGTTCGGAGGTGTGTCCAACCTGCGCAGCGAACGGTTGACCGACGTTCCCGATGCGGTTTGTCATTTTGCGCCAAGACGCACCTTCTGTGAATCGTCCTTCGTGTCTGCGCTGGTAAACCGCAACGCCTGTGACGGTCGTACGGGGCCCGACGTCATCCCCCAAAGCGGGCTGAGCGGAAGCGTGTAACGCGGTCATTGACATGGCCCGATTGAAGATCATAGGAGAATGCGGCGCTAATCCAACGACAAGGGAGTGTCCAATGAATCGTCCATTGACCGTGGCTTTCGCCGTTGTGTTGCTGCTGCTCGCGGGCAGCTCGACACCGCTTCGCGGCCAGGATTACGTCGACGACGACCTACCCATCGGCGTGCCCGACCTGTACACCTACAGCGACGAAGGCGCCGAGGTCCGGGAGGTGGACGGCACGACGCTTAGCACGGCAATGGGGCTGACTCAGCGAGGGATCGTGTTCGACGCCGACGTCACCCAGTTCTACCAGGGCGTGGCCCATGGCGGCCGCGAGGAGGAGTTTCTCTACGGGGGACACGGCGATTACGTTCTGAATCTCGATTGCGACAAGCTCATCGGGCGCGAGGGCCTCTTCGTGCAGTTACGCGCCGAGCACCGTTTTGGCGAGGACGTGAACCTCAGCACCGGCGCGCTGATGCCATCGTCGATCTTGATGAGCCTCCCGGCGTTCGACGAAACGGACCTCGTGCTATCGGAAGTCCTTTTCACGCAGTTTCTAAGCGAGAACTTTTGCATCATTGCCGGGAAGGCCGCGGCGATCGAGGGCGACCCCAACCGCTTTGCGGCCGGCCGGGGCCGGGAGCAGTTCTCAAACCTGGCCCTGGTGGCAAACCCCGTGCCGCTGAACGCCGTTCCCTATGCCACGCTCACCGCGGGCTTCATCTACACGGCCGATCCTCTGTTCAATCAATACTTCAAGTTCCTAATTAGAAACCCCACGGATACGACGACGACCAGCGGGTTCGACGAGCTATTCGAGGAGGGTGTCACGCTCTTGGCCGAGGGCCGTTTGCGCACCCACTTCTTCGGAAAGTCGGGCCACCAGTTGCTCGCGGTGGTGTGGACAAATCGCGAGTTCAACGCCCTGGGCCAGGACCCGCGGATCTTGTTCCCCCCGTTGGGAATTCCCATCGAACCCAAGAAAGGTTCGTGGACGATCATGTGGAACTTCGACCAGTACCTTGTCGTCGATCCGGAAGACCCGAACCGTGGCTGGGGTTTCTTTGGACGGGCCGCCCTTTCCGACGGCAATCCGAACCCTCTGCACTGGTACGCCAGCTTCGGTGTCGGGGGGAACAGTCCGATTTGCGGCCGCCAGCAGGATACCTTCGGCGTAGGTTGGTACTACATCGGGCTGAGCGACAAGTTGGGCCCGATCGCCAACACGCTGTTGCAGCCGCGCGACGAGACCGGCGTGGAACTCTACTACACCGCGGCAATTACCGACCGGTTCGAGCTAACGGCCGACGTCCAGATCATCGAGCCCGCCATCCGCCGCGGCGCCACAACCGCGGTCGTGGCCGGCGTTCGGGCGAACGTCGGATTCTGACGCAGGAGGGTGACCGTCGATTTCCGCGTGTCCGAAGCCGCAAGACCCGTTGGCAGCGTCAGTCGGCGGGGACCGCTTGATCCCGCGCCAAGCCCTCCTCCATCTCGGCGATGACGGCGTCAATGCTGTCGTTACGCACGTGAATCGAGCCGTCGGAGGAACGGTCGAAATCCAGGATGACGAGCATGATCGATGCCAGCACCAGAATGAGCAGCGTCGTCCGCCAGCGGCATATCCGCCCGGAGAGCCCCGCGTTGAATCCGGCGACGGAAACCGTTGCGGCGGCGATCAGGAGCAACAGGGTCAGCACCATCGGGGGGAGGCTGTCGAAAATGGCCGCTACCCGGACGGTGTCGCAGTCCACCACGTCGTTCACCGCTGCGACCAGCAACGCCTCGACCGGGCCCGGCGTGGCTCCATGCACGATGCGCTCCGTGGCCGGCCACAGTTTCGCCTTCGCGTCCCAGGACTGCTGAAGGAGGCTTTCAAGTCGTTCGACCGTCATCTTCACGTTGCGGTCGCTCTTCCTGGTCCGTGCGTAGTCCAAGAGGGCTGTCCGCAGTTCGGTTCGTCCCGGCTCGTCGACCAGGCTGGCGCGGAGGAAGGCCGTGCCCAGGGCGTTCGCCTCGGCAATCACGGCCCTCTTCCGCGCCTCATGCCGGCTGATCGCCGCGCCGAAGGTGAAGGCGAGCATCAGGCCAAGGACGGCAAACATGGAAGTCAGGCTGATCTTGCCACCCGCTGCTTCGTCCTCCTTTCGTGCATCCCGCCGCCGGATTCCGATCTGATATCCCAACTCCAGGGCGGCTAGCAGGACCGCAAGGAAGATCACGAAGTCGAGCCAAAGTGGGATCTGATGGTAGATGGAGAAATCCATATGTCAACCCTCTTCGGCAGACTCTCTACGCTACGGCCGTCACCGATCGATCATACGGCACACGTGGAACCGCAGTTCTCTCCTCGCTTCCTGCAGATCAGGATTCACGCTAGTCAATGACGCTATACTCAGAGGCGTCCACTTCTTGTTCGTCGGGGTTCTTGATGTCGAATACGACCTTGTGCAATTGCCCTTCGGTGAACTTGAATTTGCCTTGGTCTGCATATTCTTTATTCACGGGCATGCCTTCATCACGGCCGATATCGAACGTTTCGTGACCCGTATAGGAGCCATAGACCGTCGCCTTGATGTCCATCTGGCCGACCTTCTTGTCGTTAATGGAGAACTCGACGGTCGAGGGGCCGTTCAGCTTCTGCTCTTTCATAGTGTGCTTAAGGGTGATTTTCACGTCACCGTGGGGTATCTTGACGTCTTCGTCGAAATCGTGCCAGTAGAGGCCAAGGGTAGAGTAGCTGTATCTCAGCTTTCCGTCTTTGATGAACAGCGCCTGTCCCCCGATATGCTCACCCACCGCATAGATCACACCCTGGGTCGTCTCGTCGGCCGTGATATAGGCGTTGACCTCGTAGTTGGTGGATTTGATCTCGGGCCCCGCCAGTTCTGGAACCCGGTAGACATTGGGTGTGAGTTCCCAATGTCGTTTTGCCGCCCGTTGTGGATTGGATTCCGGTTGAAGCGTTTTACCGAGAGAGCCCCCAATGGGATAGACGTCGTATTTCTCCGCCTCTTCCCAGAAGATCTTCTCCAGTTCCTTGACCTTTTCCGGGAACTTGTCCGCCACATTCACCTGCTGGATGGGGTCTTCATTGATGTTGTACAGCTCCCACTCCACATTGAGCGGGTCGAAGTTCTTCAGGGCAGACGGATCAAGCGACCAGGGGATACGATAGGGTTCCCCACAGAGGGTCCATCCCTCGTGATACAATCCCACAAATCCGGTCATTTCAAAATACTGGGTGGGGTGGTTGGTTTTGGCATCCGGATCGTTCCATGCATAGGTAAGCGATTTGCCTGGATACTCTTTTCTCTTCTGCCCGTTCACATAGTCGGGCACGGGAACTCCAGTGACTTCGAGAATGGTAGGAACGATGTCGATGACGTTCTGAAACTGCCGTCGCCATTCCCCTCGGGCCTTGATAGTTTTGGGATAGCGTATGGCCGTAGCGGAGATGGTTCCGCCGAAATGGGACGCCATTTGCTTGGTCCACTGGAACGGGGTTGAGGAGGCGTAGGCCCATGCGACCGAATAATGGTTGGCCAGATGCGGCCCTCCCCAGGCTTCCAGCCCTCCGAATTCCTCAAGCTTCTCCAATTGCTGTTTCATGGTCAGCGGGGGGAATCCATTCTGCATCAACAGTTCGGAGAAGGTTCCCGTTGGCGTTCCTTCCGCGGTGCAGCCATTGTCGGCGGTCAGATAAATGACCAGGGTGTTGTCGAGCTCGCCCATCTTTTCGATATGGTCGACGACGCGTCCGATGTGGAAATCGACGTGTTCCAGGAAAGCCGCGTTCACCTCCATCTGGCGAGCCAAGTACCTTTTCCCGTCTTCGCTGTAGGAGTCCCATCGGGGAATGACTTCGGGCCAATCGACCATCTCGGCATCTTCGGGTACCAAACCCAGTTTCTTCTGACGTTCCAGTTGCTGGGCCCTGTAGACATGCCATCCATCGTCGAACTGTCCTTTGTATTTATCACGCCATTCTTCCGGCACCTGGATCGGTGCATGAACGGCGCCTGGCGTGTAGTAGATGAAGAAGGGGACCTCCCGCAGGCCTTTCCAGTTGTCGAGCCACTTGATTGCCTGATCCGCCATGCCATGGGAAATATGGAAGGTCGATCCGTCGGCATTGCTTTTCGGCGTCTCAATGGCGGTCGTGTTTTCGTACAACAAGGGATGGAACTGGTTGGTCTCGCCGCCCAGGAATCCCCAGAAGTACTCGAATCCCCAGATCCCGGTGGGCCAGCTCTCAAACGGCCCGGCCGGGGAGGCTTCCTCCATGGGCGTGTTGTGCCATTTCCCGAACGCCGCCGTGGCGTATCCATTGTCCGTCAGGATTTTCGCAATGGACGGGGTGCTGTAGTCAATCTGGGAATTGTAGCCCGGGTACCCGGTGGCGAACTCGGAAATGATCCCGGTTCCGATCTGGTGAATGTTGTAGCCGGTCAACAAGGAGCCGCGGGTCGGGGAGCACACCGCGGCTACCGACATGTGGGTGTAACGAAGGCCTTCATCGCCGATGCGATCAAAGGTGGGTGTCCGCATCACACCCCCGTAGGAGGTCGCGCTCGAATAGCCGGCGTCATCCAGCATGATGATCAGGACATTCGGAGCATCCTCGGGGGCTTCCGGCTGCCCAAGAAAATAGGGCTTCGAATCGTCCAGGGTCTTGCCTTGAACCCCTTGCCACGGCTTCAGCGGATAGGGGATGGAGTTGCCGCTGCCGTTGTCTTGCGCTACAGCCAGCGGACTGCACAAGGCCATGGTGAGAACGACTGCCATGGGAATAGCGGTCTTTAGCTTGAACATAGCGGTCTCCTTGTCTCTCTGATGAAATGGATGGTCTACGCCTTCACCATTGTCAGGGTCGGCGGCATTTGCCGGTTCTCAAGGGTGGCTGTCTAGGGTGTGTAAGTGATTGGCCGTCTTCCCTACTGGGCTTCCGGCCGCTCCGACTCCTCCAAGCGGACCAGCAGGATCTCCTGCGTCTGCTCCGGCCCGAAGTGCACGAGCACCTCGGCCGTGTCCTGCGTGAGGTTGTAAACGCCGGTCTCCATGACGATGTTGGCATTCGTCCCATCGGCCGCTCTCCAGACGGCCCGCTGCGTCTTCTCGTCGACCATGCCCTCGACGGGATGGGTCGCCCCGGTCGATTCGTTGTAGAACGTGCCGGCGATGATCCCGTTCTTGCTCAGTGCAAGCTGCAGATACATGCTGCTGGCATTCACTCCCTCGGCCGTCAACGCGAAGACACCCAGCGGCAGCCATTCCAGCTCCGCGGCCTGTTCGTCGGTCATCTCGGGCACCGACGTGGCGACCTCGGACGTGTCGTTGTAGTACTCCTGTGGTGAACCGTACTCCTCGCCATTCACGTAGACGGTGTTGTTCTCGTAGTAGACGGTGCCGCCCGATCCGTAGCTGTAGTAGACCGGGTTGGCCCAGCGATTGGCGACCCAACCGGTGATGGCGCCGGCAGTGGCCCAACGCCACCAGTGGCCCGGGCGATAGGACGGGTAGCCCGGATGACCCGGACGCCACGGACGCGGCGGCCGACCGACAACCGGCGGTCGCACCACGGGCGGTCGCGCCGGCGGACGGACGCCGGGCGGCCGCGTGCCGGGCGGACGGGTGCCTGGGGGACGGACACCCGGGGGGCGTGCCGCTGGCGGACGTGCTCCTGGTGGGCGCTCAACAGGCGGCCGGACGGCTCCCGGGGGTCTTCCGGGCCCTTCTCCGCCGCCGGGCGGGCGCGTCGCTGGCGGACGTGCTCCCGGCGGTCTTCCAGGGCCTTCGCCGGCTCCGGGACGCGCGGGCAACTGGGTCGGCGGCGACGGACGTGTCGCGCCGGGGCGCGTGGCAGGCAACTGCGTCTGGCCCGGCTTGAACCAATCCGGCATCGAGGGGCGCTGCCCGGGGCGCGTGCCGATCTGGTTCTGGAGCTTGCCGCGGTCGGTGCTCGGTCGAGTGCTCGCGCTGGGAAGAGAGGGACGCGTGCCTGCACCGGGAAGGGCCGGACGCGTCGAAGGCCGACTCGGCGTCGACGGCCGGCTGACCGATGGGCGACTAGGCGTTGACGGCCGGCTGACCGCGGGCCGACTCGGCGTTGATGGGCGGCTGACCGAGGGGCGTTTGGAAGGCGAGGGCCGGCTTACCGATGGGCGGCTCATCGACGGCGAGCGGTTGACCGAAGGACGAGCTCCGCCCCCGCGTCCACCACCGCCACGTCCCCCGCGCTGTGCGAGAGCGTCGCCCGTGACAAGCGAAAGAACCGCAACCGACCCGATGACAATCAGTGTGTATCTGCTCATCGCGAAACCTCCTTCCCGATCTGCTCGGATTGGGCTTCCCCGGCCTTCTGACGAACCACGGTCACCTCGGGGATATTGGGCTGCAACTCGCCGGCAATCTCTCGATTGGTCGACTGCCAACGGATCGTGTCGTCATCGACACGGGTGTAAACGTTCAACGACGACGCACGTGAGCCGTCGGCAAGCACGAACGACGCCTTCACCAACCATTGGTCGCCGTCCTGGATCCAGAGCCCCTCGCCAAATCCGCCCTCGGAGTCGAAGGTCCAAGATCGGATCTGGTTCGCAAGAGGGTCCCAGCCGACGAACTGATCGCCTTCCAGCGTCACTTCCTCGTCGATCTTCACTTTGAAGGATCGCTTGAGGAACTTGCGGTTCTTCGTCCATGCGCATTCGGTAACGATCGTGGCATCCTCTCCCTCGTCGATCCACGTGCCGACCATCCAGTCGAGTGCTTCCAGCGGGAAGACTTGGCCTTCCGTCGGCACAGCTTCGGCGATTTGCTCGGCTGCCGGCTCGGCTGCCGCGTCGTCCCGCGCCATCCCCATCGAGATGGCCAGCAGGACCAGGGTCATCGACATCGCAAGTTGTTTCATCTAAAAGCTCCTTGTGCAAAGTGGGAGGAGAATCGAAACTCGATTTCGTCGTTACCGTCCGTCGACTACCGCTTTCGCGCAGCGTCAACGCGCGGCCCATGCGTTCGGACACCGCCCACGCGCGCGCTGGTCCTCCAAGCAGGCCGAATACTCGGAATCGAGAAAGAGAAGCAACGGGACCGATTCGTTTCCAGGTTGACGGGCCGCGGACCGTCTGCCCGGCGACCGCTAACAGTCTATTCCGTCAGCGAGCAGTTTGCACTCCCCCGGGGGTTGTCACTTCACGCCAAATTGGCTAAAATTAGGCTGCTTCCATCGGCCAATTCTGGAAACAGCTCGTCTTTATGGTGGCAGCCCGAAAGAGGCGTTTGCCAGAGGTGAGCGGTCGCCCGAGGGCCGGCGAAGCAGTACCGCCAGTGGATAATCCTCCGAGTGCCCGACCTGCAAGGGGGGGCAACGGTTGCGCGCCACGGGGGCGGGGCTTTTCGACGTCGTCCTCGCGAGACGGCGTACCAAGGAGGCGGGCCGATGAACTCGATCCCCCTGGTGCGAAAAGCACCCTTGGCGACTGCGATTTCTTATCTTGTCGGAGAAGGGGTTCCTATCCGCCGGTACTTGAGCCGCGCCGGTTTGTCAGTCACCTCGCCCGACGACCTCGAAGCCTTCATGCCCCTGCACCAGCTTTGCGATTTCCTCAGCTTGGTGGCTCGCGCGGAAGGGATCGACGACCTCGGGTTTCGCATCGGAGGGCGCCTGGGTATCGAGAGCCTGGGAGTGTACGGCCGGTTGGTGGCACAGTCGGTCACCATGCACGAAGCAATCCAGACATCCCGCGCGCTGATCTCATCGTACAACTCGGGCCTGCAAATCTGGATTGAGCGCCACGGCGGCCAAGCAAGGTACTGCCAGAAGTATTCGCCAAATCTGCCGCGAAATGGCGTCACGGAGATTGTCCATCTCGGACTCGCGAATGCCTTGGCTCAAGCCGGTGCTCAGCGTGGACTCGACTATCAACCGACCCGAATCGAACTCGCAACTGATCCCGTCGATCTGGGCGTACACTTCCCGGGTTTCGAGGATCTCCCCGTTTCTTTCAACCAATCGCAGACGTCGGTTTGGTTCGACCAGACATGGTTGAGTAGACCCTTGCCGGCATTCCCGCCGTCGCATTGCCTGTCTGTGGATGACAACGAACGAACATCGTTTGTCGCGATGGCCCCCTCGACGGACCCGATCGGGCAATTGGAGAAGGTGATCGAGTCGGCCCTTGGGCACCCACGAATGAGTCTACGGCTCATCGCGGCGATCATCGGTACCAGCGCTCGGACGCTGCAGCGTCGGCTTGCCGAGCACGGCTTGTCCTTCTCCGGTTTGCTGGGACGCGTGCGATTCGCCGTCGCACAACGACTTCTGCGAGATCCCGAGATGCTCCTGACCGAAATCGCCGGACGTTTGGGCTATTCCGATCTGCCGAACTTCATACGAGCCTTCAAGCGCTGGACCGGCGTCGGTCCCAACCAGTTCCGCCGGCTCCATTACGACGACGGGCAGGAATGGCCCTTGTAGGGCGAGACCGTGCCATCGCCAGGTGGCCGCAGTGTGGTTTGGCGTTGTTTTGATGGTGGCCCCCGATGTCGTCAGCGTCAACAGCCCGAAGCCGGCGCGCGGCGGAGAAGGCCGTACCGCAGCGGTCCCGTCGCTCGGCTCGAGTCGGCGAAGGTGCCGTCCACCGAAGCACGAAACCGCAACTTGCTTCGCTACCGCAGTGGCACCGATCGACGTAGTGAAGCGTTGATGCGTTGCATGCTTCGGTCTTCACGGCCGAGGGGGGGAACGGCGGGCTGCCAACCTCGGAAAGAGACGGAGCAAAGTGTCATCGATATGACGACAAACGCCAGCTGATCGGCCTGCACTTTCGCGACCAATGAGGGCGGGACCTTATGCACGAAGCGGATCGGGCCAGTGCCGTCGAAACTTCGGCGTGGACGTGCGCGTTCAACCGTGGGTCACCACGTAGTCGCTGGGCGGGGTTCGGCCGTCCAAGGCGGATGGAATAGGCCGGAGCGGGGCAGGTCGAGGCGGAAGATGTCTGATGGGTGAGCCGCCGAATCTGCCGAGTCGGCCAACGGCTAAAAGGAAACACCCCGGCCGGGCGCCCCGGAGGACGCCCGGCAAGCTCCAGGGGCGTTTCCATGCTTCAGCGTCGGCGGCGGCCACGAGCACGGCCCGCGTTGTAGCCCTTGATCGAGCCGGTTCGTTTGCCGGAGCGGTAGATCCAATAGCCGACTGCCCAGACGATGACGCACAGAACAAGCAATCCTTCCACGATGAACCTCCAGGTATTGGGGGTTGATCGGTTGCAGCCCGTCACCGGGGCGACCTGGGGGCGGCATCCTCCAGCACGTCGTTGATGTCGATGTCACCGCCCTTCACCGCCTTCAGGGTATCGATCAACCCGGAGGCATCGAGGCTATTCAGGCCGGCGATGGGCTTGCCGAACATCTTGTTAGCCAGCATATCGACCCGGCGCACACCCAGCCCGTGGATCTGCCGGGCGAGCTGGTTGATGTAGTCGAGTTGCTTGCTACTGGCGTTGTGCGCGCCGTGGCCGTTGGTTCCCGCGGTGCGAGCACTGCCGTTGCCGTTGCCATTGCCGTTCTGGCGCGCTGTGCGGCCCGCTGACGCGCTTGGCGGCTGGTTGGGCTCTTTGGCTGGTTCGCCTGCTTGGTGCCGCGACAGCTCATCCTGGACGGCCTGACGGCATGCGGTGTAAGCCTTGCGCACTTGGGCATGAAACGAATCGAGATCGTCGCGCAGCAGCGCAGCATCCAACTCGACGGTGACGCTGCACGACGCACCGAGCGAGCCATAGTCGGGCAGGCCAAGTTTGCGGCTGAGCCCGACGTTGAGGGTCATGGGCATGGGATTCCTCCAATGGATCCAGTAGGGGTAATCTGATGGGTAGTTGATGCGATCCGGCGATGTGCCGATGTGGTGATCTGGCGTTTTGAATCTGCATTCAAACGCCGGCCGATTCGATCCGCAGCATGTTCTCCGCGGGCTTGACCGCCGAGTCGGGATCGAGCAATGCCCACACGTACTTCCTGTGGTCATCGCAGGCGAGCACCGGCGAGCGGGATGAGAAGACATGCACGCGATCGAAGCCGAGTTTGACCGCACGGTGCAAGTACTGCCGGTTGATGTTGATCCTCGCCGGCTCCCCGCGGCGGGAAGCGTGGCTGAGAATAAGCTCGGTGGCGGTGGCCTGACCGGGTGCCCGGCTACGGATGGCGACCGAGCCGTTCAGGTCGACGGTGACCGGATCGTTAAGCATCCCGTTGCCCGGCAATCTTGGAAGATTATCGGCGAGAAACTTGCGATCGGCCGCCGGGATTTCGAAGCTGGCGGTGGCCAACTCCGGCCGGCCGATTTGGCGCGTGACGTCCGGAAACCTACCCTCCTGCTCCGTATGCCACCAGAACGTCCACGGCCCGATCTCGAACATCAGCCAGGAGCCATTCCGCCCGATCCGCACCGGATCGTCGTCGACGCCCAGCCGCTTATTGCCGAAGACCTTGTTCGCCGGCAGCAGCAACTCGCCATCCCACGGGAAGTTGAATCCATCCTCGGCCAAAAGCTGTCGGCCGTCGGTGGCGATCACACTGCCATGATCACCGTGAAGCTGCACACAACCCAGCGCGTAGCGTAGCGAATCAGGGTCAGTCGTGGCGCTGGCGTCGGCCAGAGCACGAGTCAGCCGCGGCGGATTCTCGAAGAGGCGTTCGGGGCTGGGTGGCCAATCCTTCGCCACGACAACCGGACTGGGATGCTGCACCAA
>Ga0180435_10003009_pt1 | contig 17030 bp, 18 predicted proteins | sample SS_ome_3_FD_132467 | JGI IMG/M metagenome (GOLD analysis project Ga0180435, IMG submission 132467) | Hypersaline lake sediment archaeal communities from the Salton Sea, California, USA - SS_3_S_1 metaG | ecosystem: Environmental > Aquatic > Non-marine Saline and Alkaline > Hypersaline >...
AAATAGAAATTTTCTGTAACAGGAGCCAAATATGGGTATTCATAGATCTAAAAAAGAAATCGGTCAGGGAATCGTTGAATATGCGCTGATCATGGTACTGATCTCATTAGTCACTATTGGCGGGATGAGTGCAGCAGGTGTCAGCATCCGCGATGTCTACCAGGATGTTGTTGATGCATTTAACGGCTCAGGAACAACACAAGCACTGCGAAATTTCTATACCAACACCTTTGATGAAAACATGGATGGTTGGAATGAAGCCAAATGGGGCTGGTACTTCGGCGGACGTTGGCGCGCCCAGGATGGCAAGCTAAAAAGTGACCGCTTTGCTGCTACCTTCCTGGATGACCTGGAACAGGATGATTACACTGTAACCGCCAGCGGGGTTTCATTTGACAATGCTAAGAAAACCTGGCAGGGCGGCTTGTTATATTTCCGTACTGATCCAGATGCGCGCACCGGATATGTATTTGAGATCGAGAAGCGCAACAATGGACACGATGCGGAAATCTACTTCCGCAAATGGAGCAATGGCTATCAACTGGACCCACCACTGGCCAGTGCTCCGATTCCAGCTGGCTATGACTTTGAGAATCCCACGGATATCCAGGTACAGGTGAGCGGAGACACCTTCACTGCATTCATGGACGGTGAAGAAGTATTGCAGACTTCCGACAGCACGTATTCCAGCGGTACCGTTGGCCTGGCCTCCAACTGGGGCTCACGTATGGAAGTAGATGATATCTCCATAGACGAAAACCCACAGCAATAAAACAGTACGCTCTGAAATCCCCCTATACCAATGGGGGATTTTTTTTGATTCAGGCCAAGAAAAAGTCCCTTTCTACCATCATCATGCTATAATCAAAAAGTGATACTCATTTCAAGTGCGGAGGAAAACCATGCAGATTACGAATAAACCTTTTAAACATTGTGATTTGGTTAAAATCGAGGGACGCGTGGACAGTTCCACTGCGCCCCAGCTTGCCGAAGCCCTGGAGGCCGTAACCGGCGAAGGCCGCTTCAAGATCGTCCTCGACCTGGCAGGCATCAGCTTTATGTCCAGCGCTGGCCTGCGCGTGTTGATCAACACCCAAAAGACCTGCAAGCGCTACAACCGCGGTGAAGTTGCTCTGGCATCCATTCCGGAAAATATCTACAGCGCCCTTGACCTGGCTGGATTCACCGCCCTATTCAACATCTACGATGATGCCTTGACAGCTGTCGGAAATTTCTAGATCTCAACAGTGCATCATGCCAACCGGACCATTGAAGGTCCGGTTGTTTTTATTTAAACCCTCTCAGAAATTAAAGGGAAGAACCGGAGCATTCCTACCCCGGTTCTTCCGGCAAAAAATGAAGTCTGAGCTTTCTCTAGAGGAGAAATTTGAGTTATCACTCCCATCAGGCGCATCCGAAACGCCTTCCGGTTCATGGCTCAGACTTCCCTGGTTGACTTGTTCACACATCTATTTTATCAAATCAATCTTATTACCGTACACCAATTTCTGCAAGGAAATGAATTGTCCAGTCAATTTTTAATGACTTTTCCCTCAATTATCCGTATAATTATTTTATATTTTCCACCAATTCAATCACAAAATCTCATGGAGAGCGTTATGCGACGTAAATGGTTCATCCTTTTTTCAGTTTTTGCACTGATCACCCTGGCTTGTGGTTTTTTGGGACGAGGCAATGAAAATGATGAAGTGCTTCCCGAAGCACCTCAGGCAGGCGAAGCCCCCCCATCTGATCCAGCACCAGAAAATGAAGAGCCGGCAATCGAAGTACCCGAGGTCGAAGCTCCCGCACCTGCTGCCAGCAGCGATGCACCAAAATTCTTTATCGACGAATTTGACGGTGAAATGGTCAATGACAACTGGTTTGTGGAGTACTCCTACTTCGTCGATGAAGACGTCGAAGAGGATGATCCCGAATACAACCCCACCTATACCATCGAGCAGCGCCGCGGTGCACTGCGCTTTGATATCGAAAGCCCCTACCTTTACCTTTACCAAATCTATGAACCTCACCTGTACGATGATGTGCGCATCGATTTTGAAGTCGAGAACAAAGGCGTCAACACCAACAACGTGGGTGCCATCTGCCGTTACACGGATTACGGCTGGTACGAATTCATCACCACCAGCGGCGGATACTACACCATCATGCGCTACTATGAAGACGGCAACAAGGAGCTGGCAACCGGTGGGATCAAGTCCATTCGCTTTGGCGAGGACAAGAAAAACGTCTACTCAATGATCTGCGTGGGCCGGACCCTGATCCTCGAAGTCAACGGTGTCGAGATCGCCCGTGTGAAGGATGAAGAGATCCCCGACGCAGGCTATGCAGGCATCAATATCTCCTCTGAAGGCGTGGTTCCAGTGCAAGTCGAGGTCAACTGGCTGCAGATCAGCCAGCCGGAATAGCGGCGTTGTAACCCAGCGGAAACATAAACAAGCCTTAACAAGAAAAAACTGCGCCCTGCGTTTACCGCAGGGCGCAGTCATCCATTACCAGCTCATCTCACGTACTCAATCACAGTATTGCAGATCCTCCCGCGCGTTCACCACAATCACCGGCGCAGCGCCCAACCGGCCAACCACACCCGTGATTTTCACACAGCGCCCTTTCAGGCTCGCATCCCCCCAGTTATACGCCAATAAAAAGAACGCGCCATTCTCATCACTGAAAAGCATAAAGGACGCCCCCTCGCTGCTGTAGACTTTTATCAATTCGCCATACGCACAAATCTCCTGGTCCACGTAGGTGTTGTCCACATCAGACCACAAAATGCAGCCTGTCGGCCCAATCTCCTCAGTAACCTCTGCTTCAACTTCTTCAGAAGCCATTTCCGCCGTGGGTGTTTGCTCTGCCTCCGCAGCTTCCACCGTGTCTGCATCTGCCGCCTTCTCGCCGCCCATGCCGAGCATAGCAGGCAAAAAGAGCACAGCCGCCACAGCAAGTACGCCGAGAATGCTCAACAGGAAGCCGCCCAGACCGGACAGGAATGTCTGCTGAAACGCACGGAAAAGAAAATAGCCCGCCAGCAGCACGCACACGCCCATACCCACCCAATGCACCACGGACAGGGCAGAAAAATCAAATTGTCTGGAATAGAAAATTGCCACACCAGTGCCAAGCGACAGGGCAGCAAAAATGCCATATACAAACGCCAGTGTATTCTCACGATATTTGACTGATCTTGCCATAAAAACCCTCGATGAATGAACGAAATAATGCAATTATTATAGGACATTTCAGCTCCCTGCATATTAAGAAAATGCAAAGCAGCGTAAACAATTCCCTGGATGTAGTATTTGTTTCCACCCCAAAACAGCCCAAAAAGCGCCAATTTTCACCACTTTTCCTGTTTCTTCTTGACAATGCCTGTGCCAATGTGGTAAAAATGGCGTCAATATGAACACGCAACTATTTGCTAAGCGCGCCAAGAAGCATATCCCGACCTTCCCCCCCAGGAGGATCGGCTTGTAGTGCTTTCCAGATAATGGATCATAAATTGGCACAGACAAGACCTTCCCGCTGGGAAGGTCTTTTTTATTTGCAACGAGGAGGTGCATCAAGAAGACAGCGCACACCCAACGATCGTCGTACCGGAGCAATTGCTCATAAACGTAAAAACTAAAAAACACTATTTATTTGGAGAAGAAAATGAGAAACCGTAATTTGTTTATTTTGACCGCAGCAATCGTCGTTCTGAGCCTCGCCCTTGCAGGCTGTAGTTCAAACACCGAAACCGTTCGCATCGCCACCGACGCCACCTGGCCGCCGTTTGAATATGTGGACGAAGACAGCAAAGAGATCATCGGCTTTGACATTGACCTGATCAATGCCGTTGCCGCAGAGCAGGGCATCGAGATCGAAATCGTCCCCGTAGAATGGGACGCCCTCCTGGCCGGTGTTTCCCAGTGCCAGTATGATGCTGCCATCTCGGCTATCACCATCACCGCTGAACGTGCAGAAGTAATGGGCTTCTCTGCCCCCTACATCAACGCCGGACAGATCGTGACCGTTGCCGCCGGCAACGCTGACATCTCCGGTCCGGATGACCTGGCAGGCATGGTAGCCGGTGCCCAGATCGGCACCACCGGTGCGATGGAGATCGAAGACTACGGCGGCGAGCTAAAAACCTATGATACCGTTGACCTTGCTTACCTCGACCTGCTCAACGGCCAGATCGACGCTGTCGTAGCAGACTACCCCACCGCCCTCAGTTTCGTCGGCCAGAGCGATGGCGAACTGGTCAACGTGGGTGAAGTCTTCACCGATGAATCCTACGGCATCGCCGTTTGCAATGAAAACACCGAACTCCTTGAGCAGATCAACGCGGGTTTGAATGCCGTCATGTCCGAAGGCTTGATCGCTGAACTCGAAGCTGAGTGGCTTCAGTAAGACATCTCTCTCCTTATGATCCCCGGTGGGTGTGGCAAGGTTGCCGCACCCACCAACCTTGAAAGCAGAAAGGCAGCAAAACTTCTTATGACCCAACAAAATGAGAGACAGCCCAAAAGTCTTAGCGACCATTTCTACCCCCTGCCCGCCACAAACGGCAAGGTAGCAATCAATATCGACCCCTGGTGGGGATTGTTTGCCGCTGTGGCAGCCCTGGTGCTGTTCATGATCCTTTTCATCCCGGATCCCTACGCACAGGTCGTGCGGTTCATTCAGGATGGCATCGGCATCACCGTCGTCACGACTGTACTCAGCTTCATTCTGATGCTTTTCCTCGGCCTGGTCGTCGCCCTTGGACGCCTGTCACAGTCCCGCTTCCTGCGACTGCTGGCCACCATCTTCACCGAGATCGTACGCGGCATTCCCCTGCTGGTGCAGCTCATCTTCTGGTATTTTGCATTTCCTTCCATCATTCAGGAAATTGGGTCATTGCTGAATTTCCGCCCCTTCGAGACCTATCTTGCCAATCCACTGGGCATGGCCATCCTTGGCCTCACCGTCTGCTATTCGGCCTACATGAGCGAGATCTACCGCGCAGGCATCCAGGGCATCCCCAAAGGCCAGATGGAAGCCGCGCTCAGCCTGGGTATGACCCGCTTCCAGGCCATGCGCTACGTCATCCTGCCCCAGGCCATCCGCCTGATCCTGCCGCCGGTGGGCAATGAGTTCATCTCCCTGCTCAAAGACTCCTCCCTGGTAAGTGTGGTCGCCGTGACAGATATGACCCGCCGCGGGCGCGAATTCATGTCCGCCCACTTCATCCCTGTGCAAACCTGGACCATGATCGCCCTGATCTACCTGGTGATGACCCTCTTCTCAGCAAGAGTTGTGGCCTACATTGAACGCAGAACCCAGAGCGAGAGGTAAGACCATGGAAAATCCGATTATTCACATTGAAAACATTCATAAATCTTTTAACGAAGAAGTGCATGCCCTCAGAGGCGTCAGCCTGGACATCAACAAAGGCGAAGTTGTCGTTATCATTGGTCCCTCCGGCTCCGGCAAATCTACCCTGCTGCGCTGCATCAACCGCCTGGAGGACTACGACAGCGGCAGCATCGTTGTGGACGGCATCCCCCTCACCGAAGCAGAGAACATCCACCTGGTGCGTATGGAAGTCGGTATGGTCTTCCAACAGTTCAACCTCTTTCCTCACCTGAGCGTGCTGGATAACATCCTCCTCGCCCAGCGTGTGGTGCGCAGGCGGGAACGCGGCGAATCGGAAGAGACCGCCCGCGCCCTACTGGAAAAAGTCGGCATTGCCGAAAAAGCCGACGCCTTCCCCGCCCAGCTCTCCGGCGGGCAGCAGCAGCGCGTGGCCATTGCCCGCGCCCTGGCCATGAACCCCAAGATCATGCTCTTTGATGAACCCACCAGCGCCCTCGATCCCGAGATGATCCAGGAAGTACTGGACGTGATGCAGACCCTCGCCAAGGAAGGCATGACCATGGTCGTCGTCTCGCACGAGATCGGCTTTGCGCGTGCCGCCGCCGACCGCGCCATCCTCATGGACGAAGGCCAGATCGTGGAACAAGCCGTTCCAGATGTACTCTTTGAGAACCCAACTGAGGAACGCACCAGGCTCTTCCTGAGTAAAGTGCTGCATTAGTTTATCTCATCGTGAGGGAGCCGTTAGGCGACCGCCACTTGCACCGCACTGCACACCTGCCCTGGGTGCTGGTGCCAGGAAATGCAGGTGAGCGATCTCACCCACTTGCTTGGACGCTCCGCGGCCACGTCGGCCATTACACACTTCGGGTGCTCTGGCCTCCTTGCAGTGATAACCCAAACACACCGGAGCTCGCTCCTTTTTGCTGGCTGTGCCCCCGGACACGGGGCACAGCCATTTAAAAATGTACACTATCAGCCAGTCGATCATGAAAAACGGGCCTACCCTCCCGCTCCTTATCCATTCGTGGCCCTAACTTCAAACGCTCCATCGCGTAGGGTGCTGCCATGCGCACCAATCATCAACCTCCAATTCGGGATCACCTTTCCTGAATTGTATGTATTCCCAAGGAAGAACGGTTTCACCGTTCTTTCGGGCGTATGCCATACACCCCTACAAAAAATCAATTCCCCCCCTTTAATCCCCAAACCCATGATTGACACATCCCCCCAAGCTTTGTATAATCAGGGCAATCTGATATACGCAGCTGGAAGGAGTAAGCCGCACGCAGCCTGACAGAGAAGGAGCGCCTTGATTGAGAGCCTCCCCAGGAAAAGCACGGTTGAAGTCGTCTGGCAAAGCTGCCGAAGAAATCCCCCCTCAGGGAGAATAGAACGGCACGGGTGAGCCCGTTATAGCGAAACCTGGATGCTGCCAGAGCAAAGTCCAGGATCAAGCGCACCGGAAACAACAACCGGTGAAATCGAGGTGGTACCGCGGAAGCAAAACGCTTTCGTCCTCAGGGACGGATGCGTTTATTTGTTTAAGCCCATGCTGTCACTGCGAGGGAGCGATCACATGCGCCGCACTGCGGCCGCAGTGCAGGTGAGGCCTTCTCGCAATGACAGCTATCAGCAATCATTATTGATCGACGAATCAATGGAGGAATAAATGACTAAAAAAGAACTCCCCAAGACGTATGACTTCGCTGCTACCGAGCAGCGGTTGTACAAATGGTGGGAAGAGAGCGGACACTTCCAACCCTCTCCCGCCCCCAGCGACCCGGGATTTGACAAAGACGTGAAACCCTTCGTCATCTCCATCCCCCCGCCCAACGTGACCGGCAAGCTGCACCTCGGCCATGCCATGTTCGTTTCCATGGAAGACCTCATGATCCGCTATCACCGCATGAAAGGCATCCCTACCCTGTGGGTGCCCGGCGCCGACCATGCAGGCATCGCCACCCAACTCCTCGTGGAACGCGCTCTGGCCAAAGAAGGCATCACGCGTGAAGAACTGGGGCGCGAAAAATTCCTGGAACGCACCTGGGCCTGGAAGGAAGAATACGGCGGGCACATCACCAGCCAGATCCGCCGCCTGGGAGCCTCCTGCGACTGGCGCTACGAGCGCTTCACCCTCGACGACGGTCTTTCCAAAGCTGTGCGCGAAGCCTTTGTGCGCCTGTACGAAAAAGGCCTCATCTACCGCGGCCCGCGCCTGATCAACTGGTCCCCCGGCCTGCAAACCGCCGTTTCCGACCTGGAAGTGGAATATTCCGACGAATCCGGCAAGCTGTACTACTTCAAATACATGCTCGCCGACGGCTCCGGCGATTACCTGCCCGTAGCCACCACCCGCCCTGAGACCATCCTCGGTGACACTGCCGTGGCTGTACACCCCGACGACGACCGTTATAAAAAATTCGTCGGCAAGAAAGCCCTCGTGCCCATGCTCAACCGCGAGATCCCCATCATCGCCGATGAATACGTGGACATCGAATTCGGTACCGGTGCCCTGAAGATCACCCCGGCCCACGACCCGCACGACTATGAGATCGGCGAAAAGCATGGACTGAAACTGATCAATATCATGACCAAAACCGCTACGATCAACGAAAACGGCGGCGACTATGCCGGCCTGGACCGTTTTGACTGCCGCAAGAAGCTGTGGAAAGACATGCGCGCTGCTGGTCTGGTGATCAAGGAACAGGATTACCAGATGAGCGTGCCGCGCTCCCAGCGCGGTGGCGAGATCATCGAACCAATGATCTCTACCCAGTGGTTCGTGACCATCAAACCCCTTGCCGATGCAGCCCTGAAAGCCGTGAAGGACGGGGAGATCAAGATCGTGCCCGACCATTTCACCAAGGTGTATTACAACTGGATGGAAAACATCCAGGACTGGTGCATCAGCCGCCAGTTGTGGTGGGGCCACCGCATCCCCGTGTGGTACTGCGATGACTGCGGTGCACAATTCGCTTCGCGCGAAGACGCCACCGAATGTGCCGAATGCGGCAGCAAGAACATCACACAGGATCCCGACGTGCTGGACACCTGGTTCTCCTCCGGTCTTTGGCCCTTCTCGACCCTCGGCTGGCCGGACAAAACCGCAGACCTCGAGTACTTCTACCCCACGGCCACCATGGAAACCGGCTACGACATCCTCTTCTTCTGGGTGGCGCGCATGATCATGATGGGCATCGAGTTCACCGGCGAAGTACCCTTCGATACCATCTACCTGCACGGCCTCATCCGCGACGAACACGGCCAGAAGATGAGCAAGACCAAAGGCAACGTGATCGATCCGCTGGTGGTCATGGATGACCTGGGCACAGATGCCCTGCGCTTCACCCTGCTGGTGGGCTCCACCCCCGGCAAGGACATGAACCTCTCCATCAAGAAAGTGGAAGGCAACCGCAACTTCACCAACAAGATCTGGAACGCCGGACGTTTCGCGATCGGTTCCTTGCAGAAAGCACCCGCAGCGCCGGAAGGCGAACCTCAGTGGACCCTGGCCGACTCCTGGATCGAAGCACGCATGCAGCGCCTCATCCGTGACGTGGAGCGCCTCTTCCAGACCCACCAATACGGTGAAGCTGGCCGGCAAATCTACGATTTCTTCTGGAGCGAGTTTGCCGACTGGTATCTGGAGATCTCCAAGCTGCAGATCGCCAAAGGCGGCGACCGTGCTTTCTACACCGCCCAGACCCTGGTGCGCGTGCTGGATACCTCCCTGCGCCTGCTGCACCCCTTCACCCCCTTCGTCACCGAAGAGCTGTGGGGCCATCTCAAGGACGCCGCCAGCGAGCACAGTAAAAACCTTGGCCCGCAGAACGGCTGGGAAGAAGCGCTCATCCTTGCAAGCTGGCCGGAAGCCCGCGACGCCGAGGACTGGGAAGACGCCAAAGTGGCCGACTTCAACCTCTTCATGGACATCGTGCGTGCCATCCGCAACCTGCGCGCCGAAAAGAACATCAAGCCCAGCCTTCGCCTTCCTGCCACCATCATCGCCGGCGAGAATACTGCTGCCCTGGACGCCCAGTCCGATGCGATCGCCTTCCTGGCGCGCCTGGACGGCGAGAAGATCACCATCACCGAAAGCCTGGACAAGAAACCCGAAGGCCAGGTCTCCCTGGTGGTCAGCGGTGTGGAGATATTCCTCCCCCTGGCCGACTTCGTGGACAACAGCGAAGAAAAAGAACGCCTGGAGAAAGAACTCGCCGAAGCCGAGAGCCAGATCAAACGCCTCAACGGCCTGCTCAACAGCCCCTTTGCACAAAAGGCCCCGCCCCAGGTCGTCGACAAGGAACGCCAGAAGCTGGCCACCTTCGAAGAAACAGCCGCCAAGCTCAAAGAGCAGTTGGAAATGTTGTAGAATTTCCCTCTGTGAGAATCAACAACCTCCCGCGCGCGGGAGGTTGTCATTTAATCCTATCATCTCAAATAACAATCATCTATCCAAAATCGATATAGAATTGCAGATGCAACTTCATAGGGGCGATCAGCGTCCAATGCTTTGTTGGATTGCAAAACGCCCTTACATGCCAATTGCCCCTACTCACCCTCCGCTGGGCGGCCGTAATCATCCGCGTAGCGCGTGATGTCAGCCTGCTCATAGTCACCGAAGGCCACCTCCAGCACCCGCACTACCAGGCCAGCACTCCCCAGGCGGTGCAGGCAGTTGGCCGGGATCCAAACCTTATCCCCCGATTTGGGAAAGATCTTCTCCAAATGGTCTTCATCCCAACCCAGCCAGATCACGGCGCCATCGTCCACCACGAGCCACAACTCATCCCGCCGGGCATGTGACTGCAAGCTCATACGCTTCTCCGGCTTGACCGTCATCAGAGATACCGTCGAGACCTCATTCAAGGCATACTGTTCTTCATCGCCCCAGGGCCGGGTGATCCATTCAAGCTCAGGAACCGCTTCGGGTGCTGGTGAATGAAAAGCCATCTTGCCTCCTGAAAACTACTCCCCCTCTGCCGGGCGACCGTAATCATCCGCAAAGCGTTTGATGTCTGCCTGCTCCCATTCGCCGAAAGCCACTTCCAACACCCGCACCTCGGGACCCGTGCTGCACAGGCGGTGCAGGCAGTTGGCCGGGATCCAGATCTTATCGCCGGCTTTGGGATAGAACTCTTCCAGATGGTCCTCATCCCAACCGAGCAGGATCAATGCACCATCGTCATAAGCGATCCAAAGCTCACCGCGCTTGGTATGAAGCTGCAAGCTCAGGCGCTGATTGGGCTTAACGATCATCAGTGTCGCAGTGGTGGTGATATTCTTGGCATACTGCTCTTCATCCCCCCACGGGCGCGTGATCCAGCTGATCTCGGGGACAGTTTCGGGCTGCAGGGTATGTACGGTCATTTCAAAATCTCCTTAAATTTTCTCTTTATTTTTTTGGACAATCTGGATCTCCTTCCAGACGTCGTTTTTCCTGCTCAAAGATGCGGTTCATCACCGCGATCGAAACAGCATAGGTAGAATCCATCCCGTAATAGGACAATGTGCCCGCGCCCAGGTTCTCCCCTTTGCTCATCGGGGTATCAGACGCATAATGCACCAGACCAATGTCAAAGGGCACACGGTGCAGGCTAACGATCTCATTCATGGGATGTCGCTTGGGGCGGTACATCTCATACATCGCCGAGAGATACGGTCCACCCTCCATCTCAATATCGGTATAACTCTCGCGGTAGATGACGTCCATCACCCGCCGGTTCTGCAGAAAAGTTCCCAAAACGGTAACCGCCTTCTGGTTGTCCAGCACCGTGCCAAACACCAGATGCGGGCTGACCGCCGCCGCAGTGAACGTATTGCGGAACATGTAGGTATTATGCGAATGCTCATCCTGCACGACAGTGGGGATCATCACATCGCCACGCTTGCCATTCAGAGAAGCAGCCTTGCCCATCACATACACACCTTCAATTTCTCCCACTTGCTCAGCCACCTTGTTCAGGATTGTATAAGCTGCCATACCCAACGGATAGTCGATATTCAGGATCAAGGCTTTTGAGCGCTTGAGATAATCCCAATCCTCTTGCTCCAGACGAAAATCCATTCTGGTAGTATCCAGCTTTGCCAGCTCGATCACCTGGGCTTTCACGTCAAAAGAATGTGGGCTTGGGATGTGCGTAATGCCGTGATCGCGCTCGTAGGCCAGTTGTTCTTCCACTAAATGACCGCCAGCTTCTGTATTTTGATATTTCTTAAGTACGTAGTACAGGAAATTTCCCCGGCTGGAAGGCGTATTGCGCTCCAGAATATCCTGCCATTCCTGCTTGAGATCACTGTCCCCATTTTCATCCAGGAACTGGATCAACTCTTTCTCATGCTGGAAAGCAAACCCCGTCACCAGGTTGACCAGGCTGTGCGTATTGCTGGATACAAAGTACACCGGGCGGTTCACCAACTCAGGGAAATGGTCCTCAATATTGTCCCACCAGGTGCGGGTTGCGCGGCGGTATTCACTCAACGAACCGCTCAACAAACGCAGGCTCATGGAACACTCTCTTGCGGCGATCTGCTTGAAACGGGGCACAAAATCCGTGTCCAACACAGACTGCAAGCGGCGCAGGTCTTCCACGCTCATCTTCAACCCCACAGCCAGGTCTGTAAAAACGGCCTCATCAACAGGCGCTTTCTCGATCCACTCCGGCGGGCAGGTTCCCAGCAGCTCATGCAGCTTGTTCCATTCGATCTGATAGGCAGTCAATGCTGGCACTACATCATCGATATCTGAGCGGCTGGCGATATAGCAAGCAAGGGTTGCGTTGCCATCAAAATACACCCTGCGCCGGCGTGCACGCGCCGCAACCGGCTGCCATTCTTCCACATCCCCAAATCCCTGCCGCGCAAACACCGCCGGACTCTGCCCCAGCACCACCAATTTCACCTGCGGCATCACATCCGGCAGGCGCAGCATACTGTAGATCATCGCCGAAACATCTGGCCGGTCGCTGCCTGCATCCGGGTGCAGGGATGAACTCATCCGGCAATGTACTTCCTCCAATGTGCGCAGTTGAACATCTGCTGTAGAGCGCAGCAATGAATACAGGGTCTGCAAATACAGTGCGATCTCGTCTGATATTGTGCTAGGGACTGTTCGTTCCATTCTTTTTTACCTCGCTTGTATTACCTTGGATGTATACCTGCCTAATTTCCATCTTGTAATTACAAGTAATGACAATTATAACAGGGTTATAATATTCCGTGGTTAAATTTTATAATATCATTCTGCAATCTGCATACATCTTACCGCATTGGTGTAAGATGTTTCAACTCAAGGACATTAATGAATAAATACGTAAGGTATGCTTTACTTGCTTTCTTCTTCATCTCTGCTGCAGCCAGGGACGTGTTTTCCAAGATCGCCCTCGAATACCTTAAGCCCCTGCATCTCTCAGCCCTGACGTCGATCATCGCCGTGATCACCTGCCTGATCATCCTCCAGTCGCAGAAAAAAGTGCAAAAGGCTTACCGCAAGAATGCATGGACTCGTGCCAAAGCCCTCCGGCTGTTCGCCCTCTCGATCACCACATTCTTCGCCGTCTATCTCACCAACCTGGCCATCTCGGAAGTCGGCCCCTTGACCTTCAAGATCGTCGAAGTCTCAACCTATCCTTCTTGGGTAGCGCTGCTTACCATGCTCATCCTGCATGACAAAGTCGCCAAAAAGGACCTCGTGGCAACAGGCATCGCCCTGGTTGGGTTCTTCGTCTTCTATGCCCAAAGTTTTGATCAATTTCAAGTAGAATGGCTGGGCATCGCAGTCTCGGTGGGCGCTGCCTTTGCATTTGCAGCTTCCCTGCTGCTGGCAAAATGGCTATTGGCGCACAACCTCCAGCCTGCCAGTCTGGTCGCCGGGCGCTTCACCCTGCTGGGGCTGGTTGCCTTTCTCATCCCCCCTGCAAATGTGATCCAGTTACCCACCAATATTCAATGGCTGGTACTCGCCCTGGGTGTCATCTCCTATGCCATCCTGTTCACCTTCATGTTCTACGTCATCAAAGGCGTACCCGCCCCTACCATGGCGGTATTCATCGCTGGCACCCCCATCTTCTCCGCGAGCCTGACCTGGCTCTTCATCCCTGGCACCACCTACACCGGGCTGGAACTGCTCGGCCTGGGCATCATCGTCACTGGGCTGCTAGCCGCCGTGTTCATCGACGATAAACCGCCGGAGGAAATTCCTTCGGTGGCAGATTGATAATTTACGCAGTGGCAAGGCATGCCTTGCAACTACGGGTTCTTTTTTGCTTCCCAAAAACTCAACCTTAATTCAAATTCCCCAAACCAACCGCGCCAGCGCCACCAGCCCCATGCCAACCAGCACAGGCAGCACCAGACTGCGCGTCTTCCAGGCCACCAGCAGGGTCGGAACAGCTGCCATGAGATACAAATTCTCCCAGTGCAGGTACACCGCACCGTCCGGTGCAATGATGGACGGCAGCAGCATGGCGGACAGCACTGCCGGAGAAATATAACGCAGCCAGGAGGCCACCCGCGGCGGCAAACTGCGTGAAGCCAGGAACCACAGCGGGATCACGCGCGGGAAGAAGGTCACCAGCATCATGCCGGCGATGGTCAGGTACATTATCGCGTCCGAGTACATTCTTCCACCACCAATCCAAACGTTGCTCCGATCACCGTCGCCAGGATCACATGCCACTGGTCCAGACCAGCCAGCATAAAGACTAACGACAGAATTCCCGCCACCACCGCCACCGCCGCCTGGATGCGGTCGCTGATCGCCAGCACCAATAGGGCAATGAACATCGCTGCCAGGGCATAGTCCAGGCCATACGGCTCTACTGTGGGGATCAACCCGCCCATCGTACACCCAAGCCAGGAACCCAGCACCCAGGAAACCTGGGCGATGATATTGACTGCATAGATCTCTGGTTTTCCAGGATCTTCTTCCTTGAAACTCAGTGTATGCACCCCAAAACTCTCATCGGTCAACTCATAGGCAAAAACAGCCTGCTCCAGCTTGCTCCATCCCCTGAAATGGGGAGAAAGCGCCGCAGACATGAGCATATGCCGCAGATTGCAAATGAAGGTTGTGATAATGACCGAGAGCGGGGATACCCCCGCCGAGAACAGGCTCACGGCAATGAACTGCGACGAACCGGCATACACAAACACCGACATCGCCAGTGCATGCCAAATGGATAGCCCGGCCTTTTGCGCCAGGACCCCATAAGCAAAACCGATCGGGATGTAACCTAACACGATCGGCAGTCCTCTGACAACACCACGCAGCAAATGATCATCTCTTGTCAATATCGTTGATTTCATACAAGGGAGAATCATACCAGACAATGGCAGGGGAAAGGGATTGGTTTCTTGCGGATTCTTATCTTTTTAAAACAGCGATGAAATAAGGGATTTGGGAGCAGGCAATCCGTCAATCAGAACATCCCTCCAGTTAGTTAGAATTTTGATACAAGACCATAATCCATAACCAAAAATATTTCCTCGGTTAACTTCTCCGAAACCTGCGGGAGGGCTGAAACCAAAAGACATAAAAAAAGCCCCGGACCATGCCGGGGCGCTATCCATCTCAAACCACTATTTATTGGAGGCCTTCATATATTCCGCCAGATACTTCTCCTGCAATTCCTGCAAGATCTCCATGCGACGGTGGCTGATATAATTCCAAACGGGGCGGATATCCATCTTTGATTCATCAAATACTACCGAAATATGCTGCTCTTTTTTGGAAGAAACCACAGCCTGGGCATATCCCTTTGCCGGCACCTGACTATCCGGGAAATACATCATGATCTGCACCTCCTGGCCTTTTTGCAGCGGCACATCATCCGCGCCGGCCGCCAGCTTGATGCCCACCCCCTGACTGGAAATATCCAGCATTTCAGCCGACAGTTCGGCATCAACCGTTTTGACTTCCACTTTCAGATGCTCTGGGGGAATCACGCGGGTGATCATGCGCTTTCCCAGGTACGGATCCCCATAATGAAAATTGCCCAACCTGGCCGTTCCTGACACAATGTCAAAAGAGAGCACATCCGCCTGCAGCAGGTCGATCGGTTCCGGCCCCAGGATATACACCCGCGCGTCCCAGGTCAGGCACACCGAATCCGGCGGCTGCACCAACAGGGTTGCCTCATCAACACCAACATCTGTGAACACCCCGCGGTACGTGAGAGGCAGTGCCTGATAAAAGCTCATCAGGTCCACTTCTTCTTGATCAGTCAGCAGTTGTTTTAATTCAATGAGGATCGTCTTTTTATCCATAATGCCTCCGCCTTATCATGCCTTGAATGGATAATGCTCTTTCTGCATTGTAGCACAATCCCACCCAATAAAAAAACGAGAAACGCCACTGCATTTCTCGCTGAATTTATATTACGCTGAATCTATTTATTTCAGTTCATCACACAGCGTAGAGACAATTCCATCAACGGCATCGGCCACACGCGAAGATAACGGATCTCCCAGCGTCATATTGAGCTGCTGGATCTGGATGCCCAGCAGGGCCACCTGGCAGCCGAATTCCAGCACGAGATAATTCGAGAGAATGTGCAGGGGCAGGGTGTGCGTTGAGCCGCTCAGGCCGTCGGTATCCTCCCAATCCAGCCATTTCACCGTCCCAGGTGCTTCACCCATATCGGCGGCGTCCACCAGCAGCACAAGGTCCGGACCAAACTGGCGGATCTTGCCAGTGTAGCTTTCTGGCGCGTTGCCGCCGTCGATAGCCAGCACGTGTTCGCAGTCCGCCAAGGCGGTTTGCAGGCGGCGCGCTGCCTGGACTCCGGCGGCGTCATCCCCGTCCAACTCATTGCCCATACCGAGGATCACAACGCGGTGAACGCCTTCAGCGGATAATGCTTGTCTAAGCTTTTTCTTCCAGGACAATTTTCACATCCTCATCATTGCCATAATGATCCACATAGGCTTCACGTTCCAGCGTCGCCAGTTCCCAATCCGTATTGGACATCTCCAGTGCGCCAAAGCGGCAGTTCTCCACACACTGCGAACAGAAAATGCAGCGATCCGTGTAATAACGCATCACAAAACGCTTGGCCTTCTTGTCCAGCGTATAGATCTTTATCGCCTCGGTGGGGCAGTCCTTCACACACAGGTTGCAGCCCACGCATTTATCCGCATCCCACACCAAACGACCGCGCAGCCGCTCAGGAGCGGGATTGCGTTCAAACGGATACAGGTCCGTCGCCGGTTTCTTGAACAACGACGGGACGATCTCTCCTAACATGGCACCAATCTTAAACATAACTACCTACCTATAGAATACTCAAAGAGGAAAACAAGCTCAGCACTCGCTTCCTCACTTATAACACCAGCACGATCACCAACAACTGCAGCAATGCCATCATGGTGCCCAAACGCCACCACAGACCTACTGTCTGGTCAATACGCAGGCGCGCAAACAGAGACTGCAGCGCCGCGATCAACAACAACAACACAGCTGACTTCCACAAGAATGCCAGCGGAGTGGTGATGCCGTCCAGATAGAACGCCGCCACCAGGGTCACGCTGAACACCATCTCCACATTCTTTGCAAGGTGAAAGATGGCATACCCGCGCCCGCTATACTCCGTCAAAGCGCCGGAAACGATCTCCGTCTCTGCTTCGGGCGCGTCAAAGGGGGGCAGCTCAAGCTTGCCCATCAGACC
>Ga0180435_10003010_pt1 | contig 17030 bp, 17 predicted proteins | sample SS_ome_3_FD_132467 | JGI IMG/M metagenome (GOLD analysis project Ga0180435, IMG submission 132467) | Hypersaline lake sediment archaeal communities from the Salton Sea, California, USA - SS_3_S_1 metaG | ecosystem: Environmental > Aquatic > Non-marine Saline and Alkaline > Hypersaline >...
AAGCAGGAAGGGCCTGGATGGATGCGTGTAGGATTCCGCCAGGCGCAGATAGGCGTGCAACTGATTTTCTTCACTGGCCCGCTCAGCCACACTCAGATCGGCCTGTTGCAAGCGGATGGCAGCCACCTTGGCCCGCACCAGGGCACGGTAACCCCGGTAGTAGTCCAGCAGCGCCAGCCCGTCGTAATCGCCCGTGAACTCCAGGTAGCGGTTCAGCAATCGCCACGCATCGGCAGGATGCCGCCGCTCTTCCAGATCCATCACCAGAAAGGCGATATCGTTGATCACGTCGATCCACCGAAGGCCATCGTTGAACTCGATGCCATCGAATAGACAGGGCCTGCCGTTCCACATGACGATATTGCCGAGATGAAGATCGCCATGACACTCGCGAATCATGCCGGCCTGGCGGCGCAGCAGGAAGCGGGCTCTCAATGCCGCAGCACTATCTTCCGACCACCGCCTCAAGGCCTCGACCCTTGCAGGATCGCACGGAGCTTCCAGGACCTTGAAATTTTCGTTGACCGGCTGCTGAACACGGTGTGGCAGGCCCCACTCGCTATCCGCATCGGCCTTCGCTGCGGCGTGGTGAAACCCGGCGACCTGTTCTGCAAGATCGTCGATAAGCTGCTCACCCAATCCATGTGCGTCCACCTTCTTACTGAGCAACGCATCCGCAGGGAAACGACGCATATGGACCGCATACTCCAGACAACCTTCTGATGCTTTCGCTGTGATGCCCGGCATCTCCGGGCTGCCCCCGATGCCGACCACATCGAGGTAGATATCCGGCGCGGTCCGTCGGTTCAGGCGAAGCTCTTCGAAACAGTAGTGCCTGCGGGTGGAAAGCCCCCGGTAGTTGAGAAAACCGAGATCAATCGGCTTTTTTATCTTGTAGGCATGTTCCCCGGCCAGCAGGATGTGCGAGATATGGGTCTCGATGTGCTGAACATCATCCACCGGATGGGGATAGGCCCGCGGTTCGAGTAACCCCCGCAGCAGTTGCTGCTGAATATCTGTTTCGTCCGGCATGCCCACAGGTGCCTGCTGTTGCCCGGCTCAAGCCTTATGTAATGCAGCGAAGCAGCGCTCGCCCGACCCGTTTATTGCGGACGGAAATCGGGCGGTGCCTCGGCCCCCTCGCCGAAGAAGAAATTCTCCATCTGCTGCTCGAGGTAGGTTCGCGCTTTGGGATCAACCGGGCTGAGGCGATACTCGTTTATCAAAATGGTCTGGTGCCGCAACCAGTCCTGCCAGGCCTGCTTGGAGACATTGTCGTAGATCCGCTTGCCAAGGTCGCCCGGATAAGGCTGCCGATCCAGCCCTTCGGCCTCTTGCTTGAGTTTCACACAATTGACGACATGACTCATGGGGACTCCTCCTGGGTTGACTCGTGCAACAGTCGAGTGACCGGCGCAGCCAGTCCGAGACGGCACGGTTCACTCGGGTCATACCAGATCATTCTATCCCCTTCCGCCACCCGGCAACCGGGCTGAAGCAAAGGAATTTCGAGCGGATTTATATCGAGGTGAAAATGGCTGAAGGTGTGCCGCCGGGGCGGCAGTTGGCGCCCCTCTCCCGCAATTTTCAGCCCACGCCCGGCGCACCAGGCCACGGGATCCTCAGACAGCGGCAGTTCGGGCAGGCTCCACAGCCCGCCCCATACGCCTTGGGCGGGGCGTTGCTCCAGGAGCACCCGGCCGCCCGGATCACGCAACAGCAGCATTCTCACGCCACGTACCGGGATCCGTCTGGCCGGGCGACGAGTGGGGAAATCCGCCTGCCGCCCGGACAGGCGCGCCTCACAATCCTGCGCCACCGGACAACGGGCACAATCGGGCGAGGCGCGGTTACAGAGGGTCGCTCCCAGGTCCATCATGGCCTGGTTGTAATCGCCAACCCTGTGCTTCGGGGTGCGGGTCTCCGCCAGCGCCCAGAGTTCGCGCTGAACCTTTGCTCTGCCCGGCCAGCCGGGGAGCGCGACATGCCTGGCCAGGACCCGTTTTACGTTCCCGTCCAGAATCGGGTGACGCTGACCGAGCGCGAGCGAGAGGATGGCGCCAGCAGTGGAACGACCGATACCGGGCAGCGCCTCCACCAGAGCGATCTCCGCGGGAAACTCACCGCCATGATGCTCCATCAGCTCAGCAGCCGCCCGGTGAAGATTGCGTGCCCGTGCGTAGTAGCCCAGTCCGGACCAGTGATGCAGGACCTCGTCCTGCGGGCTGTCCGCGAGTGTGCGTGCGTCCGGGAAGCGTTGCATGAAACGCTCGAAATAGGGGATCACGGTTGTCACCTGGGTTTGCTGGAGCATGATCTCCGATACCCAGACGGCATAGGGTGTGCGCTCGCGCTGCCAGGGAAGGTCGTGCCGGCCATTCTCCTCGAACCAGGACAGGACGCGCTTGGCGAAGTTATGCATCAAATATCTCGCGGTTTCGGTTGACTGCCCTCAGGGACTGCGGGAGACCCAGCAAGGAGGTCGATCAGTTTAACCAATCGAAAACAGCATGGAATAATGGGTCGTTCCCACCGTCTTAAGGCGCATGGATAAGGAAGAATCACCATCACTTCTCGGCAGGCTTGGCCGTAACCGACGACTTCGGACCGAGGTTTCTGCCCAGCGTGACCGTCTCTACCGACTGGCCTGGTCGTGGTGCCACGATCAGTATCTGGCGGATGACCTGGTCCAGGAAACACTGACCAAAGCACTCTCCCGTCTGGACAGCCTGCGGGAGGAATCGCGCCTGGGCGTCTGGCTGACCCGCATCATGGCGAACCTTTACCGCGACCAGTTCAGAAGGAAACGGGAAGAAACCGGGCAGGAAATCGAACCGATCAGCGAGGAAACCCCGGAAGACGCTACCGAACGGTCCCTGTTGGTGGTGCACACGCGTGCCGCCATAAGCGCCCTGAAAGACGATCATCGTCAAATCATCACCCTGGTGGATTTGAGCGGGTTCAGCTATGCCGACACCGCACAGATCCTGGATGTCCCGGTAGGAACTGTGATGAGCCGCCTCTCGCGTGCACGCAAACGCCTGCGCGAGGAACTGGAAAAGGCGTATGTCACCTCCTCTTCCGTTGTCGTACCCCTGAGGAAACCGTCATGAGCCGTAACGACGATATCGACATCAATGCCTACGTGGATGGGGAACTGACCCCCGACGAACGTCTCGAGGTTCTGGCCGCCCTGCGGGAGAACCCGGACCTGGCACGCGAGGCGTGTGAACTCCACAACCTCAAGAGCCAGCTGCACCTGGCCTATGCCAATCCACCGGGTCCAGGAAGGAAGCCAGGAAGACGCAAGCCCTCTGCTCTGATCGGCATCGCCGCGAGTCTGCTGGCACTGGCGATCGGCGTCACCGGCGGGTGGTTTGCTGGCAGCAACGATATAAGGCCCGACCGCCTGGTGTTGCTCGACCCGCAGGGCCGGGGACAGGCACCCGCCACGGCGGAAAGCGATGCCACCCGAATCGTGTTCCATCTCACCACCAGCGACCAGGTGGCCGCTGGCGAACTGCTCGATGACATCGAGGCTATGCTGGACGCCTACCACGAGAACGGAAATGCCCTGCGGGTGGAGGTCGTGAGCAACGGTGACGGACTCGACTTCCTGCGCGAACGCCTGAGCCGGCACAAAGTCAGGATCAAACAGTTGGCTGAAGATTACGGCAACCTGACCTTTGTCGCCTGCAAGAACACCATCGACCGCGTCGAAGTCGAAGATGGCATAGAGATCAACGTGTTGCCGGAAGCAGAAGTCATCGATTCGGGCGTCAACCACGTGGTCCGCCGACAAAAAGAGGGCTGGGCCTATATACGGGTCTAAAGCCTCGGTCCTGAGCGGCGGGTTGCGCTGCCCGGGCATCACCACCAGCAGCAAGCGAGGATTCAAACGTGAGGAAGTATTTCTATACCCTGATTGCACTGCTGGCCTGGATCGGCCTGCCCGCCAGCCAGGCATTGGCCGACAACGGTTACAGCAAGCAGAAAGTCGTCTACCACATCAACTACGATGACCCGAAAACCCAGGCCGGCGCCCTGCGCAATATCCAGAACCATATCAACGCCGTAGGCGCGGACAAGCTGGACATCAAGGTGGTCCTGCACGGCAACGGCCTCGCCCTCCTGATTCTGCCGGAGGCCATGCCGGATCTGCCGAAATTCAAGCATGCCAACGCCAACGACCAGATGGCGGCAAGAATCGACGGCCTCAAGCAACAGAATGTGAGCTTCCAGGTCTGTGCCAACACCGTGCGGGGTCGTAAGGTGAGTGTCGAGGATCACCTCTACGACGTTGAAGACAGCGACATCGTGCCCAGTGGCGTAGCCGAGTTGGCGCGTCTGCAACAACTGGGTTACGTCTACATCAAGCCCTGAAATCCCATACCTCCAAGGTAGTTTTGCCCGCGCTTGCGCGGGCTTTTTTTTGCTCGCGCGTAATAAACTGGTGGGAAATCGGGTCTAAAGGCGTATGGCGAGATTGAGTAAACATTTTGATGCCCTGGTGGGCGCGCTATCGCCCGAACTGTATCGCTACGCGCTGGGCCTTTGCCGCAACACCGAGGTGGCGCAGGATCTGGTGCAGGAGACATTTCTGCGTGCCTGGCGCTCACAGAAGACCCTGCGGGATATAAAGACCGCGCGTGCCTGGCTTTACACCATCCTGCGCAACGAACATGCACGCCTTTACGAACGCCAGCGTCCGGAGGTCCATGATCCTCACACCTTGCCGGAGGTTCCGGTGCAGGGCTATGACACCCGTACCGAGGCCTTTGTCCTGCGGCGCGCACTCGACGGGCTTGATAGCGACTACCGGGAACCCCTGCTGCTGCAGGTGATCGGCGGTTTCAGCAGCAAGGAGATCGCATCAATGCTCTCGCTGAAGCAGAACACGGTGCTGACGCGCCTGTTCCGCGCGCGCAAGATGCTGCGCGCCAAGTTGGAAAACGAGGCCGGGGAGAAGCAATATGGACTGCCTTGAATTCCGCCGCCGCCTGCTCCAGGACCCCTATGAAAATGACAGCGAATTGCTGGAACATGAGGCCAATTGCGCCGAATGCTCTCAATTTTCAAAAAGTGTCCGCACACAGGAGGCGTCCCTGCGAGCGTTGTTGAACGCCCCTGCGCCTCCGCCCGAACTGGCAGAGAACATTCGCCTGAGCACACGCCTGGAGCATCCTGTCAGTTATGCCCATCGGGCCTGGTTTGGTGCGGCCGCCGGTGTCCTGCTGGCAATCACCATCAGCATGACCTCGCTCTTCAACGAACACCACGAACGCGAGAACATGTCACTGGTGCAAAACGTGATTCACCACATAGAGGAAGAAGCCAACCACCTGCACGACCCGGGACCTGCATCCCCGGCAAGGGTGAAAATGGTTTTTGCGCGCTTTGGCGCCAAACTGGTCGATGACCCCGGAGTGGTGCGCTTTGCCGCCGAGTGCGTTATGCGCAAGCGTACCGGTGTGCACTTGGTCCTCAAGGGAGATCAGGGTCCGGTCACCGTGTTCTTTATGCCGGGAGAACAGGTGAGCGCAAAGACCATGGTCGATTCAGGCCACCTCCACGGCGAGATCATCCCGACCGATTGGGGCGCGCTCGCAGTGGTCGGTGAGAATGGTGAGCACATCGCTCCGATCACCCAGCGCGTGAGCAAGGCCGTCCGTTGGCCTGCGAGCAGGAACCACCTGGCCTTCAATCTGCCTGAGAACCGGGGCACAAGCGTGACCCTTTGACCCGGGACCTTTTCCCGGGCCCGGACCGGACCCGGCTTTGGATCTACAGCCGGATTCCAAACGAATCTTTGAAGCGCTGCTCGAATTCGTCCCGCGTGAAGTGATGATTCTGCGGCCCCTGGGTTTCGATCTTGATCGCCCCCATGAGGGATGCGATCCGACCGATCATCTCCCAATCCATGCCATGACCAAGACCGTACAGGAGTCCGCCACGATAGGCATCACCACAGCCGGTCGGGTCCCTGAGATCGCTTACCGGTGCGGTGGGTATCTCGAGTTGATGGGTCCCCGTGTAGATGGTCGAGCCTTCACCTCCACGGGTGACCACCACGGCTTCGACGCGCTCCGCCAGACGGCCCATGCTGAGACCGGTGCGCTCTTCCATCAATCTCGCTTCGTAGTCATTGAAAGCCAGCCAGGTTGCCTGATCGACAAACCGCATCAAGTCGTCGCCATCGAACATCGGCATCCCCTGACCCGGATCGAAAACAAACGGGATACCCGCTTCGGCAAACTGTTGCGCATGCTCAATCATGCCCTGGCGCCCATCAGGTGACACGATCCCGATATCGATGCCGGAATGGTCGCTTACCTTACCGAGATGGGCATGATTCATTGCCCCCGGGTGGAACGCCGTGATCTGGTTGTCGTCCTGGTCGGTGGTGATAAAGGCCTGGGCGGTGAACTCCCCCGTTATCTCGCGCAGCCCCTGCCGGGACACCCCTTTCTCATCCATCCACCTGGCGTAAGGTGCAAAGTCCTCTCCCACCGTCGCCATGGGGATCCCCTCGCCACCCAGCAGGTTGAGGTTGTAGGCAATATTGCCTGCACAACCACCGAAGTTGCGACGCATCTCCGGCACCAGGAAGGACACGTTCAGGATATGCACCTGCTCCGGGAGAATGTGGTTCTTGAAGTGATCCTGGAACACCATGATGGTGTCGTAGGCCATCGATCCGGAGATCAGTGCGCTCATTTGAATTCCTCGAAAAACAGGCTGGCGAAATGAATGGCGGGGATGGTACCTTATGGGGCCGAAATCCGCAGAGACGGAATATTATTTGGACCGAGAGGTCTAATTGAGAAGAACCACCATAACGATAGGAATTGGAGAACCCATGATGACTTCGATCAAGTCCAAGCTGCTCACCCTGGCAGCGACCGCCATACTGGCGCTTTCCTCGAACGTATTTGCTGCTTCCCAGGCCGACTTCGACAAGGTCTACGCAGCCGCTGAAGCCGAAGTGAAAAAGGCTGCCGCGGTCAAGAACGAGTGGCGCGATACCGGCAAGATCATGAAACAGGCCCAGGCTGCGGCCAAAGAAGGCGACTTCGACAAGGCAATCGGTCTCGCCAACAAGGCCAAATTCCAGGGCCAGGCCGCCCAGGAGCAGGCTGCTTCCCAAGCTAACGCCGGTAACCCTGGTTACCTGTACTGACAGACAGCCAGTCAGCCGAAATAAAAACCCGTGGCCAAAGCCACGGGTTTTTTATTGCGCCGTCGGAATCGGGAGCCGGTAATTTTCGGTGCCCGCATTGGAACTGTAGCGGTCCTGGAGATCCGTAGGGTTTGTTGACGAAGCAACCGCACCGCATCGGGGGGGGATTCACCCCCCGGTTCCGACCTGTCAGAAATAGCGCGGCCACAGTATCAGGCCCCAAACCAGAAGCCCCATCGAGATACTCAGGAAGACCGCTGCCGATGCGACATCCTTTGCCCGCCCGGAAAGCTTGTGATGCTCCGGTCCAAAACGGTCAACGGCCGCCTCCACCGCCGAGTTCAACAGCTCGACGATCAACACCAGCACCCAGCTGCTGACCAGCAGGGCCTTTTCCACGCCACCCTCACCAAGCCAAAGCCCCAGCGGTATCACGACCAGGGAGATGGTGGTCTCCTGGCGAAAGGCCGACTCATGCTTATAGCAACTGCGCAGCCCCTTGAGTGAATAGCCAAGGGCGCGCCATGCCCTTAACAGGCCTCTGTTTTCGAAATACTCCGACATCAGCTTGGCTTCGGCATCAGTCGCCGGCCCACTTCAGATCGAGCTCGCGGGCCGCCCGAACGTCGTCCAGGCGGCGCACCGGCAGGGTATGCGGTGCCGACTTGACGGTATCCGGTTCATTTTCGGCCTCTTTCTGGATCGCAAGCATCGCTTGGATGAAACCATCCAGCTCCTCCCTGGTCTCCGACTCGGTTGGTTCGATCAGAAAGCACTCCGGCACCAGCAGCGGGAAATAGGTGGTCGGCGCATGGTAGCCGAAGTCGAGCAGTCGCTTGGCGAAATCCATGGCATTGACTTCGAGTTCCTTGGCCTGCTTCTTGAGGGTAACGATGAATTCGTGGGTGGCACGACGCTCCGGGTAGGCCAGCTGGAAGCCGGCCTCGCGCAAGCGCGCTGCCATGTAGTTGGCATTCAGGGTGGCATATTCGGCCACGCGCACCATGCCTTCGCGACCCAGGAGGCGCGCATACACCCAGGCACGCAGCAACACGCCGGCATTGCCCGCGAAGCCCATCAGCTTGCCGATGCTCTGCGGTCGCTCCTTCTCGGTCAGCCAGTGGTAATCACCCTCGTCATTCCTGGCCACCATGGGGACCGGCAGGAAAGGCTTCAGGCGTTTGGACACGCCGACCGGACCGGCACCGGGCCCACCTCCACCGTGCGGGGTGGAGAAAGTCTTGTGCAGATTCATGTGGATGACATCGAATCCCATGTCGCCGGGACGGCATTTGCCCAGGATGGCATTCAGATTGGCGCCATCGTAGTACAGCAGTCCGCCCGCTTCGTGAACGATGCGCGCGATCTCTGCGATGTTGCGCTCGAACACGCCGACCGTGGAGGGATTGGTCAGCATGATGCCAGCGGTCTGCGGCCCGACGGTCTCGCGCAGGGCCTCCAGATCGACGTCACCATTCGGGAGGGTCGGAATCTCCCTGACCTTGTAACCACACATGACCGCGGTCGCCGGGTTGGTACCATGTGCCGCGTCGGGAACCACGATCTCGGTCCGCCCGGAGTCGCCGTTCGCGTCATGGTAGGCACGGATCATGGCCACCCCGGTAAACTCACCCTGGGCCCCGGCTGCAGGCACCAGTGAGACATCATGCATCCCGGTGACCTCTTTCAGCATCTCCTGCAGTTCGTACATGCAGTTCAGGAATCCCTGGCTGTGGGATTCGGGTGCGAGTGGATGACGTCGCAGCAATCCCGGCAGCATCGCGAGGGTATTGCAGGCCCTTGGGTTGTGTTTCATGGTGCAGGAACCCAGGGGATAGAACTGGGTGTCGATCGAGAAATTCTTCTGCGACAGCCGGGTGTAATGACGCACCGTCTGCATCTCCGACACCTCGGGCAGAGCCGGTCGCTCCTTGCGCAGAAACTCCTGCGGAATGCCGCTGAGCGTGGGTTGGACCTTGGGCGCCTGGGCACCGGCACGCCGCCCGCTTCGGGATTGTTCGTGGATCAACATCGCAAACGTCTCATGTTGCATTCGACAGGTGAGTCGGATTGCACGAGTGAGCTTGCTCGCGAATGGGCCTATTCAGTAAGACTGATGGGCATTCGCGGGCAAGCCCGCTCCTACAAATTCAGGGGGCGTGACTTCAGCCCAGTGCGGCGATCGCCGCGTCGTAATCGGGCTCCTGGGCAATTTCGGGGACCAGTTCGGTGTAGGCAACTTTATTGTCTGCGCCCACCACCACAACAGCGCGCGCGGTGATGCCCGCCAGCGGGCCATCCTCGATCAACACCCCGTAGTCCTTGGCAAACTTGCGCGAGCGCATCATCGAAAGTGTCTTGACCTGGTCGGTGTTCTCCGCCTGACAGAAGCGGCCCTGGGCAAACGGCAGGTCCGCCGAAATCACCAGCACGGTCACATCATCACGACCGCCAAGACGCTCGTTGAATACCTTGGTCGAAGTTGCGCACACACCGGTATCCAGGCTCGGCACGATGTTGAGCACCTTCATGCCCGCGAAATCATCCAGCCCGACATCATTGAGTTCACCATCCACCAGCGAAAAGGCCGGGGCAGCCGCACCGACCTGCGGCAGATCGCCATTGGTGTGAAAAGGGTTACCTTCCAGCGTAATCTCAGCCATATCTCTCTCCAGTTCTTAGCGGTTAAATTTGGGATCGACGGGTACTTGTGCCTACCCTGCTCCACCGTTCATCACGCGCGACAGCTTTGCCGCATAGTCCTCGATTTCCTCTTCGGTGCGAACCTCGGTCGCACACACCAGCAGGCATTGACCGAGTTCGGGGTACTCCTGTGCCAGGTCATGGCCAGCCAGCACATCCTGCACCGCCATCGCCTTCTGGACATCCTCCACAGGCATGCTCAAGCGTAGCGCACGCTCGTGAAACGCCGGCCCGCTGAACATCGCCTCGACACCATCGATGGCTGTCAGCTTTTGCACCAGTCGGTTGGTGTTCTCGTGACAGGTGGCAGCAACCCTTGCGAGACCTTCCGCACCCAGGAGCGACATGTGAATGGTTGCTGCGGTAACCAGCAGCCCCTGATTGGTGCAGATATTGGAAGTCGCCTTGGAGCGACGGATGTGCTGTTCGCGCGCCTGCAGCGTGAGCACATAGCCCGGATTGCCATCCAGGTCTACCGTCCTGCCGATGATCCGCCCCGGCATCTGGCGAACCAGCTTGGTGGTGCAACACATGAATCCGAAATAGGGACCGCCCGAGGAGAGCGGCGCGCCCAGGGGCTGACCCTCACCGACCACGATGTCGGCACCTCCGCTGTTTTCAGCGGAGCCCCATTGGCCGGGTGGTTTCAGCACCGCCATTGCGAGCGGATTGACCACAGCGATCGCCAGCATGCCGTTGGCATGCGCCCAATCGGTCAGTGCGTCCACCGGCTCGAGTACACCGAAGAAGTTCGGCTGCGGGATCACCAATGCGGCGTAGTCCTGCCCGGCATGCGCTTCCAGCGCGGCGCGATCCAACTGACCGGTATCGGTATCGACCGGCACTTCCACCAGCTCGATACCCTGGTTCTTGACAATCGTATGCGTGACCTTGCGGTAGGCGGGATGCAGTGTACGCGGCATCAGAATACGCCTGGACTTGGACTTGCGGTTGCCACGAACCGCCATGAGAACAGCTTCCGCGACCGCGCTCGCACCGTCGTACAGCGAGGCATTGGACACATCCATGTCCATCAACGCGGTCATCATCGACTGGTATTCGTAAAGGAGCTGTAGAGTGCCCTGGCTCGCTTCAGCCTGGTAGGGCGTGTAGGCGCTGTAAAACTCACCGCGCGTGGTGATCTCCCACACCGCCGCAGGGATATGGTGGTCATAGGCCCCGGCCCCGATGAAGCAGACCGCCTGTCCGTCACGACGCGCACGCGCCTGTGCCAGGGCGCCGACCTCCATCTCCGGCATTCCCTCCGGAATACCGGAAAGCTCGCCTGCACGCAGGCTCTCGGGGATCTCATCGAACAGTTCATCGATGCTACCGACCCCGATCGCATCGAGCATCTGCCGCACTTCTTCTTCAGTATGAGGGATAAATGGCATGGGTCCACCCGGAACAGGTCACCGGCACCTCGCGCTGGGTAACCGGACATTCATCGATCAATGCTCGTCGCTCTCGCAATGCTCGGCGTAGGCATCCGCGTCCATCATCCCATCGAGTTCGCCGGCATCCACCAGCTTGAGCTTGAAGATCCAGCCATTCTCGTAGGGATCGGTATTGATGGTCTCGGGCTCGTCGGCCAGCGCCTCGTTGATTTCCACCACCTCACCATTGAGAGGGCAGTAGATGTCTGAGGCCGCCTTGACCGATTCGACGACGGCGCATTCGTCGCCGGAAGCGATCTCCGCCTCCACTTCGGGTAATTCGACGAACACCAGGTCGCCCAGGAGTTCCTGCGCGTGATCGGTGATACCCACGGCTACGACACCATCGCCCTCGTCACGCACCCACTCGTGGGTCTTGGCATACTTCAGGTCACTGGGAATATTGCTCATGCTCTGCTCCTCTCTACTCTTTTCCCGACGGCACCGGCCACGCGGCGGGAGGGGGTCCGGACTGATCCATCTCGAGGACCCTGCACCCGGACTGCTCCCCCCTTAAGGGAAGTGTTACTCAATTCGTGTTTAGTCAGATCTGGATCTGCGCCTGCCCCTTGCGCACAAACGGCATCTTAACCCGCCGCAGGGGCAACTTTCTGCCACGGATCTCGACGGTTAATTCATTGCCCGCATCAGCTGCCACACGCGCCATTCCTATCGATCGCTCAAGCGTGGGCGAGAATCCCCCGGAGGTGATCTCGCCCACCTCGCGCTCGCCATCGAACAACGTCTGATGGGAACGCAGCACGCCGCGCCCCTCCAGAACCACCCCGGTAAACGCCGGGATATCCCCCTCGGCCTGCTGTGCTTCGAGGGCATCGCGCCCGATGAATTCACGTGCATCATCCATCGCCACCGTCCAACCGAGACCGGAGGCCAGCGGGGATACCGTTTCTTCCATGTCCTGTCCGTACAGGTTCATGCCGGCCTCGAGCCGCAGGGTATCGCGTGCACCCAGCCCACAGGGCCGCACACCGGCTTCCGCCAGACCTCGCCACAGGGCGACTGTTTCGCTCTCGGGCAGGACCATCTCGAATCCGTCCTCGCCGGTATAACCGGTACGTCCAACGAACCAGTGGCCGTCGGTGGCGGCATTGAAGGGCTTCAGTTCGTCTGCCGCCTTCCGCAGTTCCGCCGGCATAAGCGTCAATGCCTTTGCGCGCGCATTGGGTCCCTGCACGGCAATCATGCCGAGGTCGAATCGCGGTTCGACCGCCACCTCGAACGCCGGGGCCTGCGCCTGCAACCAGTCGATGTCCTTCTCCGTGGTCCCGGCATTGACCACCATCCGGAACCAGTCATCTGCCATGTAATAAACGATCAGGTCATCGACCACTCCGCCATCCGGACGCAGCATGCACGAATACAGGGCCTTTCCAGCCCGCTGCAGCTTGGCAATGTCGTTGGCCAGGAGGCGGGAGAGGAATTCGCGTACGCGCTCACCACGCAGATCGACCACGGTCATGTGGCAGACATCGAACATTCCCGCGTCACGACGGACAGCGTGATGCTCTTCGATCTGGGAGCCATAGTGAACCGGCATGTCCCAGCCACCGAAAGGCACCATGCGTGCACCCATCTCCAGGTGCGCAGCATGCAAAACGGTTTTCCTGTGTGCGCTCATCCGGCTCTCCCGTGGCGATCTACTGGACAAAAAAGGGCGGATGGTCCTGACTGTGGATACGGCCAACACCATCCGCCCCTCTGTCCGGTAACCTGAGAGTTTAGAAAGGGCACCCGCTGCACTGCAAAGGCAGGCATGAGGCTTCGCACTTTCCTTTCCCCGTCGGTGGGCACGATAAGCGCCGCTCTCCAGAGCCGGGCCCAAGTCGGTTGACTTCAATCTGCATGGTCCTTTTGCCTGAGCGATTCCGGGCGGAATTTGCGCCTTCGGCGCTGTCTTACGACAGACTCTCCCATGCAGACCCTGGGCCGGTGTAGCGACTATAGCGGGATATGAACGCCGCCTCCAGTCCCGCGTCCGGACGCTTCCCGAGCGACCCGGGGCCACGACGGACCTTCCGGGTCATGCGTCGGGATGGGTACGAGCGAGGCTCGGCAGTTCGATGCCGCGCCCGAGGGCCACGCGCTCGAACTGGTGCCGCAGAGGGGCGATCCGGTTGGCCAGCCCAAGGCCTGCATTACGCACCACAAAAAGAGCCGGATTGCGATTGCTGAACAGGTGCTTGAAGCCATCCATGGCCATCTGAACGGCCAGGTTATGCCCCTTGCGGGCGCGCTCATAACGCCGCAGCACCCGCATTGCGCCAAGCGGCTCGTGCTGGTCTGCGGCGGCATTGATCACATCCACCAGGACCCCGGCGTCCAGCAGCCCCAGATTGACGCCCTGGCCCGCAAGGGGATGAATCACATGCGCGGCATCGCCCACCAGTGCGAGGCCCGGCTGCACATAGGCATTGGCGTGCTGCAGGCGCAGCGGAAAGGCCGCGCGCCCGCCCTCCAGCATCAGCTCACCACAACAACGTTCGCTCGCATCCGTGAGCTGCGCATTGAAGCGCGCCGAAGAAATCGCAAGCAGTTCCTCTGCCTCACCCGGGGTGGTCGACCAGACAATAGAGAACCACTCCCGAGCGAGCGGGAGAAGCGCCAGCGGCCCACTGGGCATGAACCGCTGCCAGGCGGTACCTGCGTTACCTCGCTCAGCACGCACTGTCGCAACCACTGCCTTCTGATCGTAGTCATGTCCACGCAGCCCGATGCCCGCCAGTTCGCGCAGGCGGGAACGTGCCCCATCCGCGCCGACCAGCAACTGGGCACTCAACTCACTGCCGTCATCGAACAACAGACGCGATAGCGGCGAAGCCGCGTCGACATCCTGCAGCCCTCTGCCGAAGAAGGTTTTCACCCCGGGCTCATCCTCCAGGGCCTCCCACAACGCGGCGACGATCACCCTGTTCTCGACGATGTGCCCGAGATCCGGCTCGCCGATGTCTGCCGCATCGAATCGGATCTCGCCAATGCCGCGACGATCCCATACCTGCATGCGCTCGTACGGGGTAACCCGCATCTGCTGCATGCGTTGCCACACGCCCAGGTTCTGCAGTGTTACCTGGGAGGCACGGGTCAGCGCCGACACCCGCAGGTCAAAACTCTCTTGCGGCCATTCCAAAGACGGCCTTTCCCGTTCAAGCAGCGCCACGCGCTTACCGGAGCGGGCCGCGGCAAGGGCTGCACAGGCACCGACCATGCCGCCACCAACCACTGCAATATCGAAATCCGCGTGTTTCATTCCGGTGTCAATCCCCTGGCCAGTCGCGGCAAACGGCCAGTCAGCCCCATCGCCGCCCGCGCCAGGGCATGGCGACCGAACGGCAGCAGGTCCATGGCCGCCAGCCCGAGGTTGCGGCCAAGCTTCAGGGGCATCAGGGGATTGCTGAACAGACGGGCAAGACCGTCAGTGGCCATGGCCACGGTACGTTGTTCGGTCTGGCGCCAGTCTTCGTAGGCCTGTAAAACCGCGGCATCGCCCAGGTCACGACCGGCTGAATGCGCGCCGAGCACCTCTTCAACCAGGGCTGCAACGTCACGCAGGCCGAGATTGAAGCCCTGGCCCGCAATGGGGTGCAGGGTATGCGCTGCATTGCCGATGACAGCGGTCCTTGGCCGCACCGACTCCCGTACCCGCAGCAGCTGCAGTGGATAACTGGCGCGTCGGCCGACCCGCTGGAAGCGGCCCAGGCGGTGGCCGAAACGATCCTGGAAGGCCTTGGAAAAGGCCTGGTCATCCATTGCCATCACCTCTTCCACCTGTTCGTCACGCACCGTCCATACCACGGCACAGCGCCCTTCGCTCATGGGCAACAGTGCCAGTGGGCCGGTATCGGTGAACCGTTCGTAGGCGACGTTGCGGTGCGGCTGACTCGGAGTGACATTGGTCACGACCGCAGACTGACCGTAACCCCATCGGCGGGTCGGCAGACCGAGCTGCTCACGCACAAAGGAGCGACCGCCATCGGCTGCAACCAGCAGGGCAGCGGCAAGCACCTGGCGTTCGCCATCCCGCTCGACGGTCACATGCGCACTGAATTCATCGGCGGCGATTGCCACCACCTGCGCCGGCGCGATCCATTCCACATCATCACACTCGCGCAGCCTGCCCAGCAGAGCGGCACCCAGCTGACGCGCGGTGGCCACATAGCCCAACGCCGGCACGCCCTCTTCTTCCGCCGAGAGATGGGTGAATCCGAAATGACCCCGGTCGGAGACATGGATATCGCGTATAGGTTCGGCTTCGGGTGCGACAGCCGGCCAGACACCCATGCCCTCGAAGATACGCCGGCTGCCGTAGGCGAGCGCGATACCCCGGTCATCATAGCCGGGTTGCCCCGGATCACCGGGCGCATGTGTATCCACCAGCGCCATGCGCAGGCCACGACCGGAGAGGCCAACCGCAAGGCTCGCACCCACCAGACCGGAACCCACGATGATCAGATCGTAGTCATGCTGCACGCTCATGCCATCAATGCCTCGATGTCTTCCACTGTCTTCGGTACGTCACGCGTGAGGACGTCGGGTTCATCCTTGGTGACCAGGACATCGTCCTCGATCCGTATCCCGATACCCTGCCATTTTTTCGCCACGCCACGCATGCCTCGCGGGATATAAAGACCGGGCTCGATGGTCAACACCATACCGGGCTCCAGTTCCCGCCAGTGCCCGTCTATCTTGTAGTCGCCCACGTCATGTACGTCCATGCCCAGCCAGTGACCGGTCCGGTGCATGTAAAACTTGCTGAAGCTCTCGTTCTTGAGTGCCTTGGCGAGCGTCCCCTTGAGCAGGCCCAGTTTCAACAGTCCCCTGGTCAGGACACGTACTGCCGCCTGGTGCGGGTCGTTCCAGTGGTTACCGGGGCGCACCTTGTCGATCGCGGCAAGCTGGGCATCCAGTACCAGTTGATACAACGCCCGCTGGGCATCACTGAAGCGGCCATTGACCGGAAATGTTCGGGTGATATCAGACGCATAACAGTCCATCTCACACCCGGCATCGACCAATACCAGGTCACCGTCTTTCAGCGTGTCGCTGTTCTCCACGTAGTGCAGTACACAGCCGTTGTTACCTCCACCCACGATACTCGGATAGGCCAGTTCGTGGGCACCGTGCATGCGGCAATGATGACTGAAGCGCGAGGCCAGTTGGTACTCGGCATCGCCCGGACGACAGGAACGCATCAGTTCGCTGTGGGCCGCCGCGGACAGCTTCGCCGCCTTGCGCATGACCGCCACTTCCGCGCGACTCTTGTACAGGCGCATGTCGTGCAGCAGATGATCGATTGCGATGAACTCGGTGGGCACGTGCGCCCCGGAACGGGAACGTGCACGCACCTGGTTGACCCAACCCGACACCCGTTGGTCGAAATCGCTGTTACACCCCATCGCGTAGAACACACGTTCACGCTGCTCCAGCAGTCCGGGCATGATTTCGTCCAGATCGCTGAAGGGGAAGGCATCGTCTGCGCCATAGATCTCGACCGCACCCTCGAGGCCGGCACGACGCCCGTCCCAGACCTCCCTGGCCGGATCCCGTTCACGGCAGAACAGGATGTACTGGGCATGCCGACGTCCGGGCATAAGGACCGCAACCGCTTCCGGTTCGCCGAATCCGGTCAGGTAGAAGAAATCACTGTCCGGCCTGAACGGATGCAGTACGTCGCGATTGCGGACCTGTTCGGTCGA
>Ga0180435_10003011_pt1 | contig 17029 bp, 10 predicted proteins | sample SS_ome_3_FD_132467 | JGI IMG/M metagenome (GOLD analysis project Ga0180435, IMG submission 132467) | Hypersaline lake sediment archaeal communities from the Salton Sea, California, USA - SS_3_S_1 metaG | ecosystem: Environmental > Aquatic > Non-marine Saline and Alkaline > Hypersaline >...
CCCGTCTTCGTCAGGGTGCTCGCGCCGCTGATAACGCCCGAGAGAGTTACGTCGTTGGCGTTGGTGTCAAACGTACCGGCAGCATCCAGGGCTATCGCTTCGGCCAGAGTAAATGCGCCGGCACGCTCAGCATTGGTGCAGCCACTGGTGTGGGCACGGCCGCCGGCGCTGATGGTCGTAAGACCGGTGTAGGTGTTGACGCCGGAGAGGATCACCGTGCCGGCGGTGGTCTTTGTCAGCGCTTGCCCGCCGCCCAGTATGGCGCTTACCGTCCCCGCCTGCATGTCGTAGGTCGCAGTGCTGGTCAGCACGCCGCTGGTGCCGGCTATCTCGCCGCCGGTCAGCGTAACTGTCCCGACAGTGTCCGAGTACGTGACGATGTCGAGCGTGCCACCGCTGATTGTGACTGCCCCGGCGAGGATAACATCGCTGGCGCCGTATTCCAATGTGCCGGCGTTGATGGTCGTGGTGCCGGCATAAGTATTAGCGCCTGAAAGCGTCAACGTGCCTGCGCCCGTTTTGATGAAACCAGTACCGGCTAACACCGAACTGATGGTGGCGCCAACGTTCGCGGTGATCGTCGGAGTACCGGACAACGTAACCGTACTTGCGTCGATTATGTAATTACCGCCACCGTTAGGCGTATTGAAGGTGATGTCGCCAACAGTCACACCGCCAACCACGGTCACCGTGCCGACAGCACCCAACGTACCACCGCCGAAGGTCGCGTTGTCAGGGGTGGCGTTATTCCAGTTGACATCGGTAGTCAAGTTGTTCCAGTTGGCGGCCCCATCTTGCCAGTTACCCAGGCCGTCTGTGATCACCCCGCTGCCGCCTGCGATGACGTCCCATGTCAGGTCCGCCGCCGAGACCATGGACGAGACCGCCAAAATAGTGAATAGAGCCGCCGTTACAGCGATCCTGTGTTTGCGCATCTTGCTTTTCCCTTTCACGAACCACGAACCACGAACCATTTCGTAGAAGCGCAATAATAAGCAGATTCGGCCTAGATATAAACGGAACACGTGCAAACCCACGTTGGATTTGCACTTGCCAAACCTTTTGGACAGCCATTTACATATATCCCTAATCGGCTGTCAATCTTTTTTCTAATTAGTTTTATATTGTGTAGATAGGTCGAATCTAACTGGATTGTGTCATCAGGGCGGTCTTGCCAAGGCGTTGACGCGGCGATAATATGGGTGGATGTGGTTACCGAGGTATGTCCTGATAATCTGGAGTTGCATTCTAACGGTCGTTTTCTGCGATATATTGATTGCGGACGATGACTTGGCCCGGCGGGCAGATAGTCGTCCGGCGCGGAAATGGGGACCTGCCAAAGGCGGGCTGGAATTGTCGGTTGAATCTGTCGCAACGGTCCGCCAGAATGGTAAGTTTGTTCTTTTACCGGCGTTGCGAAACAGCGGGCGAGCGGTTTCGGGGCTCTGCCCTCGGGCAGATGCCGTCGCGTGGTTGATCCTGAAATCCCAGCCGGCCAACGGATCGGTCGGGAAATACTACTTCAGCGAGCGGGTCTTTCCCGGTGCGGTCAAGGGAGGCGCGGTTTGGCCTGGGGCTCTGGCGTCGGGCGGACAAATCGAGTTGCCCCGAATGGATTTCAGCGAGGTTCCGCTGCATCCTTATAGTAAGGGCGTGAAGTTTCTCGCCCATCACGTGACGGGCAAAGGCAGTATTCCCGAGGCGGCTGGAAAGCTGCGGGACGTGCTGGTCGTCGGGCGGGTCAACGTGCAGTATATGCTCTATATGCCCCGTAAGGACGATTCGCCGATCGTACTTAAGTCAGCCTTCCTGACCGTGGAGATCGGTCCGCCGGATTTCAAGGGTCTCTCTCCGGCCCGCCGCAAAGCATTCGTAGACGATCTGATCGCGGGCTTCCGGGGCGATGCGTTTTCCGGTCAGGCCGCTCACAGTGTCGCCACGAGCGCCGGTGTCGAGATCCTGGATGACCTGATCGCCGCGACGAAAGACCCCGCCGTAAAGGGCGCCGGACGATTGTGGTTGGTGACGGCGTTGGCGGATATCCGCGACAAGCGTGCGGCCGGGGTGTTGGCCAGGCTCATTGGCAAGCCTGGTGGGGTGGGGCATGTGGTGGCCTACCACGGGCCCAAACAGCGCAGCGCCGAACTCGACAGTATAATCATCGCTCGCGCTTCGCAGTCCAGGGACGCTCGCCTGACGGCTTTGGCTTTGCTTGGATTCATGGTTTTTCGAGGCGAGGTTCCCCGCAAGCTGCTTGATTCCGGTATCGACAGCGACGACCCTCGCGTGCGCACGACCGTCGCGGCGGCTTTGTCTCGCACGGCCAGTATCGCCAACGTGCAGGGGCTTGTTTCGCTGTTGAAGTCGAGGGAGCAGCGTGTCCGATCGGCGGCGGCAAAGGCGTTGGCGGCTATGGGCAACCGCCATGCGATAGTTGTGGGCGCCTTGGTTGAGGCACTGGTGTTCGAAGGGGATCAGGCTCGTAGCGACGTGTGCGATGCGCTTGGTACGCTGACGGGTCGTGAGATTCGCTACGATCAGAGCGCCCGGGCCGACGAGAAGCTCAAGATCATTACAAAATGGCGGAAGTGGTGGACCGCGGCGCGTAAGAATCACCGTTGAGTGCGGAACGATCCACCGCGGGAGGCGACCGGAGTTTATGGTTCCCGGCGGAAGAGGTCGGTTTTATCGAAGACAATTACCTCTGCCCCGCTTGCCCGGGCTCGTTTGGTGATTATTCCCGGATCGGCAGGCCAATTACTGCTTAGTATCCATGGGGATACGTAAGACGTCACGAAGGAGGGTCGTGTGGCGGCGAAATGTGGTGTGGCGCCGGCGACCATTGCGCTGGTCATGGGCACCTGGTAGAGTTTCTGATACGCCAGTTTTTTTTCGTCGCTCGCGTTTTCATCCGGCATTTTGAAGCCAATCAGGCCCGCCGACGGACCGCGCGCGCCACCGACATTGCCCAGAACCGTCGTCGCCAGTCCCAGCAATGCCCCATCGTCGGTATTGTAGAAGTTCACGATCCCGCTGGAGCAATGCTTCAGGGCCTTGGTAATGTCATAGTTGCTTGAGATACTGGCTGAAAGTAGTATCACGCCCGAGACGGTCCTGCCTTCAGGCATTGCATCGGCCGCAAAAACGGCGATACCGCCTCCGCCGCTGTGCCCGATGATGTGTACTGGGCGGTCCGGATGTTTGTCCTGGTATTCCACGATGCGTTCGGCAACCCGAGCGCCGGCGATGTAATTGCCCAGGAAATCGATCTGGTTAAGGAACAGGCCCACTCCCGGTAGGGGCCTGCCCCAATGCCATATCTGGAGGCTGTGGTCGATTCCGGAGGCGTTCAGACCGTCGCGGACGTTTTGGTTGGCGCCGCTTTCACCCTCGATGCCCGGAAGTATCACCACCAGTCCGCTATCGAGTCGTTCGGGCGTCATAAACGCCGAGTTGTTCTCGCAGCCGCAGAATGCGGCGACCGACAGTATGTTCAGTCCGATTATCAGTTGTCTGATCATAAGTATTTCTCCCGTCGTTTTTTCCCAGCGCCTTTATCTTATGGCACTGGGAATCAAGTATACCCGAAGTGTACAATAGTAATTGGCGTCTGCAAGAGAAACTCGGACAAAATGTCGATACTCTTGAAGAGTATGAAATAAAAAAAAGTTGAATAAGTCTCTGGTCTGACCGAGTATTTAAGTGTATGTGGTAGATTGTCATTGGCGCCAGCGGAGTTTCTGAAGGAGTCAACATGTCTTCAGGTGACTTGGGATATCCCGAGACTAATGACAACGAGGCTGAATTTGTCCCGGCGGTCTTTGCACGAGACGCCGAGGAGGCCCGGCAATACTGTGAACTTCTGTCCGATCATGGTATTGTTGGGATAGTGGCCAACGATGGTATTGAAACAGAGGATGCTGAAGTTCGCGGTAGTGACGGCGAAGTGATCGGAATAACCAGAGGAGTGGCGGTGCTGGTGGAAGAAACGATGCTTGATGAAGCCGGTCTTGTCATAGCCGATCGGCAAGATCTCGCCGAATTCCAGTTCGACGACGATGAATCGGAAGACGATGAGGACGAGTTGAATTTCGCCCAGGGCATCGACTCGGAATTTGACGACGACGACGCCAAAATCGACAAGATGGACGCGTTTTCCGTCGACCACGGGGGTTTCGACGACGATTTTGGCGAAGATGAAGAAATTGACGACGATGACGATTTGAATGATGAGTTTGACGAATACTAACTCTCGACGGTTCCAGATGCCGATAGGAATACTGCAGGACCATAGAAGGACCTGAGCGGAGATAGATCATGGAAGATAGCAATAGCAAGCATAACGGTAGCGACCAGGGCGCCGAAGGTCAGGAACGTCGCGGAGAAACACGCCGAAATGAGGAGCGCCGCGGCGTTCTCGACCAGCGGCTTGGAATGGACCGCCGGAACAGCGCGCGCGACTGCAATTCCGATGAGAGACGTGCGGAACTCAACAGGCGCCGCGGGCCTGGAAGACGACGTAGCGACGCTAGGCGATCGGCAGAAGAAGGCGAGATGAGCGACGAGCAATTCAGTTTTCTTATGGCGATCAACGAGTACAAAAGCCTCAACAAGCGTCCGTTTCCCACCTGGACCGAAGTGTTGGACATTATTCACGCCCTTGGCTACCGAAAAGTTGCGGAACCGGAAAACATACAATGATTGTACTCGTATGATGTATAGTATATACTTTTGGAGCTTTTAGAGATATGATAGGCGAGTTCGGCGGTGCGTCCGAACCGGATTTAGGCAATGTTGCTGGGTAGCGAATATTTTGGCGCGTCGGTGCGAGTGGCCACTGTGATAGTGCCCGTGGCTGGGTACTTCTTTATCCTTGGTCTGCTGAACACCAGGCGGCGTCCACAGATTCTGACCGGACGCCTGGATTTTTCGCTGCTCATGTTGGCGCTTTGTCCGGGTTTTGTCCTACCGATGCTGGAGCGCTTTGGGTTGACCCCCGCCGGCGCGATGGCGGTGATGAGTGTCCTGGCGGTCGGACTGTGGTTGTTGGGTCCCGGAGGGCGAAGTTGGGTGGTCTATAACCTTTCGCCCGGACAGGCGGATCGTGTCCTGCGGGGGGCTATGGATGCCATGGGCTGGCGGTATCGCGTGACGGCGGATGGTTATTGTGTCGAGGAACACGACGTCAGCTTGCGCGTTAGCGGTTTTTGGATACTTCATAACGTTTCGGTACACTTGAGCGGCGGGTCGCGAGAGCTTTGTCGCGGTTTCGCCCGTGAATTGGGCGCCGCGGTCGCCCGGACCTCGGCGCGAACGCAGGCAATGGCTGTTGCCATGCTGCTGGTGGCAATGGGTATGCTGGTTGCGCCGCTGGCGATGGTGGCCCACCGCGTACCGGAAATCGTACGTTTGCTGGCGGATTTCTGGTAGTAGTGTATATTGGTTTTGGCGAACACGACAAACAGTAGAATCGGCACTTGGATGATTCCGTTGGGGAGTCGTTCCGGCCGGAAGGTATTTTTGCCTGAAAGGTTGCATGTGAAAAAGATATGCTTGATGACAGTAGTGCTCGCCATCGCTGTGTTCCTCGGCGGTTGCGGGCGAATGGGAAATGCGCTCGAGACCAGCAAGTATCGGTTCCTGGATGCGTCGAAAGTTATCGAGCCTCATGACGGTTCGCCGGTAACGCCTATCTACTCCAACTCCGGTGATGCGGATATCACCGAAGAACTGCCCCCAAACGCCACTCCGCCTACTGCTGAAGATCTGACTTACAGCGATCGCGATTACATTATCGGCCCGACCGATATTCTGGATGTCTCTATACTGGACCTTCTGGAAAATGGTGTCGAAACGGTGCTTCGCCGCCAGGTCACCACCAGTGGTCATATCGATCTTCCGCTGTTACCGACCAAGATTGTCGCCGAGGGGCAGAATAAGGAACAACTCACCGAGACTATCAAGAGAGCTTACTCTCACGATATCCTCAGGAATCCGGTTGTGTCTGTCACGATTGCCGCCAAGAGACAGAGCACTTACTCGATCATCGGTGCGGTTGCCGGTCCCGGAACGTACCAGATTGAGCGTAGAGACCTGCGTCTGCTCAACGCTCTAGCCGCCGCGCGAGGTATTACCCAGCAGAACATCAGGTACATTTACGTTATCCGCCCCAAGCCCGCCAAGGTGATACGTTCGGCGAAGACCGGCGGTGACAAGAGCCCGGCCGTAATGCCCACAGCCGCCAGCAGGACCGCTCCAAAGGATATCGGGGGTAAGGAGCCCACGACGAAGCGCGAGAGTCCCGCAACGGTCAATGGTTTGGATACCAATGCGGCCTTGCGAGAATTGGGCCAGGCCCTTACCGGTGAGCCCGCGACCGCCCCTTCCGATGATTCAAAGACCAAACCCGCAAGCCAACCGGTCGATACCACACCGGCGCCGGTGGTGATGCCGACCTTTGCCGAAACCTCGTCAGTGGCCGCGGTCGCATCCACGTCGGCAGAGTCCGACCCTCAACCTGACGGGCGGAGCGAGAAGTGGATTTTTGTCGACGGAAAGTGGATCAAAACGGTGCAGGAGGCCCCGGTGGCAACTCAACCATCGGGCAAGGGCGCTCCCGCGGTGAAGCCCGTGCGGTCGTTGCCCCAGACGCAGGCGGTGTCAGTTGCGCGCCGGCGGCGAGACGATGCGTTTGAAGACCCATATAATTGGAAAGATGCCGATAAGAGCAGCCTCGCCAGAGTGATCTTCATCGATCTCGAGCGCCTCCGCCAGGGCGATCCGCGTTTGAACATAGTGATCCGTGACAATGACATAATCCGTGTCCCTTCGCTTGAGGTCGGCGAGTTCTACATTATGGGCGAAGTGCAGCGCCCGGGTGTCTATACGCTCACCGGTCGAAAGGTTACGATCAAGATGGCGTTGGCGGCAGCCGGGAACCTCGGTCCGCTGGCCTGGCCGGAAAATTGCACCCTGGTGCGTCGTATCGGGCGGGACCAGGAGCAGACCACCGCGCTGGATCTCAGGGCGATCTGCGCCGGTAAAGAACCTGACCAGTTCCTCAAACCCAACGATGTGCTGGAAGTCGGTACTCATTGGAAGACGTCGTTCCTGGCGGTTGTCCGCAATGCCTTCCGTGTTTCTTACGGACTTGGCCTGATCTACGACCGGAACTTCGGGGTCGGACGGCAGGAGGGATATCTGATGGATAGCAAGCGGTTCTCACGCTGGTAAGCTTTCCAGCCGATCATATTAAAACTATGCCTCAAAACCCCCACCAAGCAGAAGACGGTCCCTCACGACCGGGGGCGGCCTTGATCGATATGATCGACGTTTCCGAAACCCGCTCTGTAGACCAGGCCTTTTCCCGATCTGCATACATCAAAGTCGCCATTATAGCGTTCCTGTTTTGCAGTCTGAACTTCTGGCAGTTCAAGAGGCTCTATGCGGGGTGGTTGATTGACGCGAACTGGTCGCACGGATTCCTGATCCCCTTGTTCAGTGCGTACCTTATATACACCAGGTGGGATCAGTTGACCGCGGCCAGGAGGCGGGTATGTATCTGGGGCCTTCCGATAATGCTGGCCAGCCTGATTGTTCTGATCTATTCCTTCTATCCGCTTGAGACATACTGGTTCTGCCAACTGAGTATGATTCCATTGTTATTGGGCATAGTTTTGTATCTGTCAGGTCCGGCGGTTCTGAAGATCACCTGGGTTCCAATCGTGTATCTGATGCTGGCGATCCCGATTCCCGACATACTTTATCGGGACATCGCCTATCCGCTGCAGGAACTGGCCGCCAGCAGTACTACGATTCTCCTCAAACTCTGCGGCGTGACCATAAACGTCGAAGGCAGCAGTCTCAGCATAGTATCGCTAAGCGATAATGAATACCCGCTGCAGGTTGTCGAGGCATGCAGCGGAGTCCGGTCCTTGATGGCGTTTGTGGCTCTTAGTGTTGCGATGGCCTACATAGACGATCGTCCGGTGTGGCAGAGGCTGGTGTTGATCTTCTCTTCACTTCCGATCACTGTGCTCTGCAACATTCTCCGGGTGACGGCGACCTCTACGATGTTCGTGATCGACCAGCCCGAACTGGGCAAGGATTTCATGCACACATTTATGGGAATGGCTCTTTTGGTTCCGGCGCTGTTGATGTTGCTTGGGCTCAGTTGGTTGTTGAACCACCTGTTTGTTGAGCATGACGATGAAGACAACCAGGCCGAAGACGTTGAGACAACAACATCTTCCAGGCCGGATAACCCACAGGGGGCCCAGACATGAGTGAAACTGCCAAAAGGCAGAATTTGCGAAAACACCTGGTGTTTACCGGGCAATGGTGTTTGCAGAACCGCCACTTCCTGGTTGTCGCCACGATTCTAACGATTGTGTGGTTGGGTTGGGCGATCATAAGGTCCTTGCTGGGCATGGTGTCTCACAAGGAAGCGGTTCCCTGGCCCGAGGGTGTTGAAGTCGATCCGGTCACATTTCGCATGCTTTCTCTTGCCGAGAACTTCGGCCCGGACAATCGGTTTGAACTGGCCGCGGATGGCGAACTGTTCTATCCCCGCAACGACGACTTGTTCGTCACAAAGTCCGGAGAGCTTCTTGAAGCCAGAGACCTCAAACTCTATTACAAGGATCGCAGTGACCGGAAGGTGTTCACAGGCGAATTGGGCGAACTGACATACAAGGATAGCGGAAAACCGGTCCTGGACGGAAAACCCGACGGTGAGAAGGCCATAATCGGAGAGGTGCTGGAGTCTCTGGCGATCGGTACGACGCTGGATCGCTCCACTGTAGGCGACAGGAAGAGCACGTGGTACGTTTCAAGGACGTATATCGACAGGACAAAAAACACCAGTGACGCATACCGGTTGTGGCAACTGGATGTGACGTATTACACGGGCACTATGGACAAGGCGCCTCACTTCCCCGAGCGATGTCTCGAAGCGGCAGGTATGGCCCTAGGCAAAATGGGTAATGTCGAGTTTAGAGTTCCCGACGCACCGGGAATATGGGGGGACAGTCCAGTCACATGTCGATTCGTGGAATACCATAATCCCCGCGGAAGTTGGGAGAACCGACACGTACAATATTACGTATATTCTTTGAACGGATACCCGCAATCATCATGGAAGGTCGTGCGACTGAAGATGGCCTCGGTGTTCGGTAAATATGCCTGTTTCGCAAAGATCCAGTTCCATTCGCTGAACGAAATCCGAGATCGGGACGAGGCAAAGCAGGCCACGGAGGAGTTCGTGAAATACATGTTGCCCGAGGTGCTCAAGGCACTTCCCGCGGTTGAAGATATCAAAAGGCTGGAGTCCGGCGCCCAGTAAACCGAAAAAGACAGTAACTAACACTATTATCTTGACATAGAACGGAATGTGTGATGGCGAAACGCAAAAAGAAACTCAATAAGAAACTCGTTGCCGCTCTTTCGGCGGTGACGGTATTGCTCCTGCTGTTGGTCGGTATAGCGCTTTACAGGTACCGCAATGTCCTGATGCCCAAAAATCCCGCTCCGCACGCACTAGCCGGATTGGAAGCACTGGAAAAAGGCCAGTACAAACTGGCCGTCAAGGAACTGAATACCGCCGCAAACGCTGCCGACGGTACGGACTCCAAAGACAAAAAAACCAAGGCCAAGTACTACTACGATCTGGGCAGGGCATACCTCGAATGGACCAAGAACGACAAAACACTCACTGAGTCCCAAAAACGCGACTGCCTGAAGAAATGTCTCGGTTCCATGAACCAGGCTACTACGCTGGACCGCAAATATCTCGATCCACACAAGGCTCTCTACGACATATATTGGCAGTTTGCCTATGGCCAGATGCAGAGGGGACGCGCCACTGTCGACTGGACGAGGTTTATCGAAGCGGCCGGAAAGCTGATCAATATCGATTCCAGCAACGCTGTAGCCTACTACAGGCGAGGTTTAGCCTGGGGCGGTATCGGAGAACAGACCGGCGACGCCAATGCATGGAGGAAAGGACTTTCCGACTTCCGCAAAGCTATCACCATCGAGAGCGATAATGTCAACTATTGGAAGGCGTGGTTGACCCTGCTGAAATGGGCCGCGCCCAAGGATGCGAAAATCGACGTCGATGCCGGATTCCTGGAAGCATTCAAGACCAACCCCCATTCGGCCGCATTACGAATAATGTATGCCTATTACCTCAGAAGAAGGGACCGCTCCGACGAGGCTGAAGAACAATTACAGGCGGCTATCAAGTGCGAACCGACAAGTCCCAGCGGGCACCTGTCAATGGCCGGATTCCTGTTGGACTCCAAGCAATACGACGCGGCGCTCAAGGAACTGGTGGCCGCCGCGAACATCGATTCGACCCTGGCGGAGATCTATTTGCAGCGGAGCAGAATCCATCGTGCTGAAAGGAAGTTGGACTACGCCGTAAAAGCACTTCAGGATGGAGTTAAGGTGCTCGGTCCCATACGTTCTGCCGCCGCCGCAACTCAACCAGCGTCTCGGCGAACCAGGGCGCTGACCGAACGGATGAACCGACTCAACGTAGCCCTGGCCAATACAGCCTTGGACCGCAGGCGAACCATCAGTGACAAAGAGCAACAAGCGGCCATGGTGATGATTGCCCGGGAATGCTTCAAGAAGCTTGATAACCTGCCCGCCAAGTCGCCCCACCTGGCCAAACTGGCCGGACGCCTCGCCGTAATCCGCGGAGATCGCGCAGCGGCGATAAAGAAGCTCGAACAGGCCTACAAGATTTTTGGCCTTGCCGATCTGCAGGTCCCCGCGCTGCTGATAACTCTATACGACTCTGCCGGTATGCCCGGTAAGGCCGAGAAACTGCTCATATCACTGCAGAATGCACCCAGGCTTCAGGACAGCGTCGATGTCATGCTGGCATTGGCGCGTCTCAAGATCCGCTATCAGGACTACGAAGCCGCCGACAACCTCGTTAACAGGGCGCTGCGCACAGATGCACAACACAAAACCGCTCTGCAACTTAAAAGCGAACTGCAGTTGTTGATGGGCAGGGACGCCTCCAGCGCTCGGGCCAAATCGCTGTCAACCGCCGGGCTCAGGGCCATGGTGGAACAGGCCGATCTGAAGTGGATTGACGGGCAGCGGAAAGAGGCGTTGGCGCTGCTCGCGGAGATGAGAAAGGCTTTGCCAAAAGACCTCCTGCTGGCAGAACGCACGATCAATATGCACCTGCTGATGGGTGACAAGGACGGCGCCAGAGCAATCCTCAAGGAAATGTTGACGGCGTATCCGGATAACGACAATCTGAAATTCCAGACCGAGTTGATCGACAAAACTCCTGACCAGCGCCTTGCAATGCAACTGGCGCGCATCGACAAGAAAGTCACCGATCCGTTCCTTCTCGCCTGGGCCAAGGCACGAGTCGCGTCCCGCGCCGGAAAGTCGGAAATGTATGATAAGTTTCTCGCCCAGGCCGTCGCCCTGAAACCCGACGCCCCCAGTATTACCGCAATGCAGTTCCGCACCGCACTGAATAATAAGAACTGGGATGCGGCACTGGCAGTGGTCAGGCAAGTCGAAAAAACCAACGAACTCAGGGGCAGGTCGATGCGATCGGAATTGCTCGTCCGCCAGGGCCAGTACACCGAAGCGATCAGAGTGCTCGCATCGCTCCGAAAGAAAAATCCCGATTCAAAATTCATCCTCCGAATGCTCGGAGAATGCTATCTGGCGACCAAGAAGATCGCACAGGCCGAAGATGTCTTTGGCGTCCTCGAAAGCAACGACCCCGGAGACGCCACCGCCTTGATCGGACTGGCAATTGTCACCCAGCAACAGGGACGGTTAGAGGAAAATGAAGAATACGTCATGCGGGCCTACCGAAGACCCGCCGGGCGGAAACATCCCTACATCAGCAGGCGGTATCTGGAAATCCGCGAGTCCAAAGCCACAGGCGACGAAATCAGTACGATCATCAAACGCCGAGAAGAACTCCACAAACTCGGACCCCGCGATCCCAATTATCTAAACAATCTCGCGCGTCTCGCCAGACTGTGTGAATATCGCACACGCGATCTGACGCGGGCGGAAGAACTCTACCGCGAAGCCTACGAAAAAACCGCCCACTCCATGCAGTGGGGAAGAACACTGGCGTTCTTCTACGCGCGAAACGGAGAACCCGCAAAAGGCGAGGATATATTGAAGAGGGGCATCAAGGAGGCCAAGAGCACACCGGCAAAAGTCGCCTGGCTCGTCATGCACGGGGATTTCCTGACAATGTACGATCCCGACCAGGCCTTGCGGGCCTACAATCAGGCCTCCTCGATCGATCCGAAAAACCCTCTGCCTTTCAAGGCCAAGGCCGCACTCTATGCAAAGGCCGGAAAGTGGTCAAAGGCGATCGAACACATGATCGCTTACGTCGCAAGACGTGGCGAGGACAGTCGAGGACGCAAGACACTGATACAGTATCGCATCAACGCCAGGCAGTATGACAAGGCGGAAAAGGCTCTTGAAACACTGCTCGATCGAAATCCAACCGATGCCCAGGCGCTGGTTCTAAAGGCCGTCCTGTTCAGATTGCGCGGGAGTCCCGCAAAAGCCGTAACCATCGCCACACAAGCACTCGAAAAACACCCTGAATTCGCCACCGCCTTCGCAGTCAGGGCACGCGCATACCTTGTAATGGGTGAACTGGAAATAGCAAAGAACGATCTGGAATCCGCACGCACACTAAGCCGAACACCACAAATCTCCATGGAACTCGCCAACGTATACACGCGACTGGGACGCGAAAAAGATGCACTCCTCGTACTAAAGTCAATAGTGGCGGAGAACAAGACTTACGCAGCGGCATTGTACAAACTCATAAACATGCAACTTGCAGCGAAGGACTGGCCCAACGCTGAAAGCAGCATCGCAGAAGCCCAGAAACGATTCCCCAAACAATCGCTATACTGGATAGTTGAAGGTGGAATGTGGCAGCGTCGCAATCAGAACGCCAAGGCCGTTAGCGCACTGGAGAAAGCTTTCGAATTGGGTAAAGACTCCATGCCGGTTGTCAGGACGTACCTGCTTGGGCTTATGAACGCCGAGCAATACGACAAGGCATTGACCGTCATCGACAGCTACAAGAACAAACCGCTCTGGAGCGTGTGGGTAAACGCGATTCTTGGCAGGATCATGGTTGTCAAGAAGCAGGACAGCAAGGCCAACGAGTTGTTCCTGAAGTCAGTCGAAGACGCTCGCCCGGACGAACTGGCTTTCGTCGTGACTCAGATTCGCGAGGCCTATGGCTCGAAGATCGCTATCGAAAGAATGGTGGCATGGTCGAAGAAAAAACCCACCGACTGGTACGTCAGGGTGCTCGTGGGGAACCTGTGTAGTGCGGCGATAACCGATCCCAAGGAGAAACTCACCACGGCTGAGAGAAACCAATACGCGAAGTTGGCGATCGACAGTTACGTTGTAGCCGTTGAAAAAGCCAAAGAACCTAAAAATGTAGCTATGCTGTCAAATCGGCTTGGTAAGGCTTACTATGACAATCACCAACCGCGAGACGCCGAAAAAGCCTACTTAAAATGCCTTGAAATCACACCAGACAACCATGCTGCGCTTAATAATCTGGCTTATTTGTATGTTAATGACCTCAATGAACCGGAAAAGGCCTTGCCTTATGTCCGCAAGGTTATCAGACTAAGACCACAAGATCCCAACGTGCTGGATACCTACGGATGGGTGATGGGTAAACTCAAGAGGTACGCAGAGGCAAAGAAGTACCTCCAGCGGTCCATTGAGCGTGATCCGGAACTGGCTGCTTGCCGATACCATCTGGGATGGGTCCTGGAGCAGACCGGAAACCCGAAACAGGCTTTGAAGCACTACCGCCTGGGAATGGAGTTGATCCGACCCATGCCGCACATGCCGCTTCACAAACGGTTTCAGGACGCATTGAAGCGTCTTGGCGCTTAATAAGAATTGTTTGTCCGGAGAGACACACATGACAACACTACCAACACACGAGCAGACACCGAGTATTGTGCCCGCGGGAAAGACGCCCCTGTCAGCGATACGAAGACCAGTTCGTCCCACGGGAGGCAGTGGTCTGACCGGGCGCGACATCATGCGGATCGTTCGCAAACACCTGTGGCTTATCATTATTATCCTGACAGTGTTCACCCTCGCCTCGATCGGCGGCACGTGGTTGTGGTTGAAAAAGCGGCCCACCTACACATCCACGGTCCTGCTCGGCGTCCATCCGCCCAAGGACGTCTACGCCACCGACCCTCGCAACGTCGCCGGCGACCTGGAGATCCTCAAGGAATCTTACGTGCGACTGGCAACCGTCGAAGACGTGCTGCGCAAGGCGATAAACTCCGATGGGGTTGAAGAAGAAGACGCCGCTGATGTCGAATCCGCCCGGAAACGCAGCGGGGCGTCTGGTAGCGGATTGGCTCTGGACCGAATCCGAAAGACGTCGTTTTTTTCCGGGGGCCTGACCGGAACCATGAGCCTGCTGCAGAACAAGTTGGCTGTTGCGTCCCTCAGAGACACCAACCTCATCCGCATATCAATAAGCGGACCAAATCCGACAGAGTTGCCTGAAGTCGTCAACGCCGTTGGGGATGCTCTGGTCAGCGTCACCAGGCAGCGATCCAGATCGAGACGGGCCGGACAAATGCAAAGCCTGAAAGACCGGCTTGATGAAATCACCGGTGAAATTGCAGCCAAGCAGAAAGATATCAACGAGACGCGGGGCGAGTCGGAAGTGTCTCATATGCGCGAGCGCCGGAATATCATGCAGATGACCCTGCAATCGCTGACCACGGAACTGACCCAGCTCAGACTCGTCAAAGCCCAGGCCGAAGCAGCCATGGACGCTCTCAAGGAGCAGCAAGAAAACGGTACTCTCGCCAAATCGCTCGAAGTACTGCAGGCGCTGGAACAGGACCCCACATACCGTTCGATGGTAGTCAGCGTGAAGAACATCCAGATAGAACTCGACAGCCTTACCCGCCTCCTGCCCGGACACAGGCGCATCAAAGCGACCAAGGCTCGCCTCGACACCATCGAGAAGCAGCGGAAGGAAATGGAGGCGGAACTGGTCAAGAAGCAGATCCAGGCAATGATTCAGCGACAGCAATCACAGGTCACCGCGGTCACCGAGCGACTCCTGGCAGTGGGGACACAGTACACTGAAGAGTCCCAGCGCATGCGCGACTTGGGGGCGGCCCTGACCAAAATCGGTAAACTTGAAGTCGCCATCACCAGATTGCAGGAAAACGCCGCTCGGGTGGAATCAGCCAGGTTGAAGTTCCGCATCGCACGAGACGAAATCCCACTCAGCGTGGAAGCGGCGGGCGAAATACCCACCACCGCATCGATGCCCAAGTATACCATCATGGTGCCACTCGGCGTCTTCCTGGGACTGGCGGTCGGGTTCGGACTGGCGTTCCTTATGGAACTAATGGATACATCCATCAAGGGCCCCGCCGATATCGCCAATAGGATCGACCTTCCGCTGCTCGGAATGATCCCGCACGAAGACGACATGGACGAAGATATCGACGACATGAGGACCTTGATGCTCACCAACGCGGATTCTCTCGCCGGTGAAGCATACAGGCAAATCCGCACCTGCCTGTTGTTCAGCGGACCGGCCAGTCAACGCCGGTCACTTATGGTCACCAGCCCGTCACCGGGTGACGGGCGAACCGCAATCACAATGAACCTGGCCGCTTCAATCGCCCAGGGAGGGCGAAAAGTCCTGGTCGTGGACGCCAACTTCCGACAACCTTCATTGAGCGACCTGTTCCCGCAGGCTTCCGCCAACGGTCTGAGCAGCGCCCTGGTCGGACAGGGACGATGGGAAGACGACGTCTACCAGGTCGACGGAAACCTCTCGATAATGACGGCCGGACCCCTCCCGCCTAATCCCGCGGAATTATTCGGCAGCGAACAAATGAGAACGATTATTGGTGAAATGACCGCCCGGTACGACCAGGTGATCTTCGATGCCGCACCGGCCCTGGTGGTCACCGACCCCTCCGTGCTCGCCGCGCAAGTCGACGGCGTAATCATCGTCATACGGGCCGGAACCAGCACCCACGGAATCCTGCAGCGCACTCGAGATATATTCCTCCGAGTCGGCGCCCACGTTATCGGCGCCGTGCTGAATTGCGTTCGCGTCACCGCCGGCGGATATCTCAAGAAGAACTACAGCACGTTCTACGAGTATCGCGGACAGCAGCTCCTCTCGCCCACACCCACAGGCGGTGGGCAGGCGCCAAAGAAACCTTTCCCACAGGAACCGCAACTGGACGTGAATATCGAAACGCCCGACCAGGGCGAATCACCTGGCGATACGGACCCGAGTTGATCGGGTTGTAAACCTGTAGACTACCGTTTTGAAGCCCCCGCCCGAAAAGTCGGGGGCTTTCGTTTGGTTCGCCCCCAAGCCGTGGATGGTTGGCCAGGCAAATCGCACTTCATATTACCGGTCGAACGGACCGATAAGCGTCTTGTCGGGTAGTGGTTGTATGGTCAGCGGTTCGAGGTCCCCCCGGACGCCTGGGCAGTTTGCTTGATTTGCTCGAGGATACAAGCATGGATCGTCAAACAGGTCGCGATATAGTCGCCAGAAGCCGCAAGAACCCATTGATCTCTTTGGCGGATCTTCCATTCCGGGCGGGCGATATCTGGAACGCGGCTGTGGTGCCATTCGAAGGCAAGTACCTGATGCTGTTTACGGTGGAAGAACTCGAAGGCCATTTCTCGATTTATCGAGCGGACAGCACCGATGGCGAGGAGTTCACTATCGACACCGAACCGTTCATGGTGCGCCGGCAGTCCGCACCGGATGCGATGTACGAGTCGGTGGGCATTCGCGATCCGCGGATAACTCCAATCGACGGGGAATACTTCATAACCTACGTAGCCGCCGGCGATCACGGTCTGCGGATCGCCCTGGCCCGGACGCGAGACTTCCGCAGCGTCGAGCGTCTTGGATATCTCACCCAGGTGGACGTTAAAAACGGCGTGATATTCCCGAGGAAAA
>Ga0180435_10003013_pt1 | contig 17025 bp, 17 predicted proteins | sample SS_ome_3_FD_132467 | JGI IMG/M metagenome (GOLD analysis project Ga0180435, IMG submission 132467) | Hypersaline lake sediment archaeal communities from the Salton Sea, California, USA - SS_3_S_1 metaG | ecosystem: Environmental > Aquatic > Non-marine Saline and Alkaline > Hypersaline >...
CAGGTACTCCAGATTGACCTGGTGGACGATGCCGGTTGCCGGCGGCACCACCCGGAAGTTGCGAAACGCCGACTGGCCCCATTTCAGGAACTCGTAGCGCTCATGGTTGCGCTCGAACTCACGCTCGCTGTTGATCTGCAGCGCCATCCCGCTGTTGAAGGCGTCGACCTGCACCGAGTGGTCGATGACCAGATCGACCGGTATCAGCGGATTGACCTTCTGAGCATCAAACTCGACGCCCGTCATCCTTACGATGGCTGCCCGCATGGCAGCGAGGTCGACCACCGCCGGGACGCCGGTGAAATCCTGGAGGACGACCCGAGCCGGCTTGAAGGCGATCTCGGTCTCTTCGACCTTGGTGGCGTCGTACTGGGCGAGCGCCCGCACGTCCTCATCGGTGACGGTCTCGCCGTCATGCTCCCGGAGAGCAGCTTCCAGGAGCACCTTGATCGAGTACGGCAGGCTGTCGATGTCGCCCATGTCCTTGAGGGCATCGAGGCGGTAGACGGTGCGGAAGCCGACCGGGGTGTCGATGGTGGCTTTGGCGCCGAAAGGATCGTGGCTGCTCATGAGGTGTCCTCTCCTGGTGAATCTATAAGTCCAGCCAGGATACAGACGGCGGGATCCCGCTTCTTGCGTAACTGGCGGCAACATATTGCCGCCAGTTACGCAAGAACGGATGGGTCACACACAGAACCCTTGGTCGGTTACTCCCCGGCCGCAGAATGCCGTGGCTTCGACGCTCTTCAGGCTGAAGCCCTCGCCGCCCGCGGTGGGCTGGCCGAAGATGTGGAGCCGCCAGCCGAGCTGGGAGTCATCGAGCAGGCCGACAACGTCAAAGGTGATCTCACCGAGATCGCCGACGGTTGGCGGGATGACCATTTCTGCCCGGAAACCGCCCTCGTCCTGCCGGAACGACTCGGCGATCATTGTGCCCAGATCGAGCATGGTCTCGGCCTCAGGGACGCCACCCAATTGGGCAACGACCCACGACGTGAGATCGTCGACACCACCGAGGTAGCCGATGTAGCTCGAGTTCACCCATCCGGTGACACCATTAGCGGTCAGCTCGGTCCAAATCGAGCTCTCCAACAGCCGATGCCGGCCTGTGGCGACCAGATCATCGGCAAGCGGATCGAGACCAAGTAGTGGCTCATAGCCGACACCAGGACCGTCGCGCAGATTGAGAACGTCATCATGAGCAACACCGACGACGGCAACAACATCACCTTCACGCGGGCCGATGTCAAAGGCCTCGCCCGGCAGAGTCGTAGTCGAAGGGACCTCGGTAGTGGTCGTGGCCGGCGGCTCCTCCTCGCCACCGGGAAGCAGTGTCACCGGGTATCGGATCTCATTGACCCGCGACCCGTCGAGCGCAGCCTCCTCGTATACGACGATCTCACCCGGTGTCTCCTCTGGAACGAAGAAAGACGCCTGGGCGGCAAAATCACCCCAGCAGCCCGTCCCGCACGTGGCGGTGGTGAAGCCGGCGTTGATCACGTTGCCCGACTCGTTGACTATCTCGTACTGCACGGTTGCCTCGAACACGTTGGCCATGCCGCTCAACGTGAGGGGGCTGCTCACTCGCGAACCGATCGCCGGCTCGTCGAGGAAGATCAACGGCAAGATGTCGACATAGTCCATGCGGGTCTGCGGACCGTCGAGAACGATGCCCTCCCCGGAGAACACGTCGGCTACTTCGCCGTCGATCAAGAAGAGGACGGAGTCGATACCATCGAATTGCGTTGCGGTGAACACCACCTGGGCGAGTCGTGAGGCCATCGCCAGCGTACCGCCGCCGGCCTCGAATTCAGCGGGGAGATCGACTTCCAAGATGCTCCCATCCAACGATGCGCTCCATTCGCCGGACAGCTCGGGGATGGCGGATCGGTAAGCGCCAAACGTTGGACCCCGATTGAACAGTGTGTCAAGAGCGAGATCCCAGCTCGCCAAGGCAGCATCGGAACCCGGCTCAGATGGCACCTCTACCTCAAGTTGCAGCGGCACTAATGCCGGATCACCGAGGTAGGTCGTCGTGGCCTCGGAGAACACGTAGATGTTGATCTCGGCGACTGTGGGAACACCGGGAGCAAGCGTCGTCCCCGGCGCCATGGTCGTCCCCGCCGGCTCCGTCGTCGTAGTGGTCGTGTCCGGCGCGGCGATGGTCGTTGCCGGATCTGTCGATTCGTCACCACCCCGGAACAGGAACAGCGGCAAACCAATCAGCAGCACAGCAGCTACTGCGGTCGCCGCCCACACCAGCATCGGGGGGCGTTGTTTCTTCTCGGGAACAGTCATGGGAGTGGCCTCCTCCGGGAATGGGGGCGCATCCGGCGCCATTGCCATCAGCCGGTAAGTCAGTTCCCGAACGCGCGGATCGCGGCGATCCGTCTGGTCGTGATCACTCATTGAGATACTCCCTGAGTCGTGAGCGAGCCCGAGCTAGATGGCGCTTCACCGATCCCTCAGAGATCTCGAGGCGTTGCGCCACCTCGGCGGCGCTGAGGTCTTCCCAATACGTGAGAACGACCGCAGCGCGCTGCTGCACGCTCAACCGATCCACCGCAGCGAGCACGTCGACATCGACCTCGTAGGGCCAATGAAACGCGGGAGATGCGGCTTTCATCTCGCGCATTCGACGGCGCAGAGTGCTGCGGTGATGCGAACGGGCATGGTTGAGGACCGACCGATAGAGATAGGCCCGGTGATTCCGAACCTCGGGCCATTCCCTGGCCCGGAACGACCGCAGGCAAGCGTCCGTCACCACATCCTGGGCGTCGAACGGGCCGACCAGGCCGGTGGCGAAACGCACCAGGTCGTCGGCGTACTTGCGGTAGATCTCTTCGTCAGTCATTACACCCATAAGACGTCACCGGTGACGTCCCTGGGTGACACGCTATTGCAAACAAACGTCCCGAGGAAGTAATGAAAGTACCGGACCGGGAAATGCCCATCGGCCCTACATCAGTCCCAATGAGCGAGTTACACCGAGAGATAGAGATCACAATGGGAGGCAGCGATGAACGATCAGGGGTTCGACACCGACGCCGTGCATGCAGGAACCGAACCCGACCCGCAATTCGGAGCAGTCTCCGTCCCCATCTACCAGACATCCACATTCGCCTTCGACAGTGTCGACCAGGGCGCAGGACGATTTGCCGGGACCGAGAGCGGATTCATCTACACCCGCATGGGCAACCCTACCGTGGCCGCGCTGGAGGAAGCTGTGACCAAGCTCGAGCACGGGCACGCCGCCCTGGCCACTGCGTCCGGAATGGCCGCGATCTCCAACGTGTTCTTTGCCTACCTCGCGACGGGAGCCCACCTAGTGGGCACCGACTCCGTATACGGCCCCTCCCGCGTCGTCGTAGAAAAGCACTTCGCTCGTTTTGGCGTCGAGTCATCGTTTGTCGACACCTCTGACCCGGCCAACATCCGTGCGGCAATCCGGCCCGAAACGACGATGCTCTACATCGAGACCCCGGAGAACCCCACAATCCGGTTGACCGACATAGCCGCCTGCGCAGAAATCGCCAGAGACCACGGATTGCTACTGGTAGTGGACAACACATTCGCCACTCCCCTACTACAGCAACCGTTGGAGCTCGGGGCGGACATTGTTGTGCACAGCATGACCAAGTTCCTCAATGGGCACGCCGATGTTGTCGCCGGCGTAATCGTCACCTCGACCGCCGATCAATACAGCAAGTTGCGCAATGCCTTGAATCACCACGGTGGTTGCATCGATCCCCATCAGGCCTGGCTCGTTCATCGCGGACTACGGACTCTGGGCCTCCGGGTGAGGCAAGCACAGCGCAGCGCCGTGGCGATCGCCGAGTTTCTCCGGCAGCATCCAGCCGTCGAGTGGACGCGGTACCCCGGGTCACCGGATTACGCCCAGCACGAGTTGGCAGAACGACAGATGAGAGGGCCCGGCGCCATCCTCTGCTTTGGCGTGAAAGGGGGTCTGGAAGGAGGCCGCCGCCTCATGGAAGCCGTGCGGTTGGCAACGCTGGCGGTGTCCCTCGGCGGTGTCGAAACGCTGATTGAACACCCGGCCTCCATGACCCATGCCAGCATGCGACCCGAGGATCGGGAGGCAGCCGGCATCTCAGACAACCTGATCCGGCTGGCGGTTGGCTGCGAGAATATCGAGGACCTCTTGGCCGATATCTCGCAAGCCCTAGACACCCTCATTTGAGGGATCAGAGCCGAGCTAATCTCGCACCCATGGAACAGCGAAACGACGACCGCAGCACCCCTCTGACCACCTGGGTGATCCTTGCCAGCGTTTTTGTCGCTGCGGTAATGGTGACGGTCTTCATCGGCACCCGAGACAGCGGCGGATCCGATGAGTTCCCCGATCTTGGTGACTTCGCTGAGAGCGACCCGAATCTCCCGAACAACGCCGAACCGGCCCCCACGTTTGCGGTCGCGACCCTCACCGGGGAGGTGTTCGATCTGAACGAGCACATCGCTAATGACGGTCGTCCTGTGGTGCTCAACCTGTGGGCTTCATGGTGCCCTCCCTGTCGGGCCGAGATGCCGGCAATCAACACATCGTCGCAACGGCACCGCGATGTGGCGTTTGTCGGCGTGGCGGTGAACGACGATGTCGAAAAGGCACGCGCCTTCGCCGATGAGATTGGCATTGAGTACGTAATCGGCTTCGACGACGGTTCGGTCGATGACGCTTACCCGGTGCTAGGACTGCCGGCGACGTTCTACATCGACAGCAACGGGACGCTCGTCAAGACCCACGTCGGCCCCGTCACCATCGACTCGTTGGACGACGACATCGCTGAACTCTTCGGTAGATAGCTAGCGCTACAGACTCAGCTAACGTCGCCCACATGCTGTGGCTGTTAGCCGTCCTGGCCATTTCGGTGGGCGTTTCTCTGCTTCGTGGCGGGAAACTGTCCAACATCTCCGAGATCTACGCCCGCGCCTGGTGGTTGCTCTTCGTGGGTCTCGGAATGCAGACGGCGGCGAACTTCATCGACACCGAGCAGCGGGAGATCGCCGTGTGGCTGGTGCTGCTGTCGTACCTACCGCTGCTCATCGTCATCCTCCTCAATCAGCGCCTTCCCGGCATGTGGATCGCCGGGATCGGGATCCTGATGAACTTCACTGTCATTGCCCTCAACAACGGTATGCCTGTGCTCCCGGAGGCTTTCGAACTGGCCGGTGGCAACGTCGAGGACCTGGTCCTCGGCGCCAAGCACGTAATCCTCGACGACAGCTCGCAGCTTCCCTTCCTGGCCGACATCATCCCCATGCCCGGTTCGGTCATCTCGATGGGAGATGTGCTGCTGGCGGTCGGCCTCGGGGTGTTTGTCGAGGATCAGTTGCAACAGCCGCTACGTCTCTTCCGCCACCGCGTTCAGGGATTGCCCGGCTCGGCGGCTGATGACCGCAGGGCCTGACAACTCTGGCGTCGCAAAACGGAACATATTCCGCTCTCGGACGCCAAACCTGGGGGAGTTCAAACCTCGCCGCGAAACTCCAATACGCGGCGCAATGAGCTGGTCACATCCGGATCGAATTCGTAGGCCGCGCCGCGATGCAACTGCTCCAATGCATCAATCGGACGCAAGCCCATCTCGTGAACCGCTTGGTCGTAGGCGCTGACGACCTTGACGATCTTCGACGTGATCGAAACGGAGTGATCCTTCTCCTGACCCGGAACGCGGTACGGCAGACACTGATCACCGACGATCTTGGAGACCTCACCGAGATGGGGTGCTTCGGCAATGATCTGAGACCCCCAGCGAGCAATATCCATGTCGGTGAAGCCGGCACGGAGAATCGCCGGCTCGTTGAGAGTGATCCTGCCGATATCGTGCATGTAGCCGGCGTACTCGAGATCCTGGACCTCGTCGGGATGGAGACCCATCTCCCGGCCGATGTCGGAGGCAAGGTGTCCCGTACGCACCGCATGCCCGAGGGGCGCGAGACCGGCAACTTCGGGGATCTGGGACAAGGCCTGGATCGTCTGCCCGTAGGTTCGCTTCGTGCCGTTGTAGCGGGCCAGTGCCTGGTGGGTGAACGAATAGGGGACCGCGGCAACAAGGATGGCAGTCCATCCCAGGATGCTGTAAGCGACACCGACCATCGTCCCGCTGAGCAGCAAGACTGTGATCGCCGACCAGTCCTCGAGACCCATCAACCACAGATACCGCACCGACAGATCGGCACGCTCCAAGCCGATCAGCGAGCGCGAAACCGCACGCAGCATGTGGTACGCCGCACCCGCAACGACGACACAGACGAGTGCCACGTAGCCTTCTCGGGGAGCGACGGCGCTGAAATCGAATCCGGGGACGCCAAACAGTGCGGCCACTATCTGGTAGACGCCTCCGAAGCCAATTACTGCAATCACTTCGGCGAGATACTCAGAGTTGAGCGTGTTGACATCAACCGGTCGGAAGACCAGGTAGAGGATCCACGCCAGAGTCAAAGAGACCACATAGATCGCCGCCGCAGTTGCGGAATCGGGGACGGCAATCGGCACGGCGGCCGCAGCTGCGATCCCGAGGTACACACGGTTGCCACTCATCGCCGGCACCCGCAGCAGCATTGTCCCGGTCATCAAGGCCGAGCCGACGATCACGCGCTCCAGGTCATCCCGGGTGTAATAGACGAGGGCCGCCGACATGACGGTGAGGACACCAAACGTCGACATAGCCAGCCGATAGAGACGCGCCCTAGCCACGTTTGGTCCCCGACTTATCCGCCGCTATCTCGGTTTCGCCCACGGTGTACTCCAGGTGTGCTCATCTACACGCCCGCCCCAGCGACCCAAAACGGACCGTCCACCCGAGGCTCGACCGTTGTCGGCAGAGGCAAGGTTATCCACAGGTTGACGATCCGGCAAGGAATCGATCTCGCCGCTTGTGTAAAGCTAGGGTGCCGGTAGCGAAGCGAAGAGCATGAGGAAGGCCATCCACCGTGTTCGACAACGAGGAATTCGAAGAGACGATCGCTCAGTTGGAAGCCGTTGAAGCGGCCCGAGTCGTCCGCAAAGGAGGCAAGATTGTCGAGCTGCATGTGCTCGCCGCTCCCTCCAAGTCACCCAAGCAAGTATCTCGGGACATCCAGTCGCTCGCCATGGCTCGCTATGGCGTGAACATAGACCGCCGCGTGATCTCGGTTGTGCAGCTGGCTGCAGACAGCATCAAGCAACGCACCCTGAAACGGCCGGCGCTGATGCGCATCCGGGAGAAGACCGACAACACTCGAACCACTCTCACCGTCACCTTGGCATGGCAGAGTGGAGAGCATGTTGGATCTGCCTCTGGGCCCGATGCTGCCTCGGCGCGTCTCCGACTCGTCGGCGAGGCCACGCTGCAGGCAGTTGAATCGATCTTCCCCGATTCGCCGCCACTCGCCCTCGACGCCGTCGGCACCGCCGGTGTCGGCATGCGCACCGCTCTGATCGCGGTGATCGTCTATGCCGGCAAACAGGGTGAGGAACTCGTGGTCGGATCGGCTCTCTCCAACGGGAACCATGATGAGGCGGCCGTGAAAGCTGTGCTCGACGCACTCAACAGACGTCTGCCCGCGATCGCGACGTGAATCTCCCGCTCCGGCTCGACGGGGCCACGCTCGACGCCGCGGGAACCGCAGTTGCCGTAACCCCACACCATCTCGCCACTGCGGCCGCCATTGCGGTTCTCGGCGGCGGAGGGAACGCCGTCGACGCCGCCATCGCCGCGAACGCCACCCTTGGCGTTGTCGCCCCGGAGACATGCGGCATTGGTGGCGACCTGTTCGCACTGGTTCATACCCCGGGTGATCCAATGCCTGCTGCGCTAAATGCGTCTGGTTGCGCAGGCCGGGGAGCCGAAGCAGCCGTGCTGAGGGATACGGGCATGACCCGGATACCAATCGAAAGCCCCTTCGCGGTGACGGTGCCCGGCTGCGTGGACGGTTGGATCGCGCTGAGCAAACGGTATGGATCGGTGCCGCTGGCGGCAGTGCTGGCACCTGCGGTCGATCACGGCCGCATCGGTTTCAGCGCCAGCCCGGAGTTGGCCCAATCTCTACTCAGGTACGAAAACGCCCTCAGACCCCAAGACGCAGCAACAGGTCTCTATCCGGGAGGCAAGGCGCCCGCTACGGGAGCGGCGGTAACCCGGCCTCAACTGGCCGAGACGTTGGTAGCCGTCGGTCGCCACGGGCGCAACGCCTTCTATGCGGGCGATGTGGCCGAAGGAATCATCTCGGTTACCAACGGCGTGCTGACTGCCGACGATCTCGAACGCACTCAGGCGGAATGGATCGTTCCAATCTCTCTCGAGATCATGGGCTGGAAAGGCTGGACGATTCCCCCGAACTCGCAGGGGTATCTGGCGCTGGCCGCCGCCTGGCTATTTGAGCAGCTCGACCCTCCTCGCGACCCGGAGAGCCCCGGCTTCTTCCACGCTGCCATCGAGGCTTATCGGTCTGTTGCCTGGGAGCGCGACGACTTCGTGGCCGATCCGGGCTACCTCCCCGTACTGGACCTACTCGACCGGGGGCGGCTGGAGCGGCGACTAGCGGAGATCTCGCCAACCCGCCGTGGCGATTGGCCCGCCCCGCGACCCGCAGGCTCCGGCACTGCGTATCTCGCCGTCCGCGATGCGACCGGCATGGGAGTGTCATTGATCCAATCCAACTTCCACGGGATCGGCTCCCGCATCGGTGTCGGCACCGGCGGGTTTTTCCTGCACGACCGGGGCTCCAACTTCACGCTGCAACCCGGCCATCCCAACGAACTAGCTCCAGGCAAGCGGCCGTCACACACCTTGTCGCCGACGCTGTGGACCGAGGGGAATGAACTGCGCATGTTGTTGGGAACGCGCGGTGGCGACTTCCAGCCGCAAACCCTGCTGCAAATGGTCGCATACATGCGCTGGGCCGGGCTCGGGGGAACGGAGGCACATCGGCAGCCGCGCTGGGCTACGTCGGAATGGCGAGCGAGCGATGACAGCGTCGCAGTCGAACCACACCTCGATCAAGCGGCAATCACCGAGCTACGCGACCGTGGCCACGAGATTCGGCCTACCGGACATTGGATGGCGGGATGGGGACCCGTTTCGGTCATCACTGTTCATGCTGGCTATGCAACCGGAGCGGCGGATCCGCGCGTGGCCGCCACCGCGGCTATGTCGATGTGAACAAGCTCTCATCGGGCGGTGGCGTCGGCTTGCGCTGCGCTGCCCTCCGATTGGCCCGGCGCTTACTCCACGCCAGCCCTGCGGCCAAGCCCAGGAACCCGACAACGATGGCCACTCCCCACCACACCCCGTAGTTGCCGCGGGGAAACTGATCGCGAATCGAGATCCGCCATCGGCGCTCTAGATCAGCCCAGGTTGCCTGGTCGATTTTGCGCAGCACGGCGGTTCCCTCTTCGGAGACTGCGAAGTCGATAAAGACGCCCATTTGGGAACCTACGAATTGGGGGTCAAAGAAGTATGGATCGGGCTTTGCTTCGGAGACCCAGGGGAGGGCGTCATCGATAGTCCGCTCCTCGGGATTGGGGTCGTCGAGAAACAGGGTCACCACCAGCTCGCTGCGATAGCGTTCCAGCCGGTCGGTTTTCCGGGCCAGATACCAGTGAGCGATCGTAGATCCGAGCGGGTCGGGATAACCGTTGTCGCGACCCACGGAAGCGGCAACGTGCCAGAGTGCGATGTGGGGTAGGCCAAAGGCAATTGCGTCATCGATGGTCCGAATCTCGACGGCCGACACGACCAGCACCTTCTCACGGGCGAACACTCCGACGTGCAGCCGCTGGCCGGGAGGAACCAAGTCGCTGAATGCCTCGGCCTGCTCGGGTGTGGCCAGGCACACCGCGGTGCCCTCGAGCCCACCCAACTCGCTCTGCACGAGACTGGAGACAGTGGAGACATCGGCTGCAAATCGTTCTGCCATGGCCGGGGTCATCCCCGCAGTGGCGATCGTTACCGGCCCTTCGGATGCCTGGTCTTGCCACGAAACGTCTGGGAAGAACGCGGCACACCTTTGCTCATCCGCCCTCCCCGGTGTGGGGAACAGAACGGCCAGCAGCGCGGCCAGCGCCAACAGTGCAAATTGCCTCACACAACAACTCTACTCATGGGTGATTTGACAATTATTAGCAGGGCTGGCTTGCCCGGCCCGACTGCCGCATCTAGCCTGGCGTTTGGCGTGTGCTGCGCCCGGTCAATCGACCGACCTCAGGAGCGGAGTACTTCGTGCGGCCTCGGTTTCAGATTTCAGCCACAGGGTCATTGATTGTGATCCTCATTGCCGCGCTTGGATTTGCTGCGGTTGGTGCCCGCGGATCGAACTCCGAGCCGGTCCCTGAGCCGGTATCCGAGCTTCCCACGCAGTTGTCGGCCAGGGTCGCTGCGGCTGGATTCGCCGCCGGCTTTGTCACGATCGAGCCAGAGCAAACGATCGCAATCGCCGCAATCGAGGCATCGCCGGCTCCACGAGCCGAGCCCTCCACCTCGAGCCCGGCAAATGCAGCTTCAAACTCCAGCGACAACGGGCCCACAGCTACAACCACCACAACCACGACAACGGCGCCGCCAACCACAACAACCAAGGCACCTCCCCCAACGACAACGACAACCACAACCACCACCACCACAACCACAACAACGACAACGGCGCCGCCAACCACAACAACGACAACGGCGCCGCCAACCACAACCACGCAGCCGCCAACCACAACCACGCAGCCGCCGGCTACCCCGCCGGTGGAGGGCGGGCCACGCGACGTTGAGGAATGGCGACCCCTGGTCAGCCAGTACTTCTCCGACGATCTGGTCGACGGAGCGCTTTCGGTCATGCGATGTGAAAGCCTGGGCGATCCCCTCGCCTACAATTCCAGATCTGGGGCTTCCGGCTTGTTCCAGTTCATCCCGGGAACCTGGGCATGGGCTTCCCCCGACGCAGGATTTGCCGGCGCTTCTCCATTCGATCCGGAAGCCAACGTGGGCACAGCAGCTTGGCTTGTCCAGACCTCGATTGATCAGGGTAAGGATCCATGGGTTCACTGGACATGCAAACCCTGAACCCGGTATGAAAGCTGTTGCATAACTCCGGTTCCGGCTCGTCCCGCCTCGGGGAAAGATCAGCTGATGTCAGAGTGGAGGAGTCTCCACGGCGATTACTCATCACCCTCCTCGGGCCGGGCCGCGTCCCGGCCTAGAATCGTGATGTGTTGAAGAAGCTCTTGCAGTTGATTGGACTCGTGATGCTGGCCGCGACCGTTGTGTGGCTGACTCGCGAGCGCCTGCTCCCCACGCCTCAGCTCGACGACGAACCCCGACCTCACTACCGAGCGACGCCGACGCCCGCGCCGCCAGATGACCTGACCCAGATCAAGGGGATTGGTCCGGTCTATGCGGCGCGGCTGAATGGGGCAGGCATCGCAACTCTTCGCAGTCTCGCCGAATCCGACGCCGCCGGGACTGCAGCCGCCATCGATGTCTCGGCTGCGACCATCGCGGGATGGATCGAGCAGGCCAAGGCCAAGCTGAACTGAACACGATGAACCCAAGCGCCTATCAGGTGAGCCCGCATAATCTGGGCACGCTCCTCCCCGAACAGCCCTCCTATCGCGTTCATCAGCTATACGAATGGCTATACCAGCACCCGGTGCTGGACCCGGCGGACATGACCAATCTCCCGCGCGACCTGCGCAAGACGCTGCGCCTCTGGCCATTTGCGACTGAGATCGAGCAATATGCCGACAACGGCCGCACCCGGAAATGGCTCTTCCGCTCCCCTGATGGAGCATCGATCGAGTCGGTGCTGATGGGCTACGAACGACGCACCACACTGTGCATCTCCTCTCAGGCCGGGTGTGCCATGGCCTGCACGTTCTGCGCCACCGGGCAGTTCGGCTTTGAGCGCCATCTCGACGCCGGAGAAATCACTGCCCAAGTTGCCTACGCAAACGCGGCGCTACGAACGCACCCTATTCCCGGATCACCGCCCCGCGTAACGAATGTGGTGTTCATGGGTATGGGCGAGCCGCTGGCCAACTATGACAATCTCCGTGAGTCCCTACACCGAATGATTGACGTAATCGACCTTGCCGCCAGGTCGGTGACCGTCTCCACGGTTGGGTTTATTCCCGGCATAAAGCGCTTAGCCGACGAGCCATGGCAGGTGGGATTGGCTATCAGCCTGCACGCCGCAGACGACGAGCTGCGCGATACCCTCATCCCCCTCAACAAGCGATATCCGCTCGATGAACTAGTGGATGCGGCTCGATACTTCTTCAACAGAACCGGACGGCGAGTTTCTATCGAGTGGACGTTGATGGACGGCGTCAACGACACGGCAGATCAGGCCGAGAAGCTGGCTGCGCTTGCCCGACAACTCCGGGCTCATGTCAACGTCATTGCGATGAACCCGACACCGCTGACCGCCCAGCAAGCTCCGGGCCGGCTGGCGATCGACGAGTTCATGAGAGCGCTGACACGCTTGGGGGCCAACGCAACCTATCGTGAGACCAGGGGCCGGGAAATCGATGCAGCTTGCGGACAGCTGCGGATCCGTGGCCTTACTGAGGAAGGAGACCAATGAAACTCGAGCCAGGCGACAAGGCCCCGAGCTTTGCTCGGCCCAACGAAGAAGGAACCGTGCTTACGGCTGAGGACTTTGCGGGCACCGGGCTCGTCGTCTACTTCTACCCGAAGGCTTTCACTCCCGGATGTACCGGCGAGTCATGTGATTTCCGGGACAACCACAAGCGGTTCGCGGCAGGAGGCTATCAAGTCATCGGAGTCAGCCCGGACCCGGTGGATCGCCTTGCTGAGTTTCGAGACGAATACGATCTGCCGTTCCCGTTGCTCAGCGACGAAGACCACGAGATGGCCGAGGCCTTCGGCGCCTGGGGCATCAAGAAGAACTATGGTCGCGAGTACGAAGGGATCATCCGCTCGACCTTCGTAATCGACGCCGACGGAACTATCGAACACGCCTGGTATAACGTGCGAGCCAAGGCACACGTGTCCAGGGTGAGCAGCGCACTGCTCGACGATGATCCGGCCGGCGGCTAGCGCAACCCGGCCATGCCGATGATCTCGCCAATCACAACAAGATACGATCGATTCAGACAAAGAGGGGGCAACTTTTGCAGCCAGTTCGCAAGGCCATCTTTCCGGTAGCCGGTCTCGGCACTCGGTTTCTACCCGCGACGAAGACACTTCCCAAGGAACTGCTCCCGATCGTGGACAAGCCGCTCATCGAATATGCAGTCGACGAAGCTCGGGCCGCAGGCATCGAAGAGTTCATATTTGTGACCAGTCGCGGCAAGAGTGCCCTCGAGGATCACTTCGACAGCCATCCGGAACTCGAGCAGGCGCTGCAGGAACGCGGGAAGGAAGCAGAGCTGGCTGCAGTCAATGCACCTAAGCTCGACCCCGGGCAAATCACCGCGGTGCGCCAGATGTCGCCGCTCGGTCTCGGCCATGCGGTTTGGTGTGCGCACAACCTCATTGGAGATGAGCCCTTCGCAGTTCTGCTCGCCGACGATCTGATCATGGCCGACCGGCCGACCCTGGCCGAAATGGTCGACGTATACCACGAGCAGGGGGGAAGCGTTGTTTCGCTGATGGAGGTTCCCCCCGAGCAGACTTCTCGCTACGGCGTCGTCGAGCCTGGCGCGATCGACGGCCGGCTCGTGGAGATTCGCGGCCTCGTGGAGAAGCCAGATCCCGCCGCTGCGCCCTCCAATCTCGCCATCGTCGGCCGCTACGTCCTCCAACCGGAAGTGATGACCCATCTGGGTCGCGGCGAGACCGGAGCAGGCAACGAGATCCAACTCACCGACTCGATGCTGGCGCTGGTCGGGCATAGCCCCTTCCATGGTCTGATCCTGAGCGGAAGACGATTCGATTGCGGCTCCAAGATTGGTTTCCTCGAGGCCGGCATCGGCTTTGGCCTGCGCCGTGCAGACCTCGCCGCCGACCTCCGCGCTTCCATCACCGAGCTACTGTCGGGCGCAGACGACTAGAACCACCACCTTTGCGATCGATGCTCGATCGTCCTATCTGAAACCAAACGAAAGGGGAAATCATGGGCAAACTGCATGACCTCCACGCGGCAGGCCAGTCGGTATGGCTCGACTTCATCCGTCGCGACATGCTCGAGACCGGGGAACTGGCCAAGTTGGTCGACGACGGCATTCGCGGTCTCACCTCCAACCCGGCGATCTTCAAGAACGCTATCGCTAGCTCGGACGCCTATGACGACGCCATCGCCACCACAATCGCGGACAAACCCGACGCCTCCCCTCTCGACATCTTCGAAGGCCTCGCCATCGCCGACATTCAGGACGCGGCCGACACTCTGCGGGCGGTCTACGACTCCAGCGACGGAGGCGATGGCTACGTGAGCCTCGAAGTATCGCCTCACCTCGCCAACGACACTGCAGGCACTATCGAAGAAGCACATCGCCTCTGGGACCGAGTGGATCGGCCCAATTTGATGATCAAGGTCCCCGCCACCGCCGCCGGGATCCCGGCCATCGAAGAGCTGATCGCCGCCGGCATCAACGTCAATGCAACCTTGATGTTCTCGCTGCAGGACTACGAGAACGTCGCCCAGGCGTATGTGCGCGGTATTCGCCGGGCCACCGATCCATCCCGCATCGCTTCCGTAGCCTCCTTCTTCGTGAGTCGGGTCGACACCAGCACAGATGCCGCCCTGGAGAAGCACGGTTCCGAGGCTGCGCTGGCGCAGCGGGGCAGAGCCGCGGTGGCCAATGCCAAACTGGCCTACGCTCGGTACCGCGAGATCTTCGAAGGCGATACGTTTGCTGATCAACTCGCCCGTGGAGCGAAAGCACAGCGGGTCTTGTGGGCCAGCACCGGTGTCAAGAATCCCTCCTACTCGGATGTGCTCTACGTCGAGCCCCTGATTGGGCCCAACACGGTGAACACCATGCCCCCGGCAACAATCGACGCATTCCTCGATCACGGCGACATCGCCCAAGCTGCCCTCACCGACGATGTGGATGAGGCACGCACGGACATTGCGCTCCTCGCCGATTTTGGGATTGACTTCGACGCAATCACCGACGAACTGCAGGTGGCCGGAGTCAAGGCTTTCCAGGAACCTTTCGATGACCTCCTGGCAACGGTCGCCGAAAAGGTCAGCCGGCTTCAGTAGACAACGGCCGGCGCTCCGCGCACGGTCTAGAAGGGCACGCCCACCGCGTCACAGAGAAATCTCATGAAAGGCGCGGACCGCTTGCACAGATCCGTGAAGTCCTCCATGAAGTGATCGGAGGTTATTGACTTCTGGGTGACCGGGGTCGAAGCGATGAAATCCTTCCGCTTCAGATCTTCGAGGAGCGGATGCTCTGCACCGAAACCGCGCGGTGGGCGCTGCAACGAATCGCCACCCATTTCGAACGCCTCGGTGAAGCGTTTGCTGCGGGTGACGCGCTTCCAGCGGGTCGGGTCGGCGGCGATGGCATCCCTGATCAGGTAGGCCACCTTGCTCTCCGGGCGCCACAGGCCAACCCCGACAAAGCACTCCCCCGGCTGCAGATGCATATAGAAGCCAGGGGCATGTGCATCCTTGCCGGCCCGATGACGGAACTGCATGCCCGTGTTCAGTTTGTACGGGGTCTTGTCCTTACTGAAGCGGGTATCGCGTTGGATCCGGAACAGCGAGCCGCCCACCGTGCGCGAGTCGGCTACGAAGTTCTCGCTGATCTTCCTGAGCGGCACTGCGAAGTCGGTGATGAACTCGAGCGCCGGTTCTCGGACGTATTGCTCGTAAGAGTCCTGGTGCGCCTTGAACCACTCGCGATCGTTGTTCTCGGCGAGTTCCCGCAGGAACCCGAACAGCTTGGGGGTGAAGTATCTCTTGCTCATGGTGGACAACCTACATGGTGATAGCGACAGATTGCAGACGTTTGACGGGCATAGGTTCGATCCGGGCAAAGTGACCCGCAATGGCTGCCACAGGGACATTGGACTCTGGCTGAGCTCCTTATCGCCCGGCAGGATCTAGGTGCCCCACGGTGGAGGTTCTTCGTGAGAAGCTGGAGGATGGTTTTCCCGCTTGGGATACTGCTGACGGTGACTGCCTGCAGCAGCACATCGAACGAGAACCCCGGCCAATCGGGGCCGCTCGCTCTGACCGAGAGTGATCTCGCCGCTGCGGAGGCGTACTTCGCCCCGATCGAAGCGGAGGGAGACGCATTCGCCCGGCTCCGGGCAAGCGGCGATTTCAGCACAGCGGCCGTTCGCTCATTCGTGGAAGAGGCCTATAGCCCCGACGTTGTGTTCCATGACGAGACCTTCGGCGACCACCGCGAGGGACACGCCAGCGCCACTTCGATGTACCAGCTGTTCCTGTCGTACTTCGCAGATTCAATCGTCGAAGACAGGCCGACGCTCATCGGCGACCCCACCGCGTTGGACGTGATCCCATTCTGGGACATGACCCTCGGCTCGTGGGAGTTCACCGAAGCCGAGCCGCTCATCGAGATAGATCTGATCGAGATCGACGAAGGCAGGGTCGGCTCACTGCTGCTCTACTACGACCTGGCCTCGCTGCGGCGCATGCAGGGAGACCGACCGCATCTGGATGGCTCGCTGCAGGAGGACTACGCCGTCGCCTGGACAACGGAATCCGCTGCTGACGTGGCCGCCCTCTACACCGAGCAAGCATTGCGTCACGACGGGCTCGCCGGAGTTGATGCCTCCGGCCGGCAGGCCATCCTGGCTGAAGCCGAACGCTGGTTCGAAGCCTTGGCCGGGGCCACCTGGACAGTGCAACTGCCTTTTGGCGAGGCTTCCGCCCAACAAGCTGGCGGCATATTCTCGGTCGATCACCAAGGCTGCATGGTGACAATCGGTATCCTGTTCGATCTCGATGAGGCGGGTTCAATCACTCAAGAGCGACTGCACTACGATCCGGCAACGCTTCGAGCCTGTGGCTGGGTGGATTGAACAGACATCGATCGCCGTAGCCGCGCAGCCGGTCAGCCGACCACCTTCTGCCCGTCGACCCAGACGCCGG
>Ga0180435_10003014_pt1 | contig 17024 bp, 17 predicted proteins | sample SS_ome_3_FD_132467 | JGI IMG/M metagenome (GOLD analysis project Ga0180435, IMG submission 132467) | Hypersaline lake sediment archaeal communities from the Salton Sea, California, USA - SS_3_S_1 metaG | ecosystem: Environmental > Aquatic > Non-marine Saline and Alkaline > Hypersaline >...
AATACCCGTCGTTCCGCCATGTGAACTCCTCAGCTTTCCCTCAGGGCAAACCTATCCGACGTTTACCCGCGGGCATAGCAGACCGAAGAAAGCGGACGACCGCGTCACGAATTGGTCAGGGCGGAACGCCTAAGCGGAGTTGAGAGCGCACGAAGCGCTGTGATGTGAGTGAAGCGCCGGAGGGGCTGCCCGGGAGGCTCAGTCGCCGTAGTCGGGCGCGGGGTCTCCGGCCACCGAGCTCATGGACTGGCTGCTCTCGAGATCTTCGAGGATCGCCTCCTGGGCCTTCGGCGGGAGGGTGGGCAGGAGCTCCCGGACCCGCGCCTGCCGCCGGGCGACGCCCTTGCGCTCCGGCATGCCCGGGGTCGCCTTGATCTGCGGCGGCACCCCCTCGATCTCCTCCACCCCGCCGTCGCTGTGGCCGGCTTCCAGCATGGCCTGCTCGGCGGCGGCGGTGGCCTGGTCCTTCTCCTCGGACATGCCGATCGGCCCGATCCGCCGGCCGTTGAGGAACTGTTTGACCGCCGGCTCGTCGCTGGTCAGCAGCACCTCGCGCGGGCCGAACATGACCAGGTGCTTGCGGTAGAGCATGCCGATGTTGTCGGGCACGGTGCGCACGATGTTGATGTTGTGCGTCACGATCAGGATGGTGGCGTCGATCTGGGCGTTGATGTCGATCAGCAACTGGGACAGATAGGCCGTGCGCACCGGGTCCAGGCCGGAGTCCGGCTCGTCGACCAGGATGATCTCCGGGTCCAGAACCAGTGCGCGGGCCAGGCCGGCACGCTTGCGCATACCGCCGGAGATCTCGCCGGGGAACTTGTGCCCGTCGTTGGGCATACCCACGATGTCGAGCTTCTCCATGACGATCTTGTTGATCTCGCTCTCACTCTTCTTGGTGTGCTCGCGGAGCGGGAAGGCGGTGTTGTCATAGATGTTCATCGAGCCGAACAGCGCGCCGTCCTGGAACAGCACTCCGAACAGCGTCCGGATCTCGTAGAGCTCCTTGGCCGAGCACTGGATGATGTCGGTGCCGTCGATGACGATCGAGCCCCGCTCCGGTCGCAGCAGGCCGATCAGCGACTTGAGGAACACCGACTTCCCGGTGCCGGAGGGCCCCAGGATGACGCTGAGCTCACCGGACGGGATGGTCATGGAGACGTCTTCCCAGATGACCGAGGATCCGAATGACTTGGACAGCCCATTCACTTCGATCGCGACGCCCATGTGTGTTCCTTCCTGCACCAGGTGATGACCTGTGGATTCCGTCACTGTAGCGCACGCCCACTGAGCGCCGTCGCGATTGCGCCGGGCGGGCCCGGAAACGGGAAATCCCCCGCCGACCCGGTAGGGCGGCGGGGGATTTCCGAACGCGCCGAAGCGCGAGGGACTACTTGACGGTGACCTTGGCGCCGGCGGCCTCCAGCTTGGCCTTGGCCTCCTCGGCGGCCTCCTTCTTGGCCTTCTCCAGGACGGGCTTGGGGGCGCCGTCGACGAGGTCCTTGGCCTCCTTGAGGCCCAGGCCGGAGACGATCTCGCGGACCACCTTGATGACGCCGATCTTCTTGTCGCCGGCGTCCTCGAGGATCACGTCGAACTCGTCCTGCTCCTCGGCGGCCTCGGCGGCACCGCCACCGGCGGCCGGGGCGGCCGCGACGGCGACCGGAGCGGCCGCAGTGACCTCGAAGACCTCCTCGAACTTCTTCACGAACTCGGACAGCTCGAGCAGCGTCATTTCCTTGAACGCCTCGAGCAGATCGTCGGTGCTCATCTTTGCCATGGTGTGTTCCTTCCTTATATGGGTCTGGGGGGTGTGGGTCTGGGGTTAGGCGGCGGTCTCGCCGGACTTCTTCTCCTGCAGGGCAGCGGCCAGTCGGGCCACCTGCGAGGCGGGGGCGACGAACAGGCCGGCGGCCTTGGTCATGTTGCCCTTCATCGCGCCGGCCAGCTTGGCCAGCAGCACCTCACGGGATTCCAGGTCGGCGATGCGGTTGACCTCATCGACGGACAGCGGCGCGCCGTCCATGTAGCCGCCCTTGATCACCAGGGCCTTGTTGTCCTTGGCGAACTTCTTCAGCGCCTTGGCGGCGTCGACGGCCTCGCCGGTGACGAACGCGATCGCGGTGGGGCCGCTGAACAACTCGTCGAGGCCCTCGACACCGGCCTCCGCGGCAGCCCTCTTGACGAGGGTGTTCTTGGCGACGCTGTAGGTCGCCACCCCACTCAGCGAGCGCCGCAGTTCGGCGAGGTTGGCCACGGTAAGACCGCGGTACTCGGTGACCACGGTGGCCGTGGACCCTTTGAACTGCTCCACGATCTCGGCGACGGCGGTGGCTTTTTCGGCCTTGGCCATGCGGTATCTCCTTCGGTGGTTCGTGTGCACCACCGCCCCGCGGGCCCGCCCGGAAAACACGAGCGCCCCGGCGCAGAGCGGCCGGGGCGCGATCAGAATCCGCCGATCAATCAGCGGTCGAGCCTCGTCCTCCTGCGTGGGCCGCCGGGAACTCCCGGACCTTCAACCAGAAAGGTGACCAACGGTCTTCGGTGGAACGGCGAAAGGTTACCACTCCGCGCGCGAACCGCCCAAAAGGGCGGCGGCGCCGACCAGGCCGGCCTGCCCGCCCAGCGCGGCGGGCAGCACCGCCAGTCCGCGGATGAAGTCCAGCCCGAGGTAATCGGCCAACGCGGCCCGCAGCGGGTCGAACAGCACCGGCCCGGCGCCGGCCACTCCCCCTCCGATGACCACCCGGTCCAGGTCGCACACAGCGGCCACGGAGGCGATCAGCGCGGCGACGGCCCGCGCTCCGCGGTCGAAGGCCCGCGCCGCGACCGGTTCCCCGACGGCCGCGGCGGCAGCCAACTCCTTGGCGTCGTCGCCCTCCCACCCCTGCTCGCGGGCCCAGGAGACCAGCCGCGGCCCGCTGGCGATCGCCTCGGCGCACCCCCGGCCGCCGCACGCGCAGGGCGGCCCGTCGAGCTCGACGACGACGTGCCCGACGTGCCCGGCGTTGCCGGTGCGGCCGTCGTAGGGCTCACCGTCGAGGACCAACCCGCCGCCGATCCCGGTGGAAACCACCATGCCGAGCAGGAATGACGCCCCTCGGCCCGCTCCGCGCCGGTGCTCGCCCAGCGCCATGCACAGCCCGTCACCGGCGAGCCGCACGGGCACACCGGGCACCGCGCCGGTGACCCGCTCGACCACCGGGAATTCGCGCCAGGCCCCGATGTTCAGCGGGCTGATCGCGCCGGCGGACAGGTCGATGGGCCCGGCTGAGGAGATGCCCACCCCGCGCACCGGACCGCACTCGAGTGCCTCGCCGATGGCGCGAGAGGCCGCCGCCCACACCTGTTCGGCGTCGTCGATGCGAGGGGTGGGCTGCCGGAACTCCCGCAGCAGTACACCGTCGCCGTCCACGAGCCCGGCGGCGATCTTCGTGCCGCCGATGTCGAGTGCGAGGACCGGAGCCGGTTCGCCCATCAGTGCCGGTGGGTGTTGTCGGGCTGGCGGGGGTCGCCGGGATGTTCGTAGCCCGGAGCCAGCCACACCAGCGCCGCGCGCCGCTGCTCCAGCCAGATCCGGAAGGCGCGACGCCGCGCCGCGCCGCGCAGCATCTCCGCTACCGCCGCGTCCGGGTCTTCACTGTCATCGAAGCGACCCGGGTTGCGGCGGCGGTAGTCGGCAACGGCGGCATCGGGGACGTCGACACCCGCGGTCACACCGGCGTAGAGCGCGCGGGCCACCGGGGCGGCGAGCGCGGCGGCGGCGATGCTGCCGATCTCCAGACGGGCGGTCAGATCCGGCAGCACGTCCTCCAGTTCCGGCGCGCCCTGGGCGCCGACACCCGACGACCGGGCCTCGTGAGCGACCACACGTTCGGTGACCACGATCTGGGTCAGCCAGCGCCGCAGCTGGCGACCCTCGCTGGTACCCGGCCGGGGCAGTGCCGCGGTCTGCGGGGAGGCCCGCAGCGCCGCCTCACGGGCGTCGACCTCGGCGATCGGGACCGGTTGCCCGGCCACGGTGGCGGCCACACTCATCGCACCGTCACCGCCACCGCCGGGGTATAGAGCAACCGGCCCGCGCAGCCGATCCGGATCAACGCCCACCACCGGCCCGGGTTGACCCACGGCGGAGGGGTGACGTCGAAGCCCACCTCGACCTGCGATCGGGCCGGCAGTTCCGCCCCGAGAGCCGCCGGCCCCATCCACTCCCAGGTGCCCCACGGGCTGATCAGATGGGCCTCCAGAGCCAGGTCGCCGCGGGCCGCGCTGGCGACGACGGCCGTGAGCCGGGCCCGTTCACCGCGGCCGAGGACGACCTCGGACGGTTTGCCGACCAGATGCACCAGGTCGTCCCCCACCTCACCGACGCTGACCACGCACACGTCCTCGACCTCCTGACTCCAGGCCGGCGGCACCTTCCCGGGCAGCGAGAGCACCGCGCGGACCGGGTACAGACCGGGTTCGGCGTCGCCGGGCACGGTCAGGGTGATCTCGGTTTCGACATGCCCGCGGGGCGCAAGCTCGAACCGGCGCCCGCCCCGGGCCGCGAACATCGCGACTCCGACCTCACCGGCCTGCCAGCCTGCTGGGGCCTCGATCCGCACGTGCGCGTCCAGTTCGGCGTCGCTGCAGTCGCTGGCCACCGTCAGCCGCAACCGGACGGTCTGACCGGGAGCGGCGCTGACCGTCTGGGGGTGCAGGTGGGCGACGGCGGGCAGCCCGCCCAGCGGAGCGGGCCCACGGTTGTGCAGCCAGTATCGGGAATACAGCGGCTGCGCCGTTTCGGCATCGGGGGCGAGCACGGCGGCGTCGAGTACCGGTTCGGCCTGTAGTCGGGCCACCACCGTGGCTATCTGGTAGCCGTGCAGGGACAGCGGATCGTCTCCGGCCCGCGGGGCTTCAAGGAGATCGGCAGGGGCGATGTCGGCGATCGCTGCGACGGGGCTGGAAAGTCTCACATCGGCCGGCGAACCCAGGGTCTCGACCAACCGAAGAGTGACCGCGGCGGGGTCGACCTGCTCGATGCTGCCCACCGCGGTGGGATTGCCGCGCGCCTTGAGCGCCCCGACCGCCACCGCACCGGCGGGCTCCACCCGCAGCAGCGCGCCGTCGGCCGGGAGCGGACCACCGGCGGTCCCGGGCACGCAGACCATGGGGTGGTTGAACTCCGCGCCGCGGCGGGGCATCCCGACCTCGCGCCAGTCCCCTTCCCCTGCGATCAACGCGAAGTCGAAGGTGTGGCTCCAGTGCTGCAACTGGAAGTTCGACCCGTCCGGAGCGGTGCGCCTGGGCGGGTCGATCCAGGTCCCGGACGGCCAGCCGGTACAGGACCGCATCAGCGAGGCGTGCAAGGTCCCGTCGGGGTCTACGGCGAAGCCGGGCACCCCACGGTTCACCAGCGCCATGGTGCGCGGCTCGAACTCACCGCAGTCCGCGGGGGCGTCCTGGGTGACGACGACCTCCGCGTCGGCCAGATCCTCGACCAACCCGGCCAGCGCCCGGTCCCCTGCCACGATCAGCACCGGCAGATCGCCCACCCCGCGCAGGTCGGCGTCGGGCCGCCACACATCGGTGAGCGCCACGGCGGCGGGCACGTACACCCGGGCCGAGCCGTGCGCGGCGAGTTGGCGTTCCACCTCCGCGGCGTACACCGGGGAGGCAGCGGCCAGCACGGCGGCGGTGAACGCGTTGTCGGCCGGTCCGCCGATGGCGATGCGGGCGTCGGGCAGATTCGAGTCCACCTCGAGGTGGCCGTAGCGGGGCGCGTCGGCGGCGCTGCAGGTGGCGGTGACTCCCGCACGCACCAATGCCACCATCAGTTCGCGCACCCCGGCCAGCCCTGGCGGTGCGACCACCTCCGCCACCGCCACGGCTCGCGTCTGCGAGCCGGTGCGGATCCGCGCGCAGGAAGACAGCCCGAACCAGCCGTGGGCCGGGTTGTCCAGTGTCCAGGGGTGTGCGGCGGTGTCCACCGCCCGGTGCGGGTCGCGGTCGTGCATCAGCCCGAAACCGCGGCCCACCACCGCGTCGCCGACCTCGCTGACCGGCAGCGCGCCAGCCACCGGACACGGCCAGCGCAGGCGCACGAGCCGGTCGGCGCCGGTGAAGTCGTCGATGCTGACGTTGCAGTCCAGCCGGTCGATACCGTCCCAGACGGTGAGGGTCTGGGTGTAGCGCAGCACGGCGCCGTTGTCATCGGACACCGTCCCGGTGACGACCAGCCGCTGACCCAGCGGGCTGCGGCAGGCGCGCACCGATTCCGCCGGCGCCGACGCCGAGGTCCACACGGGGCCGGTAGGCAACAGGTGCCACGGACCCTCGCCGGCCTCGGGGTGGGCCGGGTATTCCTGGTAGACGGCGATTTCGTTGCCGGCTGCGCCCTCAGCGATCAACTCCCGACCGGAGGTAACCTCAACCAGTGAGGAGACCGCCCCACCGCGGGCCGGATCGACCTCGACTCGCAGATAGTCGTTGCCGATACCGTTGCCCTCCAACGGCTCCCACCCCGCCGGCGACGCAGTCGCTTCCAGCCGGTAGCTGCGCCAGCCCACGGACTCCACGCCCGAGGCCAGGAAGCTCACGGTGTGGCCGCCGTCGTCGACCAGCGCGGCCACCTCGGCGCCGTCGGCGCCGCGCACCCGCACCCCGGAACCGAACGGCTCGTCAAGACGCACGGTGACGATGTCGGTGCGGCTGTGCGCCAACGGGTTCCACACCACCACGGACGCTTCTCCAGCGACCTCCCCGGCGTCCACCCCCGCGGTCAGCGCACCCAGGGCTCCGTCGCGTGCGGCCCGACCCAGCTCCCAGGCATCGCGCCAGCCGGTGAGCAGGTCCAGGTACACCTGGTCGGACTCGCTTCCGGTGATGGCGTCGTGGTGGGCGCCCCAGGCCAGCTGGACCCAGGCCTTGGCCAGCGCGGCCTCCGGGTAGGCCCCCCCGCCCAGCAGGGCGGCGAAGGTGGCGAACCGTTCGGCGCCCAGCACGGCGTCCTCGGCGGCCCGGTTGGCCTGCTTGGTGTCGATGTAGGAGACGTCCTTGCCGGTGTAGATCGGGTTCATGTCCCGGGTCTGCGGCGAGGCCCCGTCGCCCCGTCCGGCCAACTCGGCACGCACCGCGCCGAAGAACTCCGAAGGCACCGCACAGACGAACCGCGGCCAGACGTAGCGGTCGTTCCAGTCTCGGTGGATCTCGGTGACCCAGGTGTTGGGCGGGGTGTAGTCGGTGCCCACTGGCAGCAGCACGTTGCGGGTCAGCGCGACGGACTTGAGCTTGGAGAACAACTCATAGGTGGCGGCCTCGGCCTGTTCCAGCGAGGTCGATGAGTCCATCCACCACCCCGCCGCGTAGTGCGCCGGCATGTAGTGGGTCAGCAGGCCCACCCCCGACGGGGAGATCCACTCGAACTCGCTGGCGAACTGCATCCGGCGCGGATCCCCGCTCCGTCCATTTTTTTGGCCGGCGATCGGCCCCCACTGGTGGTAAGGGCCGCGCGCCCACGACGAGGAGGTCAGCCCGGCATCGGCGGCCATCCCCGGGAACTGCGGGTCGTGGCCGAAGACGTCGAGCTGCCAGGCGGTGGCCGGGTCCGCGCCGAGGACGTCGCGCTGAAAGCCGATGCCGTGGACGAAGTTGCGGATGGAGGTCTCCGGACCGGTGAGGTTGGTGTTGGGCTCGTTGTAGGTGCCGCCCATCACCTCCACCCGCCGGTCGGCGATCAAGCGCAGCAGATCGGCGCGGTCCTCGGGGTGGGCGTCGAAGTAGGGCTTGAGGTAGTCCACCTCTGCCAGCACGAATTTGTAGTCGGGGTCTCTGCGGGCCATCTCGAGGTGGGCGGCCACCAACGCGAAGGCGTTGTTCTGCTTGCACTGCCCCGGAGGGTCCTCGGTCCACACGCTGGTGTAGGCGCCCTGGGTGTTCCACCAGACCGGGTCGTAGTGGAAGTGGCTGACCATGTACATGGTCCAACCGGGTTCGGCGACGACGAAGTCGAACGGGTGGGCCAGGGTCTCGGCGGTCAGCACCTGCGCGGGGCGCACCTGCCCCGGCGTCGGGCGCTCCACCCGGACGGCCACCTCCACGGAGCCCTCCCCCGCGGGCGCGGTCACGGCGACCGGAGTACTGAGCCCCTCCCCGGTCACGCTGACCTGGGTGGGCGCGGCGGCGTGGGTGTAATCCACCCGAACCACCTGCAGCGGGTCCGCGTCCGGATCGCGGGGGTCGCCGACGAAGAGATCGCAGGACTCTGCCGCGCTGATCTGCACCTGGCAAATCTACGTGGGGCGCCGTGGACGAGCCATGATTCGGGCCGAAACGACAGCCGCCGGACTCCCGAGGGAGCCCGGCGGCTGTGTGGTGGTTGCTGTGTGATGGTTCCGCGCTACGCGGCGACCTTCTCGTTGTGGTGGGAGTGACCCTCCTCCGCGGCGAACGCGGGATCGTCCGCGAAGGACTTCAGGCGGGCGATCTTGTAGATCAGCAGACCGTAGAGGCACTTGGCAAGGATGTCTGCCAGTGAGTAGCCGATCTGCATGCCCACCCATCCCGACGCTCCCGACCCGGGGAAGTAGAGCGGGAGGATGTAGGCGATCGGGTAGACGCCCCAGGTCGCGAACAGCAGGATCCGCATCTGGCTGACGGTGGCGCGCACCGATTCGGGCTGGCGGTCCAGCGATTTGGTCAGCTCGACGAACAGCACGTAGAGGATGTAGAGGAACGGGATCGTCGAGAGCAGGCCGAAGACGTTGCGGGTGAAGTTGTCGCCGCTGATCTCACCGGGATAGCCGAGGATGATCATCAGCGCCGATGCCGGGATCAGCCGGACCAGCAGGGCGGTCTGCAGCTTCTTGGCCAGGGCCAGCACCACGACGAGTTCGGTGAGCAGCAGCGGCACCGTCAGCAGCCAGTCGACGTAGCGGTAGCCCTCATTGAACGATGCGCCGGCGGCCTGCACATACGTTCCCTTGCCGCCGATCGCGTCGGTGACGAAGGCGTGCCGGAAGGAATCGAAGATCCGGAAGTAGTGGTAGGCCGCGATCCCGGTGACGATCGCGGAGATGACCAGGGCCTGCCGGTAGCGGGGCAGAACCCGACGCTGCGATGCCAGCAGGAAGATCGTGGTGAACAGCTGTGCTGCGATCACCAGGGACAGAAAGTTGTAGACCGTGTCGAACTGGCCTTGGGTTAGTTCAGCAGGGATCATCCTTCGCCTTCCAATCGCAGAGAGGGCCGCGTTCTCGACCCGAGCGTTGTGCGTATGGATTATTACTGGCTCGGGCCCTAGATTTCAGGATTTACCGATACGTCATGAATTGGTCAAAAATCGAAAGTGTCCGTCCGTGTGACCCAACTCGCCGAAACTGGCAGTTCACGGCCCTACTTTGGCACACTGATCCAAATGAGCTCCACCGACCACCGCGAGACGGCGAAGCTCGACCGAGTCCCGCTTCCGGTCGAGGCTGCCCGGATGGGAATGACCGGCTGGCAGCTCGCCCGCACCGGCCTGCGGGTGCTGCCCACCCTGCCCGGCAAGGGCCGCCTGCAGGACAAAGTCATCCGCCAGATCCCGCAGACCTTCGCCGATCTGGGCCCCACCTACGTCAAGTTCGGGCAGATCATCGCCTCCAGCCCCGGCGCGTTCGGCGAGCCGCTGAGCCGGGAGTTCCGCGGCCTGCTGGACTCGGTTCCCCCAGCGGACACCGAGCAGGTGCACAAGCTGTTCAAAGAGGAACTCGGCGCGGACCCCGCGGAGTTGTTCGCCTCCTTCGATGATCTTCCCTTCGCCTCGGCTTCCATCGCCCAGGTGCACTACGCCACCCTGCACACCGGCGAGGAGGTCGTGGTCAAGATCCAGCGGCCCGGCATCCGCCGCCGGGTGGCCGCCGATCTGCAGATCCTCAAACGCTTCGCCCAGATCGTCGAGCTGGCCAAACTGGGCCGGCGGCTCTCGGCCCAGGACGTCGTCGCCGACTTCGCCGACAACCTGGCCGAGGAGCTGGACTTCCGGCTGGAGGCGCAGTCGATGGAGGCCTGGGTGTCGGGGCTGCACGGCTCGCCGCTGGGCCGTAACATCACCGTCCCGCAGGTGCACTGGGAGTTCACCAGCGAGAAGGTGCTCACCATGCAGCGGGTGGGGGGTGTGCGCATTGACGATGTCAAGGCCATCCGGGAGAAGGGTTTCGACGGCACCGAACTGGTCAAGGCACTGCTGTTCTCCACCTTCGAGGGCGGTCTCCGGCACGGGCTGTTCCACGGCGACCTGCACGCCGGGAACCTGCTGGTCGGCGATGACGGCAAGATCGTATTCCTCGACTTCGGGATCATGGGCCGTATCGATCCGCGCACCCGCTGGCTGCTGCGCGAACTGGTCTACGCGCTGCTGGTCAAGAAGGACCACGCCGCCGCCGGGAAGATCGTGGTGCTGATGGGCGCGGTGGGCAATGTCAAACCCGAAGGTCAGGCCGCCAAGGATCTGGAGGCCTTTGCGCAGCCTCTGACCATGAAAACCCTCGGCGACATGTCTTACGCCGAGATCGGCAAGCAGCTCTCCACCCTGGCCGACGCCTACGATGTCAAGCTGCCCCGGGAACTGGTACTGATCGGCAAGCAGTTCCTCTACGTCGAGCGCTACATGAAGCTGCTGGCGCCGAAGTGGCAGATGATGAACGATCCAGAACTCACCGGCTACTTCGCCAACTTCATGGTCGAGGTCAGCCGCGAGCATCAGAGCGACGTCGAGGTCTGAGGATGCAGGTGCGCAGCGGGTATGCCCCGAGCAACGGTGTGGAACTTCATTACGAGGACCTCGGCGACCAGGCTGACCCGGCGGTGCTGCTGATCATGGGCCTGGGCGCCCAACTGGTGCTGTGGCACGACGACTTCTGCTCCAAACTCATCGAGCGCGGCTACCGGGTGATCCGTTTCGACAACCGCGATGTCGGACTGTCCAGCAAGCTGCACGGCCAGCGCCACCACGGCGCGCTGATCCCCGGACTGGCCCGCTCCTTCCTGGGCCTGCCCGGAAAGTCCGTTTACACCCTGGAGGACATGACCGACGACGCCGCGGCCGTGCTGGACCACCTGGGCATCGAGCGCGCCCACGTGGTAGGGGCCTCGATGGGCGGGATGATCGCCCAGATCTTCGCCGCCCGGCACGCCGCGCGCACCGCCGGACTGGGCATCATCTTCTCCTCCAACAACGCCCCCCTGCTGCCCCCGCCGGCTCCGCGGGCGCTGCTGTCGCTGATCAAGGGCCCACCGGGGGACGCCCCCCGCGAGGTGATCGTCGAGAACTCGGTGCGGGTGTCCAAGATCATCGGCAGCCCGGGCTACCCGGTGTCCGACGAGCGGTTGCGCGCCGACGCGATAGAGACCTACGAGCGCTGCTTCTACCCGCAGGGCATCGGACGGCATTTCGGGGCGATCCTGGCCAGCGGGAGCCTGCGCCGCTACGACCGCCAGATCAGCGCGCCGACGGTGGTCATCCACGGACGCGCCGACGTGCTGATGCGGCCCACCGGCGGCAGGTCCATCGCCCGGGCGATCCCGAACGCTCGGCTGGTGCTGTTCGACGGGATGGGCCACGACCTGCCCGAGCCGCTGTTCGACGACATCGTCGGGGAGTTGACGACGACATTCGCGCAGTTCGCCACCGCACGCTGACCGGTCCGCGGGCCCGGTAAGGGTAGGATCAGTGAGCGCCGCGCGGTCCTGGGGGCACCGCGGCAGGGTTGCGGCGGCGAAGAGACACAGCGGTACGGGAAGCGAGAACACTCATGCCTGAGACCACCGACAACATGCGTCCGCACTTTGAGGAGATCCAGGCTCACTACGACCTCTCCGACGACTTCTTCGGACTGTTCCAGGACCCCACCCGCAAGTACAGCTGCGCCTACTTCACCGGGCCCAACGCCACCCTGTCGGAAGCCCAGATCGCCAACGTCGACCTCAACCTCGATCAGCTTGACCTCAAGCCGGGGATGACGCTGCTGGAGATCGGCTGCGGCTGGGGCCTGACGATGCAGCGGGCGATGGAGAAGTACGACGTCAACGTCATAGGGCTGACGCTGTCGAGGAACCAGAAGGCCTACTGCGACCAGTTGCTGGCCGGTGTCGACTCCGACCGCACCTTCGACGTCCGCCTCGAGGGCTGGGAGCAGTTCCACTCCCCGGTGGACCGGATCGTCTCCATCGAGGCCTTCGAGCACTTCGGCTTCGAGCGTTACGACGACTTCTTCAAGAACTGCTTCGACATCATGCCCGACGACGGCCGGATGACCATCCAGAGTTCTGTCGGGTACCACCCGCTGGACCTGGCCGCCCGCGGCAAGAAGCTGACCTTCGAACTGGCCCGCTTCGCCAAGTTCATCTACACCGAGATCTTCCCCGGCGGACGGATTCCGAGCACCCGGATGATGGTCGAACTCGGAGAGAAGGCGGGTTTCGTGGTGCCGGAGCCGATGTCCCTGCGTAACCACTACATCAAGACCCTCGGCGTGTGGGCCGCCGCGCTGGAGCGCAACCGGGACGAAGCCATCAGGATCACCGACGAAGAGAACTACGAGCGGTACATGAAGTACCTGACCGGCTGCCAGTTCTACTTCCTCGACGAGGGACTCGATGTCAGCCTGGTCACCTATCTGAAGCCGGGCGCCGCCGCCGCGTAGTTTCACGACGGCCGCGCCCGCCCAGCGGACTACTCGGCAGTGAAGTTGTTCGTCACCGACGGGTCGACCGGAATACCGGGGCCGGTGGTCGTTGAGACGGTCACCTTCTTGAGATAACGCCCCTTCGATGACGACGGCTTGGCCCGCAAGACCTCGTCGAGCGCGGCGCCGTAGTTCTCGGCGAGCTGCTGTTCGCCGAACGAGGCCTTGCCGATGACGAAGTGCAGGTTGGCCTGCTTGTCGATGCGGAAGTTGATCTTGCCGCCCTTGATGTCGGTCACCGCCTTGGCCACGTCGGCGGTGACGGTTCCGGTCTTGGGATTGGGCATCAGGCCGCGCGGACCAAGCACCCGGGCGATGCGGCCGACCTTGGCCATCTGGTCGGGCGTGGCGATCGCGGCATCGAAATCCAGAAACCCGCCCTGGATCTTCTCGATCAGGTCGTCGCTGCCCACCACATCCGCGCCGGCGGCGACGGCCTGCTCAGCCTTCTCGCCCACCGCGAACACCGCGACTCGGGCGGTTTTGCCGGTCCCGTGCGGCAGGCTCACCGAACCGCGAACCATCTGATCGGCCTTGCGGGGATCCACCCCCAGCCGGATAGCGACCTCGACGGTGGCATCCTGCTTTTTCGAGGAGGTCTCCTTGGCCAGCTTGGCCGCCTCCATCGGGGTGTACAGCTTGTCGCGGTCCACCTTCTCGGCGGCTTCGCGGTAGGCCTTTGACTTCTTGCTCATGGTTATCCAATCTTCGTTCGGTTGGCTGTGGTCGACGAGCCGATGCCAGCTCTCCCACTGAACTGCTGAGTTTATTCGACCGTGATCCCCATCGACCGGGCGGTCCCGGCGATGATCTTCGCGGCCTGGTCGATGTCGTTGGCGTTCAGATCGGCCTTCTTGGTCTCGGCGATCTCGCGCACCTGATCCCAGGTCACCTTGGCCACCTTGGTCTTGTGCGGTTCGGCCGAACCCTTCTGCACGCCTGCGGCCTTGAGCAGGAGCTTGGCAGCCGGCGGGGTCTTGAGGACGAAGTCGAAGCTGCGGTCCTCGTAGACGCTGATCTCCACCGGGATGACGTTGCCGCGCTGGTTCTCGGTGGCGGCGTTGTAAGCCTTGCAGAACTCCATGATGTTCACGCCGTGCTGGCCCAGAGCGGGGCCGACCGGCGGGGCGGGGTTGGCCTGCCCGGCCTGAATCTGCAGTTTGATCAGGCCGACGACCTTCTTCTTGGGGGCCATGGCTGTTCGGGGTTCCTTTCTGAGGGGGCTTGACGGGGCAAGCCCGGCTTAGAGCTTCGCGACCTGGTTGAAGGTCAGTTCCACGGGGGTTTCGCGGCCGAAGATGCTGACCAGCACCTTCAGCTTCTGTTGTTCGGCGTTGACCTCGCTGATCGAGGCGGGCAGCGTGGCGAACGGGCCGTCCATCACGGTGACCGATTCGCCGACCTCGAAGTCGACCAGGATCTCCGGCCGTTCCAAGGTGGCCTCGCCGGAGGTCGCCGTCGTGGCCGCCGCTCCCTTGCCGGGCTTGCGGCCCGCACCCGGGGGCAGCAGGAACTTCACCACGTCGTCCAGCGACAGCGCGGTGGGCCGGGAGGTCGCTCCCACGAAGCCGGTGACCCCGGGGGTGTTGCGCACCGCCGACCAGGAGTCGTCGGTGAGGTCCATGCGCACCAGGATGTAGCCGGGGAGCACCTTGCGGTTGACCTGCTTGCGCTGGCCGTTCTTGATCTCGGTGACCTCTTCGGTGGGCACCTCCACCTGGAAGATGTAGTCCCCGACGTCGAGATTCTGGACCCGGGTCTCGAGGTTGGCCTTCACCTTGTTCTCGTAGCCGGCGTAGGAGTGGATGACGTACCAGTCGCCCGGCTTGCCCCGCAGTTCCTTCTTCAGGGCGGTCACCGGGTCGAGTTCCTCCTCAACCTCTTCGGCGGCCTGTACGCCGTCCTCTTCGGCGGCGTCAGCGGCGAGGGTGTCGTCGATGATCTCCTCGGCGGCCTCCTCGGCCAGGGCAAGGGCCTCACCCGCGGCGGGCGTGTCGCCTTCGGGGGTTGTCACGGTTGTCTGTCCTCTCAAGTCCTGCGGGAAAATCCGGGTGCCGCTGATGTCGATGTGCCTAGCCGAACACCCACAGCACCAGCTTGGCCAGCCCCAGGTCGACCAGCCCGATCAAGGCCACCATGAAGGCCAGGAACACCAGCACCACGGTGGTGTAGGTGATCATCTGCTTGCGATTGGGCCAGATGACCTTGCGCAACTCGGAGACGACCTGCTGGACGTAGCCGATCAGGAAGGCGATCGGGTTGCGGTTGGGCTTGCCGTCCTTGCCGGCCTTCTTGACCTTTTTGCCGTTCCCGTCGTCGTCGGCGGCCTCGAACTCCTCGGTGAGCGCCTCGTCGTCGTCGGTGTCGAGCTCGGCAAGGGCGGTGCCCCCGGCGCGCTGGCGGGACCGCTTACCGGTCGGGCGAAGCGGTCCGGTCATCGCGGCGGTCCGGCCGGTTTCCTCGCCGTCGCCTGCGGCGTCAGGGTCGCGTTCGTCGCTCACCGCATGCTCCTTCGTCGTCCGATCCCTCGAGTCTATTCAGTTGCGCAGGGGCGACAGGACTTGAACCTGCAACCTGCGGTTTTGGAGACCGCTGCTCTGCCAGTTGAGCTACGCCCCTCGGTACCAGCGTGGCCGGGCCGATCCCCAACATGATTCGCGCGCTCCCCGACCGGTCCAGCCGAACCGACGGACAGCGCGCTTACGTGGGGAAATCCCGAGCATTGAGTGTAGCGCGCCACCCCGGTCTGGTACTAATCCGCCTCGTCGTCGACGTGAGTGACCGGCTTGCGCAGCACCTGCCCGGTCTCCGGATCCCAGCCGGCCGAGATCGAGTTGTCGCCCTCGTGGCCCATCAGCGTGGTGAACGCCTCCATGACGACCTCGCCGGTCGCGTCGTCGGTCAGCACGTTGCGGGAGGTCACGATATCGGCGCCGAACCTCTCGTCGACGGAGTCGATGTGCATAGTGGCGCGCACCACATCGCCTTCGACGATCGGCCGGAAGAACTTGAATTTCTGGTCGACCTGGACGATCTGCATGGTCTCGAAGCCCACGTCGACGTGCTGGAAGAAGTGCCGCTGGGTCATCACGGCGATAATCGACACGAAGGTCAGCGGCGCGACGAGACCGTTGTAACCCATCGCCGCCGCGGCATTGAGGTCGGTGCTGGCCGGGTCGTGGGCCTTGACGGAGTTGGCGTACTGGCGGATCTGCTCGCGCCCCACCACGAAGGGATCGGGGTACTTCCAGACCATCCCGCGGATGTCGGTTTTCAGCGCCATGGCTATGCCAGCTTCGCGATAGCGATGGCGCGGCCAAAGATCTTCTTACCTCCGTGGGTGGCCGTCAGGGCGATGGTGACGATCTTGGCCTCCGGGTCGGCGGCCTTGATCCTCCCCTTGAACACGATGTCGGCACCGGTGCCGTCGTTGGGAACCGGGACCACCGCGGTGAAACGCACGTTGTACTCGGTGACCGCGCCGGGGTCGCCGATCCAGTCCGTCACGTAACCGCCGCCCAAGCCCATGGTGAGCATCCCGTGGGCGATGGCGGTGTCCAGGCCGACCTGCTTGGCGATCTCGTCGTCCCAGTGGATCGGATTGAGGTCGCCGGACACCCCGGCGTAGTTGACCAGGTCCGCCCGGGTCAGCGTGATCACCCGCTCCGGGAGTTCATCACCGACTGAGACCGAACTGAACTCACGCAGTGCCATCGTTGAAGCCACTTTCTCCGTTTTCCTCACTCCGCCCAGCCAGCGTCGTGTAGTTCTCCTGCACTATCTCGCCATCCTGGTTGGTGATGACGTTCTTGGTGACGATGATGTCGGTGCCGTGAGCCTGGCGGACGTCATGGACGTAGACGTCGCAGTACAGCCGGTCACCGGCCTTGACCGGTGCCAGGAACTTCAGCGCCTGGTCGACCTGGACGATCTGGCGGTCGGTGATCCCGATGTCGGCGTGGTCGAAGAACGCCCGCTGGGCGGTGTAGCCGAACACCGAGATGAACGTCAGCGGTGCCAGCACACCCGGGTAGCCCAGCTCGGCGGCGGCGGCATCGTCGAAGAACGACGGGTCGCCGTTCTGCACCGCCGAGGCGTACTCGCGGACCTTCTCCCGCTCGACGCGGTAGTGGTCGGGATGGCGGTAGTGGGTCCCGATGATGTTGGTCGACAAAGCCACCGGCGCAACCCGTCAGCGGGACTCTTTGTGCGCCTGATGCTTGCCGCAGTTCGGGCAGAACTTCTTCAGTTCCAGCCGGTCGGGATCGTTGCGGCGGTTCTTCTTGGTGATGTAGTTGCGGTGCTTGCACACCT
>Ga0180435_10003015_pt1 | contig 17022 bp, 18 predicted proteins | sample SS_ome_3_FD_132467 | JGI IMG/M metagenome (GOLD analysis project Ga0180435, IMG submission 132467) | Hypersaline lake sediment archaeal communities from the Salton Sea, California, USA - SS_3_S_1 metaG | ecosystem: Environmental > Aquatic > Non-marine Saline and Alkaline > Hypersaline >...
GCCTGCTTCGTCTCAGCTTAAAGTCTTGAGGACTACCTTGGCGAGCGCTTTGAGTGTCTCGAATACGCCGTCACCTGTGACCGCAACCGACTCGAAATAGGGGGCGCGTTCGATCCACATGCCATCGACCTGCTCAATGAGCATTTCGCCGGGATGATAGGGATCGGGAGTCTCCTGTTGCTTTGCTAGATCTTCAACAGGCCAGCCTGGGTTCAGCTGCTCCTGAAGCTGCTCAATAGGTGCGGCATTCGGCAGATCACGTTTGTTGTACTGGATCACGAACGGGATCTTTGTGAGGTCGTACCCGTATTCGGCCATGTTGTCGTAGAGGTTTTGCATCGACTCGACATTGGCCTCGCTGCGCTCGAGCTGACTATCCGCGACGAAGACTACGCCGTCCACGCCTTTGAGTATGAGTTTCCTCGAGGCGTTGTAGTAGACCTGCCCTGGCACAGTGTAGAGATGAAATCTCGTCTTGAAACCGCGAATGGTACCCAGGTCGACCGGCAGGAAATCAAAGAACAGAGTACGCTCTGTTTCCGTCGCCAACGACACCATTTTTCCGCGGGTGTCGGGCGCTACCTTGCCGTAAATCAACTCTATATTAGTCGTCCGCCCGCCGAGACCCGGTCCATAGTACACGAGTTTGCAGTTTATCTCGCGAGAAGCGTAATTGATCATCGACATTATCTATCTCGCCTCCCCTCAATCCCCGAAGAGCTTGTCGATTTCGTCATCCGCTCCATCCAACAGACCACCCTTTTGAGTCCCTAAGTCATCCGACGCGCTCCGGCTGAACATCTCTTCGAATACGGCTGCCAAATCACTCACCGTTTGTTTTACGCGTAACCTCACCATGCCCACAGTCGTACGATCGTCGAAAAGCACCACCAAAATCACCCGTCTCGCCACGTCAGCCAGGTACATCGATTCCTTTTCGCCCTGATGGAACAAAGACGCGAACTCGGGTTCGCCGAGCATCTGCGCCAGCTGATCGTTGGCACTGAAATCTGCCGCCGTCAACGATGCAAAGGCTGTGGGATCGAACTGCATCTGCTCGCCGACAGATGCGAGCAACTGTCCTGCTCGATCTACAAGCAACGCACAGCGCGCGTTCGACTCCTTCAACAACTCGTTGAGATGTTCGGAGATTCGTTGGTAATCTCCCTCATCGAGTGACCACGTGGCCGCACCAGGCATTGGCTCCTCGCGTTACCCGAGTTTCGCTTCCATGCGTCGCAGGACAGCCTTTGCTCGTCGCCGCAACACAGGGTGTTTTTCCCAGGTCAAATAGTCATGCAACAGGTTCACGGCATCTACACTGGGACTGCTCTTTAGATACCCAAGCGCCGACAGGCGGCGCAGCGGTCGGTCGCTGAAGAGATCTCTGCGATGGCGACCGATCGACTGCTGGGCGATAATCACACCAGCAGTAGTGCCTACGGCCAATCCTATCAGCATTGCCTTCAGCTTCGGAAACATCAGTTTGGAACCTCCCGACGCGCCAAAATCGCCTGCGCTATAGTAACACCATCAGCGTATTCGAGGTCTCCCCCAACCGGCAGGCCAAGTGCGATGCGCGTGACTCGGACCCCCTTATCAGCCAACAAACGTCCAACATAGGTTGCTGTCGCTTCACCCTCCATGGAGGGATTCGTTGCGATTATGACCTCCCTCACGTCCACGCCGTTTCCGAGTCGAGTCAGCAGGCTGTCCAGCCTCAGATCGTCTGGCCCGACACCGTCCAATGGTGAGAGATGTCCACCGAGAACGTGATACAGTCCGTCATATTCGCCGGTGCGTTCAATCGCACCTATATCTGACGCTTCCTCGACAACACACACAACGCCAGAATCGCGCCGTGGATCAGCGCAGATCGCGCACGGACTCGTTTCCGTGAAGTTGCCACACATGTCGCAAGGCTTGATCTGCTCGGCCACTGCGCTGACAGCTTTCGCTAGACGATCGGCACGTTCATTCGACTGCTTTAGTAGATAGTACGTCAAACGAGTGGCTGTCTTGGGTCCAATCCCCGGCAGCTTGGTCAACTCTCCAATCAGATCTTCGATTGCGGACACGCTCTTACAGTGGAAGCTGGAACGGTAACGGCAGCCCTCCAGTGATCTTGCTGATCTCACTCTTGTAGAGTTCCTGCGCCTTGCGTTGGGCTTCACCTACCGCTGCCAACACGAGGTCCTCCAGCATCTCGACGTCACCATCCGCCGCTACGGTGGGGTCTATTCTGATCGAGCGAATCTGCCCTTTGCCGTCAGCGGTAGCGGTCACCATCCCGCCGCCGGCTGACCCGGTTACCGTCTGTTGTGCCAACTCGGTCTGCATCTGGGTCAAACGACCCTGCATTTGTTGGCCCAATTGGAGAAGTTGCGAGAAATCGGCCATTCTATCTAGTCCGCGCAAGCGTTGAAGCGGTCAATTGTGCAAGCTACCTTCGCCAGTTGAGAGCCGCAAGCTATTCAATGACCTCGAGGTCGAGCGCCTCTGCCAACGCGTCCAGACCGGGATCAGCCTGTCTGTGGCGTTTGAGACGCTCCTCCTGTTCGGTGCTCATATCCATCCGCACCGGCTGTGTCGGCTGGTCGCCCTTTGGACCTGAATCCTGCGGCCCAAACTCCAGCCTTGTTGGGCTTTCACCCAACACTTTCCCGATCGTTTCAGTGATGGCCGCCCGGTTGCGCTCCAACCCCTCCAAATGGACATCAGATTGTCCTACACTGAGGCCAACCACACCGTGCTCCACTGATACCGGCGTGGCATGGCTGAGCGCCTCTCTGACCAATTTGCTCTTTCGACCCACTTCGTCCACGATCGTGGTCCAGGCAGCAGTGAGAGAGTCCAATGACAGACCCTTGGCTGCATTAGTTGGCTCAGGAACTGTCTCACTTTGGGGTTCTGGTTTCGGGCGAATTGCCCGCTTCTGCTTGGCTGCACGCTTGGGAGGCGCTTCTGCGGCTTTCTGTGCCGGCTGGCCAATCGTCTGAACCAGATCCGCGAGTTCCACGGTTCGATCCAGCAGGGTCCACTGAAGTAGCAGCGTCTCCACATGCAATCTCGCATTGGTGCTTCTACGTATGGCGTTTTCGCTACCCGCCAAAAGCTTGAGCATCCTCAACACGTCACCCGCTCGGTAGTGCCCGGAATGCTCTTCAACTGCTGCCCGCAAGGAATCGGTCAGCCCTTGCGGCTTGCCCCCCAGAATCTCAATGAGCAATGCACGAAGCACTTCGCCCACTCCGTGGACGAACTCCGTGAGATCTGCGCCGGATTCGACCAGTTTGGCGACGAAGGGAAACACATCGGCGGTCCGCCGGTCGGCCACCATGCTCAACATCTCCGCGTACGTTTCGTGGTCGATCAGCCCGAGAGCTTCGCGGACTCTAGCGGCCGTTACAGCACCTTCTCCGTAAGCAAGAGCCTGATCGAGGATCGAAAGGCCATCCCTCATACCGCCATCGGCCACGTGCGCGATGAGTTGTAAAGCTTCACTTTCCGCTTCTATACCTTCCTTCTCCGCCACCCATTTCAAACGATGGGCAATGCTATTTGGCCCGATGCGTCGGAAGTCGAATCGCTGAACTCGACTCATCACGGGAGCGGCAGCAGCAGCAATCTTCTGCGGTTCCGTCGTGGCGAAAACAAACACCACCCTCGGCGGGGGTTCTTCCAGGATCTTGAGAAGCGCGTTCCACGCCTCCCTGGTGAGCATGTGTGCCTCGTCGACGATGTATACCTTGTGTCGATCGGGCCCACTGGCAGCATACATGGCCCGTTCACGCAGCTCCCGCGCATCGTCTACCCCACGATTGCTCGCGGCGTCGATCTCCACGACGTCGACACATGCGACACCTGTCCAAATGCGTTTGCACGAGTCGCACTCGCCGCAAGGTTCACCCGGTGCAGGAGCCGATGCTCTGTCCTCACAGTTGAGGACCATCGCCAATATCCGAGCAGCACTCGTTTTCCCAACGCCCCTCGGGCCGGTGAGCAAATAGGCGTGTGCAACTCGGTCTTTGACGACGGCTCCTGTCAGCCCAGCGGCGATGTGTTCCTGCGCCACGAGCTCGGAGAAACCGACAGGTCGGTATTTGCGTGCTAGAGCAGTGTGAGTCATATCAAGAATCGAAACGCCCCAGGCGACCCGAAGCGACGCGTGCAATCGCTTAGCGCTGCTACCTTCACGGTCCTGACGCGGTTCACGCGCAATCGCCCTCCGGACCTGGGGCACCTGTAAACTAGCTAGATGAGAGGGCGGTGCAAACAAGCTTTCTTTTGATCTCGTTCCCTACAGATGCCCACCCCATTTGTCCCAGGTTCCTGGTATCAACAGTACCAGCAGAGTATAGAATTCCAACCTTCCCAAAAGCATCAGGCCTGAAAGCACGAGATGAGGCATGGTACCCATGTGACCGTAGTGTTCGGCCGGTCCAACAGCACCCAATCCAGGTCCGATGCTGGACATTGCCGCTAAGGCCGCGCTGGTTGCCGTGACGAGATCGTACCCGAAGGCGGCAATCAAGAGAGTCCCAACCCCGTGGGTGACGACATACAGAGCGAGAAACGCCAGCGTATTGAGCAGTACATCGGACCTGATCGGATTGCGGCCGAGCTTGGTTACAAAAACTCCGGCGGGGTGCAGGACTTTTTGGACCTCCCCAGCCGCATGTTTCGTCACCACGACTGCACGCGCGACTTTGAAGCCGCCACCAGTCGATCCTCCCATGGCTCCAACAAACATCAGCGACAATAGCAAGACCAGACAGATCGGGGGCCACTGACCGAAGTCAGCCGTCGCAAAGCCTGTGGTTGTCATTATGGCGATCACGTTGAAAGTCGCGTCTCTGAACACCCAACCCCAATCGGACAGGCCTAGTGCCAAAAACACCGTAACCGATACGGCAACTGCCACTCCGGCGTACCAGCGCCATTCGGCATCACTGAACCAAGCCCCCCAACGACCGGACAACATCGCGTAGTGCAATGTGAAGTTCGTCCCCGCAATCAACATGAAGACGATCGTAACCCACTGAATCGCCGGGCTGAACGCTCCCAGCGACGCTGTCCGTGTCGAAAAGCCTCCGGTCGCCAAGGCACTCATGGCATGGTTCACTGCCTCGAACACCGTCATTCCAAGCACCAGATAAATCACAAACAGTATCGCCGTGAGCAGCCCATATACTCCCCACAGCAAGCGTGCCGTGGTCGCTATCCTGGGCTTCAAGCGGTCTGACGCAATGCCTGGCACTTCAGCCCTGAAAAGCTGCGATCCGCCCATTCCGATCAGGGGCAGCACCGCCACACCCAGCACGATGATCCCCATCCCACCCAGCCAGTGGCTGATCGAGCGCCACAGCAGGATACTCATGGGAAGCGCCTCGATGTTGGGAAAAACAGTCGCTCCTGTTGTGGTAAATCCGGACACCGATTCAAAGATCGCGCTTGCCACTGTGGGAGCGGTTCCAGTCGCAAGGAACGGAAGACTGCCGAGCAAGGTTACGGCAATCCAGCCAACCCCCACGACGGCAATGCCCTCCCGCCTATTGATAGAGATCTGCTTGGGGGTGACGAGCCACAACAGGAATCCAGCAAGAGCGGTAGAACCGACGGCAATTATCCAGCCAAACGCCAGCCCCTCCAGGCAACCCAACGCGGCGGGTGGCAACATTGCGACTGCTGTCCACAGCAGAAGCAATCCCACTACGTGAAGCACCTCCAGGAAATTCACGACGGAAACATGTCCGTTAGCGGAATGACCGAATCGGGGAGCGCAAACACGATAATAGTGTCACCCGCCGCCAGTTTGTCTGCTCCACGCGGCACTATGGGATCGGACACCGCAGTTCGGACAATGGCGGCTACTATCGCTCCGTCCGGGAAGTCGATGTCCGCCAGCCTGCGACCGACCAGCGGAGAGGTCGATGCCACGTGGAACGAGATTGCCTCCGCATCACTGTCCTTGAAGGTGGCGACACTTGTCACAGTACCGCGCCGCGCGTAGCGAAGAATCGCGTTTGCCGCGGAAAGGCGTGGACTGACGACCGCATCCAATCCGATCCGCGTTGCGAGGGGCACGTAGTCGGTCTTGTTCACCAAAGTGACCACCTGCTTCGCGCCGGCGTGCTGCGCCAACACCGCAGCCAGGATATTCTTTTCATCGTGATCGGTGAGTGCCACGAATCCGTCTACGCCGGCCACTCCCTCCATCTCGATCAGCTCGACATCGGTAGCATCGCCGTTTAGTACCAGAGCGTGGTCTAGCCGTTCAGCGAGCTCTTGGGCTCGTTCTCTCTGTTTTACCAGCATGATCGTCTGCGCTCCATGCTGATTGAGAAAGCCAGCCAGATAGTATGCTTCGAGACTTCCACCCGCTATCATCACCCGCCGAACACTGGTCTGCCGATATCCGCAAAACTCTAGGCCTTGCGGCATCCTCTTTCCCGTCACGACGAAGTAGACGAGGTCTCCACCGAGGATCTCCGTGGCCCCGGACGGAACGATCGTTTCGCCGCCACGCATCAGTGCAACCGTGAGCATTGCTTCCCCACCCTGCTCGGAGCCGATTTCCGCAAGCGTCTTTCCAGCTATCGGCGCGTCATCGGTCACGCGCACGCCCACCAGCTGCACAGCCCCTCCGGCAAAGGTGGCGACGTCGGTTGCCGCCGTCGCCTTGAGCAATCTCACTGTCTCCAACGCGAGCTCCCGCTCGGGGTTGATCATGACGTCGACCCCGAAAACCTCGGGGTTCAGGTGAGCTCCATCGGAATAGAAATCGGGATTAGAAACGCGAGCGACCCGCATGAGGTCTTTGACGCCCCGTACGCTCATGCAGGACACGAGATTGGCTTCATCCACGTTGGTCACAGCTATGAGTAGGCCGGCTCCACGAATACCGGCCTTCTCCAACACAGAGATGCTGGCGCCGCTGCCCTCAACCACGGCCACATCCAGATGAGTCTGGACGTATTCGAGCCGTTCAGGCTTCACGTCCACAACCACTACATCTTGCCCTTCTCTGGACAGTCGTGCCGCAACGTGATATCCAACCTCACCCGCCCCGGCTACTATCACACGCATGCGGTCCTCCCAGCTAACTCAGAACTCTTGCAACGGTATCTGCCGTGAACTCCACTTGTTCTGTTGTGACATCCAAATGAGTCACTGCTCGGAGTCTGGTAGGCCCAAAAGGAACCATGAGGACTCCGTTGTCCGCCAAAACTCTCAAAGCATGTGCCGCTGTCTGCCCCGGCTCCGTGAGGTCCAGGAGCACGATGTTCGAGTCAGGGGCCACCGGACTCAACTTCGGGTGGCCGTTCAGCCGATCCGCGAGCAACTTTGCGTTTTCGTGATCGGCCTTGAGGCGCCCCATGTTGTGCTCCAAGGCATATAGTCCAGCTGCCGCCAGGATTCCTGACTGCCTCATGGCGCCACCGAAGCGCCTTCTGACCGTTTTTGCTCTCGCGATCAAAGCGGCATCCCCGGCCAGGCAGCTGCCGACCGGACAACCGAGACCTTTAGAGAGACACACCGAAACGGAGGTTGATCCTCGCGCGACTCTCGAGGGTTTTACGTCAAGAGATATTGCGGCATTCCAGAGTCGAGCACCATCGAGGTGTATCGGCAGGTCCAGTTCTCCAGAGTACTCGACCAGCGAGTCCCAGATGTCGAGCGGCATCACCTTGCCGCCCGCTCGGTTGTGCGTGTTTTCCACCGCGATCGCACTCACCTCGGGCTCGTGCTCGCCGTGGCGCAACATCAGTTCTATCGACTCGCGGGTGAGCAGCCCATCCACGGTGGCAACGGGCCTTATCTGCACGCCGGCCAGTCCGGCCACGCCTGCCTTCTCATAGTGTATGAGGTGTGCGTCGGCTTCGAGAATCAACTCAGTCCCGCGGTCCGTGTGCAACCAGATAGCGGTCTGATTGGTTTGCGTGCCCGAGGGAAAGAACAGCGCAGACTCTTTACCGCACAAATCCGCAACCGTTTCCTCCAGGAGACGCGTTGTCGGATCGCCTTCGAGAATATCGTCCCCCACCACAGCTTCAGCCATCGCCTTCCTCATTTCCAATGAGGGTTTGGTGACTGTATCGCTGCGGAGATCAACTGGTTTGCCTGCGTAAGTCAAACTCGGAACCTCCTTGTCTCGGTCTCGAAAAAGATCATGTGAGAATCGCTCGCTGCTCCGATTGCCTACGCCCAAGGTCGTACGTCTCCGCCACTTCGGCTCCAATCAGGAATATGCAGGCGGTGAAGTACATCCAGACCACCAGGAGCACAAGCGCTATCGCGTTGTTGTTGGACAACAATTGGTCGAGTGTCGCAAACTCCAATAGGTAGACCACGTAAAATCGCTTGGTAACCTCAAAACCCAAGGCCGCCACCAATGCCGCCACGACGGCGGTATCCCAGCGAACTTGCCTGGTGGGAGAGACCTTGTAAATGATGAAAAACAGCAGGCTCGCCAGGCTGAACGAGGAGATTGTGGAGGCGAACCTGCTGAGCCAAGGCAGGTTCGCGACCTGAACGGTAAGGGCCGTATTCGCCACGACGAGAACGAGTGCAACGAGCACCAAAACGAAATCCAGACTCAACTCCTTCCACCAGGGTCTGCTTTCGTGGGTGTCGAAGACCTCGTTGAGCGCTGTGCGTGCACCCGAGAAGAACCGCGTGGAGAACCAGAGAAACAGCGGGAAGCCAAACACCGACAACCGACCGCGGCTTTCCCTAACGCCGGTCAGAAACCGTTCAACTTGCCTAAATGGATCTGTTTCTTCCGGACCCGCGGACGGTATCAGGTCGCGAAACAGCCTCGCGACCTCCTCTTCCCCCACGTGGAGTATGTACCCGAGAGCCGCGAGAGACAGCAGTACGAATGGTAGGGCTGCCAGCAGAGCTTGGAATGTCAGAGCGCTGGCAAGGAACAGTATGTTGTCTTCGTATGACGCTGTTACAATTCGACGCACGAAGTTGAACGGCGATAGTACCCAACCGCGGTTACCATTGGCCCTAAGCGAGTCAGGCGTCTTTGGGTTCCCTAGTCAGTCTCGTCTTTTGCCGCGGTATCCTCTTCATCGTCTTCGAGGTCGCTCACGTCGTCTTCTTCGAGCTCATCCTCTTCTTCAGGATCAAAACTCGACCCGGCCTTTCGGGCCGCGCGCGCTTCAGACAGCCGCCTCTCCAGTTCCTCCCTGGCGGAGTGTACTGTGGCTTTGCCAACCTCGACTGCGTCGTGCGCACCTGCTCGGACGTCAGCAACGCTGCTGCGAGCAGTATCGATTCCTTCCTCAACGCGTGCTTTGGCTCGCTCGTAACCGCCCTCCAAACGTCCCTGAAGGTCGTCTGCGGTATCCTGAGCTCTAGCTCTCAACCGCCGACCTTTGGCCCTGAGTACCTCTCGGGTTTCCTCACCGCTTCTGGGTGCCATGAGAAGCGCGATACCCGCTCCGAACAATGCACCCCAGAAAAACGACGCGAGACCAGTTGAACGCTCCACTACCACTACCGGACGGTTGTCTTCGCTTGACATGAATTCTCCTTGCCGTCACCTCGCATCTAATAGGCGGGTGCAAACGCCGAGACGGCGTTTCCCAACCCTATCGCTCTTTGAGAAAGTTACCCGTAGACAGGGGACCCGTCAAAATCGATGTTCAGCCCATCGTATGCGACATCTATGCCCTCGGGCAGTCGTTCAATCAACTCTGCATGTGTGTAGATGTGAGTGAGATGAGTCAGGTACGTACGGTTGGCACCTACCGCACGCGCAAACTCTACCGCCTCGTCAATCGAGAAGTGAGTTGGATGGGTACGATCGAGCAGGCCACTCACCAACAGGACATCCAAATCGTCCAGTCTGGCGAGAGTGTCCTGAGGAACAGACTTGACGTCCGTCAGGTAAGCGACGCGACCGATCCGGTAGCCAAGTATTGTGCCGCTCCCATGGTCGAGTTCCAGCGGCAACACCGTCAGCGAGCCAATCGATAGGTACTTGCCAGGTTCGACCGGCATCATCTCCAGTTGCGGCTTCGAGGTGCCACGCGGCGGCACGATCCTGCCGTCGAATATGTATGGGAATCGATCGGCGATGCACTGGAGAGTCTCAGGAAGGCCATAGACAGGTAGCACGCCTCTTCGCAACGAAATCGGTCGGAGATCATCTATGCCATGCACGTGATCGGCGTGATCATGGGTATACACCACCGCGTCAACCGAGGCGATTCGCGCGTTGATGAGCTGCAACCGTAGCTCGGGAGGAGTGTCTATCAATAACCTGGTGGTCCCGTCGTCAACGGTCACGGCGGATCGTGTGCGAGAATCTCGCGGATCGCGCGAGGTACACACGTGACAGTCACACCCGATCTGCGGAAGACCAAAAGAGGTACCGGATCCCAGAACCGTAACGCGCATTCTTTGTTATTCCGTATTGAACCGCGCTGAACGGTCTGTCACATAGTCTGACGCCGCGTTGAGTGCGTACTGGAATCTCAACGGGCTTCGAGCACCAGGTCAGCAAGTTGCGGCAACGCCACCTCGGCCCGTTCGGGGATCCAAACATCGACGTCGCCAGTGATTGGGGTCTGGCCCGGGTTGATGTCGATCACGGGGCAGCCACGCCGCATCGCGATTGAAGGCAGTTCCGCCGCCGGATAAACAACGGCGGAAGTGCCCACTACCAAGAGAGCATCACACGAACCCACAGCCGCCCAAGCTCGCTCCACCGCCTTCCGCGGGAGCGACTCACCGAACCACACTACTCCCGGGCGGATCCTGCTCCCGCAAATCGAACAGAGCGGAGGGTCCACCTCTCCGTCCTCAGTCGCCTGCAATCCGACAATTCCCGAGGAGTCAAAGGGGTGCGCGTTGTCGAAGCACCTGAATGCCTCGAGTGAACCGTGCAGCTCGACAACATCGCTGCTGCCGGCCCTGCTGTGGAATCCGTCAACGTTTTGTGTAACGACGAGCAGCTCGTCGAATGCAGCCTCCAAATCGACGAGCGCATCGTAGCCGGCGTGTGGTGCAACTTCGTGTACGAGGTTCCAACGCCATACGTACCAACCGAACACCCTGGACGGCCTGCTCAGAAAGGCTTGTGCATTCGCCAACTCGTGCGGATCAAATCGAGCCCACAATCCCGTCATCGCGTCACGAAAGGTCGGCACCCCGGAATCGCGTGACATGCCGGCTCCGGAGGCAACCACCAATGTCCTTGCGTCCGCTAGGATCCGGGCTGCTCGTTCTATTTCAGCTGTCATGTTGACTCCTCAGGTGAACAACCTATCGGTGTTGCGAAAGCTGTCGACGGCGCCTTCGCGAGAAAGGAGGGTGGATCAGTTTTCAATCGGGAACGAACCGTACCTGCGAGCCACGTAGTCGTTCACGATCTGAACGAAGTCTTCGGTGACCTTTTCCCCCTCGAGAGTATGCGCGAGCTCGCCGTCCACATAAACATGTGCCTTGAGCTCCTCGGCGACACCGGGTAAGGAGATCCCAATATCCGCATGGCGCGACTCTCCCGGCCCATTGACCACACATCCCATCACCGCGACCCTCAATTCTTCCACTCCAGGATATCGGTCGCGCCATTCGCTCATTTGGGTCCTCAGATAAGATTGGATCTGCTGAGCGAGTTCCTGAAACAGCACGCTGGTAGTCCTGCCACAACCTGGGCAGGCGGTAACCTGGGGAGCGAAGTTTCGCAGCCCTAGAGCCTGGAGAATTTCCTGTGCGACTCTCACCTCTTCGGTTCTCGAGGTACCGGGGGTCGGAGTGAGGGAGACTCTGATCGTGTCACCTATACCGTCGTTCAGCAGCACGGCCAATCCTGCTGTACTGAACACCACACCGCGAGTACCCAAACCTGCCTCTGTGAGACCCAAGTGGAGCGGATAGTCGGTACGGCCAGCCAGCATCCGATATACGTCGACGAGATCGCCCACCTGCGACATCTTCACCGACAGGATGATGGAATCGTGAGACATGCCCAATTCTTCCGCGAGCTCGGCCGACCTGGTGGCACTCTCGACCATGGCGTTGAGCGTTACATCGCGGGCGCTCAGAGGGTCCTTCGCGCTCGAGTTTTGCTCCATCAAATCAGAAAGGAGCATTTTGTCCAAAGAACCCCAGTTCACCCCAATGCGTATGGGCTTCCCGTTGTCGAGGGCCACTTTGACTATCGTCGCGAAGTTATCGTCTCTCCGCTCGCCTCCTACGTTTCCCGGATTGACGCGGTATTTCGAGAGCGCTTGTGCACAATCGGCGTGTTTCACCAGCAAACGATGCCCGTTGAAATGAAAATCCCCAATGAGTGGCACAGTGACTCCGCCGCCCTCGAGCCGCTCACGAATCTCGGGAACAGCCTGTGCAGCTGCGGAGTCGTTGACCGTCATCCGAACCAACTCGCTGCCGGCTGCTACCAGGTCGGACACCTGCGATACCGTAGCTACCACGTCTGCGGTTGACGTGTTGGTCATCGACTGGACTACCACAGGATGGTTGGATCCAATCGGAACATTGCCCACGTGTGTCGTTGCCGTTGGGCGACGTGATTTTCGAGTCATGATGTAAGAAATATAGAGCAGCGGCGCTGAGCGCCGGAGGGCGACTTCAACTAACGAACGAGGTGAGCTGCCTCAACAGGGGTGTGCCCAATCTACCTCTGAAAGCTCCTTACAGTTCGGGCATTGCGCCTCTTTGGCATCCGGGACTATGGGAACACGCCCGCGACACAGAGGGCAGACCCCGTATACAGGGCCCAATTTTGCCGCACTCGCTCTGAGCGCAGCCTGTTCCTCGGGGCTTCGGCTGACAACGCTCCACTTGTCGGGCCTCACCTCGGTGAACTCCAGGCTGGAGCGATTAACTGGCCTGTTGGTCTTGTTTACATCGAGCAGCACGAGCGAAGCTTCACCATCACCCACCACCGGATACCATGCCCCGCGCCTCAATCCGTGTGCCTCTTCTTTGGAGACGCGCGCCCATCTCATGGATTCCTCCTAAGCATTGCCTTGTACCTATCAAAATGCTAAGCGCAGGGCCAAACTAGCAATAGCTCGTCAACCACATTCGCTATAACCGCAGACGTGACACTTGGCGCATCCTTCGGCGTATTCCAGCTGCGAGCCGCAGTCAGGGCAAGCCCCAAAGAGCATTTTCGACTCGTGTACTCCCTGCCAGAGTTCCCCGGCTTCTCCAAGGATCTCTTGTCGTCCGACGCCGACTGGTGCATCGTCTGTCGTCGCTGCTTCCTCGAGGAGCTCCTGCTGAATTCCCTGCTTGTACTGCATCCACTTTTCCATCGCGATTCCGATGGCATCGGGTACCGAAAGAACTTTGTTGGGGCCCAGTCCGGTAACACGATCCGACGAGATTCCGCGTAGCTGGCGGTGGACCTCCACCATCGGTATGCCGGAGCGCAATGCGAGCGAAATCAGGCGGCCTATGGCCTCGACATCGGCCATCAACGCGCCGCCAGCCTTCCCAAGAGACATGAAGATCTCAAAGGGTTGTCCCTTGTCGTCTTCGGTGATAGTGACGTAAAGCGTCCCCAACGGCGTCTCTACACGTCTCGTGGAGCCCTTTAGTAGTTCGGGCCGCGATCGCTTTGCCCGTCTCTGTAGGTTCTCCGCCTCGACCTCGTGCAACTGTTTTTTGGTGCGGTTGAGCTCCGCCTCCAACTCCGCTACTGTCGCGCGGAGTTCGGTTGTCTCATCGTCCGGTCTCCTATCGCCACCGCCCTCGCGGTCGTTCCCTTCCGCGTTCTTGGCGGTGCTCCCGGTGGCCAGTACCTGCATCTCACGGCTGCCGTCCCGATATACCGTGACTCCCTTGCAGCCCAAGCTGTAAGCTCGTTCGTATATTTCGCGAACGGATTCTTGTGTTGCTTGGTTGGGGAAATTGCAGGTCTTGCTGATCGCGCTGTCCGTGAACTCCTGAAACGCGGCCTGCATCTCGATGTGCCACTCTGGCGTTACGTCGTGAGCCGTTACGAAAACGTCCTGCCACTGCTGCGGGACTTCATCAAAATGGATGTGACCGGCTTCGGCGATCTTGGCGACCAGCTCATCGGAATACCAACCTTCTCGCTGCGCGATCTCTACGAAGTCCTCGTTGACGTCGGTCATGAGGGTGTCCGCTTGTCGCCGCTGGAAGGCGATAGCAAAGAGCGGCTCTATGCCTGACGAACAACCCGCCATGATCGATATCGTACCGGTTGGCGCGACCGTGGTCAGGTTGCTATTGCGTAGCCTGCGCTCCTGCCGAATTCGCTCGCCCGCTTCGTCCCGAGCACACGTATCTTCAGGCCCCCAAATGCTACGCTTCCATTCAGGGAACACGCCTCTACTCTTTGCCAGGCGCTCGCTCTCGACTTTTGCCTCCTCGTCAATGAACGACATCAGCTTGCGCGCCCAATCGACGGCTTCCTTGGAGTTATAGGGCACGCCGATCCGAATCAGGAAGTCGGCCCAACCCATTATGCCCAATCCCACACGCCGAATTCGTTGCGCCAATTCCGTTATTTGCGGAAGTGGATATTTGTTGACGTCGATTACGTTGTCGAGAAAATGAGTGCAAACATGTACTGCTCGACGCAGGCCATCCCAATCCACCTCTCCATTGCGAGCAAATGCGCCGACGTTGATCGAACCGAGATTGCAGACGTCATACGGCAACAGTGGTTGCTCGCCACAGGGATTGGTGGCCTCATAACTCCCCAGGTGGGGCACGGGGTTGTACCTGTTTGCCTCATCGATGAAGAAAACGCCGGGCTCACCGGTCTTCCATGCACCATACACGATCTTTGAGAATACTTCTGCAGCGTTCAAGCGATCGACGACCTCGCCTGTGCGAGGATGGATCAGGTCGTAGTCACTGCCCGAGGCGACAGCCTCCATGAAGGTCCTGGTCACTGCGACCGAGATGTTGAAGTTGGTAACCTTGGTTGTGTCGTCCTTGCAGTTTATGAAATCGAGAATGTCCGGGTGGTCTACCCGCAGAATCCCCATATTCGCGCCGCGCCGCGTTCCTCCCTGCTTTACCACCTCGGTCGAAGAGTCGTACAGCGACATGAAAGACACCGGACCGGAGGCAACGCCCATAGTCGACCGAACCACGTCGTTCTTGGGCCTCAGGCGCGAAAATCCGAAACCCGTTCCGCCACCTGATTGGTGCACGAGCGCCATGTTTCTCAGCGTGTCGTAGATGCCCGACTCACCGTTTGAGAGCGCGTCATCCACAGGCAGCACGAAACATGCGGAAAGCTGGCCAAGCGGCCGGCCTGCATTCATGAGCGTCGGGCTGTTTGGCATCCACACCCGAGTCGCCATCAGCTCGAAGAACTTCTCGGCGAGCGCTTCAACAGCGCCCTCACTGGCCCCATAGTCAGCGTCAGCGGCAGCAATGGTACGAGCGACGCGCCAGAGCAGGTCCTCTGGTGCTTCGATTGGGTTTCCATCGTCGTCCTTTATGAGATAACGGGCTTTGAGCACCGTGATCGCATTGTCAGAGAACTGGAGACCCATGCTGCTGCCGGATTCACTGGATCTGACCATAACGGCTCCTGGTCCGCTCGGCGAGCGGATGTTGACTACCAGTTTATTTAGTATTGGCGAAACAGGCGGAACAAGTCGGTGGCATGCGTCACCGCGCGGGCAAACATATTAGACGGTTCTGACACCCGCGCAAGGCTATCCATGAACAGCGACCCTTCGTCGAAAACCCGTATCAACATCACAAATCTGTTACCGTCGATTCTGCGTGTTTCTTGACTTGTCCTGATTTGTGCATCTTTGCCAGTTCGAGATAGTGCCGAACGGTCTCACCGGATCTGAACCTCAGGTCCTCGTCTACCTCTCTGACCACCTTCCCGGGCACACCCAAAACCAACGAACCGGGCGGGATCTCAGTGTTCTCGGTTATGACAGCTCCGGCGCCAACAACAGACCCTGCACCGAGCTTGACTCTATTCAAGAGCATTGCGCCCATCCCGACGAGGCAATCGTCCTCCACGGTGCAGCCGTGGAGAATGGCTCGGTGCCCCACACCGACGCGGCTGCCGACCGTGCACGGCATGTCGACGTCGACATGCAGCACGGCGAGGTCTTGTATGTTTGTCCGGCTTCCAATGGTCACCGGAGCCATATCGCCCCTTACAACCGCGTTATACCAGACACTGGCATCCTCACCAATAGATACGTCCCCCAACACAACTGCACCGGGAGCAATGAAAACACTTGGATCTATCACGAAATTTCGGTCTATCTAGGTCTGAACCTAACGATCAGCCGCATCCAGGCCTCGATAGGCCGTCCGTCTTTCAATGCGGGGCTGTATTGCAAGCTGTCATTTGCGAAACGCGCAGCAGCAATCTGTAGACTACGATCGGCGTCCTGTCTCGGCTGTCGTACTACTCGTACGGGCCTGCCGTTGACATCGATCTTGACGAAAAGGGAAACGGGAGCCAGATCACCATCATAGCCACTCGGCACATACAGCAGCGCTGCCCGCGATGCCGTCGGCCTCGAGTCGTAGCATGCGTTACTACGGAAATAGGCCAAGTTCGGCGAATTAGTGTTGCAATCCACAACCGCCGGCCTGTTCGGCGGCGGAGCCACCGGCTGGGTTGGCCCGGTCGGTTCCCGTTCCTCTTCTGCCGCTTGTTGCTGGACTCGCACCATGTTGACAGGTGTGATGGTGGTTTGACCAAGAGCCACCGTAACAGTCTCGACGAATCGTTCGTAGCCATCCCGCTCGATTACTATCCGGTGCGATCCAGGTTCCAGGTCCAGCGAGTCGGATGACACCGCTTGACCATCTATCGAGAGACGCGCACCAGGCGGCGTCCGGACTACGAGCGTTCCCGTGGTAGGTATCTCGGCCGGAGTGTCCTGCTCTTCTTCGGGAGGGTCTTCTTCGGGTTCGGCAGCGACTACCGCTTCATCTGCGCCACCGGCGACCGAATCTGTTGGAGCCATTGAATCCGCAGCCATGGCCGCAGAATCGGCACCGCCTAACAGC
>Ga0180435_10003016_pt1 | contig 17021 bp, 14 predicted proteins | sample SS_ome_3_FD_132467 | JGI IMG/M metagenome (GOLD analysis project Ga0180435, IMG submission 132467) | Hypersaline lake sediment archaeal communities from the Salton Sea, California, USA - SS_3_S_1 metaG | ecosystem: Environmental > Aquatic > Non-marine Saline and Alkaline > Hypersaline >...
GAACAGCCCTGCCTGGCCTTCAAGATTCTGGCTGCGGGTCGGCTCTGCGACAAGCAGGCGTGGGTGGAGACGGCCTTCGAACATGCCTTCCGGTCGATCAAGCCGACAGACGCCGTGATCGTGGGTATGTATCCGGAGTACGAGGACCAGATCGCCCTCAACGCCGACTACACGCGCCGATTCAGTCCACTGAGCGGCAGCTAGCCATTGATATGATAGAGCTCGGATGCTGCGCGTTCAGCTTCGGATATCTCCCGCTCGACGATGCCCTCGCGCTGGTTAGCCGCCTGGGATTCCGCCGGGCCGATGTCGGTGCGGGCCAGGTCGGCCAGGCCGACGCCGCCTCTCATCCGGCCAGGGTCGGCGCCCGCTTGACCGCAGCCGCCGACCGGGCCGAGCTGACCCTAGACGAGTTCTTCGTTTGCGCCATCGACGTGGACGGCGTCGCCGTGCGCCCCAGCGAGCCCGACGACGCCCTGAGGGCCGCGGCCCTGGACCGCTTCCGAGGGCTATGCGCCTGCGCGGCCGCCGCTGGGTTCCGCAGCATCATGGGCATCCCGGGCACCCCCCAGGACGGCACGGACCCGGATCGCGTATGGGCCACCGCCGCGAGCACGCTGCGGCAGATGGTCGCCATCGCATCAGACCACGGCATCCAGCTTCATGTGGAACCGCACGCGGCATCCATCGTCAGCAGGCCCGCCGCGGCGCTACAGCTCGCGGCTGAGGTCCCGGGTTTGCTCTACACCCTGGACTATGCCCACCATATGGGCCTACGCATCCCGCAGGAGGACGTGGCGCAACTCCACGCCGTCACCGGCCATCTGCACGCGAAGCCGGCGCGACCGGGATATGCCAAGTGCTTCGCCCACCACAATACCATCGACTTCGCTGCCATCATCGCGGACCTGAGCCGGCGTGATTGGACCGGGACCGTGGCCCTCGAGTGCATCGGCCACCTAGACCCACGCACCGGCCGCCCCACATGCACCGAGATTCCAGCCGACGTGACCGCACGTGCGATCACAGGCGACCCACCCGATGATCTGATGGCGCATCCGGTTGCCCAGACGATGCGCCTGACCTATGACCTGGTGAGCTGCGTATAGCAAGGAGAGACAGATGCGAATCCTGATCGGTCCCAATAGCTACGGCCTGGAAGCCGTCATCCCGACGATACAGTCGCGTCACCCCAATGTGGAGATCGAGGCGTGCTCGGACAGGGCTCGCCTGGCGGATGCCCTTCGCGAGGCCGACGTCTACCTGGGTTGGCTGAGCCGCGACGCGTTCCTAGGGGCAGAGAAGCTCAAGTGGATCCAGTCGCCCAGCACTGGCGTGGATAGCTTCTTGCGGATACCCGAGCTCCGCGACGGCGATGTGCTACTGACCGGAGCGAAGGGCACACACGCCGCGTGCTTGGCCGAGAGCGCCATCGCCATGATCCTGGCGTTCACGCGCGGCATTCGAACCTTCATCGACCACCAGAACCGCAAGGCGTGGGCGAGCCGGACCGTGCGCAACGCGCTGGTTGAGCTCACGGGCAGCACTGTGGGCATCGTCGGCTTCGGAACGGTTGGGCAAGCCACGGCGGCAAGGGTGCAGGCCTTCGGCACGCGTATCCTGGCGACGGACGCCTTTCCCGGCAACAAGCCCGACTACGTGGACCGCCTGACGGGTCCGGAGGGCCTGCGCGACCTACTGGCAGAATCCGACTACGTGGTGGTGACGGTCCCCCTCGTGGAGGGCACCCGCCACCTGATCAACGCCGACGCGCTGGCCGAGATGAAATCCACCGCGATGTTGGTGGGTATCTCGCGCGGCGGCGTGATCGACGAAGGGGCGTTGGCCGGGGCCCTCATCTCGAGGCGCATCGCCGCGGCGGCTCTCGACGTCTTCGAGACCGAACCTCTCCCAGAGGACAGCCCTCTGTGGAGCATCGATAGCCTGCTCATCACGCCCCACGCCGCCGGCGGTAGCCAGCTGGAGAGCACCCACATCCAGGAAATCTTCATCGAGAACGTGGACCGTTTCATTGCGGGCACGTCGCCGCTGCGCAACGAGATCAACAAGACCCTGGGATTCTGAGCATTGCAGGTCCGTGCGATTGCATTACAATCGGTATGACCTTCTGACAATAGGGAGTGACCGACACAGATGACACCAGAGGATCCCCTTCAGGCGAGGCTCAGCGCGATGGGCGCGGCACTCCGGTGCCCCCCGGAGGCCGAGCCGAAGCCCATCGTCCCGAACGGACCGTTCCCCAATAACGTCCGCGTACCCGCGCTTCTTTACTGGCAGGCCCTGACACTGCCGACCGAGGACCCGGCGCAGGCCTTTGAGCTGCTCTTTCGTGAACGCGGGTGGCGCGGCATCTGGCGAAACGGGGTCTACGTCTTCCACCACTATCACAGCACCGCCCACGAGGTCCTCGGCGTCTACAGCGGGCAGGCGACCGTGCAGCTGGGTGGCGACGACGGTATCGTCGTCGACCTCATCGCAGGCGACGTCGTGCTGATCCCCGCGGGCGTGGCCCACAAGAACCTGGGCAGCAGCGACGACTTCGGTGTGGTAGGTGCCTATCCCGCGAGCCAGAGTTGGGATATGAACTACGGCAAACCCGAGGAACGTCCGCGCGTCGACGCCAACGTCGCCCACGTCCCCATTCCCGAGACCGACCCAGTCTACGGTGCTACAGGTCCGCTGCTGGACCTGTGGGCCTAGCGCCGGTTGATCCCATCTCAGCCCGACCCTGAGGAGGCCACATGACATTCCCTGAGCTTTCTGACGCCTGGCGCCTGAGGCGACTGCAGCCGCCGGAGGGGCTCGTCGATGTCGTTCTGGACACCGACACCTACAACGAAGTGGACGATCAGTTCGCCGTCGTCCACGCGCTGTTGTCGCCCGACCGCATCAACCTGCAGGCACTCTATGCGGCGCCCTTCTTCAACAGTCGCTCCAGCGGACCCAGCGATGGGATGGAGCGGAGCTACGAGGAAATCCACCGGCTGCTCGAACGAATGGGCGTCGCCGCTGAGGGCCTCACGTTTAGGGGGTCGACGACCTACCTGCCCGACCGCGACCACCCCTGCGAGAGCGCAGCCGCCAAGGACCTCATTGCGAAGGCAATGGCACGCGGGGAGGACGACGACCCGCTCTACGTCGCCACGATCGGCTGCATCACCAATGTCGCCTCGGCCATCTTGATGGAACCGGAGATCATCAAGCGCATCGTTGTCGTGTGGCTGGGCGGCCACGCCTTCCATTGGCCTGACACCAAGGAGTTCAACCTCTGGCAGGACCCAGAGGCGGCGCGCGTGGTCTTCGACTGCGGCGTGCCCGTGGTGCAGATACCTGTGATGGGCGTCTGTTCGCACCTGCACACGACGATCCCCGAGATCGAGGCCTGCGTTCAGGGGAAGGGCGCCATCGGCGACTTCCTGGCCGAGACGGTCAAGGGCTACCACGAGGACCACTTCGCCTGGTCCAAGGTGATTTGGGACATCTCGGCCATCGCCTATCTACTGGACGAGTCTTGGACTCCAACGGCCCTGGTCCACAGTCCCATCGTGACCAGCGAGGGCACCTGGTCGTTCGACGCTCGGCGCCACCTGATTCGCAGCGCGGTGCACGTCCACCGAGACCCCATCTTCCGCGACCTGTTCACCAAGCTCGACGCTCATAGCCGGACCTGACACGTCATGAAACAGAGAACCAAGTCCGGGCGACCGGCGACGTCGCCGCTGGTGCCGCTACCCCTGGTGGACGAGATCGCCGATGATCTGAAGCGGGTCGGCGTGCGCGCGGGCGGCGTACTCCTGGTGCACAGCTCGTTGAGCTCGATGGGGCACGTCCCAGGAGGCGCTGAGACGGTGATCCAGGGCTTGCTGGAGGCACTCGGCCCCGAAGGCACGCTACTGATGCCGGCGCTGAGCTACGAGCACGTGAGCGCAAAGCAGCCCTATTTCGATGTCCGCCGCACCCCCTCGAACATCGGCGCCATCCCGGAGACCTTCCGTCGCCGAGCGGGCACCCGCCGCAGTATGCATCCTACCCACTCAGTGTGCGCGGTCGGACGGCGCACTGCGGAGCTGCTCAGGGGCCACGAGCTGGACACCACGCCGTGCGGCACGCAGTCGCCATTTCACAAGTTGCCCAACGTCCGGGGTCAGATACTGATGCTCGGCTGCGGGCTGCTGCCCAACACGTCGATGCACGCCATCGAGGAGATCGTCGTGCCCCCGTATCTCTTCAGCGATCCGCGCACATATGTGCTGGTCGACGAGGAGGGCAGATCACGCGAGGTCGTCCACACTCCACACGGGTTCGACGGGTGGCGCCAGCGATATGACCGGGTGGCGCAGGTGCTGGCGGAACCTGGTTTGCGGGAGGGCACAGTCCTGAAGGCGGGCGTCCACCTGATCGAAGCCCGCGCACTCTGGGCTGGGGCGTTGGAAGCTCTCCGAGGCGATGAGCTCTTCTTTGTCGAGCGCGGCTCACACGACTAGTCATCCACTTGGAGGTAGGTCCGATAATGAGTCACCCCGTCCGCGCGGCCATCGTCGGCTGTGGCAACATGGCCCGCAACCACCTACCGAACATCCTGAAACAGACTGAGACCACTGAGATCGCGGTCTTGTGTGATCCCAGCGAGGAGTCCCTGGAAAAGACGGCGAAGGTATTCGCAGAGACGGGACATCCGCTGCCGCCGACGGAGCCTGACATCGCGGATGTACTGGCGGAGCACCAGATCGACGCTGCCTTCATCATCACCCCGCACAACACGCACTACGGCCTGGCAAGGACGTGCATGGAAGCGGGAGTCGACGTGCTGCTCGAAAAGCCCATGGTCATGAACGCCGACGAGGCCCGTAGCCTGATGAAGGTGAGGGATGAGACGGGCAGGCTGATGGTCGTGGCCTTCAACGGCAGCCTGTCGCCCGAGATCAGGGAGTCGGTTCGGCTGCTGCGGTCGGGTGAGCTGGGCAAGCTGCTCTCCATCAGCGCGACGGTCTGGCAACGTTGGGGACCGGGCACCACGGGGAAGTGGCGCCAGGTGCCCGAGATTTCAGGCGGCGGCTTCATGTTCGACACCGGCGCCCATATGCTCAACACGGTGGCCGACCTGGCCGGCGAGGAGTTCGTGGAGGTCGCCGCGTGGACCGACAATTGTGGCCGCCCCGTGGAGACATTGGCCGCGGTGATGGCCCGCCTGGCATCTGGGGCCCTGGTGACGTTCCACGGGTGCGGCGAGACGGTGCGGACGTGCAAGTCCGACATCCGCGTCTTCTGCACCGATGCCATCCTGCGCACGGGTGCTTGGGGGCGGTGGCTGGAGGTCCAGCGCAACGGAGAGCCCGACTTCGTCCCCGTTGAGCTCCCGCCGTCGCTGGGCGCCTGGGAGCAATTCCTGGCCGTGCGCAGCGGCGAGTTCGCCAACCCGAGCCCCCCCGAGGTCGGCCTGCGGATGGCCCGCCTCTATGACGCGATCAAGGCATCGGCGGCCAGGGACGGCCGGCCTGTGATGTGTGACTGAGTCCACCAAACCCAACATAGGAGAGACAAGATGACGGACGAAGCAAAGAAGAAGGCCCTGATGGTCTGGGGTGGCTGGATGGGGCACGAGCCCGATCAGTGTGTCGCGATCTTCAAGCCCTTTCTGGAGTCCAAAGGCTACGATGTGATGGTCTCGGACACCCTCGACACCTACCTGGACACCGAGCTGATGGCATCGCTGAATCTGATCGTGCCGGTGTGGACAATGGGCACGATCACAAACGAGCAGGAAAAGGGGTTGCTCGATGCCGTGAAGAGCGGCATCGGCATCGCCGGATGGCACGGCGGCATGGGCGACTCCTTCCGCAACAACGTCAACTACCAGTTCATGGTCGGCGGACAGTGGGTGGCCCACCCGGGCGGCGTGATCGACTACGAGGTCAACATCACCAGCGATGATCCCATCGTGGCCGGTCTGGATGACTTCGAGATGCACTCGGAACAGTACTACATGCACGTGGACCCGTCCAACGAAGTCCTGGCGACCACGACGTTCAACGGTGACCACGCCTATTGGGTCGACGGAAGTGTGGTGCCGGTGGTCTGGAAACGCACGTATGGCAAGGCCCGGGTCTTCTATACCTCGCTGGGCCATGTCGCCGTAGACTTCAACGTGCCGGAGGCGCTCGAGATCGTGCAGCGCGGTATGCTCTGGGCGAGCACCTAGGGCGCGTTCCAACGCACCCCCTAGCACCTGGTGGAGAAAGGAAGCCCATATGACGACGAAAGTAGGCGTGATTGGGTGCGGCAACATCAGCCCCATCTACCTGAAAAACGTACAGCGGACCTTCGAGAACATCGAGGTGGCCGCCTGCTCGGACCTGATACCGGAACGCTCTCAGACCAAGGGAGCCGAGTTTGAGGTGCCGCACATCTGCACGACCGAGGAGTTGCTAGCAGATCCCGAGATCGAGATTGCCATCAATCTGACGACGCCGGACGTGCACTTCCCGGTGGCGATGCAGGCGCTGGAGGCCGGCAAATCGGTCCACAGTGAGAAGCCGATGGCACTGACCAGGGAGCAGGGCAAGACGCTCCTGGCCGTGGCAAAGGAGCGCGGCCTTCGCGTCAGTGGCGCGCCCGACACCTTCCTGGGCGGCGGTCACCAGACCTGCCGCAAGCTGATCGACGATGGGTGGATCGGCGAGCCCGTTGCAGCGACAGCCTTCATGACTTGCCACGGTCACGAGAGCTGGCACCCGGGACCCGAGTTCTACTACAAGATCGGTGGTGGCCCGATGTTCGATATGGGTCCCTACTACCTGACCGCGCTGATCAACATGATGGGACCGATCCGCCGCGTCTCCGGCGAGGCCCGCATCACCTTCCCGCAGCGCACGATCACCAGTCAGCCCCTCTACGGCACGGTCATCGACGTCGACACGCCGACGCACATCGCCAGCACGCTGCAGTTTGAGAGCGGCGCGATCGGCACGATCATCACCAGCTTCGATGTCTGGGCCGCGAACCTGCCGCGGATCGAGATCTACGGCACGGAGGGATCGCTCTCGGTGCCGGACCCCAACGCGTTCGGCGGACCGGTGCGCGTGCGCCGCGCGGGTGCCAGTGAGTGGCAGGAGGTCCCGCTGACGCACGGGTATGCGGAGAACAGCCGCGGCATCGGCGTCGCCGACCTAGCCAATGCACTGCAATCCGGACGCGCCCACCGCACCAGCGGCGATCTCACGTATCATGTGCTGGATACGATGCACGCGACCCTGGACTCAGCCCGCGAGGGGAAGCACATCGAGCTGGAGAGCCGCTGCGAGCGTCCAGCTGCGTTGCCGCTGGGGTTGTTGCACGGCCGCCTCGACGCCTAGCAAGACGACCCCCGTGCCCTACACTCTCCCCCCGGCCGGCAGCATGGCCGGGGGGAAGCAACGTCTGCGTTGCCGAGAGTGAAAACGAGGGACTCCGCCTCGTAGCTCACACAGCTAGTCCGGCGGTACGTTGGCGCCGCCAGGCGTCGGCGTCCACCCGGTTCGCCAGACGCCGTCCACATCCCTACTCCGCGAGCTGTCAGCCTCCAGCGCTTGTAGCTCGACCGCATCCATCACTACCGCATCGTCCCGCAGGCGCAGCGTGCCCGTGGTGAAACCGAAACCGGCCTCTCGTGCCGCGACCACCAGATACCCACCCGGCTGCAGCACCGTGTCACCGGGCAACGTGTAGCCGCCCGCACTGACCCCCTCGAGATCGAGCACCCACCACGCCAGATTGAGCGCCTGGCTGGTCGGGTTGTGGATCTCGATCCAGGCCTCCTCTCGATCGATAGTCCCATCACCGTCCCAGTCGATCTCGCCCACAACGGGCATGATCTCGTTGATGACGACGGTGGTCGTGGGTGGCGAGGTCGGCGGCACGGTCGCGGTCGGTGACGGCGTCGCCGTCGCGGTCACCCGAACGGTCGGAGTGGCCGTGGGGGTGGCACCTGGGGTTTGCGTGGCGGGTGGTGCCTCGGTGGGCGTTGCGGTGGGCGCCGGTGTCTCGGTCGGCTGCGGCGTCTCGGTTGGCAGTCCGCCCAGGTGCTCGTACCAGACCTTGACCTTCGCATCGAGGGTTCCGTCGAAGTACGCCACGACGATCGTGTGCTCGCCCTTGGCCAGTGGGCGCTCCGCCGTGTGCGTGATATGCCCCGGGCTGATGGTCCAGGCGTCGATCACCAGGTCTCCATCCAAGCTCACCCGTACACCGTCATCGGCGATCGCGCTGAAACGGTAGATGCCCGCATCCAGGTCCAGAGTCCGGCTCCAGCGGGCCGAGAAACGGTCTGCCGGCAGGCCGTGCTGTACGGCAGCCCAGCCCCAGTCGAAGTCAATGGCGCGATCGTTGCGGACAAGCACGGGCGCGCCGCTCAGGTCCTGGTTGGCGAAGTACTCGCCGCGCCAGTCCGAGAAGGTGGGCGTAATCGCCTCCCAGACCAGGCGCACCCGCGCGTGCCCCACGTGCTCGTAGGCCTCGAGCACCACCTTGTGGGTGCCCGCCGCCAGCGGCAGGTCCGCCGTCAGCTCACGCGCACTCCCATCCATCCAGCTATCGATGACGAGCTGGTCATCAATCCAGAGGCGGGCGCCGTCGTCGACGAGAACGCTGAATCGGTAGGTGCCCGGGTCCAGCCCCACGGTCCGACTCCACCGTGCGGAGAAGCCGTCGGCGGGGATCACCGGGGCGGGCGATCCGGCCTCCCACGCAAAGTCGATACGGTTGTCGCCGCGGACCAGGGCCGGCAGGCCGGCCAGGTCGCGGTTTGCCCAGTACTCACCCCGCCATCTGGCATAGGCGCCGGCGCGCTCCCAGACGATCTGCACGGCAGCATCGCCACCGGCATCGTAGTAGTCCAGCCTGAGCTCGTGGTCACCGCCGGCCAGGGCAATCTCACCGGCGACCTCGCGCGCCGCGCCGTTGGACCAAGCGTCAATGACGCGTCTGCCGTCCACGTAGAGCCGTGCGCCGTCGTCCACCCGCAGGCGGAAGCGATAGGTGCCGGCTTCGAAGGGAAGCGTGCGGGTCCAGCGCACTGAGAAGTTGTCTCTCGGGACATCAGCGGCGGGCGCCTCGGCGCCCCAGTCAAAGTTCACCGCGACATCGTTGCGCGTGAGCGCGGGCTCGCCACTGAGCAGGGTGTTGGCGAAGTAGTCGCCGCGCCACTCGGGATAGGCGTCAGGGCGGTCCCACCAGACCCGGACGCTGGCGTTGCCGTAGAGCTCATAGTACTCCACCACCAGCGTGTGCTCGCCCTCGGAGAGGGTGCGATCGGCCGTGTAGATGCGAGGCTGTGCACTGTGCCACTCATCGATGATCAGATGACCGTCCAACCACACGCGCACGCCGTCGTCGGCGGCCGCGTAGAACCGGTGGGCGCCGGCAGCCAGCTCGACCTTCCCCGTCCAGCGGACGGCAAACCCATCCACCAGCACACCTGAGGCCGGCGGCGCTGTTCCCCAGTCGAAGGTCAGGTCCTTGTCCTCGCGAACCACGGCCGGAGAGCCGAATAGCGTGATGTTGTTGAAGTAGGCCCCCTGCCACGTTGCCGTCTCCGGTTCGCCCTCAGCGGTCGGCGTCGGCGTCAAGGTGGGCGTTGGCGTTGGGGTCGTGGTTGGCGTCATCGTGAGTTGCGGCTGGGGCGTGGCGGTGACCTCACCCGCCGGAGGTGCCATGTCAAAGACGGCGGCGACGGTCACGCCCGAGTCCCTGCCGATTGCCTGGACCCTGACGGATGTGAACTCGGACCACGGACGCACCACGGGGACACTCATCGAGGACGTGAACCGGCCATCGCGGCCGACCGTCGTCGTCATGAAATCGACCGCCGCGGTGCCAAGACCTGCGGGCGCGGCAAGCCGGAGCGTCACCGTCTCGCCCTCGGGCCAGCCGGCGCCGGCGACGGAGATCGGCTTACCAGGCGTCCCGCGTGCCGGGTTCAGGAAGACCGAGGGACCAGGCGGCGCCGTGGGGGTCGGTGTCTCCGCCGGCCACAGCCCACCTGGGCGCAACACCATCTGCATCAGAAAGACACCGATGACGACCACGCCGAGGAGGACACCGGCAGAGAGCAACCACCACACCCAGCCGGCCCCGGCCGGCAACGCGAGTCTCCTGATGAGCCTGAGCATACCGACAGCTCCTTTTCAGAGGGGCCAGTTCCCCCTCGCCTATAGGACGTCGCTGGTCGTCACCGGGTTCCCTACCCCGTCACAACGTCACCCCGTCCGCCACCAGACGTTCCACCAGGGCAGCGGGCGCAACGTGCGAGGGCAGGATGCCTGCGCCGACCGCCAGGGCCGCTGCCGTGCCGGCAGCTTGTCCCATCGCTACACAGTCGCCGGTCACGCGGAATGATCCGTGCGCGCGGGACGAGCCCGAGATGCAGCGCCCGGACATCAGCAGACCCTCGCGGTTGACCGGCATCAGCGCACGATAGGGAATCTGATAGGGCTGCACACGGCCGCCCTCGATGACCACCGTACCCTCAGCCGGCGAGGTGTGAACGTCGATGTTGAAGCGCGTCCAGCAGATGCCGTCCTCGAACGCCCGCCCCGCCAGGAGGTCCGACTCCTCCAAACGGTAGCGTCCCTGGATGTGCCGTGTCTCGCGAATACCGATGTGCGGCCCCGACGTGACCAGCTCCACACCCTCGAACTCGGGCACGAGCTTCATCACGGCAAGCGTCTCGTGGATTTGCTCCCGCGCCGCCATCTCGGCTCGGGTCAGGTCATCGGCATCCGTGCCATCAATACCACGGATGTGTGCAATCTGCACGATGGCGCGATCCCCATCGGGCTGGACGAAGAATGAGGGCGTCAGGTAGGGCACCTCGTAGTCCAGACCGTGTCGTCGGGCTGCCTCTACCAACAGATCGTGGATGTCGCTGCCGTGACCAGGCTGCCGGTAGCGCACGTTGGCCAGCATGAAGAAGAGCGTGACCGACTGCATCAAGCCATCACCCGCGCGGCCCTTGGTGAAGGGCACCCCCGCGAGAGCACACACGTCGCCATCGCCGGTGCAGTCGATGACCACATCGGCCAGGATTGCCTCCCGTCCGGACTTGCTCTCGGTCACGATGCCAACCACGCGATCCCCGTCCACAAGCGCCTCGACAGCCGTACGGTGGAGCCGCACGTCGACACCTGCCTCGACCATCAGCCGATCGAGCAAGACCTTGAGGTACTCGCAGTCGAAGTTGGCGCGTGGGCCGTGGACCAGCTTGTCCGCCGTGGCCAGACGATCCATCAGCTCCGCCACGATCCCGCCCTTGTGCTCGTGATCCAGGATGGGATTGAGCAGGCCGGCAGTCCACATGCCGCCGAGAAACCCGTAGGGCTCCACGATCATAGTGGCAGCGCCAGTCCTCGCTGCGGCCAGCGCTGCGCCAATACCGGCCGGACCGCCACCGACGACCAGAACGCTGGGTCTGGCAATCACCGGCACCTCACGCGCCGGCTCGACCACGATGTCTCGATCCGATGGCTTTGCCTCAATCATGTAGCCTCCCACTTCACGGGTACAGCCCCACCACCAGAACCAACACGAGTTGACCCACGTGGTAGGTCACTATCACCGCCACCTGCAGCGCCTTGGAGCGGCGAACGAACTCGAACCACGCCAGCATCAGGTCCGACGCATAGAAGAGCGTACCTCCGGCACAGGCGGCAAGACGCGCGCCAACCGACCAGTCAAGGCGGAACCATGTTGCCCACGCCGACATCAACATCAGACTCAACACAACGCCGTAGCCAACGACGGGCCACTTGAGGTTGCCCCGTCCCTGGCGCTCGGCCCCCCGTACCAGTCGAGGGAGGAAAGCCGCCGCCATCGCGAGGGCGGGCACGAGTAGCACGGAGGCCTGGATGGGTGGCGGCACCCGATTGAGCCCGACGATATAGCAGAGATGGCCCGCCAGGAAGGTAACCAGTCCGGGCAGGAACCACCGCGTGCCAGGCAGCATCAGGAAGATGTCGCCGATCAGCGAGAGGACCAGCGCCGGCACAAACCAGGCCCGCAGGTGTCCGTCCCCGGACCCCAGAGCCCAGGCCGCTGCGACATAGAAAGCCAACGTCGCCGGTTTGAGCAAGTACTCCATCCGCCGCGAATCCCGCGCGACTGCGAACCAGTCCCCGACGGCGCAACACAGCCCCAGGGAGAGCGCCCAGCTTGCTGTGTCACCCGACGCCGGCACCGATCAGGTCTCCACAGGAATCTGCTTCTGCCTGCGGTTGAAGAGCGCGACGCGCCCGATGGGCGCGAGGGCACCGGCGCCGATGAGGACGGCCACAATGCCACCAAGGAGCCCGACGACCAACAGGGGCGGCACAATCAGTCCCGCCAATCCGACGATCAGGCTGAGGGCAAAGGCGATCAGTGCGACAATGCCGATCGTGAGGGCGCGCCGCTGCGCGCGCCTCGCGGAGCCGCGACTTGCCCCGTGCAGCCGCCCCGTCTGGCCATTGACCAGGACCCGCTGGACAGCCCCCTCATCGTCTCGGTAGTGAGTGAGATAGAGAGGGAGCAGCAGCAGTGTCCAGTTGAGGTCGCTGCAGACCGGCGACCAGCGGAAGTCACGCACGTGGTCGGCCCCGGAAGCGTCACGACACTCATCCTGAGCCCTACGGCGCAGCTCGGACTGCGCATCGGCCCAGGCGGCCTGGGCCGATCGGTCCGGCAGGCGAACGATCACACCCTCGGGCACGCCGCCAGTGAGAGGCACTGCAGCCCCCAGGTCGAAGTCACCGAGGAGACGTGTGAGCACCCCGTGCGTGGTCAGCCCCGGCGCGGCCACGTTGGCATAGTGACGGCCGAGCCGGCCCACCCGCGGCTCCCATCGGATACGGCCCTCCTGCACCTCGTGCGTGGACCACCCAGCACCATCCGCGTAACGCTCGCGGTGGCTGACGACCTCGTAGTCGAAGCCGACCTCGGCGCGCCAATCAGAGACAGCGTCCGTGTCTACCAGCCAGACGGGCAGGAGCACGCGCTGCATCCTCGAGACAAGCACGTCGGGCGCCAAGTCCTCAGGTGGGAAGGGAATGGGCTCCGCAAAGGCGGCAACCTGACGGCCCACGACGTCGGGGCCTACGCGATAGGGCACGGCAAGCTCGGGCACGAGACCCACTGCGTCGCCCAGGTCACCGGGAGAGAGCGCCTCGATGTCTCCGGAGGCACAATGCGGACAGTGAGGCACCGGGGTGGACACAGCGGTCAGATACCGCCAGTCACAGTCGTTGCACACGACCGGCACGCGGTCCTCGCCCCAACCAGCGGCGACGGTTGTCTCAGACATCGTCCATCCCCCTGGCCTTGGTGAGGGTGACCGCCGCGAGCACGATGCCGATCACCAGCAGAACCAAAGCTACAACGACAACCAAGCCGCCCGCCGCCACCGTCGGAGGCAGCACCGCGCCCAGGACAGAGGCCAATACTCCCATCAGTCCAAGCAGTACGCCCGGCGCCAGCATCCCGCCCACTGCCAGCCAGACCTTGGTCCAGTCGACCGGCCGCTGGCCTGCGATGGCCCCAGTCTGACCGTTGACCAACACCTGGTAGGTCTCGCCGTCGTACGCGTACGCGGCGACATAGACTGGCATCAGGACATAGCGCCAGCTCTCGTCGCTGAAGTCCAGCGACATACTGAAGTTGCGAATCTGTCGCGTCGAGGCCTGTGCACGACATGCCTGTCGCGTCCCATCGCGCATCGCCTCACGCGCGCTCTCCCACCCATCGTCCAACGCCACATCGTACGCGTGGGCCATCAGCCCCGCCAGGTAGGACGGGGCATAGGGCACCAGCGCCCGTGTGTCGAACGCCTGGATACGCCCCAGCAGCAGCTCGCTGAACCTCGTTGAAGCAGGTACCAGATGGTCGTCGAAGACCTGGCGCGCGTGCCCCGACTCCCACCGCCATACCGTCTTGGTGCGGGTCTTCCAGCTCTTGCTCCCGCTGTCGTAGTACCGCTCGGTCTCGGTATGCCCCACCTGTGCGCGCCAATCTGCGGCGGTCCTAGCGTCAAAGGTCCAGTAGGGCATGTAGACACCGGTAAACTCAACCAGTCGCCCGTTGCCTTTGAGGGCGGACGGCGACATCCAGCTGGCCCCGATCCACGCCGCCGCGATGCGCTTGCAGGCGGCCTGATCGACCTGGAACGGCACCAGGAACCGCGGTCGGAGCTGTTCCTGCGCTGAGGTCTGTTGAAGGACACGGTTGGAGCTGCAGAAGGGACAGGTGTGGGTCAGGTCCCCGGGTGGCACGGAGGTTCGAGCGCCGCACTGCTCGCACTGCAGCTCGCGACGGTCCGTGCCCCAGCCCTGCGCCTGCCGAGCCGCAGCCACGGTGACGACGGTGAACTCAAACTCCTGCGCGCCCTTTCCGACCGTGGGCATGGCCGGGGGCTCGTAGTACCCGCAGTGCGCGCAACGCAGCCCGCCGTCCTCCACGCTGTAGGCCGTTGTGGCCTGGCAGCGAGGGCAAGCGAAGTCCACTACATCAGGCTCGCTCTCCGGCATCTCGGGCGCGGGGGCATAGACGTCGATGCCATCGACGTTCGAAGCGACCTGCACAAAGCCTTCCGGCGGGAACGACGCCATACTGCCTCCAGATAGGGTTGCTGGTCCGCTACGCTGTGTCTAGCTTAGCATCGGCGTGGCGTCGACGCAACCCGCCCGTGCTTCCCCTCCCCAGGGGGCGTGTTACAATCCGCCTCATTCGAGCGGCGCCTAGACCCCTGCGCCGGCGTCAACCAGCCGGACGCCGGCATCCCCAGGCAGGGCAGCACACCTTGTGCGCGTGCCGTATCTCACAGCGAATCGGCGTGTTCTATCCATCAATGACATCACGCCGCCTCTGGCCATCGGAAGGGGACTGAATGGCACGATCCGCAGCGCTCAGCGATGACCTTCGTGGACAACTGACCTACTGGGACCTCCTTCTCAAGGGCGCCGTCTCGGTGACAACGGTGCTACTGAGCAATCTCAGCGACGTCAAAAAGCTCCGCCAGACATCAGAGTCCGAGGACCACTATGTTCGACCGCCACGACGCTACGACCTCCCCACCCTCGCGGGCGTCTCAACCGGTCCGAGACGCCGGGACAAGTACCTGAGACCCACTCGCCTCAACAACTGCCGTGCGCCATTGGTTGTCGCGCTCGCGAAGGAACTGGGAGCCGGCAGGCTCTCCGACCGCACGTTCGCCGAAGCTGCCTTCGACTTCGCCAAAAACAAGATGACCCTCGAGATCGCGCCCATCGACAGCGTCGTCGAGACCATCGAACGGGGAACCGGCACGTGCTTTGGCCTGATCAGCGTCTTCATCGCGCTCTGTCGCGCTGCCGGCATCAAGGCACGCTACAAGATCTTCTCCACCACGATGATCGACGCGTGGCAGGATGCCACCATCGGCGCAGACCCGCTGCTGCAGCGCTGGCACGACTCGCTCGGCTACTTCCTCCTTGAGGGTGAGGGGGAGGCCTTCGTCGACGGCGCGTGGCAGGTAGCCCATGTCGGACCCACGGCCGAACGCCAGGCAGCTGCCGGCATCCCCATCAGCCGCCTGGGCGAGGACGCAATCGGCAGTTGGTTCACCGCACGCCCCGGCACGATCATGCATCTGGAATCCCTGCCCTTGGGGCTCGCGGCGGGCAGTGCGCTGCTCCACAAGATCTCGCCGGGATCCATGGAGAGGGTCAACGTCAGCGTTATGCGCGAGAACGCCAAGGGACGCGAGGTAATCGCCGCTGCGGGCGGTCCCGAAGCCTACGACGAGGCAGCTCGTGCAGCCGCCCAAGGTCAGCCCGCCTAGTCTCAGGTCATTGCCGTGACGCGGCACAGGCGCCGCGCGCGGTTGCGTCAGACACACATTGTCACAGTGCTCATCCACTCATATCGAGGTGACTTATGACAGAGGCAGTAGAGCAACTTGGCGTCCGTCCCCTTGTTCGGGAGAGAAGCAGGAGCTACCTGGTCTACCTGATCATCTTCATGGGCCTTGTGGCCATCATGGACCAGTACATCTCCACCATCAAGACCACGGCCATTCCCTACCTCGTCGAGGAGTACGGCGTCACAGCCTCGGAGTTCTCGTGGAATGAGGCCGTCTACCTGATCGCGACGTTCTTCATCTTCTTGCTCAACGGTCTCAACGACATCATCGGTCGAAAACTATCCATCCTCATCCTAGTGGTGATGATGGGCCTCTCCTCGCTCGCCATCGTGCTGTTCACCCCGACCTTTCCGCTCTTCATGGTCTTCTACACCGTGGCGATGTTCACCACAGTCTCCAACATGTGGACCATCCCCATCAGCGAGGAATCACCGGCGAGCAAACGAGCCAAGTACGTCTCGCTGGTCTACGTCATCGGCCTCATCCCGCTCCAGGCGCTGACGCCGGTCCTGATCGTCGACGTATTGGGCTTGAGCTGGAAGTGGATGTACGGTGTGATGTTCATCCTGATGCTGCCGCTGCTGGTGATGTGGCGCTCAATGGAGGAGACCCAGCGTTTCATCGTTATCCGCAAGCAGCGTCGCCTGGGTACCCGCAAGAACCACTTCTTCGGCGTAGGCGTCATCGACAAGCGCGATATGCGGTACATCGCCATCGCCGCAGCGGTCTGGCTGATCTGGCTCACCTACTCCGTCCTCTACTACTGGGCAGGCTACTACTTCATGACCATCAAGGGCTATACGCTCTCCCAGTGGTCGTTGGTATTGCTGGGGACGCTGGTGATGGCCATGGCCGGCGGTGTCGCCGGTGGCTCGATCATGGACAAGATGGGACGCAATCAGACCCTCATCGGCGGCTGCGTGATCCTGTCGGTGCTGCTGGTGGGCATGGGCTTCATCGACGGATGGTTGTTGCCCGTGATCACCGCTGTCTCCGGCTTCTTCACGTCATTCACGTACACCTGGATCGTGGTCTACGTTCCCGAGGTCTTCCCCACCGAGCGGCGGGGCGCCTGCATGGGCTGGACCACGACCGTGGC